>JADMIO011006395.1_pt1 | contig 34603 bp, 27 predicted proteins | sample 8958161 | NCBI WGS metagenome assembly JADMIO01 (sample SAMN16585339, study PRJNA669376) | soil metagenome | isolation source: Crop rotation soil | place: USA: Cullars Rotation, Alabama | collected 2011
AGGTGAGCCAGTGTGATTACATTTGCGGCCTAACTGTGGCCAGTCCAGTTACGCTGGAGTCACTAGTATTTAGGTGACACTATAGAAGCGGCCGCGACAACTTGTCCACGTGGAATTCTAAGCTTAGGATCCCAATGTGCTGGAAAGAGGCTGCCGATGTTGCCCTCCCAGGCGACGACGCCGTCGCGGATGAGGCGTGCGCGCGTGTTGCGGCGGATGACCCCGTCGGTCACGCGGCAGCCGGCAATCGTCCCGGCCTTCGGCACGCGGAAGGTCTGGAGGACGAGCGCCTTGCCCAGAATCTTCTCGGTCTCGATCTTGTCGAGCATGCCGATCATGGCGGCGCGGATCTCCTCCTCGACCTTGTAGATGATCGAGTGGAGGCGGATGTCAACGTGCTCCTGCCGGGCCAACTCCGCGGCGCGGACTTCGGGCCTGACGTTGAAGCCGATGATGACGACCGCGCGGCCGGCGGCCTCCGTTTGAGACGCGGCGGCCAGGAGCACGTCCGACTCGGTGATGGCGCCGACGCCGGAGCGTACGACGCGCACCTTGACCGTGTCGGTCGAGAGCTTCGTGAGCGTGCTCTTCAGAACCTCGACCGAGCCCTGCACGTCGGCCTTGACGATGGTCAGGAGTTCCTTGACCTGCGCCTCGCCGAGGGCCTCGATGCCGCGCTTGGTGGTCTGCGCGAGCGTCTGCTGGCGCGCGACCATCTGGCGGTGGTGCGAAATCTGCTGCGCCTTGGTGATGTCGGCGACGACCTGGAAGGTCTCGCCCGCCTGCGGCACGCCCTGGAGGCCGAGCACCTCGACGGGAGTGGCCGGGCCCGCCTCGTCGATGTGGTTGCCGCGGTCGTCGTACATCGCGCGCACCTTGCCGAAAATCTGCCCGACGATGAACGGGTCGCCGACGCGCAACGTACCCTGCTGGACGAGCACCGTGGCGACGGCGCCGCGGCCGCGGTCGAGCTTGGCTTCGAGCACGACGCCGGAGGCCAGGCGCGTCGCCGAAGCCTTCAGGTTCAGGATGTCCGCGGTGAGCAGGATGGTTTCGAGCAGAGTCCCGATGTTCTCCTGCTTCTTGGCCGAGACGGGAACCATCTCGATGTCGCCGCCCCACTCGACGGGCTGGAGTCCCTGCACGGCGAGTTCCTGGCGGACGCGGTCGGGGTTGGCGTCGGGCTTGTCGATCTTGTTAATCGCCACGACGATGGGCACGTGCGCGGCGCGCGCGTGCTCGATGGCCTCAATCGTCTGCGGCATGACGCCGTCGTCCGCCGCGACGACGAGGACGACCACGTCGGTCGCCTTCGCGCCGCGCGCGCGCATCATGGTGAACGCCTCGTGGCCGGGCGTGTCGAGGAAGACGACGCGGCGCTTGTCTTCGGGGTCGTCGGCGCTCGGCACCTGGACGCTGTAGGCGCCGATGTGCTGCGTGATGCCGCCGGCCTCGCCCGCGGCGACGTTGGCCCGGCGGATGCCGTCGAGCAAGCTCGTCTTGCCGTGATCGACGTGACCCATGACGGTGACTACGGGCGCGCGCGGCTCCTCGACGTCGTCTACGTCGGACTCGATGAGCTGCTCCAACTCTTCGTCGGCGACCATCTCCTCGAAGCCGAGGAACTGCACGTCGAAGCCGAAGCGGCGGCCCAGCTCCTTCGCCATCTCGTTGTCGAGCGGCTGGTTGAGCGTGGCGAAGACGCCGCGCTGGAGCAGGAGCGCCTGGATGTCCTTCGGGCGGATGCCGGTCTTCTCGGCGAACTCCTTGACGGTCGCGCCTTCGACGAGGCGCACCTGCTTGAGTTCGCCCGCGGCCGGGCCGGCCGAAGGGTTGAGCGACTGCGCGATGCGGTCTTCCAGGCGCAGGGCCTTCGGCACGACGAAGTCGCGCTCGAAGCCGCGTCCGCCGCGACGGTCGCCGGGACGGCCTCCGCCGGGGGCGGGTCGCCCGCCGCGCCCGCTGCGTCCGCCGGGGCGGCGCGCGTCTGCGGGCGGGATGTAGGTGGTCTGCGGCGTGGCGGTCTCGCCGGGCGTGCCGTGGAGCGAGGCGTCAACCTCGTGCCCGCGTCCGCCGCGACCGCGGTCGTTGCCGCGTCCGCCGCGCGCGTCGCGCCCGCGCTCGGCGTCACGACCGCGCGCGGGCGCGGCCGGGGCGGGCGGGGCGACGGGGACTTGCACGCGCTGGCCGGGCTGGACGCCGGCCTTGAGCGCGTCGGCGGTCAGGCGAAGAGTTCTGATCTGTCTGCCGGGGGCGGGCGCGGCCGCCGCGGGCTGTTGCGGTTGGGGTGTCTCGGTCAATTCGGGCTCTGCCGCCGGGGGCGCGGCTTCCTCTACAGGGCTGTGTGTGACGGTCTCTTCGACGAACGGCGCTTCGGCCGCGGGCGTCGGTTCGGGTGCGTGCGTGGGCGCACTTTCAACCGGAGCGACGGCAGGTGCCGCAGTGCCGTGTGACTGGACGGGCGGCTCTGCGCGTTCGGCCGGCGGGCGCGGGCGCAGGATGCGCGGGGTGAGCGGGCGCGGCCCGCCCGCCGCGGTGTCGGCGGCGGGGGCGTGCTCAGGCGTCGGCTCGGTGGCCGGGGGCTCGGCCGCCTGCGGCTCGGCGTAGACCTCGGGGACGGGGGCCTCGGCCGCCTCGGGCGCGTGCGCGGCCTCGTCCTCGGCGTGCTTCGCCTTCTTGACGACGCGGATGGCGCGGTGGACGGCCGGCTCTTTCTTGGGGAAGTACTTGTTGCGGATCTTCTCGGCCAGCTCTTTCGAGATGGTGTTGGAAGGCACCGACACGTCAACGCCCTCGCGGCGCACCTCTTCGATGAGGCGCTTCGACTCCATCTTCAGCTCTTTGGCGAGATCGTAAATTCTGATTTTTGAAGTGTGGGCTGCTGACATGCACTCCTTCTTCGACGCTTCTGGTAAAACGGCGCCGCGCGCTTCACGGGTTAAGTGTCAAGACGCCTCTTGAACCTCTTCCCCGCTTTCGCGCTCGGCGCTACAGGCCGGAGAAGGGTCTTAAGGCGGGCAGCAGTCGCGCGCCTCCTTCGTCCGGAGGCGCGCGACCGCACGACTGCGTTTATTCGACGGCAGGGGCATCGTCGGCCTCGTCGTCGGAAACGTTTTCAACCGGGGCGGGCTCGCCAAGGCTTTGGGCGGCCGGCTCCGAACTGTTCTGCACCTCGGGCGCGGAAGCTTCGCTGGCGAAGTCGCCGCGCGGCGAGATGGGGGAGTCCTCGTACTCCTCGTCCGACATCTGCACGACGCCGCTGGCCCCCTCATTCCTCTCGACATCGAGCGTCGAGGGGCGCTCCTCCTCGACGAAGGCGCCGGTGTTCTGGATGACGGCGGCCTCGGTCGAGAAGATGTCGGGCGCGGGCGTAATGGTGTCGGGGCGCAGGTCGCGGCCGGCGCCCTGGAGGAGCAGTTCGTCGGCGGACATCTGCTCGACCTCGGTCATGGCGACCGGCTCGGCGGCGTCCTCGGCGAGGATGTTGTCGGGCGAGAGGTCTTCGGCGAGGAACGGCGGGCGCGTGCGCGCCGCCTCGTCGTAGCCCTCGGCGATGGAAGCCTCGGAAGGCTCGACCTCGCCCGCGTCCGCGTCCGCGTCGACCGACGCCGCGTGCTGCTCGACGGGACGAGTCTCTTCGTTCTCTTCAGACACCTCGCCACCCCCCTGTTCGTCCGCGGCTTCGCCTTCGGCGGGAGCCTCCTCGCCTTCCTCCGTCTCCGAAGCGGCGCGGGCCTGCTCGACGACGGCCTGCGCCGCGCTGATGAGGGCCTCGGCCTGGTCGATAGACACGTCGAGGAACTCGGCGATGTCGTCCACGGTCGCGTTCGCCAGCGACTCGATGTCCTCGACGCCGTGGTCGGCGAGCGTCGAGACCATCGCCGGGTTCATGCCCGCCAGGCGCTCCAGCGGCACGGCCTCGCCGGAGGCGATCATCGCGCCCATCTGGGCGGCGACCTCGCGCTTCAGCTCTTCCTCGCTGCGGATGTCGATGTTCCACCCGACGAGCTTCGTGGCGAGCCGGACGTTCTGCCCGCGCTTGCCGATGGCCAGAGAGAGCTGGTCTTCGTTGACGATGACCTCCATCTGGCGGTGCTCGATGTCGGTGATGCGCACCTGGTTGACCTTCGCGGGCGACAAGGCGTTCGCGGCGAAGACCGAAGGCTCGTCCGACCACTCGATGATGTCGATCTTCTCGCCGCGCAGCTCGCGGATGATGGCCTGCACGCGCGAGCCCTTCATGCCGACGCAGGCGCCCACGGGGTCAACGTCGCGCTCGGTGGAGGCGACGGCGATCTTGGCGCGCTCACCCGGCTCCCTGACCGCCGACTTGATGACGACCGTGCCGTCGTAAATCTCGGGCACCTCCATCTCAAAGAGGCGCTTCAGGAGTTCCGGCGAGGTGCGCGAGACGACGACCTGCGGGCCCTTCGACTCCTTCGACACGTCGTCAATGACGACGCGGACGCGCTCGCCTTGGTTCCACTGCTCGCCGCGCGATTGCTGGTTGCGCGGAAGCACGGACTCGACCGTGCCGAGGTCAACGATGATGTCGCCGCGCTCGAAGCGCTTGACGTAGCCGTTGACGAGGTCGCCGACCTTGTCGATGTACTGCTCGTAGATGTTGGCGCGCTCGGCGTCGCGGACTTTCTGGAAGAGAATCTGCTTGGCGGTCTGCGCAGCGATGCGCCCCATGTCTTCGACGGGGAGGGGGAGTTGCAGCTCGTCGCCGACCTCGACCTCGTCCCCGGCAAGCTCCTTCGCCTCGTCGAGCGAAAGCTCGCGCCCCGGGTTCTCGACCGTCTCAACTACGACTTTGGAGGCGAAAATCTCCAGACCCGTCTCCGGCGCCCACTCGACCTGAATCTCCTCGCCCGACTTGAACTGCTTGCGGGCGGCGGCGCGCACGGCCTCCTTGACCGCCTCGATGACGACTTCGCGGTCTATGCCTTTCTCTTTGCAGACGGCGTCGATGCTTTGCCCGATGGATGCGCTCATAGTTTTTAAGGGCTGGGGGTTAGATGCCGGAGGGCGTCGAAAGACTTGCTGGCCTTAAACCCCCTAGTCTCGAGCCCCCGCTTTCTTCTGCCGCTCCCGCTCCTCCGCGAGCCGGAACTCCTCTTCAACGTCTATCTCAAGATTCGCCTTCGCGACCTCGGAGACGGGGACGCGGACGCGCCCCGTGGTCTTGTCCTCGAACAGTATCTCCTCGCCCTCGACCCCCTGGATGCGGCCGCGGAAGTTGCGCTGGCCGTTGATGGCCCCGCGCGTCTTCATCTTCGCCAGCCGCCCCGCGAACTTCTCGAAGTCTTCGCGGCCGTAGAGGCCGCGCTCAAGTCCCGGCGAGGAGACTTCGAGGGTGTAGGTGTCGGGGATGAAGTCCTCCACGTCGAGGACGGTGCCGACGTGCGTGCTCACCTCCGAGCAGTCCTCGTGGGTGACGCCGCCCGGCTTGTCGATGAAGACGCGGACGACGGGCGCGCGCGCGCCGCCGGCGAATTCGACGTGGACGAGTTCGAGGCCGCGCTCTTCGGCGGCGCGCCGCGCGATCTCGCGCACGCGCCCTTCGATGGAAGTCTCCCCGTCCAAAGCCCCTCTCGCCCCCCTTTCTCAAACCCTCGGAGCAAAAGAAAAAGTGGGCGCGAACCCACTGGACGACGCCACCACGCTCCGAGCAAGAGGCGAATTATACGGGAACGGGGCAAACGTGGCAACCCGGCAGAGGGAGGGAAGTGGGCGGTGAAAAAAGTAGCCGGGAGACAGTAGTCAGTAGTCAGTAGGAAGACGGGCGGCGGGGCTTTTATCGGTCGATGACGCGACCCGCGCCGCACGTACTTTGTCCCTACTGACTACTGGCTACTGGCTACTGCCTACTGAAGTTTCGCCTTGACGATCTCGCTCACCGTCCGGCCGTCGGCCGCGCCGCCGAGCCTTCCTTGCACGGCCTTCATCACAGCGCCCATCTCCTTCATCGAGGAGGCACCCGTCTCGGCGATGACCTCGCCGACGACCCGCTCGATCTCCTCGCGCGGGGCGGCGCGCGGCAGGTACTCCTCGATGACGGCGATCTCGGCCCGCTCCTTCTCGGCCAGCTCCGCCCGCCCCGCCTTCTCGTACTGCTCGACCGAGTCGCGCCGCTGCTTGACGAGGGATTGCAGCGCCTTCGTCAGCTCCTCGTCCGTCAGCTCGCCGCCCTTCTCGATCTCCCGGTTCTGCACCGCCGCCTTCACCATCCGCAGAGTGGACAGCCGCGGCGAGTCCTTAGACTTCATCGCGGCCGTCATGTCGCTCGTGATTCGCTCTTTCAGACTCATGGCCCCGAAGCTTAACGCCCGGCGCGCTTCTTCTCAACCGCGGCGCGAAGGTCTTCCAACGTCGTCGAGGGGCCGTGGACGGCGGCGACGCGTTGGATGTCGAGGCCCGATTTGGTAATCCAGTCGAAGAAGTGGAGGGTGGTGTCGTTGACGGTCGTGGGCATGTACCTGGCGCTTAAGGGTAGGTTGACGAGGTCGCCCTGGAAGACGAGTTTCTCCTTGGGTAGGTAAACGACGAGCATCTCCCGGGCGTGCGGGCTGGGGCCGATGTCGATGACTTCGAGGGTCTGCTTGCCGTCGGTGAAGGTGCGCTTGCCTCCCTGTACGAACTCGAAGAGGGGCTTGCGCGGGGCGCGCGTCTGGTCGTCGGGGAAGAGGGTGAAGGTGGAGGCCGCCATGCGCTCGAAGTACTTCTGGTTGGCGGGCGTCGTCACCACCGTCACGCCCTCGGCGACGTAAGAGCGCAGGCCGCCCGAGTGGTCGTCGTGGTGGTGCGTGACGACGACGTACTTGACGGGCTTCCCCGGAAACATCTCGCGCGCCTTGTTGATGGTCGGCTTCGGGCCGCGGCCGCCGCCGTAAGGCTCGACGATCAGGACGTAGGTGTCGAACTCGACGACGAGCGAGTTGGCGCCGCTCTCGAAGAGGTAGACGCCTTCGCCGAGCTTCGTCTCACGGACGGGCGCGGGGGTGGGCGCGGGCAACTCCTCGAACCCCACGGGGCGGGCGAAGGCCCCTTCGTCCGGCTTCGTGTTGAAGCGGACTTCCGTGTACTTCACGTCCTCGATCAGGTCGCCGCCGCGGCGCGTCTGCCGCCCCGTCGGCACCATGATCTTTTCGACGGCGCGGTAGCCGGGGAAGATCGTCTCCTGCACCACGTCGCCGTCCACGCCGTCCTGCACCATCTGCTCGTACTTCGAGAGCAGGTGCGTCTGCCTGTCGAAGAAGAGGTTCGTCAGCACGCCGTTGGCGGCGGCGAAGATGACCACATCGTGCGGGCGGCCGTCGAAGGTCTCCTGGCCGGCGTAGCGCAGCGTCGTCGCGCGCTGTTCGAGCGCGAGCGCGACGAGGAGGTGCGGGAGGCGCCGGACGAAGTTGAACTGGATGGCCGGGAGGTTCGCCGTGACGAGCGGCACGACGGTTCGGTCGCGGTCGTTGGCGAAGAACCCCTGCCCGCCGCTGATGACGTTGCGGCCGCCGAAGACGAAGCCGCCGGGCAGAGGGTCGCGGTTCTCGAAGACGAAGCGCCCCCGGCGGTCGGCGTAGAGAGTCTCGTCGCGCGTCATCTGATCCCAGGGCCCTTCGACCTTCAGGCTCTGGTTGCGCGCCCACGTCGAGCCGCTCGCCTTGACCCACACGTCCTCGGCCGCGCGCAAAGCCTCCGCGCCGCCGAGCGCGGTTAGTCCCGCCTCGACGGTCTGGTATGCCTTGCGGTACGAATCGGCCGTGGCCGACTTCGGCGCTTGTTGTCCTAAAACTGCAGTTGAAAGGGCGAGGCAGGCGAAGAGCGCGGGCAACAGCCTTCTGAGCATACAAAATCTTCTCCTCTCGGACAGGATTTTGGACGTGGGAGTTCCGACGACTGCGTGCGTAATGCAATACGACGCGGCGGGGCGCAAGGTTTAACCCGGGAGCGCGGGCAGGATGCCCGCGCTCCCGGCGCTTAGTCGGCCGCTTTCCGGTGGCCGTTCGAGCGGGCGAGGTGTGCGGCGAGGAAGCGGCCGGTGTGTGATTGGGGGACGCGCATGAGCTCTTCGGGGGTGCCGGTGGCGACCACCTCGCCGCCCGCGTCGCCGCCCTCGGGGCCGAGGTCGATGAGGTGGTCGGCCGTCTTGATGACGTCTAGATTGTGTTCGATGACGAGCAGCGAGCCGCCCGCCTCGACCAGCGTGCGGAAGGCCGCGAGCAGCTTGTTGATGTCCTCGAAGTGGAGACCCGTGGTCGGCTCGTCGAAGATGTAGAGCGTCTTCGCGCCCGTCCGCTTGGAGAGGTAAGAGGCGAGCTTGACACGCTGCGCCTCGCCGCCGGAGAGAGTCGTCGCCGACTGGCCGAGCCGCAGGTAGCCTAATCCGACGTCGTCGAGCACGCGGAGGCGGTTGGCGATCTTCGAGGTGTCGCGGAAGAAGTTCATCGCCTCGCGCACCGTCATGTTGAGCACGTCGTTGATGTTCTTGCCGCGGTAGCGCACGTCCAAGACCTGCGGCTTGAAGCGCGTGCCCTTGCACTCTTCGCAGACCAGCTCCACGTCGGCGAGGAACTGCATCTCGACCGTCACCGTGCCGTCGCCCTCGCACACGTCGCAGCGCCCGCCGGGGACGTTGAAGGAGAAGTGCGACGGGTCGAGCCCCTTGCCTTGCGCGTCGCGCGTCTGCGAGAAGACCTCGCGGATGGCGTCGTAGACCTTGATGTAGGTGACGGGGTTCGAGCGCGGCGTCCGCCCGATGGGCGACTGGTCAACCAGGATCACGTCGTCAATATTCGTCCCGCCGGTCAGCTCACGGAAAGCGCCGACCTGCCCCTGCCACTCGCCGCGCTGCTTCTTCAGCCCCGCGTAGATGACATCGTGCACGAGCGTTGACTTGCCCGAGCCGGAGACGCCCGTGACGCAGACGAGCATCTCAAGCGGGATGTCCACGTCCACGTTCTTCAGGTTGTGCTCGGAGGCGCCGCGGACGTTGATTCGCTTCTTCTTCGCGGCGCGGCGCTGCTTCGGCTCTTTGATCTCCGCCTCGCCGCGGAGGTACTTCCCCGTCAGCGTCGCGCCGGACTTGAGCAGTCCTTCGAAGTCGCCCTCGTAGATGACCTTGCCGCCCAGCTCGCCCGCCGCCGGGCCGATGTCGAGGATGTGGTCGGCGGCGCGCATCATCTCCTCGTCGTGCTCGACGACGAGCACAGTGTTGCCGATGTCGCGCAGGTTGTGCAGGAGGTTGATGAGCCGCTCGCTGTCGCGCGGGTGCAGCCCGATGGACGGCTCGTCCAAGACGTAGAGCGCGCCGACGAGCGAGGAGCCGAGGTTGGTGGCGAGCTGGATGCGCTGCGACTCGCCGCCCGAGAGCGTCGAGGCCAGACGGTCGAGCGTGAGGTAGTCGAGGCCGACGTCCACGAGGAACTTCAGGCGACGGCGGACTTCGAAGAGAACCTTGTCGGCGATGGCCGCCTGCTCGGGCGAAAGCTCAAGCGAGTCGAAGAAGACGGCCGCGTCTTTGATCGACAGGGAGCAGACCTCGGGGAGCGTGCGGCCGCCGACCTTCACGTCGCGCGCCTCCTGTCTCAACCTTCCGCCGCCGCAGTCGGGGCAGAGCGTGTAGCCGCGGTACTTGGCGAGGAAGACGCGGACGTGCAGCTTATACTTCTTCGTCTCCAGCCACTCGAAGAAGCCGCGCACGCCGCCGAAGCCGTTCTTCCCTTCAACGACGGCGCGCTGCTGCTGCTTCGTCAGTTCCTGAAACGGAACTTCGAAGGGAATCTTCTCCTGTTTGCAGAAGCGGCGCAGTTCCGTGCGCGCCCAGTCGTACTGCGGCTTCGTCCAGGGCTCGACGGCGCCCTCGGCCAGCGAGAGCATCGGGTTCGGGATGACGAGGTCGATGTCGAGGCCGATGGTGTTACCGAAGCCCTGGCAGGTCGGGCACGCGCCGTAGGGGTTGTTGAAGCTGAAGAGGCGCGGCTCGGGCTGCGCGTAGACCGTGCCGTCGTACTTGCACTCGAAGCGCTCGTTGAATTTTAAGGTGCGCGGCTCGTCGCCGACCGACTGGACGAGCGCGGTGCCGTGCCCCTCGATGAAGCAGGTCTCGAAGGAATCGACCAGCCGCTCGCGCACGTCCGGGCGCGCGACGAGGCGGTCAACGAGGACGTGGACGCCCTCGAAGTCCGGCCGCGTGTAGTCGTCGGGCGAGCGCAGCTCGACGGTCTCGCCGCCCGCGAACAGGCGCGTGAAGCCGCGCTGCATCAGGCTCATCACGTGCGCCGTCACCGTGCGGCGTTGAAGCGCGCCCGTGGAAGTCTGCTTCGTCTTCTTCTTACTCTTCGAAGCCCCTTTGCCGCTGCCGTTCTCCTCCGTGCGCAGGCCGGCCTCGGCGGGGAAGAGGACGTAGAAGCGCGCGCCCTCGGGGAGCGTGTCCAGGACTTCTTGAGCCGAAGACTCGGGCGAGTCTTTGTGCACCTCGCGGCCGCAGACGCGGCAGAAGGTCGTCCCCACCCGCGCGTAGAGGAGGCGCAGGTAGTCGTAAACTTCGGTCTGCGTGCCCACGGTCGAGCGCGGGTTGCGCGTCGAGTTCTTCTGGCGGATGGCGATGGCCGGCGGGATGCCGAGCACCTCGTCCACGTCCGGCTTGTCCATCCGCTCTAAGAACTGCCGCGCGTAGGCCGAGAGGCTTTCGACGTAGCGGCGCTGGCCCTCGGCGTAGATGGTGTCGAAGGCGAGCGAGCTTTTGCCGGAGCCGGAGACGCCCGTGACGACAGTCAGCTTCTCGACGGGGATGGTGAACGAGACGTTCTTCAGGTTGTTGACGCGCGCGCCGCGGACGATGATTGCTTCTTGGCTCATGTTCAAAAATACACAGCGCCGCCCACGGTGAACTCTCGGGAGTAGGGGCGAACCGCCAATGATACCCCTTTTCCTCACGCGCGCGAAACGGGGACGGGGGGATGAACGTTTCGGGGATAAATTTTAACTTTTCGACACGGGGCGAACAGAGGAATCGTTCACAATCCGAGCGTTTCGGGCGGGACGTATAGGGCGCGATGACACCACAAACGGAGAAGAGGACGACCCCGCGGCTCGGGCTCGTCTGCATCACGCACTCGGACGAGGTTCGGTACAGGACGGTCACGCGCAAGCGCCTCCTGCAGTTTCCCGAAGAGGAGCAGAAGCGGATGCTGCGTGACCTCTACGGGGCGAACCTCGCGCGTCTGAACGGCGCGCTCGACTTCTGCACGGCGCGCGGCCTGAGACTCTACCGCATGACCTCCAGCCTCTTCCCCTTCGCCGACGACGAGGCGGGCGCCGACGTGCTCGAAGAGTTTTCGGATGAGCTGAAGCGGGCGGGCGCGCGCGCCGCGGAGTTAGGGATACGGCTCGTGCTCCACCCCGACCAGTTCGTCGTGCTCAGCTCCGACTCGCCCGCGACCGTCGCCAACAGCGTCAAGATTCTCGAATCGCACGCGCGCGTCATGGACATGCTCGGCCTGCCGCGCTCGCCCTGGGCGCTCGTCGAGATTCACGGCGGGAAGGGCGGGAGGTCTGACCGGCTGGTCGAACAGATAGGACTGCTGCCCGAAGCGGTGCGCACGCGCATCGCGTTCGAGAACGACGAGTACATCTACTCGGCCGCGGAGATTCTTGAGGTCTGCAAGCGCGCGGGCGTGCCGATGGTCTTCGACGCGCACCACCACGTCGTGCACGAGGGGCTCGACTCTTACGACCACCCGAGCGTCTCCGAGATGGTCGAGGCCGCGCGCGAGACCTGGCCCGACCCCGGCTGGCAGCTCGTCCACATCTCGAACGGCCGCGACTCCTTCTGCGACCGGCACCACAGCGACCTCGTCGAGAGGATGCCCGCCGCCTACCGCCGCGTCCCCTGGATAGAAGTCGAAGCCAAGCACAAGGAGCTGGCCATCGAGCGCCTGACCGCGGAATGGCTGAAGAGCGGTAGACAGTAGTCAGTAGCCAGTAGGAAAGAGGCGGCGCACCTAAACCTTCAGGTCGGGCGCGCCGCTTCGCATTACTACTGGCTACTCGTTTTACCGCTTACTGCCTACCGGATTTTGAAAACCGGGCCGGGTTGAGGCAGACTCGAAGCATGAAGCAGTTATTACTCGCACTCATTCTGACAACCTCCTGCGGGGCGGCGCAGCCCGCGCCGCAGTCGCCGAAGCCGGCGCCCACGCAGGCGGCGAAGCCCGCCGAGACGAAGAAGATTGACGCGGCGCGTCTGCTCGAAGACGTGCGCGCGCTGTCGGCCGACTCGATGGAGGGGCGTGAGGCCGGGACGAAGGGCGGCGAGCTGGCGCGCGCGTACGTCCTGCGGCGCTTCGAAGAGGCGGGGCTCGCGCCGCTCTGGCAGTCCTTCGAGCAGCCGTTCGACCTGCCCTCCAAGGGCAAGGGCGTGAACCTGGTCGGCTACGTGAAGGGGACGAAGTACCCCGAGCGCTTCATCGTCGTCTCGGCGCACTACGACCACCTCGGCGTGCGCAACGGGCAAATCTACAACGGCGCGGACGACAACGCCTCGGGCGTCGCGGTGCTTCTGCAACTGGCGGCGCACTACGCGGGCGCGGCGCGCCCCGAGCACTCGATGATCTTCGCCGCGCTCGACGCGGAAGAGATGGGGCTCGTCGGCGCGCGCGAGTTTGTCAAGAAGCTGAAGGCGGAGAAGCGGGACGTGGCGCTCGACGTGAACATGGACATGGTCGGCCACAACGACCGCGGGGAGTTGTACGCGTCGGGCACGTACTACACGCCCGCGCTCAAGCCCGCCCTCGAACGCGTCGCCTCGGGCGCGCCCGTCAAACTCCTGCTCGGCCACGACCGCCCCGAGCAGGGGCACGACGACTGGACGAACCAGTCGGATCAGTACGCCTTCCACAAGGCCGGCGTCCCCTTCGTCTACTTCGGCGTCGAAGACCACAAGGACTACCACAAGCCCTCGGACGACTTCGACACGCTCACGCAAACGTTCTTCGTCGGCGCCGCCGAGACCATCCTCGACGCGGTCGAGACGCTCGACGCGAGCCTGCAAGGGGCGAACGGCAAGTAGCGGCGGCGGCGCGGCGCAAAGAAAAGCCTGCGGGCGGGTCGGCGACTCGTCCGCAGGCTTTGTCATGTGGGGCGCGCGGCGCGGGTCAGTCCTGCCGCTCCTCCGGGTCTTTGATCTCTATCCTCTCGGCGAAGGCGTCGGGTTCGGCCGCGTGGCCGTTGCCGGAGACCTCCGCGGTCGCGTGCGGCAGGATTTCCACGCCCGCGCCGACCACCTCCGGGGCCGCGGGCGCGGCCTGCGGGGGCGGCGTGTCCGCGGCCAGCGTGGCGGCGGGTGCAGGTTCCGGCGCGGGCGCCGCGGCCCGCGCGTCGAGCGGCGCGGGATGGCCGAGGTCGAAACGCTTGCGGTAGTTGTCGGCGCTGCCCTCGCGCAGGAACATCGGGTCGAAGAAGTGCAGGTGGAGCCACGCGGCGAACGAGCCGATGAAGCCGACCGCGAACCAGACCCCGGCGCGGATGAGCGTCTCGCGCAGGCGCACGACGCGCATCAGGCGCTTGCCGATGAGCGCCGTGGCGAGCGCCGTCAGCGCGAAGCCGACGACGAACATCGAGACCGCCCCGACCGAGATGGCCTTGAGGATGACGCTGTCGCGGAACGTCCAGGCCGCCCACACGCCCCCGACGAACGCGAACGCGGCCAGCGCGTAGGCGACGTACTGCAACCCCCTTCTCAGCTTCCAGATTTTAAAGGCCAGCGCGCCGCTCACGTCGAGCAGGCGCTTGACGTACCTGTACTGCGGCCCGACGCCCTTCATCCCGCCCTCGACGGCGAGGAAGTCCCACGGCTCGGTCGGCGCCGACGAGTCGAAGCCCTCGACACAATTCTTCTCGGCGAAGGCGCGCTTCGTCATCAAGTAGGCGCTCGTCATCAGCGCGTGCGCCTCCACGTCGGAGAACGAGTCGAGGTCTGTCCGCACCGAGGCGAGCGACTGCTGCAACTCCTTCGCCACCCCGTAGCCCGTGAGCGAGCCGCGCCGCGCCGCCGGGCGCGAGTCGTCGTCGTCCGCGTCCGAAGGGTCGAGGCAGTCGATCCAATCGACGGGGTCAACGTCCAAGTCCTCCTTCAGGTGGACGAACATGAAGCCCCGCAGGAGGTGCGAGCGGAGGCGCGCCGAGAGGTCTTGGAACTGCGACTGCCGCACGCGCGCCTGGAGGACGGAGGAGGAGCGCAAAGGGACGCCGAGCAGCCCGCGGCTCGGGTCTTTGAGCGACTCCATCTGGCCGCTCCCGTCGCTGATGAGGATGACGTTGCAGTCCTGCTCGACGAGTCCGGCGACGCCCTGGTTGTCGCAGACGCCGCCGTCCACGAGGCGGACGACGCGGCCGGGGTAGAGGCCGTCGAGCGCGATGGGCTCGAAGAGGCCGGGGACGCAGGCCGAGGCGGCGACGGCGTGGCCGAGCCGCACCTGCCGCCAGCGTTCGGGGGCCTCCGTGTAGTAGAGGCGGCGCAGGCGGTCGTTGCCGTCGATCTGGCTGTCGATGCCGGCGGGCGGCTCGCCCATGTAGGAGGCCGTGAAGTGCCAGCCGTGGCCCGTGTTGAGCGTTGTGGCGTTGAGGATGAGGACGGGGACTTTGGCCTCGCGCTGCCAGTTGCCCTGCTTCGGGCGAAAGTCTTCGGGCTCGCCCTTCGGGCGGACGTAGAGCTGGCTGAGGTAGCGCGACGCGCCCCCGCCGCCGTCTTCGACGCGGCTGAAGATTTCCGACTCGAAGAGTTCGCCCGCCCGCATCGTGCGCGAGTAGGCCGGGCCGAAGAACCAGCGCAGCGGGGCGCTGTCCGAGCCGAAGATCATCTTCAGGTTCGTCCAGGGCTCCGAGGCCACGCGCGTCCGCACGTTGCGCTGCACGCCCTTCAGGAAGTCGCGCTCGACGCGCCGGACGAGCTCGATGTAGTCCTCGCGCGTGATCTCCTCGTCCGCCTTCTCCTGGAGCAGCTTGCGGACTTCGAGGTAGTAGTGCGCCCCGATGATCGAGCCGCCCGAGACGCAGGAGATGACCTCGACGCGGCGCAGCACGTCCAGCTCGGCGAGGCGCGCGAGCACGCCGATGTGGAAGAGCGAAGCGCGGAACCCGCCGCCCGAGAGTCCGAGCCCGATACGCCCGTAGAAGGCGCTGCGTACGGGGGCCGGGCGGCCGAGGAACCGCGTCAGCGCGTCCCACGCGGCCGTCCCTTCGAGGTCTGCGGCCGTCGCCCCGGTGCGCGCTTGCAGCCGCGCGAGCGAGGCGAGCTGGCGCGCCGTGGACTCGAACTCCCACTCCGGCGGGTTCGCCTCGCGGCGTCCGCGTTCGAGGTAGCTGACGGCCACGTCGTAGTGCGCCTCGTCGCCGCGCCCGCCGAGCCCGAAGTGGGCCTCGGCCAAGGTGCTGTAGAACCACCACTTGCCCTGGAGCCAGTTAGTCTCGGGCCGGTCGATGAGCGGCGCGACCTTCTCGGCAATCTCCTCGCGGATATGCGCGGCCAGGGCGCGGCGCTCCTCGATGCGCGCGCGCTCGGGGCTGCCGGCCGGGATGCGCGCGCCGTCGGCCTCCCCCTCCTCCTGATGGGCGAGCAGGTCGAGGATGTAGGCGGCGTTGATGCCCGCGTAGCCCTGGTCGTGCGCGGCCCCTTCGGCGTGGCCGCGCAGGTAGTAGAAGAGCGAGCGTTCGAGCTGCGGCTTCTGGCTATCGACCTCCCACTTGCGCTTGTAGATGGCGCCGGCGAGCCCGAGCGTCTCCTGGTTGCGCGTCTGCGCGAGGTCTTCGATCTCGCGCAGGATTTCGAGCGCGCGGTCGAGCCGGCGGTCAACGGGGAGGTCTGGGTCTTTGTAGGTGCAGAGCGCCGACTGCTGGTAAATCTTCAGGCGCAGCTCGGGCTCCGCGCCGAGCCCGGCGCTGTGGCGCGCCCGCGCGAGCACCCGGCGCGCGTAGCCGAACTCCCGCTCCCTCTTCAGGAGCCGCGAGAGTTCCAGCATCTCTTTCGTCGTCGCGCTCCTGCCGCGCAGAATCTCCTGCGCCTCCTGCACGATGTCGCGTGTCTGTGGTGCCATCTTGAGTACCTCCGCCCGGTGCGGCCGCGTCTCAGGGAAATGCGTTCGAGGAGTCTGTTCCGGGAAGTGTGCGCCGCGCGGCGCAGCGTCGTGTGAGTGCGTGGGCGAATCGCGTCTGATGAGAACGCCGAGGCTTATACACTTGACCGTGAGACCGTGTCAATGAAATTCTGGGACGCCGCGCCGCGCGGTACGACGCCGAACAGAGTAGGGCCGGAGGGGGCCCGGGAAGGCCGGACTGTGGAGACACTTTTGAACGAGGTGGAGGTGCGCGTCGCCGGCTCGCTCGTCGAGAAGCAGGTGACGACGCCGGACTACTACCCCCTGACGATGAACGCGCTGGTGCACGCCTGCAACCAGATTTCGAACCGCGACCCCGTCGTGCAGTACGACGAGCGGCAGGTGGCCGAGGCCGTGGATAGCCTGCGCCTGAAGAACATCGTCTACATCTTCTACGGCGCGGAGAGCCGCGTGCCGAAGTACAAGCACATGATGCGCGAGGTCTTCTCGCTCTCGTCGCCGGAGCTGGCCGCGCTCTGCGTGCTGATGCTGCGCGGGCCGCAGACGGTCGGCGAGGTGCGCGGGCGGACGGGCCGCCTCCACGAGTTCGCAGACCTGCGGGAGGTTGAGGAGACCCTGGACGGGCTCGCGCAGAGGGACGAGCCGCTGGTCGTCAAGCTCCCGCGCCAGGCCGGCCGCAAGGAGGCGCGCTACGCGCACCTGCTCTCGGGACAGCCCGTCGTCGAAGAGGAGGCCGAAGCGCAGCCCGCCTCGGCCTCGGCCCCGCGCTCGCGCGCGGGCGAGCCGGAGCGCGTCGCGCGGCTCGAAGCGGAGGTCGAGCGCCTGAGCGGCGAGCTGGTCGAGATGCGCAAGCAGTTCGAGGAGTTTCGCAAGCAGTTCGAGTAATAGCGGTCAGAACCGCCCGCGGTAGCGGGTGGGTGCGAGTGACTCAAACGGCCTGTAACTCGTAAGACTGACCCACCCGCTACCGCGGGCGGTTCTGACCTGCATTCAGATGGGGCTCTCAAGACTCAAGCGCGACTTCTACACGCGCGCCGACACGCTGCGCGTGGCGCGCGAGCTGCTGGGCAAGCGGCTCGTCGTCCCGGCGGAAATGGGCGCGCGCGCGTCGGGGCGCGTCGTCGAGGTGGAGGCGTACCTCGGCGCGGAGGACAAGGCGGCGCACTCCTTCGGCGGCCGCCGCACACGCCGGACGGAGACGATGTTCGGCGTCGGCGGGACGGCCTACGTCTTCTTCGTCTACGGCATGCACCACCAGTTCAACGTCGTGACGGGCCCCGAGGGGCAGCCGCACGCCGTCCTCGTCCGCGCCGTCGAGCCGGAAGAGGGGATTGAGCTGATGCGGGGGCGGCGGCCGGTCTCAAAAGAGCGCGAGCTGACCAGCGGCCCCGGCAAGCTCTGCCGCGCGCTCGGGATTGACCTCAGCTTCGACGGCGAAGACCTGACGACGCGTGGCCGGGTCTGGCTCGAAGAGACGGGCGTCGAGTTCAAGCCCGAAGAGATCGCCACCGGCCCGCGCATCGGCGTCGCCTACGCCGCCGAGGACGCGCTCAAGCCCTGGCGCTTCTGGGTCAAAGGGAACGAGTACGTCAGCAGGAAATGAGTAGACAGTAGTCAGTAGTCAGTAGCCAGTAGAAAAACCTTTGGTAGCTGAATCATCCTGAACGAAAGACCTGCTGACTACTGACTACTGTCTACTCAATGGGGTATTGAGTTTGCGGATCACTTTCTTAGGAACGAGCGCGGGGGTGCCGACGCGGGCGCGGAACGTCTCGTGCGTGGCGCTGAGGCCGCCGCAGCGCGCGGAGGTCTGGCTCTTCGACTGCGGCGAGGGGACGCAGCACCAGCTCCTTCGGAGCGAGCTGAACATCAGCCAGGTCAGGCGCATCTTCATCACGCACATGCACGGCGACCACATGCTCGGGCTGATGGGGCTGCTCGCCACCTGCGGCATGACCGCGCACGCGCGCGGCATCGACGTCTACGGCCCGCGGCCGCTCGCCGACTACGTGCGCGAGGTCAGCCGCCGCACACAGTTCCAGACGAACTACCCGCTCGAAGTCCACGAGGTCAAAGAGGGCCTGGTCTTCGAGGACGAGGAGTACGCGGTCACCTGCGCGCCGCTCAAGCACCGCCTGCCCGCCTTCGGCTACCGCGTGCAGGAGAAGGACAGGCCCGGCCACTTCGACGTGGAGCGCGCGCGCGCAGAGGGCATCCCGCCGGGGCCGCTCTACGGAAAACTCAAGCGCGGCGAGCGCGTGACGCTCGATGACGGGCGGACGTTCGAAGGCGCAGACTTCTGCGGCCCGGACTTGAAGGGGCGCAGCGTCGTCTACTGCACCGACACGACCTATTGCCGCTCGGCCGTGGAACTCGCGCGCGGCGCAGACCTCCTCATCCACGAGGCCACCTTCGCCGAGGCCGACGAGGGTTTGGCCGTGCGCTCGACGCACTCGACCGCCTCGATGGCCGGGCGCGTAGGGAGAGAGGCGGGCGCGCGCCGCCTCGTCATCACGCACATCAGCCCGCGCTACTTCCCCGGCAACGAGACCGGGCCGGAGGAGTTGCTGCAAGAGGCGCAGGCCGTCTTCCTCGGGGCCGAGCTGGCGCACGACTTCCTGAGCGTTGACGTGGAGCGGCGCGAGTAGTAAACAACCGTCAGCCGCCTGCGCCGCCACGCGCGGACACTTTCGAAAACAGCAGCGGCCAGCCGCGTCCGGCTGGCCCCCTTTCAAACGGCACAGAGACGCTTTACACGCCGCCTGTTGCGTGTGATACGATGTGCCATGACTGCAACGCCGCGCCGGGGCGTGTGCCCACGCGGCGGCTAGAGCTGAACGGAGCGAGCGACATGTCTTTCAACACGATCATCATCGTCGGCAACCTCGGGCGCGACCCGGAACTCTCCTACACGCCGCAGGGCACGGCCGTCTGCAAGTTCTCGGTGGCGACCAACGAGCGGCGGCGCGACAAGGCCGGCGAGCAGCAGGACATCACCACCTGGTTCCGCGTCACGGTCTGGGGCAAGCAGGCCGAGAACGTCTCGCGCTACCTCTCGAAGGGGCGCAAGGTCTACATCCAGGGCCGCCTCCACGTCGAGGAGTGGACTGACCGCGAGGGCAAGGCGCGCCAATCCCTGGAGGTCAACGCCTCGGACGTGCACTTCATCGACAGCGCTTCGGGCGGCGGCGTCGAAGGCATCCCCGTCCGCCCACAGCAGTCGGGCGGCGGCGCCCCCTCCGGCGGAGGCGGCCAGCGCGGCGGCGGCGGAGGCGGCGGCCGCCCGTCGGGCGGCGACGACATCGAAGATGACGAAATCCCCTTTTGATAAGTAGCTGTGACGGCTGAGTGATTCTTGCATGGAAAAGAGATGCTTCAAGTGTGGAATCACTCAGCCGCTCGACAACTTTTATCGTCATCCAGAAACGTCGGACGGGCATCTAGGCAAGTGTAAGACTTGTGCAAAGTCTGACGTAGCTCATAACTACCGCAACAACAGGTCGTACTATCAGGAGTACGAGCGCGAACGAGAAAAGCGGCCCGAGCGGCGTGCGGCCAAAAGTGTGTATGCGAAGAGGTGGAATCGCGTTCACACGGATCGCAAGAACGCCTACACCGCCGAACGCCGGGCGTGCCGAAGACGTGCCTGCCCAAAGTGGATAAGCCGAACAGACCTGAAGCGGGTTTACGAAAACTGCCCCGAAGGCATGGTCGTTGACCACACCGTCCCTTTGAAACATCCGAGCGTTTGTGGTCTACACGTACCGTGGAATTTACAATACTTAACCCCGGCCGAGAATTCGAGTAAGGGCAATAGATTTTGACAGTTCAGTCTCCCGACGAGGATTGCGAACATGGGCGAAGGGCTTAATGAATCGGAGGAGACTGGGCGTGCGTTGGTGGCGGTCGAGCGGGCGCGGTTCATGCCGGCGATGTCGATTGAGTCGGCGGTCGAGCGCTACAACGCGGTGACCGAGTTCGTCAGCCGCGTACTCCGGAAGGACGTGGACTACGGCGTCATTCCCGGCACGGAGAAGCGCACGCTCTTAAAGCCCGGCGCGGAGAAGCTGACGACCTTCTTCGGCCTCTCGACCCGCTTCGAGCTGCTGGAGCGCATCGAAGACTGGACGGGCGAGCAGCACGGCGGCGAGCCCTTCTTCTACTACCTCTACCGCTGCCGCCTCTTCCGCGGCGACGTGCTCATCGCCGAGGGCGACGCCTCCTGCAACTCGCGCGAGGCCAAGTACCGCTGGCGCGAAGCCCAACGCGCCTGCCCCGCCTGCGGCCAAGCCGCGATCATCAAAGGTAAGGAAGACTTCGGCGGCGGCTGGCTCTGCTGGAAGAAGAAGGGCGGCTGCGGCGCCAAGTACCCCGACGGCGACCAGACGATTGAGAGCCAGCAGGTCGGCCGCGTCTTCAACCCCGACATCGCCGACCAGGTCAACACGATCCAGAAGATGAGTCAGAAACGCAGTTTGGTCGGAGCCGTTCTGCTCGCCGTCAACGCCTCGGAGTTCTTCACGCAGGACGTTGAAGACATGCACTTCAACGCGGCCGCAGTCGCGCGTGAGGCGGGCGCCGACCTCGACGAGGCGATACGCGCCGCGTGCCGCGCGCTGGGGAAGACAGAGGAGCAGTTGTCGGGTTGGCTCAGGAAGAAGTACGGCGCGGCCGGCGTCGGCGAGTTGAGCGAGTCGGACAAGCGCGAAGTGCTAACCCTGCTGCAAGGCATGCTCTCGAAGCGCGCTGCTTGAACCCGAACCTCATCTAGCCACCGCCAGGCTCTGCTACACTCCCTCTGAGATGAACGCCGCCACGCTCGTCCTCAGATTCGACGCGGGCACGCTGCTGCTCGACGGCGCGGGGGCTGACGCGCGCGTGCCGGAGGCGTTCCGCTGGGACGCACGTGTGATGCGCTGGCGCGCGCCCGCCTGGGAGTACCGGCGGGTCGTCAGGGAGTTAATCAAAGACACGGTTTCTTACGAAGACCACGCGCGCGCGTATCACCGCTTCGACTTCCCGACCAAGTTCCTCGTCGAGCCGCGTCCCTACCAGCAGGAGGCCATCGAAGAGTGGAGGCGCGCCGGCCACTGCGGCGTCGTCGTGCTCCCGACGGGCGCAGGGAAAAGTCTCGTCGCGCAGATGGCGATTGAGCAGGTGAAGCGCTCGACGCTGGTCGTCGTGCCGACGCTCGACCTGATGAATCAGTGGTACGACCTCCTGCTCTCCTGCTTCAACGCGGAGGTCGGCCTCATCGGCGGCGGCTACTTCGAGCTGGGCGCGCTCACGGTCTCGACCTACGCCTCGGCCTTCCGCTTCATGGAGCGTTTGGGGAACCGCTTCGGCCTCGTCATCTTCGACGAGTGCCACCACCTGCCTTCGGGCGTTCACCGCATCGCCGCCGAGATGTGCATCGCGCCGTTCCGCCTGGGCCTGTCTGCGACGCCCGAGCGCGAGGACGGGGCGGACGCGCTGCTCGAACGGCTCGTCGGCCCCTTCGTCTTCCGCCGCGAGACGCACGAGCTGGCGGGCGAGTACCTCTCCGACTACACGGTCGTCCGCCTGCGCGTCGAACTCTCCGACGAGGAGCGCGCCGCCTACGAGCGCGAGCGCGAAGTCTTCCGCGGCTTTCTCAAGTCGAAAGGGATCGGGCTCGGCTCTTTGCGCGGCTGGCAGATGTTCGTCGCGGCGTCTGCGCGCTCGCAGGAGGGGCGGCGCGCGATGCTGGCCTACCGCGAGTCGAAGCGCATCGCTTTGGGGACGGACTCGAAGCTGCGCGTGCTCGGCGAGCTGCTGCAAAGGCACAGGCGCGAGAAGGTTCTGGTCTTCACGGCCGAGAACGAGATGGTCTACCGCATCTCGCGCCGCTTCCTCGTCCCGGCCATCACGCACGAGACGGGCGTCAAGGAGCGGCGCCAGTGGCTCGAAGCCTACAACAAGGGCGAAGTGCTCGCGCTCGTCACCTCGAAGGTCTTGAACGAGGGCGTCAACATCCCCGACGCCTCGGTCGCCGTGGTGCTCTCCGGCTCCGGCTCGACGCGCGAGCACGTCCAGCGCCTCGGCAGAATCTTGCGAAAATTCCCGGGCAAGGAGGCCATCCTCTACGAAGTCGTCACGCAGGACACGACCGAGGAGCACATCAGCCGCCGCCGCGGCGCGGGCGAGCAGTTCCAAAGAGCGTGAATCGTGAATCGTAAACCGTGACAGGAAAAAGCCGTGAATGGTGAATCGTAAATCGTGAATAGGAAGAGCGGGCTTCTTCTATTCACGGTTTACGATTCACCATTCACGGCATTAACTTATGTTGACCGCAGACCTCGCCATGAGCTGGCAGCGGGGCGACCGCATCCAGCCGCGCTACATCGACGCAGAGGACGAGGAGTATCTGCGCGCGGCCGAAGACCTGATCGCGCTCTTCGTCTCTCACGACGGGCGGACGCGCGCGGCGCTCGAAGAGTCTCTGGCGGAGTACGTGGGGACGGGGACGGACTACCGCATCCTGCGCGGGCTGATAAAGCTTTTGACCGACCGCTGCGAGTTCGAGACCAGCGCGCCCGCCGAGCCTTCGGAGATTCGGCGCGCGCTCTTCCTCAAAGCGCGCAAGCGCCACCCCGTCGCCGCCGCCGAGGGAAGGGAAGAGCTCATCCGAGAGGCCGCGCGCGAGCTGTCGTGCGACCCGGCGACGCTCATGGAGGCGCTCTACGCAGACCTGCCCGGCAACCAGCGCCTCACCCTTTTCGAGCCTCTGACGGCCGCCGAGCTTCTAGACCTCTACAACGTCGCGCAGGCGCAGGCGCTGCTCTACCGCTCGGTCGAGATGCGCCTGTGGCTTGAGCCGCAGGCCCCCGAGGGCTTCCGCGAGCTGTTCGGCGCGATCAAGGCTTACCGCCTGATTCACACGGTCAAGGGGAACTCGCAAGCGGGCTACGAGGTGCGACTCGACGGCCCCGCCTCCATCTTCCAGCGCTCGCAGAAGTACGGCATCCAGATGGCCGTCTTCCTACCCGCGCTACTCCTCTGCAAGGGCTGGCGGATGCGCGCCGAGATACAGGGGCGCGGCGGCCGCGTCGCCTACTTCGAGCTGACGAGCGCACAGACCCGCCTGCGCTCGCACTACCCCGAAGTCACGCCCTACGAGAACCCCGTCGTCGAGAAGCTCGCCAACACCTGGGCGCGCGCCAAAACGGGTTGGACGCTTGAGCCGAGCACCGTCGTCATCGACCTCGGCGACTCCGCCTTCATCCCCGACCACGTCCTGCGCCACGCCGAGACGGGCACGACAGTCTTCCTCGAACTCCTCGGCTTCTGGACGCCCGAACACCTCCGCGAACGATTGTTGGAGTTCGACCACGCCGGCCTCTCGAACTTCATCCTCGCCGCCTGGGACGAGCTGCGCGGCACGCGTGACCCCATGACGAACGTCCCGCCCAACACGATTGTCTTCAAGCGCAGCCTCGACCCGTCGGCCGTCGCGCTGATGGCCGACAAACTGTTTGAAAAGGGAAGCTAGCCGAAGACTTCGATCTTCCAAACGTCTTCGGTCAACTGCGTGGTGGTGATCTCGACGGGCAGGAATTTCTTGACGACCTCGATGTTGGTCGTGGTGTGGGGCGTGGGCGTGACGGTGGTGTAGGAGCCGCCGCCGGCCAGGGCCAACGGGATGAGGAGCTGGTCGGCGAGGTGACAGCCGACGGGCGCGCCGGAATCGAGGTAGGCTTGCGCCTCTTTGACGACGCGGGAGGCGATCTGTTCGGCGCGGACGCCGCGCTCGCCGATGCCCGTGAAGACTTCGGTCAGGTTCTCGCCCTCGATGTCGATGGTGAAGACGTTGCCGCCGCTGATGGCGTTGTCGGAGACGTCAAGGTCGAGCTGGTCGGGCGTGTAGCCCAACTGCTCGCTGACGACCGCCAGCTCGCGCTCGCCGATGTGCGTGGGCACGTTGACGCAGAGCGCGCGGGCGCGCTGCGACAGTATCGCCCCGCGCTCCGTGAGGTCGAGGCGGCGCAACTCCTGCGCGGGCTCGATGTAGACGTTGAAGCGTCCGCCGCCCGGCGGGTAGAAGCCGTAGCGCTGAAGCTCCACAGTCACGGTCGGCCCCGTCTTGTTGATGAGCGGGAGGAAGGACTTCTGTATGAACTCGAAGGGCGGGGCCTTGACGTTGTGCGTGCCGCCCTCAAACAGAAGGAGACTCGGCGCGTCGGCAAGCATCAGGGGCGGGAGCACCGCTTGCAGGACGAGCATGGTGCTGCCGGCCGTGCCGATGGTGAACTTGTACTCGCCGGGCTGGATGGCGCCGGGCTCGAAGCTGAACTCCTTCGAGCCGAGGTGCGCGCCGTCGGCCTTGGCGGTGCCGATGGCGGTGGCGGCGGTGACGGCCGTCAGGTGCTGGCGTTGCAGGCCGGGCTTGTCGCGCCGCGCCCTGACGTTGTAGACGCGGAACGGCTTGCCCGTGATAAGCGAGAGCGCCAGAGAGGTGCGTATGATCTGCCCGCCGCCCTCGCCGTATGACCCGTCGATGCTCAGCATAGTGAAGGCGCCCCGCTGGGCGCCGCAGTCTTTTACCACAGTTGGCGCGCGGCTCAAACGCCGGGCCGTTTGTGGGGCGTTCGAAGACTGTGTTGTAATCGAAAAAGAAGAAATCCGAAGCCGCCGCGGGAGGTTTGAGAAGGTTGTCGCGCACCGTCGTCGTCGGCGACATACACGGCTGTTACGAAGAGCTGCTGGCGCTCGTCCGGAGCGTCGGGCTCAAGGAGTCAGACCGCCTGATCGCCGTCGGCGACCTCGTGACGAAGGGGCCGCAGAGCCGCGAGGTGCTCGAACTCTTCATGAACGACGCGCGATTCAACGCCGTCCTCGGCAACCACGACCGCGCGCTGCTGGAGTACTGGAAGGGCCTGCGCCGGAAGAAGGACTTGAAGCCTTCGCAGAAGAAGTGCGCGAAGGAGTTGAAGGACGGGCAGGAGGTTTACGCGCCCTTCCTCGAATCGCTCCCGCCCTACATCGACCTCGGCACGCACGTCATCGTCCACGCAGGCCTGCGACCGGGGTCGCGCCTCGAATGGCAGTCGCTCGACGACCTGACGGCGCTGCGGACGCTCGGCCTCGACCGCGAGAGCCGTGGGGGCACGCCCTGGTACGAGGTCTACGACGGCCCCGCGACGGCCCTCTTCGGCCACTGGCCTTCGCCCGAGCCCCGCCGCGGCCCGCACGCCATCGGCCTCGACACCGGCTGCGTCTACGGCTACAAGCTCACGGCCTACGTCGTCGAGACGGGCGAGTTCCACAGCGTGCCGGCGGGGAGAGCGTATGACAGTAGGCAGTAAAAATAAGTAGACAGTAGTCAGTAGAAATACAGAGGCGGCGCGTCTCAGCCTTTGGGTCGAGCGCGCCGCATTGTCTTGCTACTGGCTACTGACTACTGTCTACTGAGGAGATTCAGAATCATCCCGTCAAGGCTGTCGAAGTCAATCGGCTTCTGGACGTATGCGTTGCAGCCGGCGGCGAGGGCCAGGTTGCGGTGCTTGTGCGGGTCGTGGGCGGAGACGACGATGATGGGGACGCTGCGGAGCGCCTCGGTCTGTCGGAGGAAGCGCGCGACGGCGAAGCCGTTGAGGCGCGGGAGCTGTAAGTCCATCAGAATCACGTCCGGCCGCAGCGCACACGCCACGTTGAGCGTCTCCTGCCCGTCGCGCGCCTCGGCCGCCTTGTAGCCCTTCATCCGCAGCAGGGTCAGCATCATCAGGCGTATGTCTTCGTCGTCCTCCGCGACGAGAACGGTCGTCGCCTCGCGCAGCGCGCCCCCCTCACAGGCGGAGTCCGCAGACGCGTGCCTGGCCGGGGAGTCTTGTGTGATGTAAGGAGAAGACAAGCTTGCCTCTCAGTCGGGGGAAGAAGGTTCGTGCGCGGGCGGGTTTTAGAACGGGGGCGTTCCTCGCTTCAGCGCGGCCCGACCCCCGGCCTTTCCCCCTTGTTAATGTGTGAGAATGATAACGCCCGGTGGTCGGCGGGTCTGTACGTTGGGAAACTTTAAAGTGTGTCCAGGTTGTTGATAAAGTTATCGTACTCGTCCGACAAGAGACCCTGGCACTCGCACGAGGCGTTCTTGAGTCCCGCGGCGTCCTCGACGCGCACGAAGCCGCGCCCGTGGCTGACGAGCCCCGCCTGCGCCAGAGCCCCGACCGTCACCGTCACGCCCGAGCGGCGCACGCCGAGCATGTGCGAGAGCGACTCGTGCGTTACAGGGATCGTGTCGGAGCCGAGCCGCATCCGCGCGAGCATGAGCCAGCGCGCCAGGCGTTGCTCGACCGTGTGCAGGGTGTTGCAGAGGGTCGTCTGCGAGACCTGCGACGCGAGCAGGCGCGAGTAACGCAAAACGCGCGCGCGGAAGCCGGGCAGTTGCTCGAAGCACTCGCGCGCCTGCGGCGTCCTGATGCGCAGGGCGCTTGCGCCGACCCGCACGGCCGCCGTGTGCGCGGCCACGTCCGACCCGAGCAGCACCAGCACCCCGCCCAAGCCTTCACGCCCGAGCCCGCCGACCTCGACCGAGACGCCGTCCTCCAGGGTCGAGAGCAGAGAGAGCAGGCCGCCCTCGGTGAAGTGTATGAAGGGGACTGTCTCTTCCAGCCCGTACAGGCGCGCGCCCGCCGCCAGCCCGACGCGCGCGAGCGAAGGCGCGAGCTGCCGGAACTCTTCCGGCGGCAGCGAGGCAAGGAGCAAGTTCCCGACCTCTTCTTGACGGACGGTTGCGAGGGACATCTCTACTTCCCGACGTTGAGCTGAATCCCTCCGCCCTCTTAAGTAAGGCTCAAGCGCGGCGGAGAATTTTTGAAGAGCGATGGGCGGAATGTTACCAAAGACACAAGCCGCAGATTGTTCGGGGGCGTACGTTGTTAAGGCAGTAGCCAGTAGACAGTAGACAGTAGACAGTAGAAAAACAGGCGGGGCGCTCGGCTTAAAACTCGGGCGCCCCGCCTATGTCGCTCCTACTGACTACTGTCTACTGCTTTACCTCACACCGCGACGCGGTCGAGCCAGCGCGCCTCTGCGCTGAGGGGCTCATGGCAGGAGCAGGCCGCGCGTTCGAGCGAATCGCGGCTGAGGACGCGCAGGCGGCCGCGCCTGTGCTCGACCGCGCCGAGCGATTCGAGGTAGGCCACGCACTCGTTGACGCCCGCGCGGCGGACGCCGAGCTGGCGCGCGGCCGTCTCCTGCGTCACCTGTAGGTCGTCGGCGTCGGCGCGCTGGCAGAGCGCCAGCAGCCACGTCGCGAGCCGCTCGTTCAGGTGGTGGCGCGTGTTGCAGACCGCGCGCCGCGAAATCTGCCGGACGTGCGCGCCGTAGAAGCGCAGCACCAGCCGCCGCCACAGCGCGCTCTCCGCGAAGAGCGTGCGCAGCGCCGCGGCCTCGACGCGCACGGCGTCGCCCGGCAGCACCGCGCAGGCAAGCTCGCGCGCGCGCCGCTCGCCCAGCACCGCGCCTAAGCCCGCCAGCCCTTCGCGCCCGACGAGTGCCGTCTCGACCGTCGCGCCGTCGCCCGCCGACGCGCACGTCGCGGCGACGCAGCCCGCGGGGAAGTAGACGTGCCGCACCGTCTCGTCGGGCGCGTACAGCGTCTCGCGCGCCTTGAGGCGCACCATCTTCGAGAAGGCGAGCAGCCGGCGCGAAACGTCCGTGCCGAGCTGGTCGATGAAGGCGTTGCCCGTCAGTCCCGCGTAGGCAAAGGCTGTGCTGTCCATAATTTTGAAAGTGCTGCCGGAGGTTCTGCTCACGATAACAGTAAAACGCCCGCGCGTCGAGAAACTTCTTCGCGCGCGTGTGGCGGTTGGCGGCCGGGCGGAGGTTCGTTGTATAAAGTCTGGCAGGACTTATCCTGCTCCACACATCGAAGCGGAGAACTTATGAACTACCACGAGAACGTCCTCCATCTCATAGGGCGCACGCCGCTCGTCAGGCTCAGCCGCATGGCGCAAGGCATCAAGGCCACAGTGCTGGCGAAGATGGAGAGCCTCAACCCCGGCTACTCGGTCAAAGACCGCATCGGCATCTCGATGGTCGAGGCCGCCGAGCGCGAGGGCACCTTGAAGCCCGGCGGCACCATCGTCGAGGCCACTTCGGGCAACACCGGCATCGGCCTCGCCCTGACGGCCGCGGTCAAAGGCTACCGCTGCATCTTCGTCATGACCGAGAAGGCTTCGGTCGAGAAGGTCAGGTATTTGAAGGCGCTCGGGGCGGACGTGGTCGTCGTCCCGGCCACCGCCAAGCCCGGCACGCCCGACCACTACGTCGAGACGGCGCGCCGCATCGCGCGCGAGACGCCGAACAGTTTCTACCCCGACCAGTACTCCAACCCGAACAACCCCGAGGCGCACTACCGCACCACCGGCCCCGAGCTTTGGGAGCAGACCGAAGGCCGCATCACGCACTTCGTCGCGGGGCTCGGCACGGGCGGCACCATCTCGGGCACGGGAAGGTTTCTGAAGGAGAAGAGCCCGAACATCCGCGTCGTCGGCGCAGACCCTTACGGCTCGGTCTTCAAGACCTACAAGGAGACGGGGCGCACGCACGAGGCGACGCCGTACCTGGTCGAGGGCATCGGGCAGGAGGTCGTCCCGGCCAACGTCCACATGCGCTACGTGGACGAGATCATCAACGTCACCGACCGCGAGTCGTTCGAGATGTCGCGCCAGTTGGGTCGCAAGGAGGGCATCTTCTGCGGCGGCTCGACGGGGACGAATCTGGCCGCGGCCTTGAAGGTGGCGCGGGGGTTGGACGAGTCGGGCGTCGTCGTCTTCATCGTCTGCGACACGGGCGAGCACTACCTGACGAAGCACCACTCGGACGAGTGGCTGAAGGAGAAGCGCCTGCTCGAACCGAAGAAGATGACGGCCGGCCTCATCAGCTCGACGAAACCCGCGGGGGATCGCCCGCGCGTCCTCGCCGTGGCGCCGACCGACACGGTCGCCGAGGCTTTGGCGCAGATGGACAAGCACGGCGTCACGCAGATGCCCGTCATCGAAGAGGGCAAGTCGGTCGGCTCGGTGCGCGAGAACCGCCTGCTCGCCAAGGTGCTCGGCGACCGCGACCTGCTCGGCGCCACCGTCGGCCAGTTGATGGAGCAGGGCTTCCCCGTCATCGACGTGGACGCCAGCTCCGCCGATGTCACGCGCCAACTGCGCCGCCACCCGGCCGTCCTCGTCGAAGAGTTCGGCCGCATCACCGGCATCATCACCCGTCACGACATGCTCGACGTGCCCAACTACGGCCGGTGAATGAGGATTTGTTGGAGGAGCCCCCGAGGGGCTTCTCAAAAAAACTCGGGCGGCGTAAAATGCGCGGCAGCGCACCCCCGCGGACGTTGACCATCCCCCTTCATTAAGGAGCTTTCTTGGCTCAGGTTCTGGAAGACCGCGAACACTTCGTGCAGTTCTACGAGTCGGACGAGTTCCTGCTCGGCTCGCTGGGCGGGTACGTCGGCACGGGGCTGGCCGGCGGCGAGTCGTGCATCGTCGTCGCGACCGAAGAGCGCCGCGCGGGTCTCGACGCCTACCTGCGCAGGCGCGGCCAGGACCCGCGTGCGGCGCGTATGCGCGGGCAGCTCTTCTCGCTCGACGCGGCCGAGACCCTTTCGCAGTTCATGGTCGGAAGGTCGCCGGAGCCTTCGCGCTTCGAGGAGGTCATCGGCGGGCTCTTCGAGCGCGCGTCCTCGGGCGGCCGCCGCGTCCGCGTCTTCGGCGAGATGGTCGCGCTGCTCTGGGCAGAGGGGAACCGCGACGCCGCCCTCCTCCTCGAAGGTCTCTGGAACGGCCTCCAGCAGCGGCGCCCGTTCCAGCTCTTCTGCGCCTACCCCATCAGACACTTCGGCACCGACTCGCAGTCAGTCCCGCTCGGCCACGTCTGCGCCGAGCACACGCGCGTCATCCCGGCCGAGAGCTACACCGCGCTCCCCGTCGGCGACGAGCGCGAGCGGGCCATCGTCGAGCTGCAACGCAAGGCGCTCGCGCTCGAAGCGGAGATCGCCGAGCGCAAAGAGGCCGAAGCGATGCTGCGCGCGCTCAAGGAGAGGTTGGAGCGCGAGGCGGAGGAGCGGCAGCTCCTCCTCGTCGGCGAGCGGCACGCGCGCGCCGAGGCCGAGCAGGCCAACCGCCTGAAGGACGAGTTCCTCGCCGTCGTCTCGCACGAGCTGCGCACGCCTTTGACGGCCATCGTCGGCTGGGCGCACATGCTCCGCCACAACGGCCTCGACGAGACGACGGCCCGGCGCGGCCTTGAGACCATCGAGCGCAACGCGCAGGCGCAGGCGCATCTCGTCGAAGACATCCTCGACGTGTCGCGCGTCATCGCGGGCAAGCTTCGCCTGAACGTCGCGCCCGTAGACCTCTCGGCGGTCGTGGGCGCCGCCATCGACTCCGTGCAGCTCGCGGCCGAGTCGAAGGGCATCCGGCTCGAAGTGACGTTCGACTCCGCTGCGCGTCAGGTGTCTGGCGACGCCGGCCGCCTCCAGCAGGTCGTCTGGAACCTGCTCGCTAACGCCATCAAGTTTACCGACGCGGGCGGCGCGGTCTGCGTCCGCCTGCGCCGCGCGGGGCGAAGTGTGGAGGTCTCCGTGAGCGACGACGGCTGTGGCATCGACGCGGACTTCCTACCCTACATCTTCGACCGCTTCCGCCAGGCCGACGCCACCACCACGCGCCGCCATGGGGGGCTGGGGCTCGGGCTCGCCATCGTCCGCCACCTCGTCGAGCTGCACGGCGGCACCGTCCGCGCCGAGAGCGAAGGGACGGGGAAGGGCTCGACCTTCACCATCCGCCTGCCGCTCGCCGACGAAGGGCTACCCGCCCGAACCGACCGCGCCATCATTCACTAAGCCTGTTTTACTTACGCCTCGCGCTCGTAGACGGTGACCTTGAGGCCGTCGCCGAGGTCGTGCGTGTCGGCGGCGCGAAAGCCTTCGAGGAAGTCGTGCGGCATGAAGGTGTCCGCGCCCTCGACCGCGACGGGGACTTCGGTGACGAGCCAGCGGTCGATCTCTTCGCGGAACATCTCGAAGATTTGGGCGCCGCCGATGACGAAGAGGTCGCAGTTGAGGTAAGCCTTGAGCGAGAGCGCCGACTGCTTATCCCGCAGCCAGACGACCGACCCGCGCGGCTCCACCTCCGCGCGCCGCGTGAGCACGACGTTGAGGCGGTTCGGCAGCGGCCTCTTCAGCGTGAGCCAGGTCTTATAACCCATCACGCACGCGTGCCCCGTCGTCTGCCCCTTGAAGAACTTGAGGTCGGCCGGGTAGTGCCACGGGAGCTGCCCGCCCTTCCCGATGGCCCCGTTCCTGTCCACCGCCACGATGCCTGTGATGCTCATGCGCTTCTTCTAAACTGCGACGGGCGCCGCGATCTTGCCGTGCGACTGGTAGCCGGAGAGGTTCAGGTGCTCGTAGCGGAAGGCGAGCAAGCCTTCGAGTCCGCGCAGGCGCCCCTCCTCGTCGCGGATTTCCAGACGCGGCAGCGGCAGAGGCTCGCGTGAGAGCAGCTCTTCGACCTGCGCGAGGTGGTTCTTGTAGATATGCAGGTCGCCGAAGGTGTGGACGAACTCGCCCGCTTCGAGCCCGCAGACGTGCGCGAGCATGTGCGTCAGGAGCGCGTAGGAGCTGATGTTGAAGGGGACGCCGAGGAAGGCGTCGGCCGAGCGCTGGTAGAGCTGACAGTGGAGCGTGCGTCCGCGCTCGACCTTGAACTGGAAGAGTGTGTGGCACGGCGGCAGGTCAACCGCGTCGGCGACGCGCGGATCCCAGCCGGTGACGATGAGACGGCGCGAGTTCGGGTTACGCTGCATCTCGTCCACCAGCCGCGCGATCTGATCCACACCGTCGCGCTCCGGGTAGCGGCCGCCGAACGAGCGCCAGAGATAGCCGTAGACGGGCCCGAGGTCTCCCTCCGCACGGCCGAAGCGGCTCGTGTGTTCGAGGTCGGCCCACTCCTTCCAGATGTCCACGCCCGCCGCGCGCAAGCTGCCCTCGTTCGTGTCGCCGGAGAGGAACCAGAACAACTCCTCCGCGACCCAGCGGAAGGGGACGCGCTTCGTAGTGACGATGGGAAACCCTCCGCGCAGGTCGTAGCGCGTCTGGTAGCCGAAGTACGAGACGGTGCCCACGCCCGTCCGGTCTTCGTGCTCGACCCCGCGGGCGAGGACGGTCTTAAGTAGGTCTTGATACTGTCGCATCGTTGCGGTATCCAGTCAGTACCGCCCGCCGTGGCGGGTGGGGCAGTCTTAAGCGCCAGACCCTCTCAGAGTCAGACGCACCCACCCGCTACCGCGGGCGGTACTGACCACTATGTCAAAAGGAAGCCGAAGGACTCCTCCGGCGCGATGTCGCGCGGCTCCTCGCCCTTGACGAAGTAGCGCGCGGGCTTGCCGCCGAGGAGTTTAATGTCGTCGCCTTCGACGCGGAGCATCGTGCCCTCGCGGATGCCTACGACGCGGACGCCAGGGTTGACGTGGACGAACTCCTTCAGGCGCTCGTCGCGCGTCTCGCCCATGTGGCCGGGCGGGTGGTAGTCGGTGTAGTGCGGGTTGATTTGGAAGGGGACGAGGTTGAAGGCGTTGAATGACGGCGGCTCGACAATCGGCATGTCGTTCGTCGTCCTGATGGTCGGGCAGGCGAGGTTCGAGCCCGCGCTCCAGCCGAAGTAGGGCAGGCCGGCCTCGACGCGCTCGCGCACGAGCCCGACGACGCCCGCCTCGTAGACGCCGCGCAGCAGCTTGAAGGTGTTCCCACCGCCGACGGCGACGGCGTCCGCGCCCTCGACCGCCGCGCGCGCGTCTGGAGCCTCGTGCAGAGACTCGACCTCGTAGCCGAGCGGGCCGAAGTGCTTGCGCACCCTGTCGCGGTACTCGTCCTCCGTGCGCGTGACCGCGGCGAAGGGGATGAAGAGCACGCGCTTCACTTCACGGCCGAGGAAGTCTTTGAGCGCGTTGTGGAAGAACTCGGTCGGGTTGTCGCCGATCAGTTCCGAGCCGTTGCTGATGAGCAGCAGTCGCTTGTTTGTCATCTTCACAGCGCGGGATGATAACACCGCTTCAGCCCGCCTCGGGAGTCTCCATGTGCCGCAACTCGTCCTGGAGCGCGCGCCGCTCGATGAGGAGGCGCAGGAAGAGCTTTCGGCGGCGCGCGAGTAGCAGCAGAGCCTTGAACCAACCGCGCATGTCGTACAGCTCTTCGAGCGAGCGCAGCGCCACGTAGCCGCACAGGATCGAGAGCGGCAGCGCCACGACCGCCGCCTGCCAACCCCAACGTACCAACACCAACACCGAAACGACGAGCCACGTCAGCGGCATGAAGAGAATCGCCGCCAGAATCTTCACCGTCGGCCCGATCTCGTCCACGCCGTGGCGCTGGAACAGCCGCGCGAGCAGCGTACAGAGAAGATAAGCGGGCAGGTGCAGGAAGGCCCCGACGACTGTCAGCGGCAAGAGAAGCAGGAGGATGGATACGCGCAGGAGGAAGTGGCGCAGCACGTACCAGCGCGAGTGTCTTGACAGGGAAAGATTCTCGGGCGCGATGCCGATGCGCTCAAGCTCCGCCTCGTGGCGGAGTATGCGTCGGCTCAGGTCTTCCAGCCCCTTCGACGCCGACAGCCGCGCGAAGAGCTGCGCCGAGAGGCCGCGCAGGAAGTCGAAGCGCTCGGCCAGCGGCAGCCTCATGTTCAGCCCTTCGTAGACCGAAGAGAACAAACGCTCGGCCTTGCGCGCCGCGTCCAACTGCTCCCCCGTCTCGACGTTTAAGGTCACGCCGAGCAGGGCTGCCTCGATGCGCGCGGAGAGTTCGCGCACGGCCTCGCGCGGCGGCTCGCCCCGCTCGTCCGGCCCGACCTGCGGAACGTCGAGCGGCTCGCCGAAGCGCAGCAGCGCCTCGCCGCGGAAAGAGGACTTGGAAGTGTAGTAGAGGCCGACGGGCACGATCTTCAAACCCGGCACGCTCGCGCCGAGCGCGATGCGCGCCGCGCCCGTCTTGACCGGCTGGAGCTTGGGCTCGTTGTGCGAGAGACCTTCGGGGAAGAGCGCGACGCAGCGGCCGCGCAGCAGAAGTTGGTGGCACGCCTCGAACGTGCTCAGGTTCTGCGAAACGTCCTCGCCCGCGTCCGCACGTCGATAGAGCGGCAGCGCCTCGACCGTACGCAGGAGCCAGCCGACGACCGGCAGGCGGAAGAGCGTGGACTTGGCGAGGAAGGAGATGCGCCGCGGCAGCGCCGTGAAGACCAGCCCGGGGTCTATCAGCCCGTTCGGGTGGTTGAGGACGAAGATGAGCGCGCCGGACACGGGGACGAGACCTTCGCGGCTCGTCTCGATGCGCCGGAAGAAGAGGCGCAGCGCGACGCTGATGACGGCCTGGACGAGCCTCTGCGCGAACGACCCGCCGCGCCGCAGAACCATGTCGCCCAGCCGCAGGACTCTCGAACCCTCCGGCATCGCGCCTCATCATACACAAACTGAAGCGGGGG
>JADMIO013004080.1_pt1 | contig 34597 bp, 35 predicted proteins | sample 8958161 | NCBI WGS metagenome assembly JADMIO01 (sample SAMN16585339, study PRJNA669376) | soil metagenome | isolation source: Crop rotation soil | place: USA: Cullars Rotation, Alabama | collected 2011
GGTCGAGGAACCATAGGCCTTCTTGTTGGTAGGACAATGGCATGTGTTGTTGGCGTGGGACGGGCACGAGTTGTTTACGCGCCAACCGCAACTCCAACAGCGCCCGCTTAGTATCCGAAAGCTGTTGCGCGTCAACCATGAATCAGCTCCTCTGGCGTTCGCTTTCCAGCAGGCGCGCGGCCTCCTCCTCGGACATCTGCTCGATCTCCGCGAGCACCGCGTCGGCCTCATCGTCCACATCGGAGGATCGCAACCGATCGATGACACCGGCCAAGTGGGCCACGGTCGGCGACTGGAAGAAATCGGCTAACCGCACCTCGACTTCAAACGCCTGCGTGATGCGCCACATCAGTTGGGCCGCCTGCAAACTGTTGCCGCCGAGCTCGAAGAAGTCTTCGGTGACACCGATCCGGTCGAGGCGCAGTAGCGCGGCGAGGATGTCCTCTGCCAGAACGCGTTCGGTTTCCGTCGACGGCGCAACGATTTCGGTGACGCGCTCGACGGCGGGCGCGGGCAGGCGACGACGGTCGGTCTTTCCGCTGACCGTCAACGGCATCGTCTCCAACCTCACCCAGTAGGCCGGCGACATGTACCGCGGCAACAACTCCGCTACGTGCGCACGCAATTGAGCCACGTCGACGGATGCCACAACGTAGGCCACCAGGTGCTTCTCGCCGCGCTCGTCGGCCCAGACCACCGCGGCCACCTGGTCCACACCGGTGTGCGAGGCGATCGCGGCCTCGATGTCACCCAGCTCGATTCGCATACCACGGATCTTCACCTGTTGGTCGATGCGCCCGATGAACATGATGCTGCCATCGCGCTGCCGCTTGACCAGATCACCGGTGTGGTACAGCCGACCGTCCGATGTGGACCCGAACGGATCTTCCACGATCTTCTGCGCGGTGAGATCCGGTGCGTTGAGGTAACCGCGAGTCAGGCCCTCCCCGCCGATGACCAGCTCGCCCGGTACCCCATAAGGCATTGGCTCCATGTGCCGGTCCACGACATGCGCGGCGTGGTTGGCGATGGGCAGGCCGATGGGAGGCGACGAGTCCCACCGTCCCAGGCAATCGTGCACAACCATCGTGACTGTGCACTCGGTCGGCCCATATCCGTTGAAGAAGTGACGTCCGCGATTCCAGCGATTAACCAGCTCGCCGGGAAAGAGCTCCCCACCGACAAAGACGTTACGCAAGGCGGGCATTCGCTCAGGCTCCAGCAGTGCCATGACCGCCGGCGGCAGATCGGTCCAGGTAACCCGGGCCGACTCGAGGAGACGCTGCAGTCGTGGGATCGAGAGCCGATCTTCGTCTTGCGCCAGGCACAGCCGCCCACCGAGCAGGAGAGCGTTGAACACCTCGCCGACGAACACGTCGAAGGTGGGCGAGGCGTAGCCGAGGATTCGGTCGGCCTCGGTGAGATCGAAAAGTTCTTGGGAGGCAAGGACAAACCCAATAATCGAATGATGCTCGATGAGTACCCCTTTGGGCTGCCCCGTGGTACCCGAGGTGTACATGACGTAGGCGACATCGTCCGGCCCCGCGGGACACGCCACGTCCTCGTCCGAGAACGACTCGAGGTCCTGGGGCATCTCGTCCAGCTGCACCACTGGTTGTGCGTCATCGAGGATGGCCATCCGGCGCGCGGCGGGCAGGGTCGGATCGATCGGCACATACGCGGCGCCGGTCTTGAGCACCGCGAGCACCGACGCGATCAGGTCCACCTCACGTGGCAGGCAGAGCGCGACCAGTTGTCCGACCCCGGCTCCCTTGGCGCGCAAGGCGTTCGCGAGCCGGTTGGCGCGGCGATCGAGTTCGGCGTAGCTGTATTCTCGCCCGTCCACCACGAGCGCGACCGAATCCGGCGCTTGGCGCACGCGCTCGGAAAACATGGCCGGCACCGAAATACGAGGGATAGGCAGCGCGTGCCCGTTCCACCGCGTGATGAGCTCCTGCCGTTCGTCAGCCGAAAGCAGCGGCAGTGTCGAGATAGGACGGTCCGGATCGGACAGGACCTCGGTCAGCACGGCGCCGTAGTGCCGGATGAACTGGTCCACCGACTCGGGATCGAACAATGTGCTGTTGTATTCCACCCCGACGTGAAGTTCGCCCGGCTTTGCCGTGGCCCACCAGCTGAGGTCGAACCGCGATGTCGCTGGATCGACGAAGCGTTGTTCCACCTTCAATCCCGCAAAGCCCGGCGGCGTCGATTCGCCCTCGGCGGTGAAACCCACCTGGAACAACGGCGACCGCGAGGGATCGCGCGGGGGACGCAACGCATCAACAAGCCGCTCGAAAGGCAACTCGCCGTGGGCAAAGGCATCCAGGGCCGTCTCGCGTACCCGCTGCATAAGCTCACGCGCCGTCGGGTCGCCGGACAAGTCGGTGCGCATCACGAGCATGTTGGCGAAGAACCCGACGATTGACTCGGTTTCCAACTCGCCCCGATTGGCCGACGGAACACCGACGGCGAGATCGTCGAGCCCGGTGTAACGATGCATCAAGATGAGAAATGCCGTCATGTACACGGCAAACGGTGTCGTGCGCTCGGCCTTGACGAGTTCGTCGAGCCGAGCGTTGGCGGGAAAGGTGTGCTCGCGGCGCCCGCCCTCGTAATTGATCTGCGCCGGGCGCGGACGGTCGGTCGGAAACTCCGAAATGGGCACGCCGTCGAGCTTTTCGCGCCAATATTTGACGAGCTCGTCGCGACGGGGACCCGCGAGCCACTCGCGCTGCCATTCACTGTAGTCGATATAGTGCAGCGGCACGGGATCCAGGTGTTCACCGCGATACAGCGCTGCGAGTTCCGAGACGATGATCCCGAGCGACCAGCCGTCGATGATGATGTGGTGCACCACAAGGACGAGCACGTGCCGATCCGGCGCCTCACGAATCAGACGCGCCCGCCACAGTGGGCCGATCTCCAAGTCGAATGCCTGCCGCGTGAACTCCCTGACGTCGAAGGGCTCCGTGATCGGTAACCTGCTGTCCACATTGGACATTACGGACTGCGTGGGTCCGTCGGTGCCCTCCTCGAATCGGGTGCGCAGACCTTCATGCCGCTCGACCACGGTCGCGAACGCGCGTTGCAGCGCTTCGACATCCAGCGGCCCGGTCATCGTGAGCGTCATGCCGGTGTGGTACGTGGCCTGACCCGGTGCGAGCCGATCAAGGAACCACAGCGTGCGCTGAGCGAAGGAGACAGGCACAGGCCCGCCTCTCGGTCGGGCCGCCAGGACCGGCGCGGACGGCGTCGAGACGGAAGCGGACAAGCGCGCCAGCAACTCGGCACGGCGTTCCGGCGTCAGACCGGCCAAGGTCGCACGGAGGTCACTCATCGGGCCTCACCCTCCTTCGCTGCGGAACCCTAAAATCGGCCGTGGTGACTGCGGAACGAGCGCCCGGATGAGGCAACGTCAACACCATGATTACCTCACGCGTAAGCACCTGGCCGGATCCGGTGCTCGCGAAGCGTCTCGTAGAAGGGCAGGTGATACTCGAGATATCCCGACAGCAGCGGAACATCGTCCACCGACTCATAGGCGCGCTGTGACGCGGCGAAGCCCTTGGTCGCGCTGGTGGCCTCGTGCCACTTGCGGCTGCGATGCCACTCGTTGGGCATTTGCGGATCCCAGCTCAGCGCGTCGGGGAGGTAGTGAATTCCCACGGCCTGGCAGTAGCCCTCGATCGTCTCAGCCGGGCGCGCGAGCAGGTCAGCCGAGTCCACCACGACCGGAGTGCGGCCGGTCGCGACCTTCACCGCCTCGAAGATCTCATACAGCCAGCCGAATCCGATCTCGTCGCGGTTGAGCTTGGGATTGAGCGCATAGTGGGAAGCGATTGCCTCGCGCGGGTGCCGGATCAGGAACGTATGCGTGGCCGAGCCGAGAAACTCCTTGTCAGCCAACAGGTGTGGATAGTAATAGTCGGTGGTGTCCTTGAAGAAGACGTGCCCGCTCAACTGTTTCAGCGCGGCCAGCAGGTCGGGTTCCGAGGTGACCTCGCGACCCTCCACAATGGTCGACCCGTAGTTTTGGGTGTGCGAGAAGGGCTCGTGCAGAACCACGAAATCGCCCCGCTCGCGCATCATGCGCTCGAAGGCGGTCGACCGGCTGCGCGGCGCGCTCCACAGCGCGAGCATCAAATCCTTCATGCGGACATTACACCCGCCATCGAGAAGTGCAGGTTCATTTGTTCGCTTACCCGTGGGTCAACGCGACACTGACGTGGCCGATCCGTTGCCGAAGTTAGTTTCTCTCCGGCTACAAGCCACGACAGAGGGGATCGAGCATGACCCGGTTGGCGGTGTTCGGAGGGGCTCCGTCGGTGCCTCGCGGGGAACGGCACGTCCAATGGCCTGTCGTCACCGACGCGGACCGGGCAGCGGTGTTACGGGTGCTCGACTCCGGGGCCATGGTCACCAACGCATCCGGCGAGAACATCGTGCCCGAGTTCGAGCGCCGCTGGGCGCGGCAGGTGGAGGTTGGCCACTGTATCGCCGTGTCGAACGGGACGGTCGCCTTGCAGCTGGCCATGTTCGCCCTTGGCATCGGGCCTGGTGACGAGGTCATCGTGCCCGCTTTGAGCTTCGTCGCCTCGGCTTTCGGGCCCATGCATCAGATGGCGGTACCAATCTTCGCCGACATCGATCCGATTACCTTCAATATCGACCCGGCTGATGTCGAGCGCCGGATCACGCCACGCACCGCCGCGATCATCGCTGTCCACATGCACGGCTTACCCGCGGACATGGATGCGTTGTGCGCCATCGCCGATCGGCACGGGTTGGCGATCGTCGAGGATGCGGCTCAGGCCCACGGTGCTGTCATCCGTGGTCGTCCGGTTGGCGGCTGGGGCCGGCTGGGCGCCTTCAGCATTCAGGTCACCAAGAACCTGCCCACATGCGGCGAAGGCGGAATGGTCACCACCGATGACGCGGATCTAGCCGGGCTCGTGCTTCGCGGGCGGCAGTTCGGCGAGATCGTCGACAGCGAGACCCCGCGTGACTATGTGTGCCAGCACCTTGGCTGGAACGGCAAGCTCAACCCGGTGCAAGCGGCCTTCACACTGTCGCAAATGGACCGTTTCGACGAATACGACAAGGCGCGCCAAGCCAACATCGCGCCCTTCCTTCAGCGGCTGGCGGCGCTGCCCGGCATCCAGGTGCCGGCGACGCCCGAAGACCGGACTCACGCCTATCACTTGCTGCGATTCCGTTTCTCCCTCGACGAGGCCGATCCAGTCATGCTGCGTAAGGCGTTGTCGCGCCTGTTGCGGGCCGAAGGCGTACCGGTAGGGCAATACCAGCGCATGCCACTACCCGCGCAAAAGGTGATGCGGGAGACCTATCCCGAGGCGGATGCCGACTATCCCATCACGACACAGGTGATCGCCGATTCGCTCGTCATCGCCAAGCATCACCTGCATCCCGACTCGGGGCCGTTGTTGCAGCGCTACGCCGACGCGTTCGAAAAGGTGTGGGAACAGCTGGATGTGGTGCGATCGATGACGCGCGGTCAGGCGCAATGATGTGGTCGGCCAAGCTGTCGAGCCACACCACCCGAATCCGTGAGCACATCGTGCAGATGTGCGCCGGGGTGGAAGGTGGTCATCTGGGCGGTTCCCTTTCACTGGTAGAGATATTGACCACGCTCTACTTTGCGGTGATGCGCGTCGATCCAGGGCGGATGGACGATCTGGACCGAGACATCTTCCTGCTCAGCAAGGGACACGGCGCTGCCGCGCTCTACGCCACACTCGCGGAGCGCGGCTTCCTCGACCCGGCCGAACTGCCCGGGTTCGGCGGGTGGGGCGGGCGGTTGATGGCGCACCCGATCCGAGCCGTACCCGGGGTGGAGTTGCCGACCGGATCGCTGGGACACGGACTCGCCCTCGGGGCGGGTTTCGCCATCGCCGCAAGGCTTGACGGGCTTTCGCGCCGCAGCTTCGTGGTGCTCGGCGACGGCGAGTTGCAGGAGGGTTCGATCTGGGAGGCGGCAATGGGTGCCGCCGCGCTCAAGCTCGACCGGCTGGTCGCCGTGGTTGACCGAAACGGTCTGCAGATCACCGGTGAGACCGAGCGGGTGTGTGCACTGGAACCGTTGGCGGACAAGTGGAGCGCCTTCGGGTGGGCCGTGCGTGAATGCGACGGGCACGACATCGACGAGCTCGTGGACGCGCTGGAAAGTGCGCCATGGGAGTCCGGACGGCCCAGTGTCCTGATTGCGCGGACAGTGAAGGGCGCGGGCCTGGCGTCCGCGGCGGGCCGGGTGGAAAGCCACTTCGCGAAGTTCACCCCTCGCACGCTGGAGCGCATGCGCAAGGAGTTGCGGCGATGATCGCGACGCGCGCCGCCTACCACGATCGCCTGGTGCAATTGCTGCCAGGGCACGAGAAGCTGGTGTGCCTCGACACCGACACCGGACTGTTCAAAGTGGACGAATTCGGATCGGCATCCCATCGGTACCTCAATATTGGTATCGCAGAGCACAACCTGATGGTGATGGCGGCCGGGATGGCGGCGGGCGGATACATCCCGTTCGTCAACACGTTTGCGACGTTCGCGACCACGCGGGCGGCGGAGGCGGTCAAGCTCGACATCGCTTACAACGCCTTGCCCGTGCGGATCGCCGCCACCCACAGCGGACTGTCGGCCGGCCATTTCGGGCCAACGCACCAGGCACTGGAAGACATAGCGCTCATGCGGGTGCTGCCCAACATGACGGTCGTCGTGCCGGCAGACGCCGCGGCGACGGAGGCCTTCGTCGAACAGTCAGTCGAGCTGCCCGGCCCGCTTTACCTGCGGCTGGGCCGCAAGCCCACGCCGTCGTTGGAGGGCGTTGAGCCACCTCGCATTGGCAAGGCGCAGCTGTTGCGCGAGGGCGACGGCGGCATCCTGATCGTGTGTTGCGGTCCTCATCCGACCTGGGCCGCTCTTGAAGCGGCGCAAGCACTTTCGGCAACCGTACTCAACATGCACACGATCAAACCGCTCGATGCCGAGCGCCTGTTCGACTGCGCGCGGGCGGTGTCGCATGTGATCACTGTCGAGGAGCACTGGATGGCGGGGGGCCTTGGCAGCGCCGTGGCCGAGGCGCTCGCGGAGCATTTCCCGGTGCGGGTGTCACGTATTGGCGTTGACGACACCTTCGTCGGCGTCGTGGGCAACCATGACCAGCTGGTGTCCCACTACGGAATCACTGCCGAGGCGATCGTGGCCAAGGCCCAATCGAAGGCGCAATCGAAGGCGCAATCGCAGGTCCGATAAGGAAGGAACGGTCAGATGGCAAGCACGTGCCCCGAGTGTGCGAGTCCGGTGGAGAGCACGGGCGACACGCGGCTAAGCGAGTTACTCGAGTGTCCGGGCTGCTCCAGTGAGCTGGAGGTCATTGGGCTGCAACCATTGGTGCTGGCGCTCGCGCCGGAACCTGACGAGGACTGGGGCGAGTGAGCGCGCCGGCCGCGGGATTGGCGCTGTTGGCCTCCCGGATCCGGGCCGACGAGAAGCGGATCCTCGTAGCGTTTGACCGGCGCGGTATCCCGGTGGAGCAAGTCGATGCGCGCAAGCTTGTGTTTTCGCTGGCGTCGGTTGGTCCACGGTGGACGGTCGTCCTCAACCGCGAGATCTCCGCCTCCCGCGCGCTGCATGCGGCGCACAGTCTGGAGGCGACCGGAGCCATGGTTCTCAACAGTGCCGCCGCGACCGAGGTGTGTTCGGACAAGTGGCTCACGTCGCTTGCGCTGCGCCGCGACGACATCCCGACCCCGCGTACGGCACTCGCGCTGACGCCGGAAGCCGCACTGTCTGAATTGGACTCGTTCGGCTATCCCGCGGTTATCAAGCCGCTCAACGGTTCCTGGGGACGGCGCGTGAGCCTTGTTCGTGAACCCGACGCGGCCCGCGCGGTGCTCGAGCACTGCGCGGCGCTGCCCTCGCCGGCCGCGCACCTGATCTACCTTCAGGAATACGTGGACAAGCCCGGGCGCGACATTCGAGTCATCGTCATCGGTGGCCGGCCAATCGCCGCCGCCTACCGATCGTCCGAAGACTGGCGCTGCAACGTCGCACTCGGCGCGCAGAGCCATCCGTGCGAGGTCACGGCCGACATTGCCAAGCTGGCCGCCGGTGCGGCGAGGGCGGTCGGCGCCGACATCGCCGGGGTGGATCTGGTCGAACGGCGTGACGGCACGCTGATGGTGTTGGAGGTCAACCACAACGTGGAGTTCTCCGGCATTCAGCAGGCGCACGGCGACCGCATCGACATCGCGCAGGAAATCGCCGACTACGTGGGGAGCCGGCATGGTTAGCGTGGGCATCGTTGGCGGATCCGGCTATCTGGGTGGCGAACTGTTACGCCTCCTGATTGGACACCCGCGGATCTCGTCTATCGAAGCCGTTTCGGGCCGGATGCCGGGCAAGCGCGTCGACTCGGCACACCCGAATCTGCGTGGGCTGACCGACCTCACGTTCCGCGCTCGTGAGGATTTGTCCACCGTCGATGTGTTGCTGATGGCTGCGCCGCATCGCCTTACCATGGGCGTCTTGCCAGACCTCGCGGCGCAAGCCAAGGTCGTCATCGACCTATCGGGCGACTTTCGGCTCGCCGACCCCGCCGTTTACGAACGCTACTATGGCGTACCTCACACGGCACCGGAACTGTTGGGCGACTTCGTTTCCGGGTGCCCGGAGCTTTACCGCGATCAGCTACGCGAGGCCGATCGAATCAGTGTGCCCGGCTGCATGGCGACGGCCGCGATTCTGGCGCTCACGCCGCTGGCCGAGGCGGGCGTCATCGAGTCCGATGTGGACATTGACGCGCGCACCGGTTCGAGTGGTTCGGGTGCGAGCGCGGGCACGCAAAACCTGCACGCCGAACGCAGTGGCGCGATGCGCATCTTCGCCACCGGTGGACATCGGCACGAGGCCGAAATCGCGGTGCACTGTGGTGTCCGGCCGCACATGACGGCGACCGGAGTCGAAGCGGTGCGCGGGGTCCAGGTGCTCTGCCGGGCCAGGCTCGCGCGCGATGTCTCCGAGCCGGAGTTGTATTCGCTTTACCGCGAACGCTATGCGGGCGAGCCCTTCGTGCGGCTGGTGGCACGACGCCGAGGCAGCTACCGTCTGCCCGAGCCGAAGATCCTGCTCGGATCCAACTTCTGCGATGTCGGCTTCTCCCTCGATCGCGAGGCTGGACGGGTACTCGGCATAGGGGCATTGGACAACCTGATGAAGGGCGGGGCCGGCGCCGCTGTGCAGGCGCTGAACATCCGGATGGGCTGGCCGGAACGGACCGGGCTCGAGTTCGCGGGGTTGCACCCGCTATGAGAGATCTGATGGTCGTCAAGATGGGCGGTGGCGACGCCATCAATGTGCAGGGCGTGTGCCGGGGCGTGGCGAGGGCGGCGCTCTCGGGAACACCAGTTGTGCTGGTGCACGGCGGTTCTGGCCAGATCGAGCGGCTCGCCCGGCAGCTGGGCATCCCGCAACGGACCATGACGTCGTTCGACGGAGTGTCGTCGCGTTACACGGATGAGGCCACGATGGGCGTTGTCACGATGGCGCTGGCAGGTGCGGTGAAGCCGCACTTGGTCACCACAATTTCGCGCTACGGCGCCGATGCGTTGGGGCTGACCGGTTTGGACTGCGGGTTGCTACGGGCCAAGCGCAAGCCCGCGCAGCAGTCCATTGTGGACGGTCGGCGAATGGTAGTGCGGGACAACCGGGCTGGCACGGTGACGAGCGTCAACACCGATCTGTTGCGGCTGTTGCTCTTGCAGGGGCACATCCCCGTGGTATCCCCACCCGCGATGGCCGATGACGGCGAATCCGTCAACGTCAACGCCGATCGGGCCGCCGCTGCCATCGCGGGTGCGCTGGGGGCAAAGCTGTTGCTGCTGCTGACCGGAGCGCCAGGGGTATTGGCGGATCCGGCCGACGAAGGCACTGTGCTCGACCGAGTGGTGGCGACACCAGCATCAAATACGGTGGGCGGCATGGGTTTGAAGCTCGTGGCGGCGCGCGAGGCGCTCGCTGCCGGCGTGCGAGAGGTACGGATCGCCGATGGCAGGTGTGCCGAACCGGCCTTCGACGGCTCCGGCACGGAGGTGGTGCTGGCATGAATAGCGAGATAGAACTGCTTCACCGGATGGTCGGCATCCCCTCGCCGTCGCGACAGGAGGCGGAGCTGGCCGAGTTCCTCGTCAAGGCGGCGTACGAGTTGGGCCTGCAGGCAAGCGTCGACGAGGTCGGCAACCTCATCGCGGAGACAGGCACGGGTCACGGCCCGGCCGTTCTCATGTTGAGTCATCTGGACACAGTGGACGACCCGATTCCCGCGCGTCTGATGGCCGATCGCATTGTGGGGCGCGGTGCCGTTGACGCCAAGGGTTCACTCGCGGCCATGCTTGTCGCGGCCGCCGCGAGACGCGAATTCCCCGGGCGGCTCGTGGTGTGTGGCGCCGTGCAGGAGGAGGTGCCCGGATCCCTTGGCGCTACCCATCTTCGGCACACATTCGAGCAGCCCGATGCCGTCATCATCGGCGAGCCCAGCGGATGGTCCAATGTGGTCCTTGGCTACAAGGGCATCCTCGAGCTCACCTACCGGGTGAGCCGGCCGGCCACCCACTCGACCAATCCCGCGGAGAAGGCCACCGAGGCGGCGGCCGCGTTTTGGGCCGACGCCGTTGCCGTGCTAGGCCCCGAGGCGACCCATGCCTCATTCGCACAACCCGCCGCAACCCTCTTGCGGATGAGCGGTGACATCGCGCATGCAGTGCTGGAATTCAGCTATCGGCTGCCACCCGGATTCGATTGCGTCGCGCTTGTCGAAAAGTTGCGCGGGCTTGCACGCGGCGGCGAAATCGGGATTGTGGGCGGCTTCTCGGCCGTTCAGCGCCCACGACGCGATCCTGTGGTGCGGGCGCTCACGGCAGGCATCCGGATGACGGGCGGTGCCCCCGGGTACCGGCTCAAGACCGCCACATCTGACATGAACACAGTCGGCGAGGTGTGGGACATGCCAATGGCCGCTTACGGTCCCGGCGACAGTCACCTTGACCACGCCGAGGATGAACATTTACTCATCGACGAGTACCAGCGCGGCATCGCCGTGCTCACAGCCGCGCTCGACGAACTGGCCACCACCTTGCTGAGAGGTACGCCATGAGTGACATTCTGAAGCGCCTGGCGCGCCTGCCGGCCGATCGCCGTGCCGAACTGCTCGCCCTGCTGCGCGACCTCCCCGACGAAGCTGAGGTCAGCGCGGTACCCGTGCGGCGTGAGCGCGGGGACAGTTATCCACTGGCACACTCGCAAGAGACGATCTGGTTCGTCAGCAAGCTCGCTCCCGACCATCCGACCTACAACACCACCATTTGCGTACGGCTCACTGGGCCGCTCGACGTGGACGCCTGGCGTGCGGCGCTGGGCACCGTGGTGGCGCGGCACGATGCGTTGCGTACCAGCGTGAGCGAACGACCCGACGGTCCAATGCAGACAGTGCACGAGACCGTACCAATTGACGTTCCGCTGATCGAGATGCCCCGCGAGCTTTCCCACGACCGGATGCGCGAAATCGCGCGAGAGGTGTTCGACCTCGGCCACGCGCCGCTTTGGCGCGCGACTTTGCTGCGTGTGGCGCCCTACGAACATCTGTTCCTCTTCGTGGTGCATCACGTCATCCTCGACGGTTGGTCGTGGGGTGTCATTTTCGCTGAAATGGCCGACGCCTATCAGGGCAAAGCGTTGGCGCACCAGGAGTTGACCTACGGGGACTACGTGCTGTGGTACCATGATTGGCTTGCCGACAGCGATCGGCAAGAGGAACTGATCGCGTTCTGGCGCAAGAACCTCGAGGGCGCGCCTGTGCTCGAGTTCCCAACGGACCGACCCCGGCCGCCAAAGATTTCCTATCGCGGCAAGGCTATCGACCATTTCATCCCCGTGAACGCGGACATCGCGGCGCTGGCCCGCTCGCTGAGCACCACGCCCAACGTCATCTACACGGCCGCGTTCTTTGCGTTGCTGCATCGCTACTGTGGCACCGACGACGTCGTGATTGGAGCGCCCACGGCCAATCGCGACTTCACGGAGATCGACTCTGTGGTCGGCAATTTCATCAACATGCTCGTGCTGCGCGCTGACATGTCGGGCGATCCGACCTTCAAGGAGCTGGCGGGACGGGTCGGCACGTCGGTGAACGACGCATTCGCGCACGGTGCGCTGCCGTTCGGCAAACTGGTCGAGGCGATCCGGCCTCCACGCGACCCGTCGCGTTCGCCGATCTTCCAGATTGTGTTCTCCTACCTCAACGCGGAGCGCGAATTCACGTTGCCGGGTCTCGAGGTCGAACGAATGACCGTCGACACCGGAGTGTCCACATTCGACATGACGTGGGAGATGATGGAGTGCGCCGGCGGAGTGCGCGTCATCGTCAAATACAGCACCGAACTGTTCACGGACGAGACGGCGCGCGAGCTCCTCATGAGGTACGGCAACGTTTTGCGCGCGATCTCGGCCGACCCCGACCTTCCCCTGTCGCGCATTCCCTTGCTTGACCCGGCCGAGCGAGCCGCGCTGATCACCGCTGGGAGTGGCCCGATGCGCCCCGCGCGTCAGATCACGATCCCCGAGGTGTTCGCGCAGACGGTGACGCGGCGCGGAGACGCGGTCGCGGTGGTATGCGAGGGCGTGGAGATGTCCTATGTGGAGCTTGACCGCCAATCCAACCGGATCGCGCGCCGGTTACGAGAGCTGGGCGCCGGACCGGGCAAGTTCGTGGCACTGTGCCTTCCCCGGCGCGCGGACCTCATCGTGGCGATGCTGGCGGTGATGAAGGCAGGCGCGGCTTACGTTCCGCTCGATCCGGCCCATCCAGAAGCCAGGCGCGCCACGATTATCGCCGACTGCGACCCGGTGGCCGTGCTGACGTCGGAGTCCTTTGTGGACACAGCAGACGCGTCAGACGATCCGGTCCCGTTCACGGCAGGGCCAGAGGACTTGGCATACGCGCTGTTCACGTCGGGCAGCACGGGCACACCCAAGGGTGTGATGATCGAACACCACTCGGTCGTCAACTTCATCGACGCCATGGAGGAACTGTTCGAACTGACCGAGCACGATCGGGTACTCGGCTTCGCCTCAGCGACCTTCGATGTCTCAGTGTTCGAAATTTTCGCGGCCCTGTTGGTGGGCGGGCGACTGTACTTGGCGACCGAGGACGAGCGGCTCGACGTGGATCGGTTGGAGCGCTTACTTATTGAGGGCGCGATTACCGTGACGGATCTGCCGCCGCCGCTCATGGCTCTGCTCGATCCCACGAAGCTTCCCGCCCTGCGCATCGTTTTCGCTGGGCTGGAGGCGTTCCCGGGCGAGCTGGTCAATCGCTGGAATTTGGGCAAGCGGTTCTTCAACGGTTATGGGCCCACGGAATGCACCGTCACGATGGTGGTGCACGAGTGCGAGGGTCAGTGGGTCAGCTCGCCGCCCATCGGTCTGCCCATCCGCAATCATGTGGCGCACGTGCTCGACCCTCGCGGCGAGCCAGTCCCGATCGGGGTGCCGGGTGAGTTGGTCATCGGCGGCACCGGCCTTGCCCGGGGCTACCTCAACCGGCCTGAGCTGACCGCGGAAAAGTTCTACAGTGACCCGTTCGGCACGGCACCGAGCGGAAGGCTTTACCGCACAGGCGATTTGGTGAAGCGGCAGCACGACGGCACCATCATGTTCGTTGGCCGGGTGGACAATCAGGTCAAGATCCGTGGACTGCGCATCGAGTTGGGCGAGATCGAATCGGTGCTGTCGCGGCATCCCGCGATCGATCAGGTCTCGGTCGATGTGCGCCTGGATGAGCGCGGCGACAAGCATTTGGTGTGTTACCTGTCGAGCCAAGGCGAAGCTCCTGCGGCCGAGGAGCTGCGCGAATTTCTGTCCGGGAGCCTTCCGTCCTATATGGTTCCGTCGCAATACGTTGTGCTGCAGGCGTTACCGCTCAACAGCAGTGGGAAGGTGGATCGCGCGCGCCTGCCCGAGCCAGAATTCAAGCGCGCGCCGAACGGGCCGATCGACTACGCGAGTGAGCTAGAGAAGGCGATCGCCACCGACATCGTCGGGCCGTTGCTTGGCATGTCACAGGTGGCACCGGAGCACAACTTCTTCGAGATGGGCGGGCATAGCTTGGCCGCGGCTCGTGTGCTTGCCCGCATCCGAAGCCGGTACTCAGTCGACATCACCCTGGTGGATTTCTTCCGCACCCCAACGGTTCGCGGCCTCACCGCGATTGTCGAGACCCGCCGAGCGACGCTACCCAGCGATGACGAACTGTTAGCAGTCCTCGAATCGATGACCGACGACGAGGCGGCGGCGTTGCTCACCGACGGGACATGACATGAACGCGCGCCTGGACCAACTCTCGCCGGTCAAGCGACAAGCCTATGAACGCTTGCGAAATCGCGAACGGGCGCGAGTGACTCTGCGCGAAGACACGGGTGAGGCCGGGCTTGTGCTCGTGCACCCGGTCGGCGGCAGCCTGGGCTGCTACCTGACACTATTGCGTGAGTTACCGTTCGAAGGTCCGGTCATCGGGTTTGCCGCCGACCGGCTCATGTTCGACTGCCCGATCCCCGACCTGGCGCGGGAATACCTTGCCGCGCTGAAGGATCAGACGCGGTGGTGCTTCGCCGGGTGGTCGTTCGGCGGGGCGGTGGCCTTCGAGATGGCACGGTTGACCGGGCCTGACGCGGTGGCGGTCTTGCTCGACACCGATCGCCCGGTCGAGCCCGATGGCTCGTCACCCTCGCTGAGCGAAGCCACGATCAGACAGTTCTTTTTGGACGATCTAGCCCGGTTATCGGGCGCTGGCACCGAGATCGACGCCGAGTTGGCGACGCGATTCGAGGTTTACCTCGCCTATACGCGTGCCTTGGCCGTCTACGAGCCCGGCACTCATCACGGCCCAACATTTGTGCTTCGCGCCGAGTACCCATCGGGAGTGCCGATCCCTTGGCAGCGGCACTGTTCCGATCTACACGAGCGCGACGTGCCAGAAGCCGACCACTACACGCTCTTGGCTCCACCGCATCTGAGTGCTGTGCTGGAAACACTGGCTGAAGGGCTCAGCCATGTCCTTTCGTGAGCTAGTTCGCGAGGCACTGTCCGATGTGGACCTTCGTGCATCGATCGCCGCGCTGCACGCCGATCCGGATCCCGAGCCAGACGTGCGCCCACTGTATCGCGAGCTGGCACGGCGCGGCCTGCTCGTACCCAACTGGCCGGCCGAATATGGCGGCGCTGACCGGGATCTGCTCGACGCCGGGGTCCTGCACGAGGAACTCGTGCGGGCGGGTGTTCCCGATACCTTGTACGTCAACACAATCCTCATTGTCGGGCTGTTCATTCTCATGGTGGGCACACCCGAGCAGAGGGCCGAACACCTGCCACCGCTCGCGTCGGGCCAACGGTTTGCCAGCGTGCTCTACACCGAACCGCACTGCGGATCCGATCTGGGCGCGTTGTCGACTGTGGCCGTTCGCGATGCCAACGGCGACTGGCTTTTGTCTGGTACCAAGGTGTTCAGCCTCAAGAGCCAGGTGACCGACATCGCGCTGTGCGCGGCCCGCACAGGCCCGCCCGACAGCAAATACGATGGCATCAGTCTTTTTCTCGTCGATCTCCACGCACCCGGGGTACGCCGCTCGCCCATTCGCAGCATCGCCAACGACCAATTCCATCGCGTCGAACTCGACAGTGTGCGCGTTGCGGCGCGTGACTTGCTGGGCGAGGAAAATGGTGGCTGGCCGTTGATCACCCATTCGTTGCGTGTCGAGCGCACCGGTATGGACTACGCGCTCAAGGCCGAAACCTGGCTGGCCGAGACGTGCCGGCGGGCGGGCGCCCAACCAGGCGACGCGATGCTGGAAGAGATTGGCAGGCATGGCGTGGCGGTGGACGCGAGTCGTTTGCTGGCCTGGAAAACGCTGGCCGATCTGGCAGCCGGCCGAGTCGACGAACCAGGCGCGGCAGTGTCCAAATACTACTGCAGCGAGCTGGCGCAACGGATCGCTGAGTGGTCATCGTTGCGAGTACCCGATGGCGGGCCCGTCCTCGAGGCGGCGTTCCGCGAAGCACCCGGGGTCACGATGGCGGGTGGCACCTCGAACATGATGCTGCAGATCATTTCCAGCCTGGCGCTCGATGACTACGTTTCCGAGGAGGTGCCGGCATGAGGGTAGAGCCGGACCCGCTTCTGCAATCATTGCGCGCCGCCGTTCGAGTACGCCTACGCGGTGCCTCTGACGAAACGTCGTGGGCCGCGCTGCGCAAGGTGAACGCGCTCTCACTGGACGCACCTGTGCAGGCCGGTGGCATGGGCCTGGGCCTTGCCGCGAGTTGCGCCATCGCGGAGGAGCTCGGTCGGGCGGCGTTGCCGGGACGGTACCTCGCCTACGCGATGGCGATCGACGTCGCGCCGGAGGACCTGCTCGACAAACTCATCGCGGGCGAGATACCGGTGAGCGTCAAGGGTTTTGACGTCACGGTAGGCGACGTGGTGCTCAGGCTTGATGGGCAAGCAGACCCGATCAGCCGTGCTCGTCTCAGGCAGGCGGCGTATTTGCTAGGGCACGCCCACGGGGCGTTGGCGTGCGGAGTGCGATATGCGAGCCAGCGCAAGCAGTTCGGCCAGGAGCTACGCGACTTTCAGGGGATCGGCTTTCGCCTTGCCCACGCACATGTCTCGCTCGAAGCGCTTCGTGTCATTGTGGCCCAAGCGATCACGCTGGCGGACACCGAGCAACACTATGGGCGTCAGGCGATCGAGGCGCTGGCGCTGGCGGCAGAGACCGCGTCCGAGGTGGCGCACGTCGCGATGCAGGTTTGCGGGGTACGGGGAATGACGGCCGAACTCGCCATCCACAAGCACTATGTGCGGATTCGGCGAGAGGCCACCCGGCTTGGACGTCCGGGTGACCTCTGGCGTGCGGCGGGTCGGGCTCGGCTGGCGGCAACGAGTTAGGCCGCGACCTGGCTCCACCGGTTGCCGCCACCGGAACCGAATCGGGTCTGCTGCACCACGCGGCTGGAGACGTCGGTGCACTCCACCCACACGTTGCCGCGGTGCGCTGAAAGTATCACCGTGCCGCAGATGTCGCCCACCAGTTGATCGATGGCAACGCGAGCGGCCCGAGCGGCGGGATCGAGCCAGCGCGCTTCATAGGTCGCCGCGCCCACGACCGCCGAAAGTTGTTCGTAGAGTTGGCGTCCCGCGGCGTCCAGGCTGGCCTGCAGTATTCGCGTCCACGCCCGGTCGATCAGTTCCAGGCCCGGTGACTCGTATACGCCCCGGCACACGGTGCCGATGATGCGCCGCTCGACCACGTCGCGCAGCCAGATGCCTTGGCGTGCACCGATTTGGTTGGCTCGGGTCATCCACGCCAGCGGCGAAGGCCCGCTACCGTCCACATCGGACACCTGGCCGTGCTGGAAGGTGACCACGATCGTTTCCGCACTAGGCGCGGCCTGGGCCGGCCATTTGGACCATCGAGGGTCCAGGCTCGTCACCGGCGATTGCAGGTCTTCCAGCTGAGCCGACTCGTGGGCGGTACCGGCGAGGTTGGCGTCGGTGGACCGGTCTGCAGTGCTGCCGTCGTCCAGGCGTAACCCGTGCTCGGCAACCGCTTTAACCATGGTCGCGCGGTCGGGGAATCGCTCGAGTGCGTCCGCGTTCGTCCACGGTGAGATCACAGCGAGCTCGGGTGTGATTTGCGAGCTGTAGCGGGCGAAACGGTGTTGATCGTTGCCCCCGCCCACGCAACCGTGCGCCAGCGTGCGGCACCCGTCGGCCCGCATGATCGGGGCCAGTCCGTTGACAAGCACGAAACGCGCGGCGCTGGTGGTGTTCCAATAGCCCCCATCGTGGCGTGCCCGGTAACGAAGCAGATCCGCGGCCATCTGCGCCATGTCGGCGCGCAGGTCGACTATCTTCGCGTCCACCTCGAACGAGCGTAGCGACGAAGCCAGAAGTTCCAATTCGGACCGATCCGCCTGACCGATATCGGCGATGTAGTGACGGGCGACAGCCGACCTTTCGCGCAGCCAGATCCCGACCGCCAGCGCGGAAAGGCCGCCAGACTGAAACAGCCCAATCGGTTCCTCATATCCCACCGGCCCAGTCAAGTCACCGTGGTGCCATGGCGAAACCCGCGCGAGACGACGCCGGGTCAACGCCTGGATTACAGGCGGGCGTCGCGCAATAGCAGCGATGACGACAAACGGATTTCAGCCTTACGGGGGTCGGTCAAGCCCGCTTAGGATCCGGGCGTGGCGCCAACGATTGAGATTCCGCCTGGCCTGAACAAGAATCACAACTTCAACAAGTTGTGGTTCGGTCAATCAGTCTCCCTGATCGGCACCAACGTCAGCTACATTGCATTGCCGCTCTTGGCAATCTTCGCCCTCAACGCCGGCGCACTCCAGGTCGGTCTGATCGGCTTGGCCGAGACTGCGCCCTATCTGTTGGTGACGCTGTGGGCCGGAGCGTGGATCGACGGGCGCCGCCGGATTTCCGTGATGCTGGTCGCCGACTTCGTCCGGGGCGCGATCCTGGTCGTCCTTACCACGCTCGCGCTGACCGGCATGCTGACCCTGCTCAGCATCATCGTGCTGATGTTCATCTTCGGCGTCTTCTCCGTCTTGTTCGAAGTCGCCTACTATTCGATCCTTCCCTCGGTGGTGCACCGCTCAGATCTCTTGCAGGCCAACGGAAGACTGCAAACGAGCCTGTCGATCGCGTGGGCGGTCGGGCCCAACATCGGCGGCTGGGTCACTCAGCTCCTGGCCGCGCCGTTCGCGCTGTTGGTCGACGCGTTCACGTTCGCCCTTTCCTTTGGCGCTCTCAAGCGCATGCGGATCACCGAGAGGCTCACGCTGCCGGAAGGGCCGCGGGAGAGCCGCGCTCGCCAGATCCGCGAGGGCCTTGTCTACGTGTGGCGCAATCCGGTGCTGCGCGCCATCACTGCGAGTTCGGCGCTGTACAACTTCTTCACGAATTGGGTCATGACCCTGTTTCCGGTCTTCGCCGTGCGCAAGCTCGAACTGAGCCCAGGGATGATCGGCTTCGCGGGGTCATGCGGCGTCATCGGGTCGGTGACCGGCGCGATCGTTGCCGTGCGCGTGATCAAGGCGGCCGGCGCGGGCCGAACCTACGTGTGGACAAAGACAATTGCGTGGTTGGCTGTCCTGGCGATAGGTCTGGTACCCGCACACAGGCCTTACACCATCCCGCTTTTAGGGTTTGCCTTCTCGCTCGGCGGCTTCCTCGTCGTGTCCAATGTGGTCAGCGTGACCTTGCGGCAGGCGATCACCAGTGATGTCATGCTCGGCCGGATGACCGCGACCTACAAGTTCGTCACGTACGGTGGGATGTCCTTGGGCGCGTTCCTCGCCGGCATCGCCGGCGAGATCCTCGGCTTGCGGACGGCGATGATCGTCGGCGGCGTGTGTCTATTCAGCACGGTATTGGTGGCGCTGACGCCTACCCTGTTGCGCATCCGGGATCTTCCGGAGCGGGCACCCGAGGATGAGCAGCCGGCCGAAAATACCGACAGCTCGACCATCACGGCCAACATCGCCGCCGGTAAAGAGGCCTCTGTCGGCTCATGACGAGCCGTCTTTTCACTGCACTGTCAAGGTCCTGCTGTCGGTCGCGATCCCGAAAACCACTTCGATGTTGTTGACATTAAGTGCGAAGCAGGTCAACACACCCGAGGCCAGCACGTGGTCACCGTGGTGAAAGCTCGTGAGCGGAACGTCGTCGCTCTCCTCAGTGAGGATCTGCTGATTTGTCAGGCCGAGGTCCACGCTGCGGGTTGCCACTCCTGTGGCAAGGGACTCGTCGTCGGTAACAGTCACGACGAGCTGGCAGCGCTCCACGGTGGGATCGTTCGGTGTGCTCACGTGCTCGAGGGTGTCGAGCAACATCGGGGTGAACGTGGATGGCCCATCATCGAATGTGAGCCCCATGCCCTGGGCGTAGGCGGGCGAGGTGAGCAATGGGCTGGCAAGACCAAGGCTCACGACCGCCAATATCGCGACCGCGCGGCCGAGCAGCTGGGGTTTGCGTATAGACATGGTTCGTCTCCTTGTCTTTTGCGGAACTCCTCAACGATCGGTAACGAGATGAAAGCACAGGGTGGCCAAGACCACCACATCCAGCTCCAGGGTGCCGCCAGATCGCTCGCCCGCGGACCATGTCCATAGGCGGAATACACCCACTGAAAAACGTTGGCCGCGTTAGGGTCGGTGACGGCCCACGCCGACCCCTGCAGCAACACCATCAGGTTCGCGAAGTCACCTAGCAGAATTTGGCCCTACGTGCCGGTGTAGGCGAGGTGCGTATGCTGAGTCAACGACCCGTCGGCGTAGAACCCATCGCCTGTGCTCACGGTCGTGAACAAGCTGTCCCTGCCGCCACCGGCCACATCGGACAGTCGCTGGATCGTATTCGATCAGGCGAACCTGCACAACGCGCCGATGCCCTCCTCGCCGAGCCGGCCGGGTTCAACGACTCTCACGTCCGCGTCGGTCAGGAGCGCGGCCCGCACAGCGACGTTGCTCAGGCGACCCTGACGCAAGGCGTCCGCCAGTTCCTCGGCGCACAACACGCTCGAGCCGAACCAGGCGACGCGCATGTCGGACGGGTCATCGACGATGAACAAACACTTGACTTGCCCGGCGGCGAGTGCCCTCAGCGTGTCGGCCACACCGCGTACCAATGGCAACTCGTCGGGCCGTGGCCCGTGTTGCGAGGCGTACTCGGCGATCGCCGAAGCGGCAGCCGATTGGAGTATCGGTCCTGAGCCGTCAGGGCTGCGACCGCCCGGCAGATGACTGACGACGACGGGCAAGCCCGCTGGGAGTTGCTCGAGCATTGCCTTGACGATTCGCGGTTGTCCCGCCACGAGCAGCAGCTCGGCATCGACCTTCTTCAACTCGGTCGTAGCGGCGGCCGCGACGGCGCCGGCGTTGTGTTGCCACGAGGACACCGCACGCCGCTCGTACTTCGGGTGATCGCCATGGCGTGGACCGCCGCGGCGGATCTCGTCATCGGGGCCGCAGACGGTGAAAGTCGTTCCGCTCGAGGCGCCGCGGACCACGGTTGTGATTTCGGCACCGGTGCGGTCGACCACGACCCGAACATGCGCCGGACGCCGGCCAAGCAGCTCGAGAAGCGGCAAGACCAGTGGCGGGGCACCGAATTCGGCGCGGTCGACGCGAATCGTGCCGCCCGTGTCGAGGTACCAGAGCAACCGATCGCCGGCCGCGAAGACCGCCAGTTCCTTGGGCTGCAACGGCATTCCGCGCACGAACTGATCCATGATTTCGACCGTGACCTTGGGCGCGCCCTGGGCGAGCAGGCTCGTTTCGAGCCGGCGCCACCGCACCGGCAGGTCGTGTGAATCGAGTCCAATGTAGACAGACGCCATCGTTTCGACGGGGCGTACCAGGTCAGCCAATTGTCGCCTCATGTGGCCACGGTCGCACGGCCGGCGCGGGTGGGAAAGGGCCTTTGGTCACGGCAATCGTGCCGGAGGGGTGGGACCTTCGGCCCTACGGTAAGCGCATTGTCACGGATAACCTCGCTTGCCATGACATCCGAAACGTTGCTGGCGGGCCGCTATCGGCTCGGGGAGCAGATCGGCGTGGGCGGGATGGGCCGCATCTGGCTGGCTCACGACCAGGTGCTGCTGCGCGAGGTGGCGGTCAAGGAGTTCAGGCCGCCAGCCGGTCTGAGCGCGACTCAGATCGACGGCATGCGAGCCATGATGCTGCGCGAGGCTCAAGCGGCCGCGCAGATCGTGCATCCGAACGTCGTGCGCATCTACGATGTCGTGCGGTCGCGGGGAAATCCGTGGATCATCATGGAGTATGTCGCGTCGAAGTCGTTGCAACGCATCGTATCTTCTAGCGGTCCCGTTGCCGTGCCATACGCGGCGAGCGTCGGGCTGGCTTTGCTTGACGCGCTGGCCGCCACCCACCGAAGGGGAGTGCTGCATCGCGATATCACGCCGCAGAACGTGTTGATCGCCGACGATGGGCGGACGATGCTCGCTGACTTCGGTGCCGCCATTTTCCCAGGCGCGCAACGGAATGCCGACGCGGATCTCATCGGGACGGCTCGGTACATGGCGCCCGAACGCGTGAGGTCAGGGGTGTCAACGGTCGAGGGCGACTATTGGTCGCTCGGCGCGACTCTCTACCTAGCCGTGGAGGGTGTCCCGCCTTACCCGCAACGGTCCACAGTGGACGCGCTGTCCGCCTTGCTGACGGTGGCGCCAGCGGTGCCGCGATTCGCGGGTGCACTCAGGCCCGTCCTCGAAGGTTTACTTGCCCGGGATCCGATGAACCGTTGGCGCCCCGGGCAAACGCGTGACCAACTGCGCCGAGTGATCGATCAGTCGGTTGGCGTGCCGCAAGGCGCGCCGGTGATTCGCAGTTTGGTCAAACCTTTACCGGCCGGTGCCGACGCTCACGCGGTCACCGGCCGGTATGCGCAGTTCAGCCTCGCCTGACGCGCGAAACGGCGTTCGAGACAAGATCGCTGAGGAGCTGGCCGACCTCGCGAACGTCTGCCTTGACCGCGTCATCCTTGACTGCATTGCCCGCGGCCTCGAAAGCGCCCTTGACACCCTCGCCCAATTTGCTCAATGCCTCGGGGAGAGCGCCGTCGCTGCCCTGTTCGAAGTGAAGCTTGAGCTTGAGCCCCAACGCTTCCAGCCGGTCGCCCAGCTCGGCCCAGGTTTCCTTGACCTCTGTCATGTCGTCCTCCACTGGATCAGGGCACGCACAAACATCGCTGTCTGCGCGATCAGCCCGATGATTGTTCCCACCACGGCCACTACCAAAACAAAACGTGCCAGCAGCGGCCAAGGGTCGTTGGCGGCAAGCGGAAACACTTGCCAGATGCGGATCAACGCGCCCAGCCCCACAGTGGTGACCACGAGGTCGCCCAGCGCCTTGAACCAGGGTGCGTCATAAGCAAGATAAGCGAAATTGGCGGCCACACCAGCGGCTATCGAAGCATTTACCCAGCCGAGTACCAGCGGGGTGTCCGCGGTGAGGAACGGCACCGCCGTCCATCCCGGCCACCGGTTGATGGCGTACAGCATCGCGCCATTGATGATGATGGCTATGATGTACCCCGCGCGCCGCACCCCGATCACCGGCCGGCGAACCTGCGTATGCGTTGTCACGATGGACCGTCCTAGCTGCGGCGGCGCAACCGCTGCATCTCCTTTTGGATCTGTTCCTCGGTCGGCTGCTCGGGCGAGTAGACGTCCCAGACGTTGAAGACGACGCCGATGCCCCAGCCCAGAAGCGGGATTATCGGCCAGAAGAAGCCGTCGTGCGAGGTGAGCCACCAGATACCGATCAGCAGCAGATTGACCGTTGCGTAAGCGATCAGGTGGGCCTGCATGCCGCGCTTCTTGCGCAGCTGGGTAATGGCAGCTTGGCGCAGTTCGACATCAGGCGAGAACGTCGGTGTCGGTGTGGATGTCGTTGTCATGTCACAAGCGTCGGACAGTGCGGCGCGACTGCCCACGGCTGAAAGTCCCGCCGCACCCGAGTCGTTGGTCAGTTTGGATACTTGGCAAGGATCTCGTGCAGGGCGCTGACGAACCGCAATGATTCGTCGTGATCGCGCTGCCAGACGTTGCGGCCAAAGATGAGCCCGGTCGCGCCGGCTTCCATCGACTCGCGGGCTTTGGTCAGCATCGCCTCATCGCCGGCCTTCTCGCCGCCGGAAACCAGCACCAGCGTCTTGTTGGCCGCGGCGACCACGCTGTCGATCGCCGTCTGGCTGGTGAACTCGCCCAGGTAGGTGCCCGGAACACCGTCGCGCTTCTCCGGATGCGGGAAGTTAACCTTGACCACATCCGCGCCGAGCTCGCTGGCGACGCGGGCCGCGTAGTGCACCGCGTAGAAGGAATCCTTGCCGCCCTTGGCCGCGATCGCCTCGCCGCGCGGGTAAGCCCACACGATCAGCGGCATGCCGAGCTGCCGTGCCTCCTGGCGGATCGCCTTGTATTGGGCGAAGTCCTCACGTTCGGCCGGGCTGCCTACGTAGAGGGTGTAGCCGACCGCGTCCGCGCCCAGCCGGACGGCCTCGGCGACGCTCGCGTGCACGGGTGAAAGCGCATCGGCATCGGACGGGATATCAGTCTTGCCGTTGAGCTTGAGGATAAGCGGGACCTCGCCCGCATACTCCCAGTAGAACTTCTCGGCGAGTCCAATTTGGACAGCGATGCCGTTGAATCCGCCTTCCAGCGCCAGTTTGACGATGTAGCGAGGATCGGCGGAGGCCGGATTGGCGAAGAAGTCCCGCGGCCCGTGTTCGAAACCCTGGTCGTAGGGGAGGAACAGCGCGGTGCCGTTGCGCAGGCCGTGCTGGTACAAGATCCGGTGCAGGCGTGCCTTCGGCCCGGTGGGCAGGCCGCGCTGATCGAGCGGAGGACGTGTCATACCACCACGCTGGCCCTGCTTGGGCACGGCTGCCAGGGCCTAAAGTCACGGTGCTCGGAGGCTTTTCGACCCTGTCCGGTGCCCGCGTTTGCGGTGAGGCTGAAAACGTGGCGAACCTTCGTGAGCTCATGTTTCGGCTGCGTCCAGCGGGCTCACCGGGCGCACCCAGCGGAGCCGGGGTACCCACTGACAGGCGCAAGGGCGTCGAGCAAGAGCTCGAGCCTGTGTTCGCCGCGCTCGCCTCCACTGTGGCGGACGGCCACCGTATCCGGCAGGACGCGCAAGCGCAGGCGCAGCAGCGGATTGCCCAGGGCCAGGAGCAATTGCGCGCCGCGATGGCCCAGGCCGAGCTCGACGCCGCCGCCACCCGAGCCGAGGTGGCCGCCCGGCTGAGGGCGCAGGCGCAGGAGGATTCGGCCCGGCTGGTGCGCCAGGCTCACGACACCGCGAAGACCGTTCGCGCCAACGCCGATCAGCAGCTGCCGCATCGGATCGAAGCGATCATGAGCCGGGTGCGGGAACAACTTATTGAGGTCGAGCGGCAATGACGGCGGCATGGGTGGCAGGGAGCGTGCGGGCCAAGGCCTTGGCTCGCCGCAGACTCGGCGCCGCCGCCGCGCACGCCTTGGCTCAGGCCGGCTCGTTCACCGCCGCGGTGGAGGTGCTCGCCCGCTCGCCTTACGGCCAGCGAATCCCCGTGGACGCCACCCTCGCCCAGGCTCAGCGCGGCATCGCCGAGACCTTGCTGTGGCACCTGCGGGTGCTCGCCGGCTGGCTGCCCGCCGCTGGCGCCGAGATCTTGCGCGCCTTCGCGGGTGGATTTGAGATCGCCAACATCGACGAACATCTTCAAGGCATGCAGGGCCGCGAAGCCGAGCCGCCGTTCCGGCTCGGATCGCTCGCCACTTCTTGGCCGCAGCTTGCGACCGCGGGCACACCCGGCGAGCTGCGCGCGGCGCTGGCGCAATCGCCCTGGGGCGATCCGGGTGGGGAGACTCCCCTTGAGCTTCAGCTCGGGCCGCGTCTGCGCTGGGCCGAAACCCTTGCCTCGCTTGTGCCCCAGGCCGAACCCTGGGTGTGCGGCGCTGTCGCTTTGCTTGTCGCCCGCGAGCTCGCCGCCGGTCGCGGCCTGCCGCCGAGCGCGCGGACGATTGCCGCTCGGCTGATCGGCACTGTCCCATCCGGACTGTCCTTTTTAGACCTTGCCAGCCGAGTACCCCCGCGAGCGTCCTGGGCATTGGAAAACGTGCGCGCCGCCGACGACCTATGGGCGGCGGAGGTGGCGTGGTGGCAACGAGTCAGGCGTGACGGCACGCGCCTGCTCAACTCCTCAGGCTTTGGCAACGACCGCGTCGTCGGGGTGGTCGCTGTGCTGGCCGCGGACGCCGCGTTGGTGCGCGGGGCGCTGGAACTAGCGGCCCGGCCGGGCATCGCCCCGGAGGTGCTCGATGCGCTGGCGTGACGTGATGAGCCAAGTGCCGATGGCACGCGTCGCCGTGGTCGCGGCCCGCTGGCAGGCCCGGCGCGCGCTCGTGATCGTCGCCGACTCCGGTCTGGTGGAGCTGGACCGGCTCGCCTCGCCGGCGGATCTGCCCGTGAGCGAGGCGGCGCGGCGGTTGCAGCGGCTGGCGGTGGCTGCGGTCGAGCCCGCGCTGACCGCCGATGCCATTGCGGCGGAACAGCTCGAACAATCCGGGCAGGCCGATCTGCTCGCCGGTGAGGCGCAGCTGGCCGAGCGGCTCGCCGACGGCGTGACCCGCGACGAGGTCACGGCATGGCTCGGCTGGATGCCCGCCGCGAAACTCACCGAACTCTCGGCCCGCCTCGCGCCATCGGGCGGCGCCGTGGTCGAGTTGGAGTCCCCGCGTGGGGTGCCGCCGCCCACGGCGATCCGCGCCGACGGGGCCACCGACGCATTCGCACCGCTGGTACGCACCTATGCGACCGTGCCGTACGCGGACGTGGATCCGACGATCCCGGCCGCGCTGGCGTACATCGTCATGTTCGGTGCCATGTTCGGCGACGTGGGCCATGGCGCCTTGCTGGCACTGGGTGGGCTCCTCGCACACTGGGGATGGCGGCCCCTGAGGCGGTTGCGCCAGTATTGGCTTTTCCTCACCGGGGCCGGACTTTCGGCCATGCTCTTCGGCTTCGCCTATGGCGAGTGCTTCGGCCCGACCGGCCTCGTGCCCGTGGGCTGGCTGTCCCCGATGGACGATCCCGTGCGGTTGTTGGTGGCCGCCATGGGTTTGGGTGCCGTCCTGCTCGCGGGTGCGTACGCGCTCGGGACCGTCAACCGGGTTCGCGAAGGCGGTTGGGTTCACGCCTTGTACGCCCCGTCGGGCCTAGCCGGTTCGCTCCTGTTTCTTGCTGCCGGAATCGGTGTGGCCGCTTGGTATTTCGGGCTCGGCGCGCTGGGCATCGTCGCGGCGTTCGTTGGCCTGACCGGGTTGGTGCTCACGTTCATCGGTCTGCTCAGCTCGGCTGGCGGCGGCGTCGCAGGTGTGTTGCAGGCGGGTGTCGAGCTGGTCGACCTCGTCCTGCGCTTGGGCGCCAACGTCGTGTCGTTCGCACGTTTGGCCGCTTTCGGGCTCACCCATGCGGTACTCGGCTGGGCAGTGTGGATGGGGACGGTGGCGCTGTGGCAAACCGGTGGGGCCGGATTCGTTGCAGCGGTGGCGCTTTTCGTCGTCGGCAACGCTGTCGCGTTTGGACTCGAGGCGCTCGTCGCCGGAATCCAGGCACTGCGGCTGGAGTATTACGAGCTGTTTTCGCGGGTGTTCCAGACCGAGGGCCGCCCATTTCGGCCGTGGCGGGTTCCCACGGTCTCGGGACAGGAATGAGGAGGCATCATGCTTGCTTGGTTGTTGGCATTGCCGGTGCTGGTCGCCGGATGTGTTGCCACGATGGCCATCGCGCGGCGCAGGCCGCGATTGGCCTCACGGATTCTGGTGTGGGGCAACGGCGCCCTGTTGATGGCCGCGATTGCGATGCTGGCCATGGCCGCCAACGCCACCGGCGCCCATGCCGCGACACAAACCGTTGCGGCACAGGAGCAAACCGGTGCCGGCGGAATGGCGTTGCTCGCCGCCGCGATCGCAATCGCCGGTTCGTCCATCGGCGCGGCCATCGCCGTGGCCTATACGGGCGCCGCCGCCCTCGCCGCGATGAGCGAGCGACCCGAGCTCTTCGGCCGGGCCATGGTGATCGTGGGATTGGCCGAAGGGATCGCCATTTACGGGCTGATCGTGGCGATCATCCTGATTGGACGGTCGTGAGATGAAGGTCGCCGCGCTGGGCGGGTCCGCCGAGATCGCCGGCTATGGCCTGGCGGGCGTTCTGCTGTACCCGTCGGAGGACGCGCAGCAGGCGCGGTTGGCTTGGCAGGCCATGCCGGCGGATGTCGGCCTGGTGATCCTGACTCATGCGGCGGCGCAGGCACTCGATCTGTCCGGCAGCGACCGGCTGGTGGCGGTGATGCCCCAATGACCATCAAGAGCAAAGACGAAATCGCCGCGGCGCTCGCCCCGGTGGCGCAGGAGCTCATCACGGCCGCCGAGCGGGATGCTACCGCGCAACTGGCAACAGCCGATCAAACGGTCGCCCGTGCCGCGGCCGGCGCTCGGTCGCAAGTGGACAGTCTGGTAGCCAATGCCCACGCGCAAGCCGAGGCGGACGCGGGCGCCGCCGCCGCGGCGGAGCGTGCGCGTGGCCGGCGCGAGGCGAGAGCCTTGATACTTGCGGCCCATCGCGAGGTGGTTGCCGCGTTGGCTTCCAGCGCGCGGGAGTCCGCGTCGCACCTCGCGAAGGACCCCGACTATCCGATGTGGAGAGACGCCCTCGCCGCGTACGCGACACAGCTTCTGGGCGCGGGAACGGTGGTGCACGACGACCCCGACGGCGGAGTGGTCGCCGAAGCGGGAGACCGCCGGATCGATCTGCGCCTGGCCGGATTCGCCGAGCGAGCCCTGACCGAACTGGGCGCCGAACTGGGCCTGGAACCGCCGGAGGTGTTGGCATGACGACGGTCCCGCTGGTGCGCCGGGTGAACGGCCCGCTGGTCGAGGTGGACGGCCTGGACCAGGTCGCTGTCGCTGACCTGATCGAGGTCGGCCCCCGTCGCCTGCTCGCCGAGGTGATGCGCGTGCGGCCGGGAACCGTGACCGCGCAATCGTTTGAGTACACCGGCGGACTGCGCCCAGGCGATCCGGTCACGTGGCTGGGCCGGCCCTTGGCGGCGCATCTTGGACCGTGGCTGTTGGGCGGCGTCTTCGACGGCCTGCTCCGTTCCCTTTCCACAGCGCCGGTGTGGCTCGAGGCGGGCGCCACCGTGGCCGGCCAGGCCACCCAATGGGCATTCCAGCCAATGGTGCGAGAACGCGAACGGGTGACACCGGGAACCCTCGTGGGCACGGTCCAAGGGCGCAGTCCCTTGCCCCATCACGTGTTGGTGCCGGCGGAAGTCAGCGGTGAGGTGCGCATGCTGGCCGGGCCGGGCGAATACGGTGCCGACGATGTCGTTGCGCGCGTGGGCGATACCCCGATCAGCATCGGAAGTTGGTGGCCCGTACGCTGGGCGCGGCCCGTGCGGGAACGCCTGTACCGGGCCGAGCCATTGCTCACCGGCCAGCGCGTGATCGACGCCGTGTTCCCGATCGTCAAAGGTGGCACGGCGGCTGTCCCAGGCGGGTTTGGTACCGGAAAAACCGTTCTGCTGCAACAGATCGCCAAATGGTGCGACGCCGACGTCATCGTCTATGTGGGCTGCGGCGAACGGGGAAACGAACTCGCTGACGCTGTCGCCGAACTCACCCAGCTGACCGATCCGCGCACCGGAGGCCGCCTGACCGATCGGACAGTGATCATCGCGAACACGTCGAACATGCCCATCATGGCCCGGGAAGCGAGCATCTACACGGGAGTCACGGTCGCGGAGTACTTCCGCGACATGGGTTATGACGCCGTGGTGATCGCCGACTCCACCTCGCGCTGGGCCGAGGCGCTTCGCGAGTTCTCCTCCCGCACCGGCGCCATGCCTGCCGAGGAGGGCTACCCGGCCGGCCTGGCGTCCGCGCTGGCGGCCTTCTACGAGCGGGCCGGGGCGATGACCACCCTTTCGGGAAAGACCGGCTCGGTGAGCATCATCGGTGCCGTCTCGCCGCCGGGCGGAGACCTGACCGAACCGGTCACCGCGCACACGCAGCGGTTCGTCCGTACACTTTGGACACTCGATCGCGAACTCGCCTATGCCCGCCACTATCCGGCCGTGGGCTGGTCGGGCTCCTACTGCCGCGACGTCGACGCGATCGCCGCCTGGTACGCGGGCTCGGGCGAAAGCGGTTGGGCCGCCCGCCGCGCCCGGGTGATCTCGATCCTGGCCGAAGCCGATCGCCTCGCCGAACTTGCCGAACTGGTCGGCCTGGCCGCCCTGCCCGGCCGCGAACGCATGGTCCTGCTGGCCGCACGGCTCATTCGCGAAGGAGTGTTGCAGCAAAGCTCTCTGTCCGAATTGGACGCTCATTGCGCTCCGGGCAAAGGCGCAGCCCTGATTGACCTCGTGCTCGAGGTGCTCAATCAAGCCAACGCCCGCGTTGACGCCGGGGTGCTCGCCTCGACGATCGAGGCACTCGACTTTTCCCCGGTGTTGCGCGCCGCGGCGGAAACCGGTCCCGATGACACGGCCTCGGTGATGGCTCGCGGTGAGGTCATGCTGGATCGCCTGCGGGAGGCGTCATGACCAGCGTTATTTCCGATGTGGCGGTGTCGTACTCGTCGGTGGCCGAAGTCTCCGGGCCGCTGATGGTGGTGCGCGGCGTATCGGGGGTCGGGTGGGACGAATACGTGCTCATCAAAGCGCCCGGCCAAGCGCCGCGCCACGGTGTGGTGCTCGAAGTCGATGGCGATCTCGCGATCGTCCAGGTCTTGGAGGGTACCCAGGGAATAGATCCGCATTTGGCCGAGGTCACCTTCAGCGGAACTCCTTTGCGTATCCCGGTCGGGCGGGGCTGGCTGGGCCGCGTCTGCAATGGCCGCGGCGAGCCGCTCGACGGCGGACCGCCGATCTTCGGGCGGCGCACCGAACCGGTCAACGGCCGGCCGTTGAACCCGACCCGCCGCCTCGCGCCTTCCGAACCGGTCGTGACCGGAGTGGGCGTGATCGACTGTCTCACGACCCTCGTTCGTGGACAGAAGCTTCCCGTGTTTTCCGTTGCCGGGCTTCCCCATTTGGAGTTGGCGACGCAGATCGCGGCGGGCGCCAACGCCGGCGGCGAGCCGTTCTGCGTCGTCTTCGCCGCGATGGGCATCACGCACGCCGATGCCGCGGCGGCCCGAGACGTGCTCGAGGAGCGCGCCGCGGCCGGGGAACTCGTGCTGCTGCTCAACACGGCCGACGACCCTGTGGTGGAACGAATCCTGACGCCGCGCATCGCCCTGACCATCGCGGAACATCTGGCCTTCGTGGAAGGCCGGCACGTGCTGGTCGTGGCGTCCGACATGACCAGCTATTGCGAGGCGGTGCGCGAGGTGTCGGCGGCCCGCGGCGAGATCCCCGCCCGGCACGCCTATCCCGGCTACCTCTACAGCGACCTCGCATCGATCTACGAGCGCTGCGGGCGCATCAGCGGCCTGCCCGGCTCGGTCACGGTGATGCCCCTCCTCACGATGCCGGCGGGGGACATCACCCATCCGGTACCCGACCTCACCGGCTACATCACCGAAGGCCAGATTGTCTTGTCCGCGCAGGCTTATGCGCGTGGAATCTATCCGCCGGTGGAGCCGCTGTCGTCGCTGTCGTCGCTGTCGCGCCTGATGCGCAAAGGCGCCGGGCCCGGGCGGACCCGCGCCGATCACCTCGATCTCGCTGCACAGCTCATGGCGGCCCTGGCCCGCGCCCGTCAAGTGCGCGAGCTGACCGAGCTCGTCGGCACCACCACACTGTCCACAACGGACAGACTCTATCTGGAGTTCGAGCGCGCCTTCGAGCGTGACTTCGTCACCCAGCGGCCGGATGTCCACCTGGGACTGGACGACACGCTGGATCGCGCCTGGGCGGCGCTTTCCGTGCTGCCGCGCCGCGAGTTGACAATGCTGCCCGCGGCCGAGCTCGATCGGCGACTGCATGGCAAGGAGGTGGGTCACGATGGCTGACCTGAGGCGCCTGCCGCCGGGGCGCGCCGGCCGGATCTGGCTTTCGCACCGGCGAGCGATCGCCGAGCGAGGCGTCGATCTGCTGGATCGCAAGTTACGCATCCTGCGCGCGGAACAACAACGATTCCACCTCATAGAGCAGCGCGCACGCGAGGGCTGGGAGCGAGCCGCCGCGCTCGCGCAAGTCTGGCTCGTGCGTGCCGCTTTCCTTGGTGGGCAACGCGATCTGCGCCTATCCACGCCCCAGGGAACGGTCGAGGCCCAGGTGACCTGGTCGGGTGTCATGGGCGTGCGCTACCCGTCCGCCGTGCGTTGCGAGTTTCCCGTCGTGGAACCCGGAGCCCGGGCACCATCCGGCGCAGCCTTGGACCGCGCGATAGAGCTGCACCGGGAGGCGGTGCGGCTCGCGGCGGCGCACGCCGCCGCAGTCGCTGCGTGCACGACCATCGATGCCGAAGTGGCCGAGGTGAAACGCCGGTTCACCGCGCTCACCGATCGCTGGTTACCGCGGCTCGAGGCGGCCCGCCAGGAGCTCGAAGCGCGGCTGGAGGAGAACGAACGTTCGGAAATCTCACGGCTGCAATCGTTCCTGCGACACTCGCGTGAGGAGGGCCCACGGTGATCTCTGAAATCCTTGTGGCCGTTGATGATTCCCCCGGTGGCCTGGCCGCGGCCGACCTCGCGATCCAGCTCGCGGCAGCCACCAAGTCGCCGCTGCACGCACTGGCGGTCACGGCCGACGGCCTCATTGCCGAGTACCTGTCCGCGACCGGCGCGATGCGCCCGTCGTCCGCGGATGCCGTGCTACGTCACGTGAGCGAACTGGCACAAAGGGCCAAGGTTCAGCTCGAGACGTCGCACGCCGAAGGCGAGGTCGCCCCGGCTGTTCTCGCGCAGGCAACCAAATGCGCCGCCGGATTGATCGTGATGGGCCGCACCCGCGATCCGCACGACGGCCAAGGCGTCATCGGAAGCCAAACCAGCCAGGTGCTGGAGTTCAGCACGGTACCCGTCGTCGTGGTGCCGCCCAGATAGAGGAGTTGAGGAAGATGACAGTGCTACACGAGGTGCGCGAGGCATTCGAGCACACCGGAGCCGAACAGGTCTACGGTCAGCCGATCAGCCAGGACGGCCTTTCCAGCACAGTGGGATCCGAAGCTTGGAATTCACGTGACTTGAAGTCGCGGCCGCACTGACCCTATAGTGAGTCGTATTAATTTAAATCATACCAACATGGTCAAATAAAACGAAAGGCTCAGTCGAAAGACTGGGCCTTTCGTTTTAATCTGATCGGCACGTAAGAGGTTCCAACTTTCACCATAATGAAATAAGATCACTACCGGGCGTATTTTTTGAGTTATCGAGATTTTCAGGAGCTAAGGAAGCTAAAATGGAGAAAAAAATCACTGGATATACCACCGTTGATATATCCCAATGGCATCGTAAAGAACATTTTGAGGCATTTCAGTCAGTTGCTCAATGTACCTATAACCAGACCGTTCAGCTGGATATTACGGCCTTTTTAAAGACCGTAAAGAAAAATAAGCACAAGTTTTATCCGGCCTTTATTCACATTCTTGCCCGCCTGATGAATGCTCATCCGGAATTTCGTATGGCAATGAAAGACGGTGAGCTGGTGATATGGGATAGTGTTCACCCTTGTTACACCGTTTTCCATGAGCAAACTGAAACGTTTTCATCGCTCTGGAGTGAATACCACGACGATTTCCGGCAGTTTCTACACATATATTCGCAAGATGTGGCGTGTTACGGTGAAAACCTGGCCTATTTCCCTAAAGGGTTTATTGAGAATATGTTTTTCGTCTCAGCCAATCCCTGGGTGAGTTTCACCAGTTTTGATTTAAACGTGGCCAATATGGACAACTTCTTCGCCCCCGTTTTCACCATGGGCAAATATTATACGCAAGGCGACAAGGTGCTGATGCCGCTGGCGATTCAGGTTCATCATGCCGTTTGTGATGGCTTCCATGTCGGCAGAATGCTTAATGAATTACAACAGTACTGCGATGAGTGGCAGGGCGGGGCGTAACCTAGGTGACAGAAGTTAAAAGCCTCCGGTCGGAGGCTTTTGACTTTCTGCTAGATCGGCCGCATCGAATATAACTTCGTATAATGTATGCTATACGAAGTTATTAGCGATGAGCTCGGACTTCCATTGTTCATTCCACGGACAAAAACAGAGAAAGGAAACGACAGAGGCCAAAAAGCTCGCTTTCAGCACCTGTCGTTTCCTTTCTTTTCAGAGGGTATTTTAAATAAAAACATTAAGTTATGACGAAGAAGAACGGAAACGCCTTAAACCGGAAAATTTTCATAAATAGCGAAAACCCGCGAGGTCGCCGCCCCGTAACCTGTCGGATCACCGGAAAGGACCCGTAAAGTGATAATGATTATCATCTACATATCACAACGTGCGTGGAGGCCATCAAACCACGTCAAATAATCAATTATGACGCAGGTATCGTATTAATTGATCTGCATCAACTTAACGTAAAAGCAACTTCAGACAATACAAATCAGCGACACTGAATACGGGGCAACCTCATGTCCGAGCTCGCGAGCTCGTCGACAGCGACACACTTGCATCGGATGCAGCCCGGTTAACGTGCCGGCACGGCCTGGGTAACCAGGTATTTTGTCCACATAACCGTGCGCAAAATGTTGTGGATAAGCAGGACACAGCAGCAATCCACAGCAGGCATACAACCGCACACCGAGGTTACTCCGTTCTACAGGTTACGACGAATGTCAATACTTGCCCTTGACAGGCATTGATGGAATCGTAGTCTCACGCTGATAGTCTGATCGACAATACAAGTGGGACCGTGGTCCCAGACCGATAATCAGACCGACAACACGAGTGGGACCGTGGTCCCAGACTAATAATCAGACCGACGATACGAGTGGGACC
>JADMIO011285629.1_pt1 | contig 34596 bp, 30 predicted proteins | sample 8958161 | NCBI WGS metagenome assembly JADMIO01 (sample SAMN16585339, study PRJNA669376) | soil metagenome | isolation source: Crop rotation soil | place: USA: Cullars Rotation, Alabama | collected 2011
GCCGCGACTTCAAGTCACGTGAATTCCAAGCTTCGGATCCCACTGTGCTGGAAAGTTCATGCTCGCCGAACGTGTCTGCCCGTAAAGTTCCGCCATCGCGATCGACGCGACGCCGTGGCCGTACATGTATTGGCCGTTGTTCTTGTTGCCGATCAAGCCGTCGGAGGAAGTATTGTCGAGCAGGTATTGCAGCCCCAGTGCGACGTTCTTTCCACACTCGCCTTCGCCTGGCAAATGCCCTGCCGCTTGATACGCCATGAGCGCGTAACCAGTCATCGCGACGGGATGTTGCTGCTCCATTTCGGCCGTGCCCCACGCGCCGTTCGGATGTTGCTTCGAGGCAAGCCACTTGAGTGCGCCTTTCACGACCTCTTCGGTCTTCGGATCCAATTTGACAGGATCGCGAGTGGCGACGGGCGGGTTGTCTGCGGCGGAAGCGACAGAGGCGAGAAAACAGAACAACAGAACTCTCATGAAAGATTAATTACTTCCCGCCCTGATCCGAAAGGTTCTTCAAATACTGTTCCACGAGCGGGCCGTATTCCTGCGGATACTTTTCCGCTTGCGACTGCTGAATCGCCGCGCGATCACGCTTCGGTAACCCAACGAAGCTGCTGCTGCCCGCAGCGCCATTTCGTGCGCCGTCCGCGCCGCCGGCTCCGCTCCAATTTCCGTCTTTCCCTTCGCCTTTCGGCGCAGGCGTGCCCTGACCTTTGCCGGGTTGTTGTCCGGGTGATTGGCCTTGTCCCTTCTGGCCCTGACCTTTGCCTTGCTGCTGGCCTTGCCCCGGTTGTTGTCCGGCCATTTCGGAGTTCAATCCTGCTTGAGCGAGCGCGAGCGCAGCACGTGCTTGTGCCAAAGCCTGCGCCGCTTGCGCTGCGTTTTGTTGCGCGGGCTGTTGCTGGTTCGCTCCGGCCTGCGCGGCGGAAAGCGTCAGTGCCGATTGCGCCTGCTGCACTGCCTGATTTGCGCTGGATGGCAATTGTCCGGCCTGCCCCGCGGCAATCGGCGAAACATCGTTCAACGCCTGCTCCAACATGTTGGCCGCGTTCTGCATCGCTTGTTGGTTCGCGTTTTCCTGCGCGGCGAGAAGTTCCTGCGCCATCAATTTCACTTCCCGTTGCTCCTGCCCTATCTCGGGTAACGGCTTCGTCGCATCGCCGGGCTGCTGCGGTTTCTGCGGCGCGTTGTTGTTCGCGGCTTCGATCGCGTTCTCTGCTTTCTCCATCTCGCCTACAGCGGCTTTCAAATTGCTCTCGCCCAATTGTTGCGCCGCTTTCTCCGCTGACTTCTGCGCCTCCGAAGTTTTTTGCGATGGCGCGCTCCTCGCCTGTTCGCCAAGCGCGTTCGCGATGGCTTGCTGCCGCTTCTGCAACGCGTCCATCAACCCGGGATCCTGCATCTGCGCTTGCGCTTCGTTGACTTCCTTTTGCGCTTTCTCCAGCGCAGCATCGGCGTCGGCGAGATTCTGTTCCATGTTCTCAGGCTGGCCGAGTTCCTTGCGCAAGTCGTTCATCTTCGACTCGATCTCTTTCTTTGCCGCGTACAACTCATTCAGCGCCTTCGTCTCGGGCGGCTGCGCGTTCTTCGGCTGCGCCTTGTCGAGCTCCGATTTCGCAGCGTCCATTTGGTTCGTTGCTTTGGCGAGATGTTCCGCTGCGGACGGCACGAGCTCCTGCGCCTCCTTTTGGATGCCGGCCGTTTCCTTGCTCGTGTCCTGCTGCTTCGCCGCAACTTTGTCCGTGGAATCCGGTTTTTCCTTCACCGCTTCCTTCGCGGTATCGAGACGAATCTTCTGCTCGTCCACGATGATCTTCTCGACTTTCTTCTGAAGCTCTTCGAGTTGCGCCAATAGCTTTTCCGCCGCCTCAAGCTTCGCCATTTGTTTGTCCAACTCCTCGCCGGCTTTCTTCAACGAATCGATTGCGGCCTGTTCCGCGGCGGGTGAATTCTTGCTTTGCGCCAAATCCTTTTGGGCTTTCTCCATCTGGTTGGCCGCTTCGTTCAAGGCCTGCGCGGCTTCGGGCGCATCGCTCGCTGCTTTCTGCTGCGCGCTTTGCGTGTCGTCGCGAATCTCACCCTGGATGGGTGCCTCTGCTTTCAACTCCTGCGGCTTCTGTTCGTTCGCCGCCGTTTCCTCTTTCAACTTCGTCTCCCGCTTGACGAGTTCGTCGACTTGCTTCCGCAGCTCGCGCAAGTTCGCCAAAATGTTCTCCGGCTTCTCCGCATCCTTCTCCGCCTTCGCGAGCGCTTCCTGCAATTCGCGTTTGGCGAGTTCGAGATTCGTGAGGCCATCCCTCTCCTTCGGCGGCGCTTCCTTCACCTTCTTCTTGATGTCGCCGTTGAGACTCAAAACCTCGCGTGCTTCCTGCATTCGCCCGATGGCATCGCGGAAATAAGACGCCGCAGTCGGCACCACATCGTTGATGTCGCGCCGCGTCAGGTCGGTGTTGTCGACGACTTCAAACTGTTTGTCCTCGGCGTCACGCGCTTCTTCTTTACGCTCCATCTTGCGCGTGAACTCAATAACCTGTTTCTGCTGAATGATCGTGTTCTCGGTCTCCTGAATCGCCGCGCGCAGAAGATCGACGAGATCCTTCGACATCAACAACGTTCGCGCCACGTCACGCATCTGGTCGCGCGCTTTCTTCTCGTTGCCCGTAGCGCTCAGCAGCTTCGAGTTCTTAAGATCTTCGATCGCAGAATCGAGCGCCGCCATCAGTCCGCCGGACTTCACCTGGTCCAAAGCAGCCTTCGGACGCTCGCCCGTTGCTGTGCCGTCCGTTTCTTTGGAAAGCGCCTCGATCTTCTTGATCACCAACGCGGTTTCATCGCGCAGCGCCGCTTCGTCGATTCCTTGCTGCTGCAAGTAACGCTTCTCGTCTTCGCTGAATCCACTTGCGCCGCCTTTTTGCTCAGTCGTCCGCGCCAGCCACACGCCAAGCCGCATGTTCGATGACTGTCGCCCCGCCAACCCGCGCAGCATGAGTGAGATTTCGTAGAGCGCCTGCTGCCGCTGATATTCGAGCAGCAACTGTTTCAGCTGAGTAATGATGGTCTTCTGGCTCGAATACGCTTCAGTGACATTCTTCTTCGATGTGAGATCGTCGCCCGACTGCTCCGCCTGCTGAAGCAACGCGATTACCTGGGCCATCTCGCGCTCCGTCAGACGGCCCAAAACAGTCTTGATCGCCCGAAGCACTTTCACGTCTTCACCGGAAATACCGTTGCGCTCGAACTCGTTGATGACCGTTGCAAGCTGGTCGGCGACGCGCTGCGTCGTTTTTTGAATCTGCTGTTGCTTGAGTTGCTGCTGGAGGATGCGTTCATTGCCCGGCGGCGCGGCGGTCACGATCAGAACCAGCGCAAGCACCAGCGCCATGCCACGAAACAAAACTGTCGGCGTTCTCATAATGCACAAGACCGCCCGATCATGGGCGGCTTGGACTCCCGATCAGACTGCGGCACAACGTGCTGACATTCAAACGGAAACCCGGCGGACTGGGGCACGGGACAAAGTTTGCGATGGATTTTCGTCCCGTTGGCGAATGTCCGAAAACTGTCATTAGCGGTGGCCATCGTCACACTTCCGTAACATGCCCGACACGGACGTTTCACAACAAAGCTCGTGCGTGTGGCAATCTGGTTACGACACTGTTACGCCATGTTCTCTCTGCAAAAGCTTTTGAGCCGCGACGACAAGTTCTTTGATCTCCTCGAGAGGTCTGCCGAGGAAGCGCGCGGCAGCGTGCAACTCCTCATTCCGTATCTCAAATCTCCCGATCACGTGCTCTCGCTCGACGAGTTCGTCGAAAAGCGGCGCAAAGACAAAATGATCACGCGCGAGATCGCCGAGCACCTCTGCACCACATTCGTGACGCCGCTGGAACGCGAAGACATCGAATCGCTTTCCAACGCCCTCTACAAAATCCCGAAGACCGTCGAGAAGTTCGGCGAACGCCTCTTGCTCGCGCCGCACTTTACGAAAGGCATCGACTTCCGTCGTCATGCCGAAATGCTCACCGAAGCCACCGACGCCGTGCTCGTGATGGTGAAGGAATTGCGCTCGGGTGCGGACCTGAACGAGATCAAGCTGCACAATTCAGCGCTGCAAAAAATCGAGGGGGAGGCCGACAAGCTGATGCTCGATGCACTGCGTGACATCTACTCCAACGATCAGAATCCTTTGCGCACGGTATTCCTCAAAGATCTTTTCGAACTCCTGGAAAAGATTTTTGACCGCTGCCGCGACTGTGGAAATTCCGTGTTCCAGATCGTCCTCAAACACTCCTGATTCATGACCTTCATCCTCTGTGTGATCCTGGTGGCCCTGACGTTCGAGTACATCAACGGCTTCCATGACACCGCGAACGCCATCGCCACGTCCGTCTCGACGAAGGTGCTCACCCCGCGCCAGGCGATTGTGCTCTCCACCGTGTTCAATCTGATCGGCGCGCTGGCCGGAACCGCCGTGGCGAAAACCATCGGCGCCGGACTGATCGATACGAAGTTGATCACGATGACCACGATCATGTGTGCGTTGCTCGGCGCGATCATCTGGAACCTGCTGACGTGGTGGTTGGGAATTCCTTCGAGCTCGAGTCACGCGCTGGTTGGTGGTTTGTGCGGCGCGGCAGTCGCCTCGGCGCAAAACAACTTCGGGGTGATCAATTGGATGACGCACGACACGGTGAAGAACCAATGGACAGGCCTGCTCCCAAAAGTCGCGATCCCAATGGTGGTCGCGCCAGTGGTTGGATTGATCGTTGGATTCCTTATCATGGGATTGCTGCTGGCAATACTTCGCTCGTGGAAACCGCACACGGTGAATGTGTTTTTCGGCAAAGCCCAATTGCTCAGCGCAGCGTGGATGAGTTTCAGTCACGGCACGAATGACGCGCAGAAGACGATGGGCATCATCGCGCTCACGCTCTTCACCGCCACGACCAAGACGAACGCTTTCGATCATCTCCCGCAGTGGCTGAGTTTTCTGCATACACCCAAGTTCGACATTCATATCTGGGTGAAAGTGGTTTGCGCCTGCACGATGGCGGCCGGCACCGCCGCGGGCGGATGGCGCATCATCAAGACACTGGGCAACAAGCTGGTGAAGATGCAGCCAGTGCATGGATTCGCCGCACAAACGACCGCCGCGGCAGTGATTGAAGCCGCCACGCATTGGGGCATTCCGCTTTCCACCACGCACGTCATCACGAGTGCGATCCTTGGCGTCGGCGCGACGAAACGGCTCAACGCAGTGAAGTGGCCGGTGATGTTGAACATCGTGATCGCGTGGGTTCTCACTCTCCCGGTCACCGCGCTTCTCAGTTACGGAATCACCTACGTCGCGCACATGTTCGGCGCCTGAACGGCCCAGCCCAGCGCAACAACACACGGTTGGCTCGCGCCAAGTTTTCACGTGCGCTTTTGTGACGGTTGTGTGACAACTCGCGGCCATGTTCTCGTTGCAGAAGTTGCTCGGCAAAGATGATCCGTTTTTTGGATTGCTCGAAGAGAGCGCGAAGGAATCACAAAACAGCGTCCAGGCGCTCCGCCGAATTCTTCAAAACCCATCCATCACGCCGACGCTCGATGAATTCATTGCCTCAAGGCGTCACGAAAAAGAAATTGCGGGCGAAATTCGCAGTCTCCTGGTGAACACGTTTGTGACCGCCCTCGAACGCGAGGACATCGAGGAGCTTTCGCATTCGCTCTATAAAATTCCCAAGACGATCGAGAAGTTCGCCGAGCGCTACATCCTCTGCGCGCCACGCCTGCGCGACGTCGATTTTTCCAAACAACTCGACATGCTGGATGAAGTGACCGGCACGTTGTTCCGGATGGTGCAGGGCTTGCGCAAGAAAAGTGATCTCGAAGGGTTGAAAGACCTCAACGGCACGTTGCAACGTATCGAAGGCGACGCGGACAAAATGATGCTCGAAGTCCTGCGCGAACTTTACAGCGGCAAGCATGACGCGATCAAAGCTGTCATTCTCAAAGACCTTTACGAGCTGCTGGAAAAGGTTTTCGACCGCTCACGTGATGCGGGCAACGTCGTCTTCCACATTGTACTCAAGCATTCCTGAGCCATGACCGCCGCAGTCTGGTTCGTCTTCCTCGTCGTGCTCGTGGCGTTGGTGTTCGAGCTGATCAACGGCTTTCATGATGCGGCAAACTCGATCGCGACCGTCGTCGCGACGAAAGTCCTCACCGCGAACCAGGGTATCGCCATCGCGGCGGTGTTCGAATTGATTGGCGCGCTGCTGGGGACCGCGGTTGCGAAAACGATCGGCCAGGGACTCGTCGACACCGGCTACATCACAATGACGACGATCATGTGTGCGTTACTGGGTGGCATCATTTGGAATTTGCTAACGTGGTATTTCGGTCTGCCTTCCAGTTCCAGTCATGCGCTCATGGGTGGTTTGTGCGGTGCCGCACTCGCGGCGTCTGGCGGCAAATGGTCCGTCATCATCTGGTCGCACGCGCCGGAGATTGGCCAGCACTGGTGGAAAGGCGGTGGCCTGCTTTACAAGGTGATCATTCCCATGGTCATGTCTCCGCTGGTCGGCTTCTTTATCGCCTTCGTCGTAATGGGATTCCTGATCTGGGCGCTGCGCAGTTGGAAACCGCGCACGGTAAACATGACCTTCGGCAAAGCACAGATCGGCGCAGCAGCGTTCATGGGCCTGAGCCACGGCATGAACGACGCGCAGAAAACGATGGGTATCATCGCACTCGCACTATTCACCGCCACAACTGCCGGCACATTCCTTAAATTGCCGGAGGCATTGCACTTTCTTCAGACACCCACATTCGATGTTGCGCTGTGGATCAAGATCGCCTGCGCGCTCACCATGGCGTGCGGCACAGCCATGGGCGGACGCCGGATCATCAAAACTCTCGGCAGCAAGATGGTGAAGATGCAGCCGATCCACGGCTTCGCTGCGCAAACCACTGCCGCAAGCGTGATCTTCGCCGCGAGCCAATACGGCATGCCCATCTCCACCACGCACGTCATCACCACCAGCATCATGGGTGTGGGCGCGACCAAACGCCTCAACGCGGTGAAGTGGGGAGTGGTGGGCAAGATTGTCATCGCGTGGGTCTTCACGCTGCCGATCTCCGCGGGGTTGTCTTACGGAATCACGCTGGCCTGCAAAGCGATCGGGATTCACTGATCTGCGTCATCATTACACTCGGTTGTGGTGTTCGTCGTGGCGCTGAAATAAAACTGCCGTGCTTTGGAGTCGGGGAAAGAATTTTTGCTTTTCTGCCTGGTCGGCGTCACCACGACCGTCGTTGACTTCGCCATCTTCAATCTGCTCACGCGTCCCGCGGTGCGCTGGCATCGAATCCCGGCAAACATTGTCTCGGTGAGCGTAGCGATGGCCTGGTCGTTTCTCGCGAACTGGTTCATCGTGTTTCGGCCGGCAGGATATGATTGGATGGAGAGAGCTGGAAAATTTCTCATCACGACGGCGTTCTCCGCATTCGTGCTGCAGAACGTGATCCTCTACGTGACGACTTACGTGTGGAAAGGGCCGGTGAATGTAACGCTGTTTATCGCACGCAAGCTTGTCGGCTTTCATCAATTCAGCGACGACGTGATTTCGCGCAACACCTGCAAGGCGCTCGCCGTCGTAACAGGCCTGATCTGGAATTTTTGCTGGTACAAGTTCTTCGTTTACGCGAAGTGAGGTAGGAACCTGCTGGTTCGCCATGGCAGCGCAGTAGCGCCGCCCTACCACCGTCAGTCACGCCACGAAGTCGTAGGTGTAAGGCTTGCGCTGTTCGCGCGTGAGCCACTTGTTCGCTTCCTTCGCGTTGTCGCCGATGAATTGTTCCTGCTTGGGATCCCACTTCACTGGCTGATTCATGCGAACGGAAATCACGCCGAGATGCGCCACGGTGATGGAACGATGGCCGATCTCAATATCGCAGATCGGGTCTTTGCGGCTGCGTATGGAATCGAAGAAGTTCCCCATGTGATTGCTGCTCTTGTAGAGTTTCACCGCGCTCTCGGGCAACGGCGTGGTGAGCAACTCGTCTTTGCTCGCTTTCAACGCGCCGCGCGCGACGAAGATCCATCCATCAGTTCCGATGAACTGCACTCCGTTGGGAGTTTGCTCTTTGCCGTCCTTGCTCAACTTATTCATCACGTCGCGTTCAGTGCGCGTACTCTCATCGACGATCGTCATGGTGACGCCGTTCTCGTACTTGCACTCGACGCGATATTTCGAAGCCGTGTCATAGCCGCCGGGAATCATCTCCTTCAGCGACTTGCCATTGATCTCGACCGGACCGCTGCGCTCGGTGCCGTTCGCCCACTGCGCGATGTCGTTGTGGTGCGCGCCCCAATCCGTCATCTGTCCGCCGCTGAAGGCATACCACCAGCGGAAGTTCCCATGACAATTCTGGCCATTGTAAGGCGTCATGGCCGCCTGGCCGACGTGAAAGTCCCAATTCAATCCCGTCGGCACCGGCTTCTCCGGGAACGGTCCGCCGACGGGGCCTGTCGGCAAACCCACGATGATGTGCTGAAGTTTTCCGATGCGGCCATTGCGCACGAGTTCGCACGCGAGACGAAAATTGCGATCGCTACGCTGCTGGGAACCGACTTGAACGATGCGCTTGTTGGCGCGCACCGCTTCCACGAGACGTTTGCCCTCGTCAATGGTGAGCGTCAGCGGTTTCTCGGTGTAGATGTCCTTGCCCGCTTTGACCGCGCAGAGATTGATGAACGTGTGCCAGTGGTCGGGCGTGCCGTTGATGATCGCGTGAAGGTCATCGCGCTCCATCAGTTTCCGAAAGTCGTTGTATTTCTGCGGGACTTTGCCGTCCTTCGTGAATTGTTTTGCAGCCGCTTCGGAGTGGCTGTCGTCGACGTCGCAGACCGCGATCACGTTCGCGAAGTTCGCTGCACCCGAGCAATCGCCGCGGCCTTGTCCGCCGCAGCCAACGAGTGCGATGTTCGGACGATCATTCGGCCCGAGCGCCTTCGACTCCGCCGCGTGCGCCCGTTCCAGTTCGAGGAACCATGCGGGCGCGCCGGTCGCGGCGGTGACGGCAGCAGCGGTTTTGATGAAGCGACGACGATTGATCTGGAAGGTCTTCGGTGTCATGGCGGGATTGCACTTTCGAGTTGCAGCACGGTCAAGGGCGAAACCCGCAGCGCATGACTGAAGTCATCTTCGCGTAATCCTTCCTGGCGCGAATTCTGATTTCCAAATCCGCGCCCGTCGCTAACGTCTCGCGCATGGATCCTTTGCTGAAGTTGATTCGCGACAACGCCGCTTGCAAAGCAGCCGAACTCGCCGCGCTGTTAAACGAACCCGAGGCCGAAGTTGCCGCGCGCGTGAAACGCTACGAAGCCGAGCACGTCATCCTCGGCTACCGCGGAATCTTGAATGAGGAAAAGCTAGGCCTCGATTCCGTGCGTGCAGTGATCGAAGTGAAGATCACGCCGGAGCGCGGGGGCGGATTTGATCGTCTCGCCGAGCGCATCGCGAAATATTCCGAAGTGCAGTCGTGTTACCTCATGTCCGGCGGCTACGACCTGCTCGTGATCGTGCAAGGCAACAACCTGCGCGAAGTGGCGAGTTTCGTTTCGCAAAAGCTCGCCACGATTCAGGGCGTCATCTCGACGGCAACGCACTTCATGCTGAAGCCTTACAAGGAACAAGGCGTGCTGATGAAGGTCGACACAAACGAGGAGCGCCTGGCGGTCGCGCCTTAACTGGTGATCCTCCTTATCGCACTCGGCGCGCTGGCGCTGCTGAGCATGTCACTGCTTGCTTGGCAGGTGCTCGCGGCGGCGCGCTTTCCGCTCCATCGACGCGAGATGAAAACTTCATTCGTTCTGCCGATCACGCTGTTAAAGCCGCTGAAAGGTTGCGACGAATACACGCGAGAATGTCTCAAAAGCTGGCTCACTCAGAATTACTCGGGGCCGTTGCGCATTCTATTTGGTGTCGCGGACGGAGCCGATCCGGTCTGTGAAGTGGTGCGTTCGTTGTTAAAAGAATTTCCGTCAGTGGACGCCGAACTGGTCATCACTCCCGAAGAACTCGGCGCGAATGCGAAGGTAAGCACGCTGATTCAGCTTTATCGGAGGTGTCTCGCGAAGGATGCGAAGGGAACGAAGGAAGAAACTACTTCGCTACCGTCGCATCCTTCGCGAGACCTCGTCTGCATTTCGGACGCGGATGTGCGCGTGCCGCCAGACTTGCTCGCCAACGCTGTCGCGCCGTTCCGCGATGAACGCGTCGGACTCGTAAGCAGTTTCTATCAACTGGCGAACCCAGCAACGTTCGCGATGCAGGTTGAAGCCGTCGCGATCAACGCGGATTTTTGGAGCCAGGTGCTGCAATCAAACACGCTCAAGCCCCAGAACTTCGCGCTCGGCGCGGTCATGGTCACGCGCACTTCGCATGTGGACACAATGACCGGTTTCGCTGATCTCGCGGACTACCTGGCTGATGATTACCAACTCGGCAATCGAGTCGTGAAGAGTGGCGATCGAGTGGAAATGACGCCGATCGTAGTCGAGTGCTGGGACTCGCCAGCGAACTGGAAGCAAGTCTGGGATCATCAACTTCGCTGGGCGCGCACGATCCGCGTGAGTCAGCCGCTCCCGTACTTCTGTAGCGTGCTCAGCAATGTGTCGCTGTGGGTCGCGGTCTTCGCCGTCGCGGTGTGGAGTCGCACGATGTACCGCGTCGCCCCAGGCTATCCATGGCATGTGGATTTTTTGTGGCTGATCGCGGGCGCACTGGTTTTGGTCGTTGGTTTCGCAGCGCGAATTGTTGCTGCGAAGTTACTGATCGAGCGACTCACGAAAAATCTGTTTCCGTGGAAGCGCGGACATGCAGTGATCGCAAAAGACTTTCTTCAATTTGGAATCTGGCTCGCGGCGTTTTGCGGGAACCGCGTTGGATGGCGCGGACGTAAGTTCCGCGTACTGCGCGGAGGAAAACTCATCCCAGCGAAATGATCGCCAGCGAGATTCCGGCGAGTCATGTGCTCATGAGAGCAGCATCCCAGTCCTTCCACACTGGCTCATAGCCAAGGCGTGAAATCACTTCCGCAACTTCCTCCGGCGACCGGTCGTCAGCCGTATCAAACTGGCCAGTCGCGTTGCGCCGCCCCACCCATTCACTCGCGCCGGCTGCGAGGTCGACGATGCGGCCGCGTTCTGTGAGGTGAAGTTTTTCCTTACCCGCGCCGGTGTAGCCCCCGGGTTCAGTGTGACTGCCGGCGCTCATCATCGTGATGCCGAGCGGGATCAACCCATCGCGTAACTTCGCAGGCTCGCGTGTCGAGAGAACCAGTCCGATGTCCGGGAGAAAGATTCGAACCGCGCACACCAGTTGCACCAGTTCGCGATCCGTCATGTGCGTGAGCGGTTCAAACTCGCCGGCACACGGACGCAACCGCGGGAGTGAAATCGTGATCTGCGATTTCCAACAACGCCGGAGTAAATACGCCGCGTGCGCCGCGACGCACAACGCTTCGCGGCGCCAATCACTCAGACCGTACAAGGCGCCAATCCCAATGCGCCGAAAGCCCGCAGCGTACGCGCGCTCGGGAGTTTCCAGCCGCCAGTCGAAATTCCGCTTCGGCCCAGCGGTGTGCATGTCGTGGTAAATCTCGCGATCGTAAGTTTCCTGATAGACCACGAGTCCATCTGCGCCAGCGCGGACGAGCGGTTGGTAGTTCGCCGTTTCCATCGGGCCGATTTCCAGCGAGACGCTCGGAGTCTCGGCATGAACTCCAGCGATACACTCGGCAAGATAACCGTTGGAGACAAACTTCGGATGCTCGCCGGAGACGAGGAGAATGTTGCGGAAACCTTGCGCGTTCAACTCGCGCGCTTCGGCAAGCACGTCATCGGTCGAAAGCGTCACGCGCAGGATCGGATTGTCGCGCGAGAAGCCGCAGTACTTGCAGTTGTTGATGCATTCGTTCGACAGATAGAGCGGCGCAAAGAGGCGAATGACTCGGCCGAAACGCTGCACTGTCAGCGCGTGCGAATGGCGGCCAAGTTCTTCGAGACACGCGCCAGCGGCAGGAGAAATCAGCGCGGCGAAATCGTTCAGCGTCAGCGCGGGTTTGCGCAAGGCGTCGCGAACGTCGCCGGTGACAGCGCTCTCGGCACGGGCCAGAAGGCGATCGAGCGGCAACGAATTGAACTCAGAAACAAAGCTCACGCGGCGGAGAGTAACATCGGGAGGGAAATTCGAAATCCGAAACTCGAAGTCCGAATGTCAGGTCGGCAGGCTCATTTGGTTTTCGGGGCTTTTTCAGGTTTGGAACTTTCGGATTTGGTTGCCGCGAACACTTTGCCGGTGAACTCAAAAGCCTGCGCTGCCGCTCGCTCGTACAACGCTTCTTTGGCGTGCTTCGCGCCGGGCACTTCAATCCATTCCGTAGAAATCTTTTGCGCGTTGAGCCGCTCGTGAAGTTCACGATTCGCCTTGAGGAAATCGTCTTTCGTCCCGATCGCCAGCAGCACGTTGACGTGCCCACGGAGTTGCTGCCCGTTTCGTTCCACGAGCGCGAGAGGGTTGTTCGCCTCGAACCGATCCACCGCGCCGAACATCTGTTGGTAAACTTTGCCGAGATGTTTCTGGAAATCTTTCGTGTCCGAAAGTGTCGCGCCATACGCAATGACTGATCCGAAACTATCCGGGTGCTTGAACGCGAGTTTCAGCGCGCCGAAACCGCCCATCGAATAACCATGCAACGAGCGAGCGGTCGGTTCTGGCTTTGTGCGGAACTGCGAGTCGATGTGTCGCACGAGTTCGATCACGACCGTTTCACCCATCACGGATTTGTCCGGCGCATCGGAGAAGAAACTCGTTTCACCACCGTTCGCGAAGACGAGCAACGCCGGGCCAGTGTGCGAAAGGGAATCGCGCCAGAACTTCGCGTAGTCCGGGAACGTGCTCTCGTTCCCTTCGTAACCGTGAAGGTAATAGATGACCGGAAAATGCCGTTGCGGCTCGCGGGCGTATTCGGGTGGCAGGCAGATGTTGTATCCAATTTCCCTGCGCATCGATTCGCTGCGAAACGTGCGGTGCTCCAACCCGGCGACTTTTGCTTTCGGAGGATGGTTCCACGTCTCCGCCGCCACTCCCATTGCGGTCCCGAACAAGGTCACGAGCGTCAGCAACAAACCCTTCATACTGCGCCAAATATCGTGCGATGCGCTCCGATGCGCGACGAGAAGTTTTACACGTGCTTTACAGAAATCAGCTTTGCTGTGCGCGCTGTGGAATGCTACGGTCGGAGTCGAACAACCCCGTTCCGAGTTATGCGAACCTGTGTATTCTGGGCTGCAGCAACCGCTGCGTCTGTTCTCGTCTTTTCTTCACTCGCCAGCGACACGCCGCCGCCAGAGATCAGCAACTTCACCGTGTCGAACGGAGTGAAGATGCTAAAGTTCACGCCGGCCCCAGCGATCGAGAGTTACAACATCCGATCGCAGACGGATGTGGTCGCGCCGTTTACGAATGATAACTCCGGCTCGATCAGCAATTTTTCCTTTCGTGTGACCAACAACGCGCCGGTGAAGTTTTATAACGTCTCGGCGACGCCGATGAGCAGCAACAACCTGTTGATTGCGAACCTTCTTAACCGCATTGCGTTCGGGCCAACTCCGGATGAATTGCAGCGGCTCACGAACATCGGTCCCCAGGCTTATATCAACGAACAACTCGCGCCGGACACGGTGGTGGACACGCTCGACAGCTACGTCACCGACACGACCAATGGTGTTCCTCCGCCCTCGGAGTTGCAGTGGCGCAACGTGACCGTTGATGGCGCGTTCACGGCCACGAATTTCTACGTTTATCTCCTCGCCGGCGGTGACGCATATCTCGACGACATCGAACTGCGCGCGTGGGACCGGATGATCACGACGAACAACCCGGGCGTGGGCGAAACGTACACGACCAATTACGTGCTCAGCACGAACCTGTTTTGGAACGGCGACTTTGAAAGCGCCACGCTAAACCCATGGATTAAAACGGCGAATGTCAACAATTCCGCACCCAGCACGACTTACGCGCATTCGGGCAGCCAGAGTTTGCATCTCGTTTCCGCGACCGCGGGCTCGACGGTCACGGACTCATTGGTGCAACGGCTGACGAACCTTTGGTTCCGCTTCGACAATCGCAGCACAAGCAACCGGCTCAGCTTTTGGTATCTGCAAACGACCAATTCCAGCCGCATCAAGCTCCGTCTCAGCGGCGAAGGTGTGAATGGCAGCGGCAGCGATGTGCCGCCGCCGCCTCAGTGGATCTACGGGACGGCGACCGGCGTCGCCAGTTCTGCGCGAACGATCTACTTGTATCTATCGGGGGCCGGGCAGTGCTATGTCGACGACCTGAAACTGGTTGCGGGCTCGGTGCCGGAAGTCGGAGTAAACATCGCGCGCAATGGCGATTTTGAGTCACCGCTCTCGACGAACAACTGGAACTTGACCGCGGACTTCACCGGTTCATCCATCAACACGAACTTCACGCATTCGGGGGCAGGCAGTTTGAAGATCGTGGCGACGGGCGCCGGCAACGGCAACGGCGACGCGATTTTCCAAACGAACCTCGTCGGCATCACCGCAGGCGCGCCCTACACAGTAAGTTTTTGGTATTTGCCGCCTTCGAATGGACGATCGCTGACCTGCCGGCTTTCGGGAAGCAGCACACCGGGCCTGCTTAATGCGAATGTCGCGGATCCCGATGCTCCGAGCACACTGCGACGTCGATTCGATACGATTCGCGCGGCGAGCATTGATGACGGCACAGTGACGATCAATACGCTCGGCGGCGCACAGGTCGCCGATCTGCGATCCTGGTTCGTGCAGCATTGCGTGGGTGACAATCGGCAATTGCTTCACGTCCTGTTGCAGTTCCTCGAAAACCATTTTGTCACACAAAGCAGCAAGAGCGTGGATTATCTCGATCGCTTTTACGATGGAACCATTCTCGAAACATTGGCCACGGACTGGGAGTACCGCGAAGTTACGAAATGGCGCGAAGCGTTGCTGAACCCGAACTGCAACTTCTACGACCTCCTCCGCATCAGCGCGGAAAGCCCTGCCATGGTTGTCTATCTCGACTCCGTTGACAGCAACGGCAACGGCACGAGCATCGCGAATGAAAACTACGCGCGCGAAATCATGGAGCTCTTCTGCATGGGTGTGGACAACGGCTACGACCAGCAGGACATCACCGTCATGTCACGCGCGTGGAGCGGTTGGTCCGTCGAGATCGTCGATCCGTGGAACATCAATAATCCTCATGCAACTAAAGCTTCGCGCGTAGGTTTTTATCCGGGCGTGGGTACGGGCGGAACTTCGAACCTCGTCGGCGTGTGGACATTCAACTATAAGACCAACTCGCACGGCACGAATCGCGCCGCGGTGTGGTCGATCTGGAACACCAACACCGTGAACCCGCAGCCGATCGGAGTGAAGACGGTGCCGGCGCGTTTCGGTCCGCCATGGGCCGGCCAGCCTTACAACCTGTATCCAACCAACGCCGTGCCGGTGCGTTTCACCACGAACGGAATCAATGACGCCTACGACGTGCTGGCGAAGATCGCAGATCTGCCCTTCACGATGGAATTCATCAGCGTGAAGTTGTGCCGACTGTTTGTTCACGACGACTTTGTTCATGGCGTGTACGACTACACGGACCCAAATCGCTCCGCGGAAGCGGAGCTCGTTCGGCAATGCATGATCGCGTGGAATACGCCAGTGGGTGGACGAAAGGGAAATATTCGCTCGATCCTCAACACGATCTTCAACTCTGACCTTTTCCGCAGCCATGGCGGCTCTCTGCAAAAAGTGAAGACGCCGCTCGAATACGCCGTGAGCACGATCCGATCGTTGCGCGCTTCGAATGGGAGTGGCGGCTATTTCGCGAGCACCGATGGCTATTCGATCAGCGGTCGTAGTCGCGGCGCCAGTTCAGCGCCACTGACGCGCATGGGATCGATGATGCTCTTCGATCGCGATGCGCCGGATGGTTATCCGGAAGCAGGACCGCCGTGGATCAGCGCCGGCACGCTCGCCGAACGCATCCGTTTCGTCCAAACGACGTTGATGAACACGTCCGAAGGCACGAACAAGACGGACAACATTAGCGGCGGCAATTCGAATCTGACCGATCCAGTCGGTTTATTGAAAGCCAAGCTGCCGAGCAACCAGTGGAGCGACGCGGCAGCCGTCGCGGATTATTTCACGCGCATCATTTATCCGGGTGAAGGACGCGGAAATCTCGAGACGTATCGGAATCTCGCCGTCGACTTCCTTAATACCGCTGAGGACGGCTCCGGAAATCCTTCTGCGTTCACGGCCATCCCGCAGAGCGATGCGCGCTACGACACGCGTGTGCGCGGAGTGGTTTCCATGCTGCTGACGCTCCCACGTTTCCAGGAACAATAACTCTCCACCGTTATGCGACATCATCACTTCAACATCATCAATCGCCGCGAGTTCCTGACCACGGCGGGCAAAGCGGGAATGCTGGCGGCGCTCGCGTCGATCAGCAATGTGCCCTTCGTGCTGAAACAAGCACTCGCCGACGGAAGCATCGGGAGTGGGAAGAAAGTTCTCTTCATCTGGATGCGCTTTGGTAACGACTCTTTGAATTCGCTGATACCGGTTAACGACCCCAGCTATGTGACCAGCCGGCCGAAGATCGGCATCCCGTTGGATAGCGGGACGAGTTACACAACAGCCGGCGCATGTCTGTTCCCGCAGGCGGGAGCGGGTTCAACGTACGGGACTTTTCCTTTCGCGATCCCGACTGGCAATGGCTTCGCCGCGCTGCATCCCTCGCTTAAATTCCTGGCGCCCGTTTACAACGCGGGCGATCTCGCGCTGATCCATCGCGTCGCGTATCCGAAACAATCGCGTTCGCACTTTGACTCGCAGATCTATTGGGAGAACGGGACGCCGAACAACGGCCTGGTGAAAGACGGTATTTTTTACCGCACTCTCATCGAGTCGGGCCTGAACAATCTCGGCGCGCGCGGCGTGTCAATTCAGAACTCGCTTCCGCTCCTCCTGCGCGGCTCTGCGGCGGCGATGACGAACTTGACCGATCCGCAGCGCTACGAATTACTCGGCATTCCCGCGACGAACGGCGTGACGAAAGCGACGGCGTCGATCGCGACGGGCAACACGTACGGCTTCGCGCCCAAGCTGAATCGCGACATGCTGCACAACCAGTATGAGAACCTGCAGGCGACATTGAACGCCTTCGGAGCCATCGATTTCACCGAAGCGGGGAATACGTTTCAGGACGACGAGAAGACCGACAACGACACAGGCTGGGTTCCACCGGTCCGCGCTGGCGAGCCCGCTGGCGATGCAGCCAAAGGTTATTATTTGTTCCCGACGACAAACGACAAGAACGGTGGCTGGCGCCGCTCCGCGAGCATAACGGATGCGAACAAATACGCCGTTGATCCCACCCACCAGGGATTCTTCTACAACCTCAAGGCCGCTGCGCTCGTTTTGAACAAAACGGACGCCGTGATCGCCGGGACCGAAATCGGCGGCTTTGATACGCACCAACTTCAAGTGCAGAACAACAACGGCACTCCCGTTCCCACGCAAGGCAATCACGCCAACTTGCAGCGCGCAGTTGGTTGGGCGCTCTACGGCGTGCGAAAATACTTTATGAACCACGCGCAGAACGTCACGTGGAACAATCTCGTCGTTGTGACGCTTTCCGAATTTGGTCGCACGACAATCGAGAACTCCGACCTGGGCACCGATCACGCGGAAGCCGGCCTCATGTTCGTTGCAGGCGGCGCGGTGAAGGGTTTCAACAAGGGCAATCCCTCCGGCATTTTCAACTGCAATCCCAACGAGGCAATCGCCGCTAACCTGAAATGGACCATCGGGCCATCCGGGTCGATGTTCGCTGCGAGCAGCCGCTATCTGGGTCGCAACACCGATTTCCGTTCCGTGTTGGGCGAGGTGATTCGCAAACATCTCGGCGCCAGCCAGACGCAACTCAATCGCATCATCCCCGGGTACGTGAACGAACCGGAGTTGCTCAGTGGCGGCAACTCGAGCGAAGGCGGCGGCAAGTTCGTCCCTATCCGCGGCGAAATTGGAATTCTGTAGCGGTTCGGCGATATTAGTTGCGTGTTCGATCGCCCCTGTTTGTTTTTGCGCCGGTGGTTCGCCGCCGGCGTTTTGTTCTCCCTGGTGCGCTCGATGGATGCTGCGAGCGTCGCCCTGATTCCGGACGCAGACGCGACATTGATCGGCATCGCACCGACGAACAGCATGGGCGGCATCGAGTGGATTATCGCCGGCACGACACAGAACTACACGTCGAACCGCGCTTTGATGCGCTTCGACATCACGAACCTCGTTCCAGCCGGATCGAAAATCATCAGCGCCAGTTTGATTATTTCCGCGAACAAGCAATCCGGCGAAGCCCCAGTCGGCGTGACCTACGGCCTGCATCGCATGCTCAAATCGTGGGGCGAAGGCACGAATACGCCGCCGCGCCTCGGGGACATTTACCTCAATCCTGGCTTTGGCAGTCCCGCGCAGGTCGGAGACGCCACGTGGACACATCGCTTCTCGTTCACGAACGCCTGGGCGGCGGGCGGCGGCGCCGAAAACAATGAGTTCGCAGCAACGCCGAGTTCGACGATTTTCATCGACAGCCTCGGCACGTACGAAATCGAAGTCACAGGGGAAACGATCGCTGACGTGCAGTTCTGGCTGGATCATCCCGAATCAAACTTCGGCTGGATGTTCAAATCCGAGGACGAGAGGCAGAATTTTTCCGCGCGCCGCTTCATCTCACGCGAATACCCGGACCCGAGCCTGGCCCCCACACTCGCGATCAATTACCTCCCGCGCCCGGTGATTCTCTCGCCCCGGCTCACGAATGGCGCGGTTGAGTTTTCGTTCGATGCCGATGCGGGCGGGCTTTATTCGGTGGAAGCAAAAACCACACTCGCCGCCACCAACGCGTGGAGCACGGTAACAAATTTCGGCTTCGTCATCGAACCATCACAGCTCACCGCGCGAATTCCGACCAATAGCACGCAACGTTTCATTCGCGTACGCGTGGATTGATCTTCAGCGGCCACGTACGTAGCTCTTGAACCAACGCGCCGCGAGGGTGCAGCCGATGCAGTCTCGGACGCGTTTCCCGTTCGTCACTGGCGCGCCCGGGACAAGTTGCAGTTGTTTCTCGCAATGCATTCGTGCCAGCGCCACCTGATTGACTTCGAGAATCGATTGGTCCGGCTTCTCGCAGATCAGCAACGTTGCCGCCTCAACATTGGGCAATGCATTCGCCGCGAAATCCGGCCGTGACTGCCGGCAGACAACCGCGTCCACAACAACTCCGAGTTCAGCCGCAGCGGCAAGGGCAGCGGCGCCGGTCATCTCTTCGCCGAAATAACCAAAGCCCAAATGGTCTGTGGACGGATGTTTGGCAAGCCAGCGAGTGATCTCAACCAGGCGTCGCGCCATCAAGGTGATGTTGAAACGGAGACAGTGGGTCAATTCGTCTTCGTTCCGCTCGTTAGGAGTGAGAACTTCGATGCGCAATGTTGCATTGCGACTTTCGCGAATCATTTCGGCCACGCATTCGTTTCTTGGCCCAAGACAGACGATCACACCCGCCGCCGCCTCCGGCACAATCAATTCTCCGCTCAAGACGACATCATCCACAGGTATCTGCACCTGATGCGGCGAAAAATGTTTAGGAAATGGCGACACGAATTCGGCGGAAGCATGGGCTGGCATAACACCTTAGAGACGGCGAACCACGCATGAAAACGCGGGCCGCGATTCCAAAGCAGGAGCGAGGGGCAGCGTCGCTTTGCAAACAGGACAAGCGCGAAGGCAAGCGGCGCGGCACGCAACGGTTTTCCTTCGTCTCACGTCGACGGCTCGTCTCTACGAACTGCGGCGGAGCAGCGAAAGCCAAACGCAGTTTCATGCTCGCTCCGTCCGGCCCGTCACCTCACCGCGATCACAATACCAAGCTGACCGAACGCTTTACCTATGATGGCAGCGATCGCCATCCGCTTTCCGCATTTTGACGAAGGCTGCGTAGCTTTTGCCGTTGGTCTGCCCTTAACGGGCTTCGGTGAAGCGATTAGAAAAAAGATATGGAACAAACACAGAGCGACGTTCATTCGGTTAGAATCGTGTCGCTGTGCTCGTAGCAAGGCGCGCAACAGCAGAGCAGTCGCAATGTTTCATTGCCGGTGTTCCAGAGCTTGTGCTTCTTGCCGGAAGGGATTGCGATCGCGTCGCCCGCTTTCACCTCGGTGAACTCATCCTCAATCTTCATGCGACCCCTGCCGTGTGTGATGAAATAGATTTCCTCCGTCTTGCTGTGATAATGCTCCTGCGTCGCCGCCCCGGCAGGCAGCCGCGCCTCGGCGAGACTCTGATTGCGAATGCCGGAGTTACGATAGGCGAGCAACTCACGAATCTCCGATCCGTCCTTCGTCGTGAACGGCGCGATTTCGTCGAGGTTCTTCACGTCCATGTCCATGCACGGACTGTGCTGCGCAGCGCGCTCGACTGCCAAGTGTTCTCTGCGCATGATCGGCGCCGTGACGCCAAACGAACGACCAGGAAATCGACGAGAGCGCAGCGCCGAAGGTTTTTTGTCGCTCACGTCGTTGGTCGCCGCAAGTCTGCTCCCATTTACCACCTCATGCCGCGACTCAGGAGAATCGAAAGGCGGTGTGAAGGAATCGGATGCGCAGCGCGCCACGGCAGCCGTTCCGTCTGTAAAGTTCACCGACATCACTCGCGAGGCGGGAATTCAATTCGTGCATGTGAACGGAGCGATCGGGGAAAAACTACTGCCTGAAACGATGGGCGGTGGTGTCGCGTTCTTCGATTTCGACAACGATGGTGCGCCGGATTTGTTGTTCGTGAACTCGACGCGATGGCCCTGGGACAACGCGGCTGCAAGCGCGGCGAAGCCGACCGCTGCGCTTTACCGAAACGACGGCAAAGGTCACTTCAGTGACGTGACCGCCGGTTCTGGTTTCGACGTGAGTTTTTACGGCATGGGCGTTGCAGTTGGAGATTACGACAACGACGGACTGACCGACATTTTCATTACAGGTGTTGGTGAAAACCATTTGTTCCACAATCGCGGCAGCGGGAAATTCGAAGACGCATCCAGGCGCGTCGGCTTCACCAACGCGCCAACGCGCTGGAGCACCAGCGCGGCTTTTGTAGATTACGACAACGACGGCAAGCTCGATCTTTTCGTGTGTAATTACGTGAAGTGGTCGCAGGAGATCGACCAACGCGTGAATTATACATTGCCCGAGATCGGCCGCGCCTACGGTCCGCCGTTCAATTTCGAAGGAACATTCCCCTCGCTCTACCACAATGAAGGCAACGGAACTTTTCGGGACGTTTCACGCGATGCCGGAGTGCAAATCACAAACCCGAGCGGCGCGCCCATCGCAAAATCGCTCGGGATCGCCCCGGTGGATTTGAACAACGATGGCTGGCTGGATTTCGTCGTCGCAAACGACCAGGTGCAGAATTTCGTTTTCAGCAATCGTCACAACGGAACGTTCACAGAAGTCGGTGGTCAATCAGGCGTCGCCTTCGATCCTTACGGCGTCGCGCGTGGTGCGATGGGCATCGATACCGCGCGCTTCCGCAATGACGACTCACTCGGCATCGCGATTGGCAACTTCGCCAACGAGATGAACGCGCTTTACGTGGCCCGCGGCGATTCCCTGTTGTTCGCGGATGTTGCCGCGGCGGAAGGCATCGGTCCCGCCAGTCGGCAGTTGTTGAAGTTCGGTTTGTTCTTCTTTGATTACGACCTCGATGGCCGGCCCGACGTGCTCACCGCCAACGGCCATCTCGATGAACAAATCGAAAAGGTGCAGAAGAACCAAACGTACCGCCAGCCCGCCCAACTCTTCTGGAACGCGAGTTCCGGCAAAGGGCCGACCTTCGTTGCCGTCCCTGTCGAGAAAGCGGGCCCTGATCTCTTCAAGCCGATCGTTGGCCGGGGCTCCGCGTACGCTGACATCGACGGCGATGGCGATCTCGACGTGGTGCTCACACAGATCAACGGTCCTCCGATGTTGCTGCGCAACGATCAGAAGCTCGCGCACCACTGGGTTCGGTTGAAACTCGTCGGCGCGAAATCGAACCGAGACGCCATCGGCGCGCGCGTCAAACTTCATGTCGATGGCCGCACGCTCACGCAACAGGTCATGCCGGCAAAAGGTTATCTTTCGCAATCGGAACTGCCGCTGACGTTTGGTTTGGCGACGACGCCGAAGATTGACTCCGTCGAAGTTTTCTGGCCAAGCGGACAGAAGCAAAGCATCACGCAACTGAAAGTCGACGCGCTGAACATCATTCGCGAGACGCAGTAACTTTGGTTCCTGATAGCGTGGTCACTCGCAGCAGGTGAGCGCGCCGTTGGTCCGCAAAGTTCTTCAGTCCGATTGTTCCGCCACCACCCGGCCCACCGCCGCGTCCTGGAATGTCCTGCGTGAGGCTTTTCTCAAAATCTTCAAACGAATCGAGCTTGCGCGTGTCGGCTTTCACTTCGTCTGCGATCAACGCGTGATACTGCTGCGCGACCGGCCCGAGACGATTCCAGTCGAGCCACTTCTCGGCGATGTCACGCACGTAGCCGAGGTAACGCTGACGCAGCGCGGGGACGGCGAGCAATTTCGAAATCAGCGGCTTCTCCGCGTCGGCCGCCATCGCGAGCGGATCGAGTTCAACACCATTCACGCGAAGCTGCGGGCCGGGGCCACGACGGTTTGGACCGCCGCGTCCGCCAAAATTCGGTGCGGGCAGGACTTCGCCGAGCCCGGCGCGAAGTTGCTCTTCGTTTAACGTGCCGAGCTTGTTCGTGTCCCACTTCGCGAACCATGTGTTGAATGTCTGTTTCAATTCACCGCTCGTGAGGGAACCATCTTTGTTCGCGTCGAAAGCAGTGAACAAAGGCGTGGCCATCATTCCGCCGCCGACCCGATTCGTACTGCCCGGGCCGCTGAAATCACCACGCGGCGGGCCGCTGAAACCTTGCGGTCCAGGTGATAACTCGCCGACGTGCGATGCAAATTGGTCCTGTGTGACTTTCCCACTCTTCGCCGGATCGAGCTTCGAGAACCATGTGTCGGCCAGCTTCATGTACTCATCGCGCGTGATCTTGTGATCGGAGTTGGCGTCAGCGTCGGCGAACATCCGCTGCGCGATTATCATTGCAGGACCAAAGCCGCCGCCGAAGCCAGGGCCACTCGGTTTGCTAAATGTCTCGTTCGCGTCCTGCGGCAGGATGTGAAAGCGGCCTTTCCCATCGAGGTAAATGTCGTAGTCGCTCGTGCGAATCCAGTAGCCGTCGTTGTTGATCAGCGCATTGTCGAGCGCGAGAAATTTCAGTGCGCCCTCGATGTCGAGCAGCGGCGCGAGCGCTTGTTCGAGTTGATTGGTCGGCGTTTGGTTCAGGACTTTGCACAAGTTGATCAGCGCAGCCCAGGATTTGAGATCGTCCTTGGATTTGATTTCGTAAATCTTTTTGTAAGCAGCCGCATCATCGCCGAGAAACGCCAGGCTTCCGCGGCCATTTGGACTGCCGGGAACTTTCCAGCGCGCCCCCTTCGATGAGCCGAACCATTCCTTCGCGAAATCTTTGTTGAACTGCTCGACGTTCACGTAGACGCCCCAGTTCTCGCCGTTGATGACGACGCGAACGAAGTTCGCCTTTGGCGCCGGCAGGTATTCGCGCGCGACTTGGTAGAAGAGCACGGAGCGAAGAAAACTTGGGTCCTCGTGTGAGTTCAGGAGATTGAGCGTGCGGTAACCGAGCAGGTTTTGTTTGTCGTGAACGTAATCGATCGAGAGGTTGAACGAACGTTTGCTGCCCTCGGGGACCATCCCGTACGACGACGCACCACGAAAATGAACGCCGGCGTCGCGGTAAGTTTTCCCGTCGACTGTGATCTTCGCGGGGACATCAACGTCAGTGCCGTGAAATTCTGAAAGCTCCTTCTCCCAGTCGCTCTCGTCGAAATCGATGAACAGCGTGCGCACGACGTTCGACGCGTAGAGCGGCGCGCCGGGAAAGGCTTTAACGTCTGCGGGGGAAATCTTCGCGCCGGGCTGTGGCGGCTCGCTGCGCTGCATCGCGCGCGGTCCAAATCCACGTTGGCGATTGCCGCTGCTCGCGCGCTCCGTCGCCAAAAACTCTCGCGCGGCTTTGCGCTCCTCGCCGTTCAGCCATTTGTCGCCATTCTTGTCGAACTGCCTGACGATTTTCCGCTCTTCGCGCGATCCACCAGGCGGGCCGCCGATGAGACGGTCCGGGCCATTGAACGGTGGGCCGAAACCGTCCGGGGGCAGCGTTTGTGCACACAACAAAGTCGCGAGCGCCGGCCCACACGCACCCAGCGCGGCACAGGCACGACGAAAAACGAAGTTCAGTGTCATTCGATTCAACTTTCGTGAAACGCGTTAAGCGGTGATTAAGATTGGAAAGAAAGCATGACGGTTTCCTTAATCTTTGCTTAACACGCGAGTTGCACTGGGGCGTTCGGCCTGTCATCGAAACAAAAATTCCACTTGGCCGGTGCCTGCCCGTTACGTACTCTCCTCCGCTCGCCGTGAGGCAGGGACGCTGTTTTCGGCGCTGCCGCTGGCGATTTTCGCAACTGATTGAAAGGTCTCTCGTGAATGTAACGGTTGAAAATCTCGCTCCGTGCAAGAAGCTCCTGCGCTTCGATATCGACTCTGCGTCTGTGGACTCCGCGTTCGCCGAAGCGGCCAAACAATACCAGAAACAGGCGGCGCTTCCCGGCTTTCGTCCTGGCAAAGCGCCGAAGGACATGGTGCTGAAGCGTTTTGAAAAAGAAATTGAAGAGGAGACCAAGCGCAAGTTGATGGGCGACAGCTATCGCCAGGCATTGAAGGACAAAAAGATCGAGGTGGTCGGTTATCCGGATATCGAAGAGATTCAGTTCGGCAAAGGCCAGGCGATGCAGTTCGCGGCCACGATCGAGACGGCGCCGGAATTTGAGGTGCCGAATTATCGCGGCCTCGAAGCCAAGCGCGAGAAACGCGACGTGACGGAAGAGGACATCGATAAGGCGCTGAAGCTGCTCGCAGATCGCGCATCGAACTTCAACACCGTCGAGCGTGAGGCCAAGGAGGGCGATGTGCTCGTCGTGAATTACACGGGGACCAGCGAAGGAAAGCCGCTCACAGAGGTCGCGCCGACTGCGAAGGGTCTGACGGAACAAAAAGGCTTCTGGGTCGAAGTGAAGCCGGACAGTTTCATCCCCGGGTTCGCGATGCAGTTGCTCGGCGCGAAATCGGGTGACAAGCGCACGGTGAACGTGGATTTCCCCGCGGACTTCGTCACGCCGCAACTCGCTGGCAAAAAAGGCACGTACGAAGTCGAGGTCGCGGAAGTGAAGGAGAAGTCTGTTCCGACGATGGACGATGCATTCGCAAAAACTTACGGCGCTGAAAGCCTCACTGCTTTGCGCGAAGGCGTGCGCCGCGATCTTCAGAATGAACTGAATACGAAACAATCGCGCAGCGTGCGCGCGCAGGTGGTCAACGCGCTGCTTTCTCAAGTGAACGTCGAGTTGCCCGAGACGCTCGTGGCGCAGGAAACGCGCAATGTTGTTTACCAACTCGTTCAGGAAAACCAGCAGCGCGGTGTTCCCGAAGAGGCATTGAACTCGCAGAAAGAGGAAATCTACAAACACTCGAACGCCACCGCCAGGGAACGTGTGAAAGCGAGCTTCGTCTTCCAAAAGATCGCCGAAAAGGAAGGCATCCGCGTGCAGCCCGAGGAAGTGAACGCGCGCATCTATACGCTTTCACAGCAGTACCAAATGGCGCCGGACAAATTCGCGAAAGAACTTGAAAAGCGAAACGGGATTCAGGAAATCTGGCAGCAACTCCTCAACGAGAAGGTAATCGATTTTCTTCAACAGAACGCCAAGATCGAGGATGTGGAGGCGACGGAGACGAAGGTTTAAAAAAGTTTCTGCCGCAAAACGGCGCCGACTGCACTGAATAGTCGGCGCCGTTTTATTTTCGAGTGATCCCTCAGCTTGAGATTTCCCTTCCACCTTCGGTTTACTCTAAAAGTGCTGCGCCAATGTGTGTGTCTCTTGCTCCTGCTCGTCATCGATCGCGCGCACGCGTTCTCTTTGATGACTTACAACGTGGCGGGCAATGGAACGACGAATTGGAGCACCAACACCACGCAGGTGCAGGCCATCGGACGGCAGCTTCAGTTTCTCCAGCCCGACATCATCACCTTCAACGAAATCCCGCGCACGAACCTGTGGGAGATGGCGAACTGGGTGAAGGCGTTCATGCCGGGCTATTTTCTCGCCACGAACTCCGCTGGCGATGGCTTCATCAATAATTGCATCGCGAGCCGGTTTCCGATCACGCGTTCTAAGTCCTGGTTGCACGGCAGCAACCTCGATCCATACGGGTTCACCAATTCGAACTTCACGCGCGACTTGTTCGAAGCGGAGATTGATGTGCCCGGCTTTGCGCAGCACGTGCACGTGTTCGTCACGCATCTGAAGGCGTACAGCGATGCCGATAGCGCCGCGAAACGCGCGGCAGAGGCGAGTGCCATCTCAAACTTCTTCGTGACGAATGTCGTCGGGGCTTACAGCCAGCGCGCTTACGTGCTGTGCGGCGACATGAACGAAGACGCAGGGAGCCCGCCGAGTTCGAGCGGACATCCGTTCGATCGACTCGTCAACACCGCGACCGGACTCAGATTCATCACGCCTACCAACTCGGTCACCGGCAGCAGTGACACTTACTCCAGTTCCAGCCCGAGTGAGCGCATCGATTACGTCCTGCCGAGCGGGCTCCTCGCCACGAACCTTGTGTCCGCGCAGGTATTCCGCACGTCGTTGCTTTCACCGGTTCCGCCGCAACTCCAGAAGTTCGATGACAGAACCGCTTCTGATCATTTGCCCGTCGTCGCGATGTTCAACGGAACTGACGCACCCGTGAAACTCACCTCAATCGTGAGCAACCAAGTGTTGCGCCTGACGTGGAATGCGACAATACAGCGAGTCTATGCGGTGGAGATGTCGACCAACCTGATGATATGGAAAGCGATGGTAACCAATCTTCTTGCCACTTCAACGAATCTCACCTGGACCACGAACACTTCCGCTTCGCCGGGATTCTTTCGCGCGTATCGAGTTCCGTGACGCGATTCACGCGACCGGCACTTTGAACTTCGAAGACTGCGACATGAACTGCGCCGGATTCTTGAACACGAGCTGGTCGATGCGCTCGGAATTGTAGCCGCGCCGCCGGGCTTCCAACGCGGCGTAAGGCACCGCCAGCGGCACGCTCACACCCCAATCGCACGCACTGTTCATCCACACGCGTTCGCCGCCGTAGCACTCGATCATGTCGATCGCGCGCGCGGCGGTGCATTTGGATTCCGGGTACAATGTCATGCCAGCCCAGAACCCAGCGTCGAGCACCAGACCGATCGTGTGTTCCTCCACGTGGTCGATGATGCAGCGCTCGGGTTTGATCCGTTTGTCGGCCTTCAACACGTCGATAATCAGCTTCGTGCCCTTGAGTTTGTCTTCAAGGTGCGGCGTGTGGACGAGAATGAGTTGATCTTGTCGGGCCGCGAGATCGGCGTGCATTTCGAGCACCTTCATCTCGTTGCGCGAATTCTTGTTCAATCCGATTTCGCCAATGCCGAGCACGTTCGGCTTGTCGAGGAACTGAGGAATCAAGTCGACGACTTCTTCGGCTAGATTCACGTCCTCCGACTCTTTGGGATTGATGCACAACCACGTGTAATGGGGCAGCCCGAATTTCGCCGCACGCTTCGGTTCGTGCTCGGTGAGCTGGCAGAAGTAATCGAAGAAACCCTGCGGCGAGCTGCGATCGAACCCCGCCCAGAACGCCGGCTCGCAAACCGCCGCGCATCCCGCGGTGACCATGTCGATGTAATCATCCGTCGTCCGGCTGACCATGTGTCCGTGAGGCTCGATGTAGCGCATCGTGAAATCCTCGTTCTACTTTGCTCCCGGCCACGCACCGCACGCCGCTTTGGTCGTTGCCGCCGGAATCGGTTCGGTCGTCGGATCACTCAATGACAGGAGAACATTCTTCGCCCGCCACGCATTTCCTTCGCTCAGTTCCTTCAGCGCATTCTCAAAAGCATTGAACCGAAAATCCGCCTCTCCCTCACTTCGCTCCATCCGGTCGAGGAACGCCGCGATGTCGATCAGCTTCGCGCGGTTCTCCATGAAGTAGAGATCCAAAACCTGCTGGCGTGTCATGCGGCGACAATACTGCGCGACTTGCCTGGCTCAAAACAAAACTCGTGAGGGCCAGGTGCGCGAAACGAAAAGTGCGCTACGTTTTTACAGAAGGAGGATGGTATGAAGAAGTTAGCTCTCTTGAGCGGCATGGCGGCGCTCCTGTTCGTCGGCTGTGCATCGAATCGCGACCGCGAACATTTCGCACGTTATCACAACCACACGGATTATTACGGCGATCATCCTGTCGCCGTGTCGCCGGGCGATCGTGTTTACGTGCGTGAATACGACAGCCGTTACGATACCTACGACCGCGACTATGACGACTGGCGTCATCGCGAGTATCGGGGCAAACACCCGGACGCGCTCGGCTGGAACGACCCGTATTGGAATCGTTAAACGGTCCGCATCTGCACGGCATCGACGGTCGAGTCGCCGGCTGGAATCGAGCTGACGATCACGACCGTGTTGCCGTGTTTTAGTTTGCCGGTCTTGGTCAGCGTTGCGATCGCGCTCTGAATCGTGTTCTCGCGCATGTCGTGATCGAATGCGACGATGCATGGCGTCACGCCCCAAGTGAGAGCGAGTCCATTCGCGAGGGTCTGCGATTCGCAGATCGCATAGATCGGCGAATAACGTGGACGCATCCACCCCGTGTAACGCGGCATGTTTCCGCGAATCGTAAACACCAGCAACGCGTCCGCCTTCAATTCATCCGCCATCACGACCGCGCTCTTCACGAGCTTCTGGCGAGGGTTGGTAAATTCAGCGTGTTGGTGAAAGCCAGCGCCACCGCTGCGCTCGGTTCGCTGTGCAATCCGGTTCAATACTTCCAAACAGGCGAGCGGATATTTTCCGACCGTCGTCTCCCCACTCAACATGATCGCGTCGGTCTGCTCGAATACCGCGTTCGCCACATCGCTGATCTCCGCGCGCGTCGGCATTGGATTCTCGATCATGCTCTCGAGCATGTGCGTGGCAACGATCACCGGCTTTCCCACGCGCAAGCACGTCTTCACGATCTTGCGCTGGATGATTGGCAATTCTTCGTAAGGCACTTCAATGCCGAGATCGCCACGCGCCACCATGATCGCGTCCGCCTCGTGAATGATCTCGGCGAGATTTTGCACCGCCTGCTGGTCTTCGATCTTGGCGATGATCTGCGGTTTGGTTTTCGCGTTCTCGATAAACGCCCGAAGTTGCTGAATGTCCTTCGCCTCGCGCACGAAGCTGAGCGCGATGAAGTCGACGCCCACTTCCAGTCCAAGTTGCACGTCGGCGAAATCTTTCGCCGTGAGCGCTGGCAGACTGACCTTCACGCCCGGCAGATTGATGTGGCGGCGGGAACCGAGCTTCCCTTCCGTGAGCACTTCGCAGTCGACCTTGTTTCCTGACTTCGCGAGCACCTTCATGCGGATGGTGCCGTTGTCCACGAGCACCACGTCACCGACCTGGATGTCGTTCACGAAGTTTTCGTAATTCACATCGACCGAGTGAAGTTCTTCGCCGACTTCACCGCGCACCGTGAGCGTGAATTTTTGTCCCGGCTTGAGATCCAGCGCCGCGGGCAAGTCGCCGGTGCGAATCGCCGGACCTTGCGTGTCCATCATCACCGCGACTGAAACGTCGCGCGATTTGGCTGCTTCGCGGATATGACCAACCACGCGCCTCACCCAGTCATGCGACGAGTGCGACATGTTCAGCCGCGCGATGTTCATGCCGGCATCGATCAGCTTGCCGATCATTTCGGCGGAGTCGGTGGCAGGGCCAAGCGTCGCCACAATCTTCGTCTTTCTCATCCGGGCGCGGACGGTACGGAAGCGCGACGGATTTGAAACGACATTTCTCTGGTACGATGACACGCGTCATGGTACGCGAAGCGTGAATGCACACGACCGGGACCGTTTCCACCGCGACAAAACTCAAGTTCATCCACGGCGATTGCCTGATCCAGATGCGCGGCTTGCCGGGGGATTTGATCGACGTCGTCGTCACTTCACCGCCCTACAATCTCGGCATCAATTACGGCAAATACGACGATACACGGGCGCGGGAGGATTATCTCCAGTGGAGCGTTGCATGGTGTCGCGAAGTGAAACGTCTGTTACGCGACAACGGTTCGTTCTTCCTGAATGTCGGCGCGTCACCGAGCAATCCGATGTTGCCGCACGAGCTTGTTCTCGCTTTGCGTGACGACTTCGTTCTCCAGAACACATTTCATTGGACCAAGTCGATCACCGTGGAGACACGGGACGGCGAAGAAGTCTCCGTTGGCCATTTCAAGCCGATCAATTCGCACCGCTACGTCACCGACTGTCACGAATACGTTTTTCATCTCACGAAAAGCGGTAACGTTCCACTCGATCGGCTGGCGATCGGCGTTGTTTATGCAGACAAGAGCAACATCGCGCGTTGGGGCCACACCGAAGGACGCGATCGACGCTGCCGCGGCAACAATTGGTTCATCCCATATCAAACCATTCGCAGTCGCGACCAGCAGCGACCGCATCCCGCCACGTTTCCGGTGCAGCTCGCGGAATGGTGCATCAAGCTACACGGACGCAACGACGAATTGTCGGTGCTTGATCCTTTTCTCGGCATCGGCAATGCCGCAGCCGCGGCCCGCGCTTGCAGCGTGAAGGAGTTCACTGGCATCGAACTCGACGAAGGTTATCTTGAAGTCGCGATCAATCGCTTGAGCTCGTGACCGAAGTTTCTTGTCCCGCGAAAAGTTCTGCGCCATTCGTGAACCTGTGAATCTGCGCGAGCAACTCGACACTTTTCTCCGCAAACCTCCGCAACTTGGACGCGGCGTTTACATCGCGAGCACGGCGGTCGTTGTAGGCGATGTCACGATGGGTGATCATTCGAGCATCTGGTATCACGCCGTCGCGCGCGGCGACATCAACCGCATCGTCATTGGGCATCACACGAATATTCAGGATAACGCGGTGCTTCATCTTGCGGACGACTACCCGTGCGTGATTGGAAGCTACGTCACGGTAGGGCATTCCGCGATTGTTCACGCCTGCACGATTGGTGACGAATGTCTGATAGGAATGGGCGCGGTGGTGCTCGACGGCGCTGTGGTCGGCGAACAGTCACTCATCGGCGCGAGGGCATTGGTCACACAACGGATGGAGATTCCACCCGGCTCACTCGTGATGGGCTCACCGGCAAAAGTGGTTCGAGCGCTTACGGACGAGGAGCGCAATGGGCTGAAGCATTGGGCCGAGAAGTATGTAGCGAACGCGGCTTATTGCCTGGAACACGGGATCAATGTGGGCGCGCCTCTCGCCGCATAGTCAGCGAGCAATTGCCGTGGAAGGCGTCGCTGGCCGCGGTGTTTCACCACTTAGAAATTCGCCGATTGATGCGAGCGGTTTGAAGTGGTCGCAGAGAATCTTCATCATCATCAGCATCGGAATCGAGAGCAGCGCACCGGGAATTCCCCAGAGCCACGTCCAAAACATCAGCGAGATGAAAATCACCAACGGGTTCAGCGTGAGCCGCCGACCCAGAATAAGCGGCGTGATGACGTTCGATTCCACGCCGTGGAGCACGAGGTAAATGATCGCCGGCAAAATCGCGCGCCACGGTTCGTCGAATGTCACGAAGCCAACGATCATCAGCACCGCCACGCCGGTGATCGGCCCAAAGTAAGGAATGAAATTCAACAAACCCGCGAGCACGCCCCAGAGCGCCGGGTTTGGCAGGCCCACGGCCCACGCTGCGAAACCGACGAGCAATCCGAGCACCGCGTTGATCAGTGTGATTGTAAAGAGAAACGTCGACAGGCTATGCTGCACTTCGTGCGCAATCTCCACGGCTTTCTTCTTGTCGTGCAGCGTGGGCAGCACGCGCACCATTTTTTCCATGAAGAGATCGCCCGCCCCGAGCATGAAGAAGAGCAGCACGATTGTTTCAATCAGCCCGGCGACGAAGCTCTTCGTATAGACGAACACGGTTTTTATGAGCACCTGCTCTTTCACCTCGACACGCTGAGTATCTGAATCAGCGGTTGCCTGCTTCGTGATGTCCTCTACCTGGGACGCGGCGCGGCTGATGCGTTGGGCGCGGCGGACGAGATAATGAAATTTTTCGTCTACACGCCGCATCGTTTCGGGAGCTTTGGCGACCCATTCGGTGGCGGGTTGAACCACGCGCGTGACGCCGAACCCGATCAATCCGAAAAACACGCCCATCACGATCATCGCGCCGAGCACTTGCGGCACGTGGGCGCGCGCGAGCAAACGCACGAGCGGCTTGAGCAGAAACGACAGCAATCCCGCGATGACAATGGGCATCATGAACGGCTTGCCGAAATAAAGCGCAGCGATCAGAGCGAGCAGGAACAGGCCGACGACCGACACGGGCAGCAACGAGCGCGTGCGTTTCAGGAAACGGGCGAGGTCAGAAAGCTGCGGTTTGGATTCCTCTGGTGGTGCTTGTTCTTCCGGGACAACGGGCAACGCTTGATCGGTTTCTTCCGAGTCATCGAATCGCACATCAACTTCCGCAGCCATATCGCCCCTTGCTTGACGCACGGTGCGGGAGGAAGGGGGAACTGTCAAACGGGGGCAGCGCGGGACCCAAGTTGTTTAACCGTCATAAGCTCTGAGAAACTCGTCAGCGATATGCACCGAAGGATGCTGAATGTCGTATTTCTCCTCCAAGCCACTCCCCTCAAAGCGAATGACCAAGTGGAAACTTTCGCCAGAGCGATGTAAATCGTAGGAGCGAATGTCCGGGTGACGGAAGCCGCCACTAACTCCATTCTCTTGTGAGTCCGAAAAGAATCGGACGAGCTTTCTGAGCCCGTTGACCGCGCAAGTGCCGAACTCAAATGTTCGACTCTGTTCACCCGCGGTCACAGATATCTGAAACACTTCGAAGCAGTCATCACCGTCAAAGGCCAGCCAATCGAAACGCGCCTTCACGGCATCACTCCTGAGCTCTATGTGCGCAGAACGCTCCATCGCGAGATCAAGCTGCAACGTTGCGTCTGAAATACCCAAGCCATACGTGCTAACGGCAAACTGTATGGCGACATGTGATCATCGCGAGCAGGATCATAAGCACCGAAGCATAGACACGAACTGAGCGCACGCGCCGCTGCGGAATGGGCTGGCAAAATCCCAACCAGCCGAACCCGATTGCTCTTTGCTGGAAGTTTCATCGCGCATGCGCTCCAACGGCGGATCATCCCAACGCGTCCTGACAATACTTCACGCAGCGCGCCAGTTCCTTCATCCGATCCGAGCCCGCAGGAACTTTGTATTCGAATTCGATCGTGGCCTGGATGCGCCACTTGTTGTCGCGGATCAGGCGCAGCGTTTCGGCAATCGGCGTGTCGCCTTCGCCGAACGTCGTGTTCGGGCCGTTGTTCTTTTTGCGGTCCTTCACGTGCACGTGCGTGACGCGTTCGTGATGTTCCTTGATGAACGGGATCGGCGACGTGTTGTTGCCCGCGACGAAGTGGCCGAGGTCGACGTTCGCGCCATTGTACTTGGCGAGCGCGAACGCCTTCTCCCAATGCTCCGGCTTCGTCGTCGCGTGGCCGTGATAGCCGACGAGCAACTGGTGCTTGTCCGCGAATTGGCCGACGCGTTTGAGTTCGGCTTCGGTGTGTGAAATCTCGCTGGAGATGGCGTAGCCGCCGAGCGTCTTCGCCAGCGTGAACACGTAGTCCAATTCGTCCGGCGTCATTTTGAAAATGCCGTCGACCTTCACGATCTCGATGAGCACGCCAGCATCTTCGTATTTTTTCCGAAACTCCTTCGCGCGATCCATCGACGCGGACTTGCGCCAGTCGGCAAGTTGCTTCGCGCGCCCGGCGGCGTCCGGCGCGTCTTTCTTCGGATGAATCAACTCAGCAGGCGCGCCGAGAAAGACTTCCACGGGTTGCGTCCTGAGTTCCACGCCGCTCAATCCGAGTTGCGCGCAGTTCTTCAGGATGTCATCGCCGCTCATCGTGGCGTTGCTGAAGCTGTAGGGAACGTTGAGGCCAATTTGGACGCCGGCGAATTTCGAATTCGGTTTAGCGGCGCGTGTTTCCGCTGCGTTCAGAAAATCGAGCGAGGCGAGCAACGCGACGCCTGGGAGCGCAGCAACCGTGCGCTTCGTGAATTCACGGCGAGTGGGGAATTGAGGCGACACATCGGACTCGTGGTGCTGGTGATTCATGGCCGGAGGTTATGCCGAATCTCCCGTGTGCCGCCAGTCCCTTGCTGGCGTTCTTCGTCACGTGAACGGCGT
>JADMIO010848964.1_pt1 | contig 34593 bp, 31 predicted proteins | sample 8958161 | NCBI WGS metagenome assembly JADMIO01 (sample SAMN16585339, study PRJNA669376) | soil metagenome | isolation source: Crop rotation soil | place: USA: Cullars Rotation, Alabama | collected 2011
CTTTCCCGGCAACGGCGGCAGCGCACCGGGTGTCGGCGGCAACGGCGGCCAGGGCGCGAACGGCGGCAACGGCGGCACGGGTGCCAACGGCGGCGCCGGCGGCTCGATCGATCTCGTGTTCGACAGCCGCTTCCCCGATCTCGCGAAGATCGTGCTCGAGGCTCCCGGCGGCGAAGCCGGCGCGCCGGGCTCAGCGGGTGAAGGTGGCTCGGGCGGCTCGGGCGGCACCGGCACCGGACAAGGCGGCAGGAACGGAGCTCAGGGCACCGCGGGACCGCACGGCGCATCCGGAACCGCAGGCCGGCGCGGACCCGACGGGCGCGTATCGGCGAAGTCGGGCTCGGTCCTCGATCAGTTCGGCGGCCTCACCGAAGGCGTCGCGGTGCTCGGCATGGAGCCTGCGGCAACGGCCGTCGCGACGGCCGAACCGGCCGAGCCGGCTGCGAAGGATGCAAAGACGGCGAAGGGCAAGACCGCGGACAAGAAGTCCAGCGCGAAGGCAGCCACCAAGAAGGCGACGCCGAAGCAGAAGCAGTGACACTGATGCCAGGAGCCCGCAGTGCGTGCTCCTGGCGCGACTTCGGCTTGCGGCGCGATTCGCGATGACTAGGCTGAGCGAACCTTGTCTTCCTCCGAGTCACCGTTTCGCAGTGAAGGTCATGCCGCGATCGAGCGAGTCGCACAGCTCGCGGACGAAAACGCGCGGCTTCGCGACGAGCTCGTTCGAGCACGTACGGATCGCGCGCGACCTCGGCGTCGCAGAGCGCAGCGCACGGTCCTTCTCGCCGTCGGCGCGATCGCAACGCTCGCGTGCGCCACGACCGCGGTTGTCGCGTCCCGAGCGTCAGGCCCGAAGCCTACTCCCGTTCCCGCGGCCGCTGCCCCGCTCGCATCCGTCGCAGTGCCGAGCGCAACGCCACAATGGTTGCCGCCGCCGGCCGCGCCGCCGTTCGATCGCGAGCTCGCCGAGCGCGCGGTCGCCGGCGTCGACATCCAGAGCTGCGCGAGCCCCGTTCATTATCCGGACGGCCTGAACGAGGGCGTCGTCACGATCACCTTCAATCCCACGGGCGGCTTGCACAGCGCGTTCTTGCGAAGCCCCGCATTCGACGGCAGCGCCGTCGGCGGCTGCATCGTCAATCGGTTCCGCAACCTCCGGATCCCCGCATTCTCCGGCCCCGCGCCCACGATGACGCGATCGTTTCGCCTCCTCTAATCGCTCCTAGAACCCGCGCAGGTCGTCCGCGCTGATGTTCTTCAGCGTCTTGAAGCCCGCCACCTTCGTCTTCGGATCGCGGTTGACCGTCCACAAGATGAAGTCACCGAGAACGTTGCCGTCGTCGTCGAAGTCGACGGGCCCCGATGCACCGTTGTAGTCGATGTCCGTGCCTCGCTGAACTGCGGTGAGCGCGCCCGCGAGCTCCGAAGGACCGTACGCGCGGCCGGGTGGGCGCGAGACCTCCTTGAGCCCGTCACGGATCGAATCTCCCGGCACGGACGTTCCCGCGCGTCCGATCGCGAGCACCGCGAGGATCGCGGCATCGAATGCGTTCGCTGCGAACGCACCCGGCTCTTCGTTGGGGAAGTACGTCTGGTAGAGCGTCCTGAATTGTTGGTACTCGGGGCGCACGACCGGATTCGTATCTGGCGTCGTGCCGTACGTGCCTTCCGCGTAGACCGTGCTGCCCGCGTCGGCGCGATCGAGCTGCGTGAGGTCGATGAAGTCTTGTGTGTACACGCCGTCCGTTCCCACGATGAAGAAGCCCGCCGGGAGCGTCGTGAAGAGTGGAGAGCGCCGCAAGTCGATCATGAAGCGCGCGCCGACGTCGGCGAAGACGATGAGCCCGATGCATTCGGGCGCCGCCCCCAAGATCTCGGCTACCTCCTTCTCGTAGCTCGAGGCGAGCACGCTATCGACCGAGATGCGCTTCACGACCGTGCCGCCGCGCGCCTGAAAGAGCTTCTCGACGGCATTCGCGAACGTGCTGCCGTAGGTGTTCGAGAGGTTGAAGATCGCCATCCGCGAGCATGCCGTGCCGGTGCCGGCATCCGTACCGGCCCCCAAGGGACCGCTGCGCGCGAAGAGGACCACCGCGCGACCCTGGATGTCGTCCGCCGGAGTCGTTCGAAAGAGGAAGCGATTGGAAGACATCTGCGCATCCGTCAGCGCGGGCGCGGTTGCACCGGGCGCGATCTGGATGATCCGACGCTTCGCGAAGATCCCTTGTGTCTGAAGGACCTGATCGCTGCCGATCGGACCGATCACGGCGGTGACGCCGTCGCGAACGAGCGAATCGGCCACGCCCGCGACGCCCGCACCTTCGTCGCCTTTGTCATCGACGACCTTGAATCGCACGGGGCGTCCGAGCAGGCCGCCGTTGGAATTGACTTGGCCCTCGGCGACGACGATCGCGTTCTTGAGCCCGAGCCCGAACGAATCGCCGAGCGCCAGCGAGACGCCGATGGTGATCGGAGCCGGCGACGACGGCTTCGGCGCCGGATCGGAGCACGCGAGCGGGGACGCACCGCGGAGCGCGCAAAGAACGATCAGCAGAGCGACGAACGCAGGGATCGTCGCTCGACGTCGGCCGGTCCCCTCCCCGCGAGCCATCATGGAAGCCTAAGGCACCGCCTCATTTAGGATGACTCGGCGGAAGCGGCGGTCAAGGGCGAGATACACTGCTTTTTGCCGCCGATGGACCACTTCGCCGAGCACGACATCGTACGCCGCCTCGATTCGGGCGGGCTCGTGGAGCTCTACGAAGGGCGCCAGTCGGGCCCGCCACGTGAGCCTCGGCTGCTCGTGCGGATCGCGGGCGAGGCCATCCGATGGGCACCGTGGGCGGATCCGGCGCTCGCGAAGATCCTCGTGCATCCGAACATCGTGAGGATGTACGAGTCGGCGGCCTTCGACGAGCCCCAGACGTTCAGCCTCGAGCTCGTTCGCGGCCCGAGTCTACGCGAGCTTCTCTTGCGTGCGCGGCCGCCTCCTCATGTTGCTTGTTACGTGATTCGTGAGATGTGCACGGGTCTCGCCGCGGCACTCGACTCGCGCGGGCGCGACGGCAGCACGCTTCGATGGACACATGGGCAGATCTGCCCGCGCGCCGTGCAAATCTCGTTCGCCGGCGACGTGAAGGTGTCGGGCTTCGGTCTCGGCCGCTTGAAGCCCGAGCGAAAGATCGAGCTCGACGGCGACGTGACCGAACGACTCCAGTTCCTCGCACCGGAGCAGGCGACGGGCCAAACCGGAGACTCGCCCGACCCGGAGACGGACGTGTTTCTGGTCGGAGAGATCCTCCACGCGATGCTGAGCGACGAACCGATGTTCGAAGAGCGCGAGCCGCTCCAAGTTTTGCGCGCCCTCACCACACACGAGGGAGAGACGTTCTCGCGCGTCGCAAGCGGTGTGTCGCGGCCGCTCGAGCATCTCCTCTCGTCGATGCTCGCGCCGGATCCGAAGCTTCGTCCGGCGTCGGCCGTCGATGTCCTGCACGCCCTCGAGGGCGTTCCGGAATCGCGGGATCCGGCCGAGGCGCGCGCGCACCTCATCGAGCTGTGTGCGCCGATTCGATGACGGCCCGTCCGCGCGACACCGAGATCGCGCTCTGTGCCGCTACGTGCCGAGTCGCGCGGGCTTGATCGAACGATTTCCCGTTCCGCCGCTGGCACGGAGCCTGCTCTGACGAAGCACGAAGGTAGGGACAGGCATGCGAAGCAAATGGCTCTTGGGAGTGATCGCGGCTGGGGCTCTGCTCGCGGTGGGAGAACGTGGTGCAGAAGCGTGCGGTGGTTGCTTCCAGCAGCCCCCTCCTCCTCCTCCCGCACCGCGACCGCCGTCGGTCGTCACCGATCACCGCATGATCGTCTCGGTCTCGCAGCAGCAGACCACGCTCTACGACGAGCTCCGTTACAGCGGTGAGCCCGAGTCGTTCGCATGGGTGCTTCCGATCTCCGGGACCGCGACCATCGGTGTCAGCTCCGACGGCGTGTTCTCCACCCTCGAAGCGATGACCTCGGTCGTCGTCATCCCGCCGCCGCTGAACTGCCCGACGCTCCCGAGCTCTTGCTACAACGGCTACGGCGAGGACAACGCTCCGTCGGCCTCGGGCGCAGCCAATCCGAACGCACCCGGCGTCACGGTCACCAAGCAGGAGACCGTTGGCCCTTACGAGACCGTGCAGCTCCACGCCGACGATCCCGGCGCCCTCGGGAAGTGGCTCGAGTCCCACGGCTATAGCGTCCCGGCCGACATCAAGCCGGTCGTCGATCAGTACGTCGCCGAGCACTTCGACTTCCTCGCACTCAAGCTCGTTCCCGGGCAAGGCGTGCAGGCGATGCGTCCGATCCGCGTCACCACCACCGGCGCGTCCGCCGTCCTTCCGTTGCGCATGGTCGCCGCCGGCACCGGCGCGAACGTCGGAGTCACGCTCTTCACGGTCGCCGAAGGACGCTACGAGCCGCAGAATTTCCCTTCGTTCCTAATCAAGGCCGAAGAGCTCGAGTGGGACTGGACGACCAACTCCAGCAACATCATCGCGCTTCGCACGGAGCGCGCAGCCGCGCTCTCCGGCCGCGGCTGGGAGGTCGAGAGCTCCGTCTCGTTCGGCAGGTCCGAGATGATCAACTACGTGAACAACGGGTACTGCCCTCCGTACCAAGGCGGCGGATACAACGGCGGCGGCGGCGGCGGTGCAGGCCCCGCGATCGCGCGCGCGTGCTCCGGCGGTCAGAACGACTACGAAGACCAAGACGGCGGCACCGGTCCCGGAAAGACGAAGCAGCAGGTCCAGGCCGAAGACCTCGACGCGCTCCTCTCCGGCATCCCCACCACCGTCCGCATCACGCGCACCAAATCGCAGCTGGCGAAGACGGCGCTCGATCGCGACCTCGTGCTTTCGGCGTCCGTCGATCAGACCGTGCTCTCCCCGACACGCCAGGTCACGAAGGAGAAGAACCAACCGACGTGTCCCGTCTATCAGGGCTGTCAGCAGATCGGCACCGCGCCTCGCGATGAGGCCATCGCGCGCAGCGACGCCGCCGCCTCGGGCGAGTCGTTCGGGTGTGCAACCACGCCGAACACGCACGAGAGCCGCAACAGTACGCTCCTCACGGTCGGCGCGTTTGCCGCACTCGCGCTCGTCGTATCGAAGCGCCTGCGAAAGAAGTAAGACCAACGCATCGACGCTCGCACGCACACCGAAGTCCTCGTCGTCGGCGCCGGGCCCACCGGCCTGGCGCTGGCGCTCTGGCTGAAGCGCCGCGGCGTCGACGTGCGCGTGATCGACAAGCTCGATCGACCCGGCACGACGTCGCGCGCGCTCGTCGTGCAAGCGCGCACTCTCGAGCTGTATCGGCAGCTCGGCTTCGCCGATGAGCTCGTCGAACGCGGGCTCCAGTTCGCCGCGATCAACCTCTGGGTGCGCGGCGAACGCGTTGGTCGCGCATACTTCGGCGACATCGGCAAAGGCCTGAGCCCTTTCCCGTTCATGCTCATCTACCCGCAGGACCAGCACGAGGAGCTCCTCATCCGCCAGTTGCGGAGCGCCGGCGCCGAGGTCGAACGCAACATCGAGCTCGTCGACTTCGACGAGAAGAGCGATCGCATCGTCGCGCGACTCCAGCGACAGGACGGTGCGATCGTCGAGCACGAAGCGACGTACCTCGCCGGCTGCGACGGCGCGCACTCCAGGGTGCGCGAGACCCTCGGCATCGGCTTTCCCGGCGGGATGTACGAGCGCATGTTCTACGTCGCCGACGTCGAGCTCGGCGATCGCGCGGAGGAGGACGAGCTCCACGTCGCGATCGACGAGGCCGACTTCATCGCCATCTTCCCGATGAAGGGCCACAACGTCGGGCGCATCATCGGCACCATCAAGCAGAGCTCCGAGGCAGAGCACAAGCCGCTCACTTGGGACGACGTGAGCTCACGCGCCGTCGAGCGGATGCGCATCACCGTGAAGCACGTGAACTGGTTCTCCACCTATCGCGTCCATCATCGCGTGGCGGAGTCCTTCAGGCGCGGCCGAGCCTTCCTCGCCGGGGACGCCGCGCACATCCACAGCCCCGTCGGCGGACAAGGAATGAACACCGGCATCGGTGATGCCGTGAACGTCGCGTGGAAGCTCGCGGAGGTACTGCGCGGGCGCGCGCCCACGACGCTGCTCGACACGTACGAGCCCGAGCGCGTCGCCTTCGCGCGCCGGCTCGTCGCAACGACCGATCGTGCGTTCACGGTCGCGACGGCCGACGGCCCTCTCGCGCGCTTCGCTCGTCTCGATCTCGTTCCGAAGATCTTTCCGATGCTCATGAAGAGCCGTGAAATGAGGCGTTTCGCGTTCCGAACAGTGTCGCAGACCGTCATCGACTATCGACACAGCGAGCTCAGCGAGGGCAAGGCAGGCGCGCTTCGCGGCGGAGATCGCCTGCCTTGGGTCCCGAGCGAGAGCACCCGCAGCGACGACAACTTCACGCCGCTCGCGGCGCTCGCCTGGCAGCTCCACGTCTATGGAGACACATCCCCCGAGCTCGCGGCAGCAGCTGCGCGCGCCGGGCTCTCCGTTCACACGTTCGCGTTCGGGCCGAATGCACAGGCCAAGGGGCTCGCGCGGAATGCTGCGTATCTCGTCAGGCCGGACGGCTACATCGGACTCGCCGATCCCGACGCTCGCCCGGAGCGGCTCGCGCAGTATCTCGAAGCCCATGGCATTCGCGCCACGACGGTGACGACTCTGTAACAAGCGGGAGATCGCGAGTCGCGCATTGCTCACGCGCGCACGCTGGGCTACCAAGCCGATCGATGAGCATCCCCCTCGTGATCGGCCGGCGTGATCTTCTCACCGGCGCGGTCGTCTTCGTCCTGCCGCTCTCGACGGCGCTCGGCGGATGCTCCTCGAGCGACGCCGCGCCGCCGGCCGAACCGTTCAAGCATGGAATCGCGAGCGGCGATCCGCTCCCCGATGCGGTCATCCTCTGGACGCGCATCACCACGGACGGCGGCGGTCCTGTCGATGTGGAGTGGGAGATCGCCGACGACCCCGAGATGACGAAGCACGTCGCCGGCGGCTCGTTCAAGACGGACGCCGACCGTGACTTCACCGTGAAGGTCGATGCGACCGGCCTCACCGCCGGGCACACCTACTACTATCGCTTCAAGGCACTCGGCATCGCGTCGCGCGTCGCGCGCACGCGGACCGCGCCGAGCGGCAAGACCGACCACCTCAGGTTCGCGCTCGTGTCTTGCGCGAGCTTGGCGCACGGTTTTTTTCACGGCTATCGCGAGGTCTCGAAGCTCGACGTCGATGCCGTGCTCCACCTCGGCGACTACGTCTACGAATATGGAAGCGCCGAGTACGGCGACGTCCGCGAGTACGACCCGATGCACGAGTGCTTGACGCTCGACGACTATCGAAAGCGTCACGCGCACTACAAGAAGGACATGGATCTGCAGGAGGTCCATCGCCAGCAGGTCTTCATCACGATCTGGGACGATCACGAGGTCGCGAACGACGGCTACGACACCGGCGCCGAGAACCACACCGAGGGCGCCGAGGGCGCATGGCAGGATCGCAAGGCCGCCGGCAAGCGCGCGTACATGGAGTGGATGCCGATCCGCGAGCAGGCCGACGGACGCATCCAGCGCAAGCTCGCCTTCGGCGATCTCGTCGATCTCGTTCTCCTCGACTCGCGCTACTGGAAGCGCACGAAGCAAGCGGGAGGCGTCATCGGACCACCGCCGGCACCCGATCCCAAGCGCACGCTGCTCGGCGACGACCAGGCCGCATGGATGGAAGATGCCCTGAAGACCTCGAAGGCGCAGTGGAAGCTTCTCGGCCAACAGGTGATGGTCGGCAACTTGATCCTCGAGGCGAAGAAGAGCCTCGCGAACCTCGATCAGTGGCACGGCTATCCCGAGTCGCGCACGCGGCTCCTCAATTTCTTCAAAGACTCGGGCGTGAAGGACGTCATCGTCCTCACCGGCGACATCCACAGCTCGTGGGCGAACGAGCTCGTCGTCGATCCGGGCGATCCCATGCTCTACGATCCCGCGACCGGCAAGGGCTCGCTCGGCGTCGAGTTCGTCACGCCCGGGATCACGTCACCGGGAGTACCCGCGGTCTTCCTCGGCCTCATCGATCAGTCGCGAAAGCTGAACCCGCACATCCGCTGGCTCGAAGCGACCAAGCGCGGCTTCGTCGTCCTCGACGTCACGCGCGAGCGCGTTCAAGCGGCGTGGTTCCACTTCGACGACATCACCACGCCCGATCCGAAGACGCCCGCATTCGCGAACGCATGGTCCGTGAAGACCGGCGAGCGCCGTCTCAACGAGGAGAAGGCAGCGGCGGCGCCTCGCGGGGGGCTTCCCGCGCCCGCTCCGTGAGCCACGGTTTCGAGAAATAGCGATCCCACGAGTCGGGCAAGAGCGTCACGACCGGGCCGTCGACGTCACCGCGCGCAGCGACGCGCAGCGCCGCGACGACGGCCGTGCCCGAGGATCCGCCGACGAAGAGCCCCTCTTCGCGGATGAGGCGATGGACCATCGCGAAGCTCTCTTCGTCGGACACGCTCTCGGCGGCGTCGATCACGGACGCATCTATGATGTCGGGCGGCTTGCTCGTGCCGATGCCCTCGACGAGATAGGGGCCGTCCGGACCGATGATGCCTTCGACGGCCCACCGCGCGAGCCCCGAGCCAACGGGATCGGCGAGCACGATGCGGACGTCGGGGATGTGTCGCTTGAGGACACGCCCCACTCCCGTGATCGTTCCGCCCGTTCCCGCGCCGGCGACGAATGCGCCGATGCGCCCGCCGGTCTGCTCCAGCAGCTCGGGCGCGGTCGTGTCTTCATGGGCGCGGACGTTCGCCTGATTGCAGAACTGATCCGTCAAGAACCACCCGCGCTCGGCGGCGAGACGGCGAGCGACGTTCTGGAAATTGTCGGGGCTGTCCGGCGGCGCGTTCGGTGTGACGATCACCTGCGCGCCGAGCGCGGTGAGCGCGATGCGTTTGTCGTCCGACATCTTCGCGGGCATCACGCACACGAGCGAGTAGCCGCGCACCGCCGCGACGAGCGCAAGACCCATCCCCGTGTTGCCGGCCGTCGCCTCGATGAGCGTCGCTCCGGGCGACAGCACGCCGCGGCGCTCCGCATCGTCGACGATCGCGAGCGCGATGCGATCTTTGACGCTGCCACCCGGGTTCATGTGCTCGCACTTCACGAGCACCGGCACCGGAAGGTCGCTCCCGATTCGGCGCAGCGCGATGAGCGGCGTGCGACCGATTTGATCGAGGATCGACGGCGAGTCGCCGCGCGCGCTCGTCATCGAGCGGGTCCTCGTGCGACGGCAGACGCGGATTGCGCGGATTGCCAGCCGCGGATCAGCGCTGCGGCAGCGGCATCGACCTCCTCGACCGTCGTGGTGGCGCCCACGGAGAGCCTCACGGAGCGCAACGCCTCGCTCGCCGGAAGTCCCATCGCGAGGAGCACCGACGAAGCGAGCTCCTCTCCGGCATGACACGCGGAGCCCGTCGACGCGGCGACCTCGGGCGTGGCAGCGAGGAGCGCGCTGCCCGTGACGCCGGGGAACCGCAAATTCAGGGTGTTTGGCAGCGTCTCGAGGTCGTGACCGTTGAGCGCGATGCCCGATACACCTTCGCGCAATCGAGCCAACAGCCGATCGCGCAGCGCGCGTGCAGTGCCGGCTTTCGTCGCGAGTCGCTCGCGCGCGAGGTCGCATGCCGCGCCGAGCGCGACGATCGACGCCACGTTCTCGGTACCGGGTCTGAGCCCGCGCTCGTGACCGGCGCCCGTCGCGAACGGTCGAAGGAGCGTTCCTCGTCGTATGTAGAGTGCACCGATCCCCTTCGGCGCGTTCAGCTTGTGCCCCGCGACGGACAACAGATCGACGCCGAGCTCGGCGACTCGCACCGGAATCTTTCCTACGGACTGCGCCGCGTCCGCGTGCAGATACGCACCGTGCTGCCGCGCGTGCGCGGCGAGCTGCGCGATGGGCTGCAGCGCACCAGTCTCGTTGTTCGCGTGAATGACCGTGACGAGCGCCGTGTCCTCGGACACGAGCTCGCGCAGGTCGTCGGCGTGCACGCGACAGGAATCGTCCACGTGCATCCGATCGATGCGCCAGCCGTGTCGGCCGAGCCACGCGCAGGGCGCCGACGTCGCGGGATGCTCCACGTCGGAGGTGACGATGTGGCGCCTGGACTCGCTCGCGTCGGCGACGCCTCGTATCGCGAGGTTGTTCGCCTCGGTCCCGCCGGACGTGAACACCACCTCGTCCGCATCGCATCCGAGCAAGAGCGCGACCTGCGCGCGCGCGTCCTCGACGGCACGTCGAGCGCGGCGGCCCCAAGGATGATCGCTCGACGGATTGCCGTGCTCGGTCGTGAGCCAAGGCATCATCGCTACGACGACCTCGGGCAAGATCGGCGTCGTGGCGTTGTGATCGAGGTAGATGGGACGATCGAGCATGCGTGGGGCTCACGCAGCCTACGGGGTCAGTCCCCAGGATTGAAGATGATCGGATACTTCACCTTCACGACGCCTTGCTCCGGCTGCGGGAAGCTCATGTTGCCGTTCGCCCGGAGCACGCACGCGAGCACGCCATCGTCGGGCAGGTCCGAGCCGGCGTCCGCGATTCTCGAGACGGAGCCGTCGCTTTCGATGACGAAGCTCGTCACGATGCGGCCACGCAGCGTCGGATCGTGCCGCAAGCCGTTCTCGTAGCAGAGACGGAACCTGCCGAAGTTCTGGCGCACGATCCGCGCGACCACTTCGGGAGGCAGCGCGCCCGCGACCTGCATCGCGCCTTGGCGGAGGGTCGCCGAGGAGCCTGGCGGCCTGCCTGCTTGTATGGCCAAGGGCTCCTCCGCGCGTCCCCACGGCGGGTCGAAGTAGTAGGGCGCGCGCGGAGGGCTCGCCGGCAGGAACGTCCCGCGATACGGCGCAGGCGCGAACGCGCGCGGCGGTTCGAAGCGCGTGTGCACCGAGTGGAGCGGCGAGTGCGCGCGCGGCACGTTCATGTCCGCGGCGACCGCTGCCGCCGCGGTGATCGTGACCGCTCCCGCCGCCACGGCGAGCACCACCTTCGTTTGGTGGCGCTTCTTCGCGCCGACGGGGCAATCGGTGGTCAGAAGGCGGCCGTCCGATCTCCGATAGAGGCGCACGCATGCGTCTTCGTCGTCGAGGTGCACGGCGAGGAACGACTCCGCCTCGTCCTCGGTCATCGCCGAGAGGTCGTAGACGTTCTTGCTGCACCTGCAGCAGAAACGTACGCGCTCATCACCCACCATCGACTCCCACGACACCTTGCACGGAGTCCTGACGGTCTTGTCGGCGAGGAGCGGGAGCCGTGCCTTTGGTGGAGCATCCGGTGTGCGATACGGCGTCGTCGGCCCATCCGTCATCCGCCGTTCGACGTCCTCCGTCGGCGAAGCTTGGGTCGTATCAGCGCAGCGCAGCGATGACGTTGCCGGCGATGACGCCTGCCAAGACGAGCCATGCGGAGTTGAGCTTCGTCTTCAGCAAGATCGCGCCGCTGCCGATGGCGAGGCCGATCGTCCAAGCATCGACGACCGCTGCGCGCGCGAGGCTCAGCGTGACGACGGCCATCAATGCGAGCGAAGCGACGTTGAGGCCGTCGAGAAAAGCTCCTGCGCGCGGCGATCGGCGGAGCTTCGGCAAGAGCGGACCGCTCACCGCCACGAAGAAGAAGGCAGGCAGGAAGATGCCGAGCGTGGCGGCGATCGCGCCACCTGCGCCGCCGAGGAGATAGCCGATGAACGTCGCTGTGGTGAAGACGGGTCCTGGCGTCACTTGGCCGACCGCGACGGCATCGAGGAGCTGCCCCTCCGTGAGCCAGTGGCGCTCGACGACGAGATCGGAACGCAAGAACGCGAGCAGCACGTATCCGCTGCCGAAGAGGACCGAGCCGATCTTCGCGAAGACGAGGAAGATGCCGCCGATCGAAGGAGCCACGGCCGCCGCGGTCATCGCCGCCGCTGAGGGTGCGGCGACGAGCACGAGCGCCTTCGCGCTGCCGTCGGTCGCCTCCGGCGGCTTGCGAGGCGGAGGGCGCATCGCATACAGCGCCGCGGCTCCGAAGAGGACGAGGAGCTCGTGAACGCCGAGCAGTGTCGCGATGACGGAGGCGACCGCGAGGAGCTCGAGTGTCTTCGTCTTGAGCGCCGTTTTTCCGAGACCGCAGAGCGCCTGCACGACGACCGCCACGATCACGGGCTTCACGCCGTAGAGCGACGCGCCCGCTTGCGGAAGACGACCGAAACGGACGTAGAGCCATGCAAAGCCGAACGTGATGAGCGCCGCAGGAAGGATGAAGCACGCGCCCGCGACGACGAGCCCGCGAAATCCGCAGCGCCGATGTCCGATGTGGATCGCGAGCTCGGTCGAGTTGGGACCAGGAATGAAATTCGTGGCGCCGACGAGATCGAGAAACTCCGCGTCGGTGAGCCACTTGCGCGCTTCCACCACCTCGCGCCGCATCATCGCCGTGTGCGCTGCCGGTCCTCCAAACGCGGTGCAGCCGAGGCGAAAGAAGAGGAGGGCGAGCTCCTTCAACGACGTGCGATCGGGCGGCTGCTCCTCCACGGGAAGGCGATTTGAAATATCACCGATCGCCGATTTTTACGGCCTAACGGGGGCAAAACCCTGCGCAGGGCCGGCGAAGATCCACCCTCGCGACGCTTCGCGAAGGCCTCTTCTTCTCGAACGACTTCGCGAACCATCGCGAGAGCTGCGACACGCGACAGGACGCGGTGGTTCGAAAGCGATCCACAGGAACGTCGCGAGATCCCGTTCGCCGATCCGTTCGAGCCGCAGAAAGGCGGTGATGTAGGTATGAGTCGGCATTGGTACGGCGGTTGCGTGATGGCCCGTCATGCTCTTGCGGAGCCTGCAGCCCTTGCGCAGAGGAATGCGCATCACTCTCCTCGCTCTCGCGTTTCCGACGCTCGTCGGAGGCGCGGCCCTCCTCTCCAAACCTCGAGGCGCTCACGCCGAAGGTGCGGCGAACGACAAAGCGGAGGCGAACGAGCGATGTGCGATTCGAATCGCGATCGCGTTGCAAGGTAAGAGCGCGGACGCCGCGCTCCTCGCATCCGCCGATCCGCAGAGCGCGATCGACGGCATGCTCGCATCGCCCGAGTTCGCCGATCGCTACGCGAGCTTCATCAACTCCGAGTTCAACGGTGGACCGAGCACGGCCGCCGGCGACGACCCCGTCTACTACCTCGCGCAGCACGTGGTGGCGGAGAAGAAGCCGTGGACCGAGCTGTTCAACGGCCCCTACGCCGTGACCGTGAACGCCGCGGGCACCGCAATGGACGTGAAGGCCGATCCGAACGGCCTCGGCTACTTCCGCACGCCGTCATGGATGAAGCGCTACGCCGGCAACGAGCCGCAGGGCTACATGCTCACCGCGTCGTTTCGCATCCTGTCGAACACGACGAACCTGATGCTCACGCCGTCGATCGGTAATCCCGGCGACGACCGCACCGCGAACGGCCGCTCCAGCGCCGCGTGCAAGACCTGCCACTTCGACGATTGGTACGCGCTCGACAAGTTCGCGCGCCTCCTTCCGATGAAGAAGCCCGCGAGCGATCCGCCGACGTTCACCGCGCCGACCGCAGGACCGCAGCAGCTCCTCGGCAAGACGATCGCGAACGACAAGGAGCTCGTCAACGCACTCGTCGACTCGGACGCCTGGCGCTTCGCGCAGTGTCGCAACGTCTACAAGTTCCTCTACGGGCGCAACGAGAACCAGTGCGAGGCGAAGACGTTCGACGCCTGCGTCGACGCGCTCGTCAAAGACAAGACCATCCAGTCCGCCGTCGCCGCTGTGGCGAAGGACCCCTCGTTCTGCGTGAAGTGAAGGAGGAAACAGTGAAGCTCGTAAATCACATCAGCCTCCTCGCCACCGTCCTCGCGCTCGGTGCCTGCGTCTCTGCATGCGCCGAAGAAGACGGCGATCAGCTCACCGGTCGCGGGACCAAGCCCGGGGAGGACCCGAACGGCGCGAACCCCGACGATCCCAACGCAGCTCCCGGCGCGCTCGAATGCACCGAGAAGCCGCAGGGTCGCTCGTATGTTCTCTTCGACGGCAAGAAGCTCGAAGACACGCGCCTGAACGAGAACGTCGGCGTCAATCGCGCGCGTCTCAAGCCGTTCCCCGTGATGAAGGGCGAGTATCAGCGCGTCCTCGGCCTCGTGCCTGCGAGCCTCGAGGCATCTGCGGGCTCGTTCGACGACCCGCCCGCGCGTTGGTTCGCCGAGGCGCAACACTCCGGCGTCTCGCTCAACGCGATCTTCGGCATCTCGTTCGAGGGATGCACCGCATACACGAAGACGGCGGCCGAATACGCCGCGGCTCCGACCGCGGAGACCGCCGCGACCGTGTGCGGCTCACTCATGCGCAAGGCCTGGAACCGCACCGCATCGCCGGACGAGATCACCGCCTGCCAGAACCTCGCGACCACCAAGCTCGCGGCCGAGCCCGACGCGCGCAAGCGCTGGTCGTACGTCTGTTCGTCGATCCTCTCGTCGAGCCAGTTCCTGACCTTCTGAGTCTTCCGAGAACCCACGCCATGAATCACGACAAGTTTTCGCGACGCGGATTACTCAAGGCAGCGGCAGCGCTCGGCGGCGCAGCGGCAGGTGCTCGCATCCTCGGGCCGTTCGTTCCGAATGCGCTCGCGGCTCCCGAGCCGGCGCACTTCGTCCACATCTTCTTCAACGGCGGGCTGAACGCGCTGTTCTCCGGCCTCGCGAATCTCTACACGACGGCGGGGACGTTCGGCGTCACCAGCACGAACATCAAGCGCCTCGGAACGAGCGACCTCTACACGGACGCGAGCACGTTCGGCACGTTCCCGCAGTACGCGCTCGATCACTGGGCCGCGGTTGGCATGAAGCACGGCAACGCGCTCCACACCACGCCGCAGAACCTGAACTCGGGCGGTGAGCGCGCGATCATCCGCAACGGCGGCAACTGCTACCTCACGCAGCTCGCGTATTACATGGGCGGCGACTCGGCGTTCAAGGCCGTCTACTTCGGCGATCGTCCGCCGGCATATCAGGCGCAGCCTGCATTCCAGGGCGTTCCGATCGAGCGCATCGTGAATCTCGCCGACGCCATCAAAGCCGCAGGCTCGGACACGCCCGATCCGAACGCGCCGAACCGCGCGCTCGCGGCCGCTGCGCTCGAGAGCTCCGAGGAGCTGTCGAAGCGCCAGATCACGACGAACCCCGGGCGCCTCACCGGTCTGACGGATGCGTATGGGTCCGCGGTTGCATCGCTCAAGAAGCCTGCGCCGAAGCCGGTCACGTTGGCGGAGCTCAACACGGCCTACGGTCTCGGCGGTAAGACGGGCACCGATTCGTACGCATCGATGCTCGCGGGCGCCGAGCTCATGATCCGCGCGGCCGGCACGAACGTGGTGAACATCACCGACTTCGGTCTCGCGTCGTGGGACTTCCACCAGACCGGGACGGGCGGCTCGTTGAACGGGTCGTACTCGCGGCAGAAGTTCCTCGGTCAGGGCATCTTCGGCAGCGCGGCGAACCGCATCGCGCCGATCAAGACGTTCCTCGAGCGCATGCTCAACACGCCGGACCGCAACGTCGTCGTGTGCATCTCGGGCGAGCTCGTTCGCCTTCCGAGCGGCGATCACGGCGACGGCACGGTCGCGGTCCTCCTCGGCAAGCACGTGAAGCAGGGCATCAGCTATCCGGTCACGAACCAATCGCGCTTCGCCGCAGGCACACCGCCGGTCATGGGCTTCTGGGCCGCCGTCGCCGCCGCGCTGAAGGTCCCGGGCACCCCCTTCGGAGCAAACCCGCACGCCTCGATCATCGCGGCGTAGGGCTCGCCGCTCCCGTCCCGTGCACGTGCCCGTGCACGTGCCCGTAAACGTGCCCGTAAACGTGCCCGATCTCGATCTCGATTCGCGATCGCCTCAAGAACGAGATCGGGCACGTTTACGGGCACGGGCACGTTTACGGACGAGAGTTGGCCCTCAAGCCATCGTTGGCGTTGGGGGGCTCCACGGGATTGGGGAGATGCGGGCGGATTCGCCTGGGGGCGTCCAGAGGTCGGCGCTTTCGCGGACGTAGGTGGCTAGGGTGCGTGGGCGACGGCCGAGCAGGCGCTCGAGGGTGGGGTCGATTTGTTCGCTTTGGCCGAAGCGGAGGCCGACGTGCAGCACGGTCTGCACCGCGATTTGGGCGAGCGGGAGGCCGCGCACGTGGAGATGGCGCACGTAGCCGGCGATCGAGGCGCACTCGTAGCGGATCGGGCGGCGGATCACGTCCGTCATCAGACGCGCCGTCTCTTCGAACGAGAACGCCTCCGGCCCCGTGCACGTGTACGCGGCAAACCGATGTGCGTCGGGATCTTCGAAGATGATCGCTGCGAGCTCCGCGACATCGCGAATGTCGACGAATGCGACGCGGCCACGTCCCGCCGGCAAGAACAGTCGGCCGTCCGCCGCGATGTCATCGCGATAGGCGGAGCCGAGATTCTGCGCGAAGAAGCCGGGGCGCAGCAGCGTGTGCCCCGCCGCGCTGGCCGCGAGGTGCTTCTCGACCGCGTGATGAGGAACGAGCTTGTTCGTCGCAGCGCCTGCGACCGAGAGGAAGACGATGTGCTTCACACCTCGAGCGAGCGCCGCATCGATGAATGGGATGAGCGTCGACTCCATGCAGACCACGTCGGGCGGCCGCACGAGGAAGATCGACTCGCAGCCGTCGAGCGCGCGATCGAATGTGCGCGCGTCTTCATAGTCGAGCCTCGTCGCATCGAGGTCCAAACCATGCATCGCTCGGATGGCGGAGACCGACAAGTCCGCAGCACGCACCCGCTGACCACGCGCAAGCATCGCACGAACGACCTCACGGCCGACGTTACCGACAGCGCCGGTGACGAGGACTGGCGTTGCGCTCGACATCCCCAGCGGCGTTGCACTCAGCGTGCCGCAACGCCTCACTCAGCGCTATGACGCACGTGCGATCGCCGTCCGAGTCACGTCGTCAGCTCGAGCACGGCATCCGCACGAATCGTTCCCGTTGCGGCCTCGACGCTCGCGAGCAATCGACCGCGTGCATCGCGAATGCTCGAGCTCCCCTGCCCTCCCATGCGCACGATCCCCGACCCCCAGTTCGCGTTCGCAATCGCGATGCGATGCCGGCGCGCGAGGCCCTCGAGCATCGCAGGTCGCGAGTCGATCTCCTCGACCCAGGCGCTCGGAAAGAGCAGCAGATCGGAGGCATCGAGCGCGACGCTCGCGTCTTCTTCGAGGAAGTGCACGTCGAAGCAGACCGCGATGGTGACACGTAGCCCTTCGATGACGGCGATGGGCGCGGCCTCGGCGCCTGCCGTCGCCCACGTCTCGGGGAACCAAGGATGACGCTTTCGATACGCAAAAATGGGCTCGCCATGACGATCGAACGCGACCATCGCATTGAAGAACGCGTCCCCCTCCGACAGCACGAGCGGCGCCACGAGGTTCGTGCGATGCCGTCGTGCCAGATCGGCGATCGCACGCGCAGTCGGCCCGTCGATCGGCTCCGCGAAGGGCGCGAGATCGAAATCGCCGGTCGGTGACACGTAGCCCGTCAGCGATGCCTCCGGCAGCAGCACGAGATCGGTCTCCGGACCGCGGTCGAGCTCGGCATCGACGCGCTCGAGCACACTCCGAGGATCGCTCCACGAGGCAGGCAGCTCGAGCACGGTCACGCGGGCCACACGGGTCACGAAAGGATCGTACCCTCTAACGCATGCCCGGCCCCAGCGACGACGCTATCCCTGTCCCCGGCGACGCCGTCGATTGGGTGGAGCGCTTGCACGGCGTCGTCGATGAGCTCGTCGCGCCCATTGCCGCTGCGCATGGTCCGCGCCTGCGCTGCCGCTCCGGATGCAACGCTTGCTGCTCCGATGGCCTGTCCGTGTTCGCGATCGAGGCGGCCGTCATCGAACGACATCACGTCGAGCTGCTCGCCGAGGGCACGCCGCACGAAGAAGGCGCCTGCGCATTTCTCGACGATACCGGCGGTTGCCGCATCTACGCGCAGAGGCCCTACGTGTGCCGCACGCAGGGCTTACCGCTGCGATGGCTCGAGCAGGACGAAGACGACGCGGACGGCGGCGCCGTCGAAGCGCGCGACATCTGCCCACTGAACGTCGAGGGCGGCGCTCCTCTGGAAGAGCTCGCCGCCGACGAGTGCTGGACGCTCGGCCCGTTCGAAGAGCGCCTCGGCTCGCGCCAAGCGTCGATCGACGGCGGAAAAGGCGAGCGCATCCTGCTGCGCAGCCTCTTCACGCGCGCGGAGACCGGTCACCGCCGCCTGCCGATCGTGCGATAAGCTCGGCATCGTGGCACGATCCATCGAGAGTCTACGGACGCCGCGCATCCTGCTCCGCGCCTGGCGTGACGAGGATCGCGAGCCTTACGCGGCGATGAACGCGGATCCGCGCGTGATGGAGCACTTCCCGAGCCCGCTCACGCGCGAGCAGAGCGACCTGTCGGCGTCGCGTATTTGCGAGCTCATGGCGCAGCACGGGTACGGCCTCTGGGCGGCTGAGCTGCCGGGCATCGCGAGCTTCATCGGCTTCATCGGCCTACAAATGCCGGGCTTCGACGCGCCATTCATGCCGCGCGTGGAGATCGGCTGGCGCATCGCGCATGCGCACTGGGGCCAGGGCTACGCCACCGAAGGCGCTCGCGCGGCTCTCGATGCGGCGTTCACCCAGCTCGATCTCGATGAGGTCGTCTCGATGACAGTCGTCGCCAACCTCCGCTCGCGAAGGGTGATGGAGAAGCTGGGGATGACGCACGATCCGAGCGACGACTTCGACCATCCGAAGATCGCCGAAGGTCATCCGTTACGTCGCCACGTGCTGTACCGCGTCAATCGCCCGCGAGGCTGATTGCCCCATTCGAGGCGAAGATGACCGCGCTTCGGGGGCCGAGCTTCCCCGCGGCGAACGTTCCGCTCGTGAAGAGAACGCGCGCACGCGCCAGTGGCGCCGGGACGATGTGATCGGCGTCTCCAAAGCTCACGAGGATCGTTCGCGTGGCCGCCCCATGACGGCGGCTCACCTCGAGCACATCACCGTGAGCCGTCGCTCGCAGGTCCTCCCAGCGACACGTCGCGGAGAGCACCGGGTCGGCGCGCCTCAGCGCGATCATCGCGCGATACAGCGCGAACACGCGCTCGTGCGGTGACCTCGCGCGTTCGTCCCACACGAGCTTCGAAGCATCGAACGTGCTCTGGGCCTGCGGATCGGGGATCGCTACGCGCGTCTTCGGATCGGCGAACGCGGCGAATGCTTTGAACTCCTCTCGCCTGCCCTCGCGAACCGCATCTCCGAGCGCGCCCTCGTGATCGCTGAAGAAGAGGAACGGCGACGACGACGCCCACTCCTGTCCCATCAGCACGAGCGGAGTTGCCGGGAGAAAGAAGAGCAGCATCGAGGCCGCGCAGAACAGGTCGAGGTCGACATGCTCCGTGAGCCGCGTGCCGAGCGCGCGATTGCCGACCTGATCGTGGTTCTGCAAGCAGTAGACGAGCTGCTCGGGCAGAACGCCGCCCTCGCGCGCCGGCTTCCCGCGAGCCTTCCCGTGCCACGGCGCATAAGCCTGTCCGGTGTACGTCCATCCTTGCTCGATCGAGCGAGCGAGCGCTCTGACGGTCGGTTCGTACGCGGCGTAGTAGCCGTCTCGCTCGCCCGTGAGGAGAACGTGCACCTGGTGATGGAAGTCATCGGCCCATACGCCGTCGGCGCCGAGCTCACGCACGACGTTCGGCTCGTTGCGTTCGTCTTCGAAGAAGATGCGGCGCGGCGGGGACATCGCATGCGCGAGGTCGGTGATCTCCCGCAGCAGGTGGTGAGCGGAAGCATCGTGGACGGCGTGCGTCGCATCGAGGCGAAGGCCGTCGAAGCCGAACTCTTCCAGCCAATACCGTGCGTTGTCGATGACGAGCACGCGCATCCGAGGGTGGGTGTAGTCCGGCGCAGGCCCCCACGGCGTCGCCACCGCCTTCGTGAAGTATTCGGGCGCATAGCTCCAGAGGTAATTCCCGGACGGCCCGAAGTGATTGTAGACTACATCCAATAGAACGGCGATCCCGCGAGCGTGCGCCGCGCGTACGAACGAGCGAAGGTCCTCCGGCTCGCCGTAGGCCGCATAGGGGGCATAGAGCGCGACACCGTCGTAACCCCATCCGCGAGCTCCGGGAAATGCGGCGACTGGGAGCAGCTCGATGGCCGTGATCCCGAGCTCTGCGAGTCGATCGAGCCGCGCCTCCGCACCACGATACGTTCCTTCCGGTGAGAACGTGCCGACGTGCATCTCGTAGATGATCCACTGCGAGATGGGCAGCGGTTCGGCGAGCGCCGGGGCGCTCTCGTGCGCGACGACGCGCGCCGGACCGTGCACACCGAGCGGCAGGAAGCGCGCGTACGGGTCGGGCACCTCTTCACCGTCGAGCACCAGCTTGTACAGCGCGCCGGGACCGACCCCCGGAACGTGCTTCGCGAAGCGCCCTTCGGCGAGCGGCTCGGTATCGAGCGCCACGGTGCGCGTCGCGGTGCGACCTTCTGCGTCGAAGAGCCGCACGGCGACGGTTCGCGCGAGCGTGGTCCACGCCACGAACGTCGTACCTTCCCCGTCGGGATGCGCACCGGGCCGTAGCATGACACCGGACGGTAACATCGCCCGCTCGCGCGCCGCTCAGGCGGCAGAAGCCGATGCTCTGAGGTGCGGCACTGCGCGCACGAGACCGTCGGCCACGAGGCGCTCGCCCGACTCGGGCGCCATCGCCGTATGCACCAGCTGCCGCAGCGCTTCGACGCGCGACGCAAACTCCGACTCCGCGAGCTGCCCCGATTCGAGGCTCTCCAAGATCGCGCGTGCGGCCTGCGCTGCGGGGGCGAAGCACTTCGCGCAAGAGAGCTCGTCGACGATGGTGAGCAAGAGCGGCCCACGTACGTAACGCTCGGCTTCGAGCGTGTTGATGAGGGTCTCGACGATCGTCTCCGGCCGCATGCTCTGAATCATGGTTTCTGACGTCTCCCGAGAACCCGAACCGCGCGTGGCGATGCACGCGACGTACCGGCCGGAATCCACGTCTCGCATGCGGACGCGCGTCGTCGAGGTCATCGATTTCTTCCGTCACCGGCCACCGTGATTACCGCGCGGTAACGCAGCGGGAACGCAGCTCGTTCGTGGCAACGCGCCCCGCTGTGTCGAAACCGTGTGGCGATGCGCGTTTGCGCCGCGCGATCTCTAGCATTCGGCGAGGCACGTCGCGTGCTTGGAGCGGCCACGAACGATGCGGCTGCTTCCCGGAAAGCCCTACCCGCTCGGCGCAACTTGGGACGGGCGCGGCGTCAACTTCGCCCTCTACTCCGAGCACGCAACGGGCGTCGAATTATGCCTCATCGGCAAGAGCGGCCAGGAGACGCGGATCCCTGTCCGCGAACGTACCGGCTTCGCGTGGCACTGCTACGTCCCGAGCCTCAAGCCCGGGCAGATGTACGGCTATCGCGTGAGCGGCCCGTACGAACCGGAGCGCGGACTTCGTTTCAACCCCAACAACCTCCTCCTCGATCCGTATGCGAAGGCGCTCGATCGCGTCGAGAATTGGGACGAGGGCCTCTTCGGCTACGAGCTCGGTGACCCCGCGGGCGATCTCAAACGAAACGAGCGCGACTCGCGCGGCGTCCCTCGCGGCGTCGTCATCGATCCGACCTTCGACTGGGGCGACGACAAGCGGCCGGACATCCCGTTTCACAAGTCTGTCTTCTACGAAGTCCACGTGAAGGGCGCGACCGCGCGCCATCCCGAGATCGCACCGGAGCTGCGCGGACGCTACGCCGGCCTCGCCAGCGATCCGATGATCAAGCACCTCACCGAGCTCGGGGTCACGGCCGTCGAGCTCCTCCCCGTGCACGGGTTCGTCGACGACAAGCACTTGCTCGACCAAGGAAAGCGAAACTACTGGGGCTACAACTCGATCGCGTTCTTCGCGCCCGACGCCCGCTACCGCACCATCGACATCGGGGGCAGCGGAGTCCTCGAGTTCAAGCACATGGTCAAACGCCTGCATAGTGCAGGTATCGAGGTGATCCTCGACGTGGTCTACAACCACACGGCCGAAGGGAACCATCTCGGCCCCACCATCAGCTTCAAGGGCATCGACAACCCGACGTACTACCGGCTCGTCGGTGACAGCCCACGCCACTACTTCGATTACACGGGCACCGGCAACACGCTGAACGTGCGGCATCCGCAGACGCTCCAGCTCATCATGGACTCGCTCCGTTACTGGATCACGGAGATGCACGTCGACGGCTTCCGGTTCGATCTCGCCTCGACCCTCGCGCGTTCGCTGCACGAGGTCGATCAGCTCTCGAGCTTCTTCACGATCATCCGGCAAGACCCGGTGATCAGCTGCTCGAAGCTGATCGCGGAGCCGTGGGACGTCGGTGAGGGCGGTTATCAGGTCGGCAACTTCCCGACGGGCTGGGCCGAGTGGAACGGCAAGTATCGCGACGCCATCCGCGCGTTCTGGCGCGGGCTCGGTCGCGACGCCGGCGAGCTCGGTTATCGGCTCACGGGCTCGAGCGACCTCTACGCATCCAACGGCCGCGCGCCGTTCTCGAGCATCAACTTCGTCATCGCGCACGACGGCTTCACGCTGGCCGACCTCGTTTCGTACAACGAGAAGCACAACGAGGCGAACGGCGAGGACAACCGCGACGGGACCGACGACAACAACTCGTGGAACTGCGGCGTCGAAGGGCCGACGAAAGACAAAGACGTCCTCGCTTGCCGCGCGCGGCAAATACGGAACTTCATGGCCACCCTCCTCCTCTCGCAAGGCACGCCGATGATCTGCGGCGGCGACGAGATCGGACGCACGCAGCAGGGCAACAACAACGCGTACTGCCAGGACAACGAGCTCAGCTGGTACGACTGGGACCTCGACACGGAGCGCAAGGCGCTGCTCGAGTTCACGAAGCGGCTCATCGCCTTGAGGCGCGATCACCCCGCGCTGCATCGCGCGAAGTTCTTCAAAGGCCGGCGCATCCGCGGCACCGACGTGCGCGACATCATGTGGTACCGCCACGACGGCGTGGAGATGACGGACGCCGACTGGACCAACCCCGTCACCGCATCCGTCGGCCTATTCCTCGCGGGGCAGGGCATCGACGACATCGACGACGAAGGCAACCTCGTCATCGACGACGACTTCTTCCTCGTTTGTAACGGCTCCGAGAATCCAATGCCGTACACGGTGCCGCGCGGAACGTCCGCGGGCGGCAAGTGGCAGCTGCTCGTCGACACGAACGACGACAACGCCTACGAGCACGTCGCGCAAGGCGAGAAGACCGAACTCGCCGCGCGCTCGATGAAGCTCTTCATCCACTTCGTCGAGCGGCGATGAGACCCATCACCTCCACGTATCGACTCCAGCTCCACAAAGACTTCGGCTTCGCTGCGGCGCGCGCGATCGTCGAGTACCTCGATGCGCTGGGGATCTCGCATGCGTACTCGTCGCCGTACATGACGGCCGAGCCGGGCAGCATGCACGGCTACAACCTCGTCGACCCGAAGAGCCTCAATCCCGAGATCGGCTCGGAGCGCGACTACCTCGACTGGACGGAGACACTCGCATCGAAGGACATGGGGCACATCGTCGACGTCGTGCCGAATCACATGTCGGCATCGATCCACAACGCGTGGTGGGCGGACGTCCTCGAGAACGGACAGTCGTCGATCTACGCCGACCACTTCGACATCGAGTGGAACCCGCAAAAAGAGGTCCTTCGCAACAAAGTGCTCTTGCCCGTTCTCGGCGCGCAGTACGGCGAAGTGCTCGAGAAGGGCGAGCTCCAGATCGAGCGCAAAGGTGGCGCGTTCTTCGTGCGTTATTGGGAGCGATGCCTCCCCGCAGGGCCGCGCAGCATGTTCCCGCTGCTCGAACGGGCGGTGAAGCGCCTCGAGATGAGCGAAGCTGACCCGCGGCGCGCCGAGCTCGAGAGCATCGTCACGGGTCTCAAGAACCTGCCGTCGCGGACCGAGACCGAGGTCGACCGCCAGAGGGAGCGTGCGCGCGAGAAGGAGGTGCTGAAGCGAAGGCTCGGCACGCTCGCCGAAGATGCTGAGGTGGCGCGCGCGATCGATGCGGAGGTGACGGCGGTCAACGGCAAGCCCGGCGATCCGCGGAGCTTCGACGAGCTCGATCGCATCCTCATGGACCAGGCCTATCGGCTCGCGTACTGGCGCGTGGCGACCGAGGAGATCAACTATCGCCGCTTCTTCGACATCAACGAGCTCGCGGCCATTCGCATGGAGAGCGACGCCGTGTTCGACGACACGCACCAGCTCCTCTTGCGATACATCGGCGAAGGCCGCCTGCACGGCATTCGGCTCGACCACACCGACGGTCTCTACGACCCGCGCCAATACTTCGGAAAGCTGAGGCGCGCGATCGAGCACGCAGCGGGCGCGAACGCCCAGCGACGCGACGTCTATCTCGTCGCCGAGAAGATCCTGTCCGCCGGCGAGGAGCTGCCCACTGCCTGGCCCATCGAGGGCACCACCGGGTACGACTTCTTGGTGCAGGCCTCCGGCGTCTTCATCGATCGCGCTGCCGAGAAGCCGTTCACGCGCCTCTGGCACGAGCTCACCTCCGACACGCGCTCGTTCGGTGAGCATGCGCGCGAATCCAAGCGCACGACCATGCGCTCGAGCCTCTCCAGCGAGATCCACATGCTCTCGCAGCGTCTGGAGCGCATCGCCATGCGCGATCGCCGCTCGCGGGACTACACGCTCCCGATGCTCCATCGCGCCGTCTCCGAGACGATCGCTGCGTTCCCTGTATATCGCACGTATATCCGCCCCGACGGCTCGCGCGAGCCGACCGACGAGCACATCATCCGGCGCGCGACGCTCCTCGCGCAGCGTCGCAACCCCGAGATCGTTCCCTCCGCCTTCGAGCTCCTGCGCGACGTGCTGCTCTTGGCGCACGAGCCTCTCGACGACGCGGACCGCGCTGCGCGCATCGAGCTCGCGATGCGCTTCCAGCAGATCACCGGCCCGGTGATGGCCAAGAGCGTCGAAGACACTGCATTCTACACGTATGCGAGATTCGTAGCGCTGAACGAGGTCGGCGGCTCTCCGGATCGCTTCGGCACGTCGATCGCCGAGCTGCATTCGGCGAACGCCGCGCGTCGCGCGAAGTGGCCGCGCACGATGACGGCGACCTCCACGCACGACACGAAGCGAGGCGAGGACGTTCGAGCGCGCCTGGCCGTGCTGACCGAGATGCCCGAGACGTGGGAGCGTTGGGTGAAAGCGTGGCTCGCAATCGGAGCGGCGCACCTCACTCAAGTCGAAGAAGAGACCGCGCCGAGCATCGTCGACCAGTACATCTTCTTCCAGACGGCGCTCGGAGCGTGGCCGCTGGCGGGCGGCACCGATGCCCTGATTCCACGGCTCGTCGACTACGCGATCAAGGCCGCGCGCGAGGCCAAGCAGCAGACGAGCTGGCTGGTACCCAACGAGGCCTACGAGGTCGCGCTGAAGAATTTCGTGACCGGGATGATCGGCGATCGCGCGTTCGAGTCGGCGGTCGCGACGGCGGCGGATGCCATCGCGTCTCATGGCGCGTCGAACGGCCTCGCGCAGGTGGTGCTGAAGCTCGCCTCACCTGGCATCCCCGATACGTATCAAGGGAGCGAGCTCTGGGACCTGCGCCTCGTCGATCCCGACAACCGCACGCCCGTCGACTACGACGAACGACGCGCAGCGCTGAAGAGCCTCGAAGGTGCGAAGCCGCGCGATCTGCTCGCATCCTTTCGCGACGGCCGCGTGAAGCTGCACGTCCTCCGCGCGGGCCTCTTGCTGCGGCGCGAGATGCCGAAGCCCTTCATCGAAGGCGACTACACGCCCATCGACGCCGGCGAGGACATCGTGGCCTTCATCCGAAACCACGCCGAAGGCTCGATCGCGGCGGCGGTCACGCGTCGTCCCCACCAAGTGACGCAGGGCCGAGCGCCGTTCGCGATCGGCGACCACTGGGCTCAGCGCCGCATCGCTCTCCCGCGAGGCGAATGGCGCGACGCCCTCACGAACGAACGACACCTCGTCGAAGAAAACGGCATCGCCGCGTCAAAGCTCTTCGAGCACCTCCCAGTGTCGCTTCTGTATCGCTGAAGACGGCCAACCGAGAGGTCTGAGAAAAACACGAAAGCACGAAGATTTTAGGGACGAGACATGCGCGCTTCGTGGTGCGGTCGCAAGCGGCCACGCCGCCGCGCGCACGCATGTCTCGTCAAATCATCCTTCGTGCTTTCGTGTTTTTCTCAGACCTCTCGATCTCGCTCCGCTAGCGGCGCTGGGCGCCGTTGGCGGGTGGGATCGTGCGGCGGATTCCCGAGTTTTCGATTTGGACGTCGGGTTCGGTCGGGGTCTCGGAGAGCAGATCGAGGAAGTCATCGTACGCGATGCCCGCGTCGCGCAGGAGCGCCTCGAGATCCTCCGGCGTCAGCATGGCGACGTCAGGCACTACGACCACACGAAGGTCGCGCTCGAGGATCGTTGCCGAGTCCGAACGCGACCGTATGGCGAAGCCCGCGAGGAGCAGGGCGTCGACGCATTCGAATCCGGAGACGGCGACCAGCGGGAGCACCCGGCCTTTCGTCGCAACCCCGGTGCCGCCGCGCGGCATTCGCAAGTGTGTGATCTCGCGTCAGGCCGCGAGATCTTTTGCCCCGGCCCTGCGGTTCTCCTCAGGAGTGCCACGGCGCTCGTGTCGCGCCCAATGCGGCACGAGATCGCGAGAAGCGCGAGAACAGCTGAGCCGCGGCGACAAACCCGTGCACGCTAGATGTTCGATTGCCGCGACGTCTGCGCCGCGGAATGGCATGGTTAGTCGGAACCATGGGCACGGCGCAGCACCGCACCTCGCCGAGCTCGGCGGTCGTCGCAAGCAAGAAGTATCAAGACGTGCTCGCGCGCGCCGACTTCGTGCTTCACGGCCTGTCCGAGGGCGTCACGGTACAAGACGCAGACGGACGGCTCGTCTACGCCAACGATGCCGCTGCGCGCATCTGCAATTACCCGAGTGCGCGCGCGCTGCTCGATGCGTCGCCGCGCGAGATCATGGATCGGTTCGACGTCTTCGACGAGCTCGGTCAGCCGGTCAGCGCAGGGCGCCTGCCCGGCCGGCGCGCGCTCGCGGGCGAACAACCGGACGCGCTCCTCGTACGCGTGCGCCATCGCGCGACCGGCAAGACCTGGTGGTCCATGCTGCGCGCCCACGCGATCTTGGACGACAACGGCGTGCCGGAGCTTGCCGTCAACATCTGGCACGACGTGACTGCGCAGCAGCGACAGCGCACGGCGTCGAAGTTCCTCGCGGAGGCGACCGCTCGGCTGAGCGCGTCGCTCGACTACGAAGAGACACTCAAGTCGGTCGCGCAAGCGCTCGTGCCGGGGCTCGCGGACTGGTGCGGCGTCGATCTCGTGGAAGCCGGCATCTCGCGTTCCCTCGCCGTCGCCCACGTCGATCCTGCAAAGGTGCAGTTTGCACGCGATTTCCGACTGAAGTATCCGCCCAACCCTGCGTCCAAGTCCGGCGTCGCCAACGTGCTCCGCACCGGAGTGGCCGAGCTGTATCGCGAGCTGTCCGAACCGATGCTCCGCGCCGGCGCGCGCGACGAGGAGCACTTTCGCGCGATCATGGAGCTCGGTATCACCTCGCTGATGGTCGTGCCCATCCTCGTCGCCGGCAGGGCAGAGGGCGCGCTCACGTTGGCGGTTGCAGGGTCCGGGCACCAATACGACGAAGACGATCTCGCGCTTGCGTGCGAGCTCGGGCGTCGGGCAGGTACGGCGATCGAGAATGCGCGTGCCTATGGATCCGCGCAGCGGGCGGTGCAGGCACGCGACGAGTTCCTTGCCGTTGCTGGTCACGAGCTGCGAACGCCCCTCGCCGCCCTGATGCTGCAGATCGAGAGCCTGAAGGTCGCCATGGGCAGCGGCGCGCTCGCGAAGGATCCGGATCGGTTCGCCACACGTATCGACAAGACGTTCGGACACGCGCTGCGCCTCGCTCGTCTCGTCGACGGTCTGCTCGATGTCTCTCGGATCGCCGAGGGCCCGGTCGAGCTCAGGCTCGAGGAGATCGACCTCGCAGCGCTCGTCAGCGACACGTGCGACCGCTTCACCGAGGACGCATCGCACGCCGGCTGCGAGCTCGTCGTGCATCGCGGAGCGCCTTGCATCGGCCGCTGGGATCCGCAGCGGCTCGAACAGATTGTCTCCAACCTGCTGTCCAATGCGATGAAGTACGGAGCAAGCCAGCGCATCGACGTGCGCTGTGCATTCACCGAGACGATCGCGACAGTGTCCTTCGAGGATCGCGGCATCGGCATCGCCCCCGACGACTGCGCGCGCGTCTTCGGGCGCTTCGAGCGCGCCGTCTCCGAGCGCAACTACCCAGGTCTCGGTCTCGGTCTATGGATCACGCGAGAGCTGGTCGTCGCGCACGGCGGGTCGATCGAGGTGAAGAGCGAGGTCGGACGCGGCTCGACCTTCACGGTGTGCTTGCCGCGAAGATGAGCTCAGGATCGAGCGGTGCGGCGCTTCGGCGTGCTGACGCGCGCGCGGGTTCCGCTACGAGTCTTGCGCTTCTTCATGCGCTCACGCAGCGACGCGTCGAGCTCGGCAAAGTCGATCGGACGCGCGAGCGCGATGTCGAAGCCCGCTGCAAGCGCGCGCTCGGCGCCATCCGCTCCTGACGGCGCGAAGGCGATCGCGACATGCGGCCGCGACTGTCCGAAATCGCGCAGCACTTCACGCGCGCCGCCGACGGCATCGAGCTCCAGGGTGACGAGCACGGCATCGACGGGCTTCTCGCGGAGCATCGTCTGTGCTCCGTCCGCCGTGTGCACGACGATGACCGCGTAGCCGCGCTGCATGAGCGCGAGGCGAAGCAGCGTGACGTGCTGCTTCCCGTCGTCGACGACGAGAATGAGTGGACGATCGACGCGCTCTTCACCAGACCGCACAGCCATGATCGCGCGAAGCCTAGCCCGGCATCAGTCATGTGGCGATCTCTTAGGCCGCGGCTCGCATGTCGCACTGTCGCGAGGCTCGTGAGGCTCGTGAGGCTCAGTGATGCGCGGAGGTGCGGGCTTCTCCAAGATGACGCCGATCACCACCTCGCCGTAGCGATTCACTTTGTCGAGCACGCGCGCGCGCACTCCTTTGCCGTCGAGGAGTTTTCGGATCGCCGCCTTCAACTGCACGATGAGCAGGTCCACGCCTCGATCTGTGACTGAACATCTGAGCAGTGTCAAGACACGGCGCCGGGGAATTTCCGCGGCATCACGATTGCTACATGCATCAGCATGCTTGCGCTTCCGCACCTGTCTGGAGATGAGCTGGTTGCCGCGCTGAAGAAGCTCGGATTCCGCACCATGGGCCGCGCCGCCGGTCTCGCCACGATGTGCCGCTACGGGAATGCGGTTGTCGTTCCGGAGACGGCGACGCTCAGCCCGGCCCTCGTCGCTGCGATCTTGCGCGCCGCGGATGTCGAGCCGTTCGACTTCACGCGCGTGCTCGACGGACGCAGCACGCCGCGAGAGAAGGCGCCCATCGCGGTGGCATGACACCTCGACGTGTGGCGGCCTTCGCCATGGCGCGAGAATGCCGCACTCGCGCCACGCACGTCACGCGACGATCTTTGCGAGGACGGCTCCGTAGATCCAATGCGCGAGGACCATCGTCGCTTGGCGTCCGGGGCGGTCGGTGTGCGGCATCGACATCGCGCCGCTCGCGGGCACCCAACCCGCGTAGCTCATCGCCCAGATCGCGGTACCGAACGCGACTCCCGCAACGACGGGCGCGCGATGCCCCTCGACGCCGGATACAGGACGACTGCGGACCTGGCGCAGCGCGTTCGCCACGCCGAAGAGCGCACCGCACGCACCGCCGAACGCGAAGTGCGTGAGCACTGCGAGTGCTTTGTGCGCCGGCTCCGGCGTCACGCGCCCGAGACCGGCGACATCGAGGAAGCGAGTCACGATCTTCTTCGGCGGCATCTGTCCGAGCAGGCCGACCTTCTGCGCAGCGAGCATCACTCCGGACATCGCGAGCGTCGCGACGATACCGCCAGCGAATCCGCGCATGAGCCCCGCGGCGAGCGGACGACGGAGCGAGCGAGGCCTTCGTGCGACGTGACCCACGGCCGCATGCGGGAGATTGGACGAGGTTTCCATCGCCGCCGAGCGCTGCAAGGCGTGCACCGAATCGCGACGAGAGATCGAGCGTGGCGCATTGGAGCGGTGTGGCCCTGGCGCGGTCGTGTCGACGTGCGGATCGTCGTTTTCTGCCGCCCGCGATGGCCGACGCGCCGATGGCCCGCGGCATGCGTCCGGCCATGACGTGAGCCCGCTCAGGTCGAATGTCCTGCTATGTGATGGCGAGCGCGAGCTCACGGACGCGCTCGCCACGCAGCTCGAGAACCTCGGCCACCTGGTGACGATCGCGCGCTCTTGCGCGGATACGTTCGCCCATGCGTGCTCGCACGACTACGACGCGCTCGTGATCGCACCGATCCTCAGGGACGGCTCCGCGCTCGTCCTTCCACGCGCGCTCGGAATCCGCAGACCGAGGCTGGTCGTGCTGGTCAGTCGATTGACGGATCGGCTCGCGCAGGCGGCCGCACGCCGCGTCGGCTTCGATGCGCAGCTGACCAAGATCGTCGATCCCCATGTGCTCGATCGACTCTTGCGCGCGTCGATCGTTGCGGCCCTCGAAGCGCAGCAGGCGATCGAGCAGGCGGTCGCACTGACCATCGAGTCGCCGCCTCCGGCAAGCGAGGTCGGTGCCCGCAGGCCGAGATAGTAGGAGAGACGCTACTCGCAGAGCTCGACGCCGCCGACGAGCCGGCACGGCGACTTCTTGGGCGGCGCGCTCGCGGGTGGTGGCGGCGGCGGACGGGAGGGTTTGACCGGCGGCTTCGCAGGGCGCGGGCGCGTCGTGACGCTCGCGGAAGGAGACTCCGGAGTGGGAGTGGCCGAGGATGCGATCGTCGGCGGATCGATCGACGGGGACGGAGCCGGCGGTGGCAGCGCCGCCTCCGCCGTCTTCGCGGCATCCTCGTTCACCGGCGCGCGCGCCTTCTTCAACGCGAACGTCGTCGCGCCGAGCGCGAGCACCGCGACGCCGACCAGCACGAACGCGAGCGACGACGACCCCGACGACGCGCGCTGCCCGGGCGCGGCGGCCGCGGAAGGCGGTAGCCCCGTTCCCGCTTGCCCGCGCACCTGCGGCGCTGGAACGACCACCGCGGGAACGGTGAGCTGGTGAAGCGCATCCGCCGGCTCGACGAGGCGATCGGTCTCGGCGTCGTCGCTGGCCGTCGGCGTGAGCGAGACGTCGATGCCGGTCGCCTCGTGCGGAGAAGGCGACGAAGGTGAAGGCGAGGGCGACGACGGAATGCTCGCGCGACCCGAGCCGCGGTCGTCGGAGCCGAGGTCCGCGGATGCGAGCACTTTGTCCTGCGCAACGATCTGCTCGGACAACAGCGCACGCAGGAGCGCCGCGACGTCGTGCGCTTCGACCGAGCGCGCGTCGGGAACGGCATCGAGCAGCATGCGCTTCACGTCGAGCGCCGTCGCGGGTCGCGAACGTGCATCACGACCGAGCATCGCCATGACGACCTCGTCGAGCGCGCGCGGAAGATCGGGAACGTGACGACTCGGCGGATCGATCTGCGGCTCGCGCACCTGCGCGACGAGCGCCATGTCGTTGTCCGCCGTGAAGAGCCTGCGCCCCGCGAGCATCTCCCACGTGACGATGCCCAGCGCATAGACGTCGGCACGACGATCGACGGCGTGACCTCGCGCTTGCTCCGGCGGCATGTACGCGAGCTTGCCCGCGATCGCACCGTCGACGGTCGCGTGCGATCCGCCGAGCGCCTTCGCGATGCCGAAGTCGATGACCTTCACGTGACCCTTGAACGCAATCAGCACGTTCTGCGGTGAGACATCACGATGCACGATGCCGAGGAGGCGACCGCTGTCGTCCGTCACCTCGTGCGCGGCATGGAGACCGCTCGCGACGTGCGCCGCGATGTGCGCGACGAGCGCGGGCGCGAGACGCCGATTGTGAGTGCGCGCGGCGCGGATCACGTTCGCGAGAGCCGTGCCGTGCACGTACTCCATCGCGAGGAAGAGGCTGTTGTTCGCATGCCCGAGGTCCTCGACGTGCACGACGTTCGGGTCGTGGATCTTGGAGCTGAGCGTCGCCTCGTCGACGAACATGCTCACGAACTCCTGCTCGCGCGCGAGGTGCTCGTGAATGACCTTCAGCGCGACCGGGCGCTTGAAGCCCGCGGCTCCCTCTCGACGCGCGAGGTACAGCTGCGCCATGCCCCCCGCCTTGAGGCGCGCGACGATCCGGTACGCTCCGAATGTGTCGCCGCGTTGCAGCATCGATTCGAAGATTGTAGACGATTACGAAACGCGGCTTACCAAACTCCGTGGAGGCCGAGCGGAGTGGGAAAAAGCCGGGGCTTTCCCGTTTTGACGACCTCGCTCTTCTCGCCGGGACGCACGATGAAGACGTAGACCGCCGCGGCCGCAGCCACGATGGCGACGCCGATGGCGATGTCGCCGACGAGCATGTTGCGACGTGCGGTGTCGACCTGGCCGGGCTCGCACGTCTTCGTCTTGCCGCAATCGTCGCGCAGCTCGGACCACCGATTCAAGCCGCGGATCTCGAAGAACGCGCCTGCTCCGCCGGCAACGACGGCAATGCCGCCGAAGACGAGCGCGAGCGGAGGGACCGCGGAGCGCTTTTCGGCCGGCGCGGCCGGTGAGGGAGGCGCGCCCTTCTCCGCCGCACGCTCGGGCGACGGCGCGACCGTGGTGGCGACGTCGGCTCCGTCGCCGACGTCGACGGTGCGCTCACCGATGGGCTCTCCATCGCGCACGAGCCGCACGACGTGACGCCCCGGGTCGATCTCGATCGACTTGCCGACCGCCGCGACCGTCGCGTCGACCAAGATCGTGTCGCTGGGCTTGGCGTTCTCGATCGTGACGCGAAGCTTGGAGATGTGCTCGTTCGCGGTCGCGAGCCCTGCGCGAGCACGGTCGCGCTGATCCGCCGTCAACCCCTGCGACTGCACGAGCTGCGAGAACGCGTCGCGCGCCGCGCGGAAATGCTTCGTCTTGAGCCGCGCCTGCGCGACGTCGTAGAGGCGAAGCGGCTGTGCGTCGAGCGCATAGGCCTCTTCGAACTCACGCAGCGCATCTTCCCATTTGTCGCGCTCCGCATACGCCAGCCCGGCGCGCACGTGGTCGCGCGCTTGATCCGCTTTGGACTGTGCAAATGCCGGCGTGGTTGCGAGCAGCGCCACGGCCAGCGCAGTCGTCGGCAGCACGCGGAGCATCTCTCGACGTTACACGACCGGTGCTCAGCGAGCACGGCTCGACGGCGGGGACTCCGGAGTATTCATCCTCGTCGAGTGCGCGCCATCGCGCTCCTGGATTCGGGGCCCGCTGCTGCCGATCACGACGATACCGCTGTGGCGCCGCCGCGGGCGCGCACGCGAGCTCGGAGCTGCTTCTGCAGCGGCATCGATGAGAGCGGCTCGCGCTTCGTCGAGAAGCTTCGTCACGCCCAGCGGCTTGCGCAGAACACGAACCCCGGGCGGCACCTGAATGCCTCCGGGCTCGGCGGTGTACATGATGACGCCGACATCTCGCAGGAGCCCGTCCGCCGATGCTTGGCAGACCATGGAGGAGCCGCTCTTTCCCTGAATGTCCTCGTCGCTGATGACGACGTCGAACCGGCACGTACGCAGCGCTTTCATCGCACCGTCGACGGTGGAGACCGCCGTCACATCCCAATCGCGCATACGGAAGAGCTCCGCAAGCATCTCTCGACCGTCCGGGTCGTCCTCGATGATGAGCAACCGCATCGTGCTAGAGCCTCCTGAGCGTTCGCATTGGTGTTTGCGAAGGAACGCATGACCCGTGCCACTGCGGCATACACGTGCACACGTGATCCTCGTTCCGAATCGGGGGGTTTCTGACGCGTAGCGGCGGCGCTCGAGAAGCATTCTTGTCCATGGGCGCACATGGGCGCCACGGGCGGCGCTCCATGCGACGACGCTCGCACGCGCTTTTGCCAAACACGTGGAACGTGGTCTCATCGTTGCTCGAGGTTGGTGGAGCGCCCTTGCGACCGCCTTAGCAGCAGCTCGACTCATGCGCGCGCTCCTTCCGGTGATCACGACGCGGCGACCTGATCGACGCGACCGCGGCTATCTGGCCTGGGTCGCTGTTGCTGGTGAGGTTGCGCATCTTCCTCTCGAGACCGCGCCGATCGATGCGAGCACGCACGTGCTCGAGATCTACGTCGAGGGCTTCGACGAGCCGCTCGTGGTGTTGGCCGATCCCGCCGGCGCGCCGGACGAAGCTCTTTCCAGCACATTGGGATCCTAAGCTTAGAATTCCACGTGGACAAGTTGTCGCG
>JADMIO010957454.1_pt1 | contig 34585 bp, 25 predicted proteins | sample 8958161 | NCBI WGS metagenome assembly JADMIO01 (sample SAMN16585339, study PRJNA669376) | soil metagenome | isolation source: Crop rotation soil | place: USA: Cullars Rotation, Alabama | collected 2011
CGCGACAACTTGTCCACGTGGAATTCTAAGCTTAGGATCCCAATGTGCTGGAAAGTCGAAGACGTCGGTATCACAGCATAGTCCTGCCACCCGAACCCGCCGACCACTAGGTCGCCCGGTTGCAGCTGCGGGCTGCGAGACTCGACAACCTGACCGATGGCTCCGGCGCGCATGACCTCCCCGATTTGTTGAGGCGGTACATAACTAGGCCGATCATTAAGAAAAGCGCGCATCGCAGGATCGAACGACACATACAGCGTGCGGACCAAACACTGACCGTCACCCAGCATAGGTGCGGATCCCTCGTGGTACTCGAAGTCTTCGGTCGTTACCATGCCCATGGGACGGCGGACCAGTCTCCACTGACGATTAATGAGTGTGGTCATGACGGCTGAGTATACTATTGCGGCCGTCGGCGTTTACGGCGGTAGTATTCGTCCCAGTTGATCTCGTCGGCCTCGAACTTTGAAAGACTCTTGTCTCTATTTCTAAAGATAAGCTTCAATAATTCGGCTGTTCTTCCCGGATCAAAGCTCCGCCGCCGGCCTGCTTCTAGGGCGGATTCTTGCTCAAAATTTCGGAACTCAAGTTCGTTGGCAAGGATCTTTCTGCTATGCGTCCGATATTGCCAGAGTAGGCTTTATTGTTTAGCTTCACCGTTCACCTTCTATCTAAAAATCGAACGGCCGCAACAGCGTCTAGGTACTTCATAAAACTAATCTCGCCAAGGATGGCTTCTCCTGGGGAGCCGATGCGTGACCTGGGCCGCAAAGAACGGCAATTCGTTTTATCAATTCCGCCTGTTTGTGAAGCTCCTGTTTGTCATTTTCGACTTCGCTCCACAGGATCGCTGTCAATATTGTGCTGATGAATATCCGGGCCCGCCGAACGAAACTGTTTTCATCGCTGGACTCCTTAACCGATGAGGATAGCAGCGAGCACATTCCTTTGGAGTTTGGCAGGCAGGACCCAAGACTTCTGCTTGCAGCCGATCGATTGGTCTTGCTCCGTTCGTTCGAAGAACTACTGGCGGGTTACCGAATCGTATTCATGCTGCACGACATAGAGGGGTATCAGCATTCAGAGATTTGCGGAAATTCTCGGCGGCACGGTGGGGAATAGCAAGTCTTAGTTGCACAAGGCCCGACTCAGGCTACGCGACCTTCTTTCGGGACAGCAAAAGAAAAGACATGTTCGACGAAGGACGGTTCTGGTACCTCAAGCGATTTGTTTGAACCGCGTGCCTATCGTTTGCCTTTATGGACGGGAGCTGAAAAGAAATTTCCAGCTTTAAACTGGCAAGTGTTCAAAGCCTACACCTTTGACGCACGCGAATTCCGTGGGCCGAGGTGAATGTGAATCGTATGGCTCTGACCGTCATCTTCTAACCTAAACTTCCGGTTGGAGGGTTCGCCACCGTTCTCTACGTGGATTTGGTATTCGGTTTGGCCATAGCGGAAGGTGATGGTGTAGCCCGGCCAGGATTCCGGAATCGCAGGTTCTATGGATAATTGTTCCGCACGCAACTTGAACCCAAGTACTTCCTCCAGCCAGATGCGATACATCCAACCCGCCGAACCTGTATACCACGTCCATCCTCCGCGACCCGATTGACTTTCAAGCGAGTACACATCTGCCGCAACAGCGTAAGGCTCAGTTCGGTATACATCATTGTCGCTCGGCGTGCGCGCATGTTCTATTGGATTTAGCATCTGCAGAACTTCGACAGCGCGCTCGGCATTTCCCATTCGTGCAAAAGCCATCGCAACCCAAAGCGCGGCATGAGTATACTGGCCGCCATTTTCACGAACGCCGGGTGGATATCCCATGATATATCCGGGGTGCGGTCTGGAATGGTCGAAGGGCGGTGTAAAGAGAAGGACCATCTTATCGTCTCTGCGAATCAGATATTCATCAACTGACTTCATTGCTTGTGCCGCTCGATCGGGGTCACCGGCTCCGCAAATTACAGACCATGTTTGGGGCAATGAGTCGATACACGCTTCTTTATTCTCGCGCGAGCCCAACGGGCTGCCGTCATCGAAGTAGCCGCGACGATACCATTCGCCATCCCAGCTTGTCCGCTCAACAGTCTCGCTCATTGCAACTGCGGACGCGCGGTATTTTCGGGCTAGTTCCGGTTCCCTATGACGGTCGCATATATGCGCGAAACTATTCCACACGTCGACGAGAAACCAAGCCAGCCAAACGCTCTCACCTTTTCCTTCACTGCCGACTCTGTTCATTCCGTCGTTCCAATCGCCTGTACCAATCAGAGGTAGTCCGTTCGGCCCCTGTGTTGTCCCCTTTTCTATTGCTCGACGGCAGTGTTCGAACAGTGTCGCGTGCTCCATCGAGATTATCGGTTCGAAGTAGACTTCTAGCTCGTTTTCCTTCAGCAACGGACCCTCAAGGAAAGAAGCTGTCGCATCCAATATCGCCCAATCCCGTGTCGTCTCGATATACCGGCAAGCCGCATAGGGTAGCCATAGCAGATCGTCCGAGCATCGGCTACGAAGGCCGCCTCCCGAAGGCAAATGCCACCAATGTTGCACGTCCCCCTCGACGAACTGCCGCGAAGCAGCTTGAAGAATCATTTGACGTGTAATTTTCGGAGCTGAATAGACAAATGCTAGAGCATCCTGCAGCTGGTCGCGAAATCCATACGCCCCGCTCGATTGATACAAAGCCGACCTTCCCCAAATCCGGCAACTGAGTGCTTGATAAAGTAACCATCGATTCATTAAGAGGTCCACCGAAAGAACCGGCGTCTTAACATGAATCGCGGATAGGAGGTGATCCCACATTAGCCGCGTTTCCGAGAGCGCTATCGCGACGGTTTCAGGTTTTCGATAGCGGGCGATCATACTTCTAGCGTGCGCAACATCATCTCCTTGCCCAAGCATCAGAGTGACAACTTTCTCTTCTCCGGGGGCAAGCTCGAATGTCGTCTGCATAGCTCCACAAGGGTCCATTCCCGCCCCTGCACGATTGGAAAGTGAAACCCGACGCAAAGCAGCGGGAGCTTGAGCTGAACCGTTGCGTCCCAGGAATTCAGTACGGTCGCTTGTATATGTAATGGCGTCAGGGGTCATAGCTACGAATGCGACTCGGCGCCCATAGTCGTGATGATAGGCATTTCGAGCGAATAGAGCTTTGGCAGCCTCATCCCAGGTGGCAATGATATGCATCTGGGTTTCTTCGCGATGCGAGCCAAGTACCAGTTCCGCAAATGAAGTAACGGAAAGACGACGGCGTTGCGAGGACCGGTTCTTAATCTGCAGTCGCTGGATGCGAATCGGATCCCCGTCCTCAAGTTGCGCCGGAACGAATGTTAGGAGTGTTTGTTCCAGTCCATGACTGTTGTGCTCGAATTCTGTATAACCCTGCCCGTGACGAGCTCGATAGGCATCGAGTTCTCGTACCGGTAAAGGTGTCGGTGTCCAAAACACCCCACTATCTTCGTCACGAATATAGATTGCATCGCTCGACGCGTCAGAAATTGGATCGTTGCTCCATGGCGTCAGCCGATTCGACTGGCTGTTCCCGTACCAGCAGCAACCTGAACCCGATTCACTGACTATTGCGCCGAACACCGGGTTTGCCATGACGTTAATCCAGGGCAACGGTGTTAGTGCCCCCGGACCTAGATAGATCGCATACTCGCGCCCGTCCATCGTAAAGCCACCGAGACCGTTAAAATATGGAAGATCCAAGAATGGCAGTGGCGGGGAAGGCTGTTCTTCGAATTTCCTCACCGGCAACTGGGATGGCAGAAGCACGCCCTCGGGAGAACTGCTGAGTTGTTTGGATAATTGTCCGCGAACTGTACCGAGCGTGGCTTGGGCTACGGTGAGAATTAGGTTCAAATCCTCCTGGGGAATCTGATCGACTTTGCGCAGGAACACTCCGCCCGGCCGGTCTACACCGGTGTGCAAAGAGTGCGCTTCTACTAAGCGTTGCAGTTGCTGATGAAGTGGTTGTTCGTAGCTAGCAGGTTCGCGGTTCAGAATCACAAGGTCAGCCTTAAAACCATGTAGCCGCAAATAGGTGTGAGCAACCAATAGTTCACGGACCAGGGCAAGTCCTTGCGAATCCAATACCGAGACCGCCGCCATCGGAAGATCCCCGGAAAGGCCGTAGGCCCAGAGTCTGGGTTGTCCGAGCATATTTCGACGCAGACGCTCTAGAGGTGCTCGCAATCGGACATTCGGGTAGATCAAGTGACTTGCAAGTTCGCTGAAGCGAAATGCCTCATCGCCTTGAATGCCAAGATATCGGTATTCCAGCTGTGCATGTGACCACGCTAGCTCGAAGGTCCGGCCGCATATGTTGACGTCGCGGTATTTGTTGATGAGTCGCATGAGGTCCTCGCGCGACTCGGCTGCCACCGTTACAAATGTGATTTGTTGCTGTTGTCTAGGTTCGAGCGAGAAACGACGCCGGATCGCAAACACAGGATCCAAAACAAAACCATCGGTTTGGTTTAACGACATCTTGGGGTTCTGCCACGTACACCCACGTCCAAGAAGGTGCGCGCGATCCGTTTCATACTCGAAAGACTGACCGCTGGGAACCTTCTCCACGATGAAGTGAGCCGCCCAGATAGGTGGATCGTCCTCAGATCGCATGCGGCGCCAAGCTATTAGGGTCTGCAAATCGGGAAGCGCTTCGGTCTGAATAAAAAGTTTGTTGAAAGCAGGATGTGCACGATCTCCATTGTGTAAAGCCAAACTCAGTTCAACGGCGCTCACCAACTCTAGTTTTCGTTCGCGCAAGCCGTGATTGATTAATGTGATGGATCGGATCTCGGCATCGTCTTCCGGCGAGACGGTAACTTCCAAATGAGATTCGATCCCAAATTTACGTCGGCGAAACTCGGCGCGGTCTGGAGTGAAGAGTGCCGTATAGCGCGGATCTTTAACGTTTAAGGGCTGATGTGTCGCCGACCACACGACGTTGCTATCTTCCTCGCGTAAATAAAAAAACATTCCCCAGTTATCGCGGGTGGAATCGGAAGACCAACGGGTGATATCAAAATTTCGCCAACGGCTGTAGCCTGCGCCGGAATTCGTGATCATGAGGGCATATTGTCCGTTGCCTAGCAGATGAACTCGGGGAATTGGAGTATCCTCATCCAGCAGTCGGTACGCAGCCGACGTCGACTCTGACCGGAGATTCGTTGCAACACGGTCTATGGGCCGATGAATCAGCATTGACGGCTGCGGTGGTATGCGCTCAAACAGTAATGGCTCAACGGCCTTGATTCGACGGTCGGCATGGAAACGCCGACGCATGATGCCTGTATTGAGTAAATTATTGATCGCCATCAGACTCATGCCTTGGTGATGAGCCATGTATGTATAGACAATTACTCCTTTCTTGCCTTGCCGTTCCTGATTGCGCGTATAGTCCATGGATTCATAGAAGCCCATACGTCCATACATGCCTAAATTTTCAAGCCACTTTAGATTTTTTAAAGAAGTTATCGGGTCGACCTGCAGGGCTAGCACGGTGGCATAAGGCGCAACGACAAGATCTTCTTCGGAAGATCGCTTCAATGCTAAAGAAGGAACTCCGAAGGCACGGTACTGATAGATTTTGTGAATATCTAGCGCACCATAAGCAGACTCGGAGATTCCCCATGGAACGTCTCGCTCTCGTGCGTAGGAGATTTGATGTTTCACCGCTTCGGCGCAGGCATTGTCCAGAAGAGAATTTCGGAACGTTTTCGTGAACAAGAGCGGCATCAGGTACTCAAACATGGTTCCGCTCCACGAAAGTAGGACCTGGCCGTCCGACGAGGATGTATACGGGCGGCCCAACGCGAGCCAGTGATGTATAGGTACATCGCCTTTTCCAATCGAGACTAGACTGCTAAGACGCGCTTCACTCGCAAGCAAATCATAGTGACTGGAAAAGGTTAGCGGCCCCCCGACCTGATAACCGATTGCGAACAGACGCCGATCGGCGTCGTAAAGAAAACGCATATCCATGGCTGTGACGAGCACTTCGCACAGGTCGCCCAATTGCCTGCTGCGCGCAATAAACTCGGTCGCTGCTGCTTGAGTTTTCTCGTACTCAGCGCGGAGGTCGGCTACCCAAGTGGATAAATTTCTGCCGAGTTCGGCTCCATCTCCCGTTGCCGCGAGAATGTCATGGAGCACGTTATTTTCGATGTCCGCGAGTTCGCCCCACAAAGGCAAACGCTGCAATAGCCGCCGACGCGCCGATATTGCATCTTCGCCGAGCGGCTGTAGGAACTCATCAGGAGGAGAATGCAGCACGTCTGCCCATCGCAAATACCGATCAAAATATTGGATCCACGTCTGAATTTGCTGATCCAGATGGCTGATCCAATAAGTTCGCTCATGAGTCTCGGCAACGCTCCAGCGTAGAGATTCTGTTAGCTTCCGAGCCGGTTCGGCAGCCAACCGAATTCGTTCCATGATTTCAATCCCGGTTGATTCTTCATGGAGCAATTGCCCTAACATCGCCATAGGAGCCGCAGTCGTCTGGTCAGGTGGGAAGCGTTCAATAATCACCGCCAAAACGTCGGCCAGCCCACGGAGCGCGTTCTCCCCTAGCTGCGGCTGGATTTCTAGTTCTTGGGCTGATTGTGATAGCACCCATAGGCTTGCGATTAGGTTTCCGCTGTCAACGGTGGATACATACTTTGGCTCCAAGGGATCAAGAGTTCGGGTGTTGTACCAGTTCAGGAGATGACCCTCACATCGTTCGAGCTTCCTGACGGTTTCTATCGTGGCCGAACATCGTTCGATCATCTGTTCGGCCGTCAAAAATCCCAGATCATACGCAGATAAAACAGACATAAGCCACATGCCGATGTTGGTCGGCGAGGTGCGGCTAGCAGTTTCGATTCGCAGTGCTTCTTGGGAGTTATCGGGAGGAAGCCAGTTGTGGTCAGGCCCCACTAGATCATCGAAGTAACGCCACGTTTCGCGTGCAATTCGTCGAAGATAATATCGATCCTCAGCGTCGACCTGTTCCAATCTACGCACTCCACGCCGTTGCCAGCCAATCCAGTGCTGAATTGCTGGCGCCGCAACCCAAAGGAGCAGAAACGGCGTGTATGCGGTTCTCCAGAACAGGCTGCGAATACCGAGCCCAATCAGAACGGCTATTCCCAACATGGAGATGAAGAAGAGCTGCGCTCGAAAGGCATCCAGGTGCGCCCGTGCGGACAGATGCGACAGCTCGGCAGTCTGCCATTCCAAAAGATGACGCTTGCTGATCCGGAGTCGATAGCACGCACGGACGATTGCGTCCATCGAGCGATAGGCCTTGTGGGGCAAGAATGCGGTGGTTACTATTGCTCGGTTCAAGTCGCTACTGGCTTCGTGCAGGGCACCTCGGTCCCCCTGCGATCGCTGCGTCAGACGTTGAAGCAACTGAAACAGCAGAGGAACTAACAGAACTAGGGTTACCAATGCGCTGGCAGATGAGGGAGCGGCGTTTAAACTCCAACTAAAAATGAGCAGCAACAATGAGGCGGGCGCCATCAAGCTGCGGCGAAGGTTGTCGAAGATTTTCCACCGATTAATCAAAGTCAATGGGTTCGGCACAAGCTGTTGCCTTACGTCGGGGACGCGCGACCCAGTCCACGAGGCAATTTGCCAATCACCACGAATCCAACGGTGTTCTCTTTTGCTATAGCTCGCGTAGTCATAAGGAAAGTGTTCGAAGAGTTCCACATCCGTCGCCAACCCTACGCCGACATATGAACCTTCAATAAGATCGTGACTCAGCAATCTCTGCTCAGGAAAACGATTAGTCAGAATTTTGTGGAAGGCCTGGACATCATAGATTGCCTTCCCGTGATAGATCGCGTCGGCGAACAGGTCTTGATAAAGGTCGGAGACAGCTTGGCAGTAGGGGTCGCTCCCACGCGCATCCGTGAAGAGTCGTGAGAAACGTGATGCCGTGGCGGAAGGAAGCGTAATACTGACCCGGGGTTGAATGATTGTGTATCCGCGCAGACGATTGCGTCCGTCGTCGGTAAGACTTACTCGATTGAGTGGGTGAGAGATCGTCTCAATCAACCGTCGTGCGGTGCTGTGAGGGAGTTGGGTGTCGGAATCGAGTGTGATTACATATCGAATTTCATTGGGTGGCATTCCAGCATGCGTTAATAGACAAGACGTTTCGCCATTTAAAAAACGGTTCAGTTCCTCCAGTTTTCCGCGCTTTCGTTCCCAGCCGATCCACCGGCCCTCTGTCTCACACCACACTCTCAGCCGGTGAAATAGAACGAAGGTGCCTTCGCCATGTCGTGCGTTGAGCTCCTCAATGCCCTTCACAACTAACCCCAACAATTCGTCGTCTTCCGGCATCTCAGGTTGCTCGGAGTCGGGAAAATCTGCTAAGAGCGAAAAATAGAGGTTCGCTTCAGGATTGGACAAATACCGCACCTCAAGCTTCTCGATTTCCGCGCGAATGGAATCCGGCGTCAGAAGCATCATCGGCACTACCACGAGGGTGCGGCAGTCTTCCGGTATACCTTCCTCGAAGGACATTTTCGGTAGGACGCGAGGAGGGAGAAACCACGCTAGCCAAATCTGCAACAGCTGGAGGGTAACTTCGCTGACGGGAACGAGCGCCAGCACCCCCAAAACGAACAAGACGGTGGGCGAAATAACTCCCTGCTTATGTGCGCCAAACAAGAAAGTGAAAATGGTTCCGACTGTAAGCGCGGTGAGACTTCCCAGGTACAACAGCGTCGGGTGCAGGTACACCAATCGCAAGAGCAGTTGATTCCAAGGCACTCGTCGTTTTACGCGTTCCTCAAGCTGCGGTAATCCTGCGTCGAGCAGATAATAGGCGACGCATCCTTCGCGGCTATTAGCCGGGGCTTGCTTTGCCAAATCCACAGCTTGCCGCGCCACGATCCACTCCGGCGTTTTTGATTGGCGAGCGGATTGTTCGACAATACTTCGGCTGCGGTCGCGCGTGGCAAAATCGCTACGAGAATGGATGTCAGCCGGATCCTCGCACAGGATGGACTCCATCCTGCTTACCGCCTCGACAATCTTTGGGTATTGCAGCTCGGAAAGCTGGCGCAAAGTTCCAATCGCAGCTGCAATTAACATCAGGTCATTTGCTTCTTTAGAATGCTCGAGCAGGATAACGTCGGCGAGACGCGTTCCCATCTTCTCTTCTATCCATTTTTGAAAGGGGACCGGGGCGGACTCTTCCTTACTTAGTTGTTCACCGAGTCGAGCGATAAAGTGAGGTGTCGGTGGCTTCCCGTCCCGGTTTAATTCGCTAACCATCTGATTAAATTGTTTGGCGCCTCGATTGGCCGCATTCAAGAGACGATCAGCCCAAAAGTCCGCAAGCTCCTTCTCGTGTTGTCGCACACTGGTCGATTGGGACAAATGCCGCAAGCTCTGTAGCAAAACGAGGCGCAACATGAGGGGAAACACCCATAATTCTGCGAGGTTGAGAGTGGCTTTCGACTGATATGCATCAAGAAAGGTCACAATATTGATCGGCGTCACCCGGTGTCCACTCCGAAAAACAAGCTCCTCGGCAAGTTGATAAATGCGCAACTGCACGGCGGGACGCTCATTGGCGATAGTGGGCAAAATTTTGTTGTGATTGTCGGGCAGATTGTGCCGAATGTCGGCAATATGAGATCGAATCAAGTACGTGTTGTCGAGAAGCCACTCCGCAGCAGGGGTGATTTCATAGTCCAACTGTGTGGCTTCATCCAGATCGACCCTAGCTCCTTCAATGCCAGATTCAAACTTTTTCAAGATAGGGAGCAGTGAACCCGATATTGTGGAGGAATCAAGCTGGTGTGCTGCTGCCAACTCGACCGCATGGTCCGGCAGCCTTTCCTCCGCAACGGCTTCGCGGCTCTCACCGCTCGCATCAGCCGAACCGGCTATCCGGAGATTTGGACGAAGCACAAATACGGAAGCAGCAGCGATGAGCCTCAGGATCCGAATGACTTCAGGTGTATGTTCCTTGGTTTCCAGGATGATAACGAGGGCTTCGCCGGGCAGAACAGACCTGGCGTGTTCTCGAAGGACCTTATTTGGAAGTCCCAATCCCAGTAATAGAGTGCCGTACCATGCAATTGCGAAGCCGGTTAAGGCAGACAGAGTTAGTAGCCGGGGGTCTGCTTCGAAAATTCGAGTTGCTAACGAGAGAATGAGAGCAAAGAAAATTCCGAATGCTACTCGACTTGTAGGGTGAAGTCCGGCATGCAGAAACTTGAGACGTCCATTTTCTGTGCGAAGGACGACTGCAGACCGCCAAAAATTGTTCTTCCTCGCCTCGCCGAGTGCTTCCTCAGCATGTTCCTTGCTACGGTAAAACGCCAGTACAAATCTAAATAGTGCCACAGACCATGGTCGCATCTTTCAGCCCGTGGTGCCACACACGCTTCCAATTCGTGCTGTCGAAGCTATTTGAATACTTTGTCTTCCTAACAAGCCCGTCCGTGGCTATCAAAACAAATTTAGATCTTCTATGGCTTCACAGCATTTGCTACCGAGACCAGCCAATTCCGGTCACAGCGCGGTCACAAACCGAATTCGCTTTAAAAAGACCACTCTCCAAATTTGGTCGAAAGTCTTAGCCGCTCCATAATTTTTCTGCAGCGTATAGAGTCTGTTCAGAATGGTTGCATGTCGACGACTGTCCAAGATCTGTCGCAAGAATCTCGCACTCCGATAAGTCAAGAATTGTTAATGTTAAGAAATGTAACGATCTTTACTTAGGCCTTTGGTTTAGTCTCTTATTCCCGCTCTAGGTGCGCGATTTCGTGTTATTCTGCCTGCCGCATTTTTAGGGCAACTGGGCAAACGCACGTTCCCGCCTTCTCGCCTTCGATAAATTTCAGTTTCTTCATCGGAGCGGCAAAGTGACTTTTAACAATAAAGTTTCAAGCGACAGCATCATTGTCTTCCAGCTTCTCAGAAGAAAGTTCGATCGACTCGCAGTCTATATATTGTTTGGACTCCTCGCACTCGTTCCCAAATTTGTTTCAGCACAGAGCACCCTTAACGTTCCTGCGGGCTTTCCTTCCATTCAAGGTGCGATAGCTGCTGCCCAAACTGGAGATACGGTGCTCGTAGCACCAGGCACGTACGTCGAAAATATCGACTTTATTGGCAAAGAAATCACTGTAAGAAGTTCAAGTGGACCCGAGGTCACAACTATCGACGGGGGACAGATAGCAGTTGTCGTTGCATTTCACACCAATGAAGACACAGGAGCAATCCTTGAGGGCTTCACGATAGAAAACGGCAAGGACGCTGGATCAGGTAATACTGGTTCGGGCGGGATCTCGATCATTAACGCCTCACCCAAACTTCTAAATAACATTATTAAGAATAACTCGGGATGTTTTGGAAATGGAATCGCCATTCGTGGAGGCGCACCGCTCATCCAAGGCAACACGATTAGCAACAATACACAAACTACTTGTTCTGCTGGTGTAGGCGGGGGAGGCATATTTCTCTCCTCGCGGGACTCTGCACAAATCATCGGAAATACCATTTCGAATAATTCGAGCGCGAGTGGCGGCGGTATTTCGATGAATAGCGCAGGGACACCGGTGATTAAGAACAATTACATCTCAGGGAACGTAGCTTCTCAGGGTGGCGGGATCTATATGGTGAATGATTCGAATCCCGTCATTGTTCAGAATATTTTGGTGAGTAACAGAGCTTTTCAGCAAGGGGGCGGACTGTACGCCGTCACTGCGCAACTTTCGATCATCGGAAATACAATTGCCGATAATGACGCCCCGCAAGCTTCCGGACTATACGCGAATGTTTCTAACCCAACAGCGATCGCTAACAACTTAATAGTCGCAAGATTAGGTCAAGCCGCAGTTTACTTCAACACGTCTAGTACCCAATTTCCTCAAGTTTTCGTCTTTAATGATGTTTACAGCAACGGCGGCAACTTATACGAAGGTAATCAAGCTGATCAGACTGGGTTGCATGGGAATGTTTCTTTCGACCCTAAGTTCGCAAACCCACCCGCAGGAAATTATCACTTGGATAGCGATTCTCCGGCGATTGATGCTGGTAACAATCAAATTGCTAATACACCTTCAAACGATTTCGATGGTAACTCGAGAATTGCCGGTACTCAGCCTGTCATCGATTTAGGAGCCTTCGAATATCAAGGATCAACTACCCTGAGCGTCTCCCCGAGTTCCCTCCTTTTTTCAAACCAACTAGTGGGAACAGATAGCTCGCCTCAACAACTTACGGTCAGCAACACAGGGACACGAACTCTTCATGTCAAACCCATCAGCACTCCAGATGGAGTTACTGAAACTGATAACTGCGGAACTCCAATTGGCATTCCGGCCGGTGGATTCTGCACGGTGAATGTGATCTTTGCGCCAAGCCATCCTGGTCAATACAACACCGTGTTGTCTGTTCTAGGGAGCAATGTGACTACTCCAGCCCAGAACGTAATAATTTCTGGATATTCCACTTCTCCACTGCGGAGCACAAACCCAACATCCCTAAACTTCCCCTTACGTACTCTCTTCACAACGAGCAGCGCCCAACAGGTTATTGTTCAAAACACCGGAGATGCGTCACTCCATTTTTCAAGCATTGTTACCGCCGGAGACTTTTCACAATCCAACAACTGCTCTGTTCTCCAGCCAGGGCAACCTTGCACAATATCTGTTTCTTTCACTCCCACGGCAACCGGACTTCGAACTGGTCAACTTACGATTGTTGACGACGCTTTTGGAGGACCCGTCAGTCTACCTCTCACCGGAACATCATCAGGTCCCGAAATCGCGTTCTCCTCGTCGGCACTCAACTTTCCTCAAACCGCTATTGGAATGGCGAGTGCTCCGCAAACACTCACGCTCACTAACACAGGAACGGACCTGCTTACGATTAGCAACATTCAGCACAACGGTGATTTCAGTTTTTCCGGTCAATGTGCCGTCATCGCTCCGTCGGCTCAATGTACTTTGTCAGTGGTTTTTACACCGACTCTTATTGGACAACGAAAGGGTTCGCTAAGTTTTACTGACAATGCTGCCGCTTCACCTCAGATTGTTTCCTTATTGGGATTTGGCCCTGCAGCGTCCCAAATCCGGTTTGCTCCGGCCCGACGTAGCATGGTTGGTTCCAATCCTATTGGACTGGTGACTGGCGACCTTAATGGTGATGGCAAAGCAGATGTCATCACCATCAACATGGATGACAAGAATATTTCCGTTTTACTAGGAAATGGAGATGGCTCTTTTCAGCCTGCGGTTCCCTATGCTTTAGGCAATCTCGGTACTTCATGGCCTATAGGTATCGATATAGGTGATTTCGATCGTGATCACAAACTTGATGTTGTCGTAGCTACAGCAAGGAATGGCACATCCGGAGGCGATGCACTCCTGTTGCTTGGGAACGGTGACGGTACCCTCCAAACACCAGCTTCATTTTCTACCTCTACATCGCCTCTGGGTTTGAAAGCTGAAGATATAAATAACGATGGCAAACTGGACCTTCTAATCCCCGGAAACGGTTCGGCAAGATTCTTGCTCGGAAATGGTGCGGGGGGCTTTGGTTCACCACAACTTCTTCAGAATCCACCCGGTGTCTTTAACCTGGTTCCTACTGCATTGGCATCTGCCGACCTAAACGGTGATGGTAAACCCGAAATCATTGCCGGGACTTTTGGATCGAGCGGTCTTGGAGGTACGGTTTGGGTTTACATCAATGACGGTACCGGAAACTTCTCAACGCCTATCAGTTACCTGTTGAACTTTGGATCGAATGGAGGATGTAACTCGATTTTCGCTACGGACTTAGATGGTGATCAAAATGTTGATGTTATTTGCGCTTTGACCTCAGGAAGCGCGATCAAGATCTTTTACGGGAATGGTGATGGAACACTGCGCAGCCCCGCTACAAATCAATTTACTTACGGTGGGACAAGTCCCGTTCAATTTGTCTTAGAAGACTTCAATGGGGATGGTATTCGCGACCTCGCCGTCGCCGATTTTAATGGCACTACGCTTTCAACTCTGATCGATAACATGGGAGTGACTACAGTCCCAGGGGTCCAGGGTGGTTCTTTCTCAATCTCGGTCCTTCAATTCGACCCCGGAGAGAAAGCTCGCGGAATCGCTACGGCGGACTTCAATGGTGATGGGCTTCCTGATCTTGTTACAGCGAGTTCAACCACTAACGAAATTTCACTATTGCTGAATGGCGCAATGATGAATGTTAATCTTTCTGCTACGCCTTCGCCAGCAGCGCCCAATCAACAAGTCGCCCTCTCCGCAACAGTCAACGCCATTACCGGCAACACAACGATCCCGACTGGGACACTCACGTTTTTCGACGGTCCAACGACATTGGGGACCGTGACATTAAATAACTCTGGAACAGCTGTGCTCAATACTTCATTTGCTGACAGTAAAGCGACCTTCCATCCACTTATGGCTCTCTACAGTGGAGATAGCCACTTTCCTGGCAGCAGTTCCCAACGCTTTTCGCTCGGCGTGGGAGTTGCATCAACAATTTCTTTGACTGCTTTACCTACGAGCGCTTCAGTCGGCGATCCCATCACCTTCACTGCCACAGTCTCGGCGCCAGGCACCACTCCAACAGGTCAAGTCACTTTGAAGCTCGGAGGAACGGTAACGGTAGGGGTAATGACGCTTACTTCTGGACAGGCCGTTTTCAATATTTCTAACTTGCCCTATGGAACGAATACGATTACGGCGATGTTCACACCCAATACCAATTCACAGATTCTCTTGGCAAGTTCTGCGAGTGTGAATGTCGAGATCCTCGGAGCAAATACAACAACAAGCCTTTCGCTTCCGAATATGGCTGTTTATGGAGAGTCGGTGAACCTTGCCGCAGTAGTTTCCGGAGTAGGTTCTACGCCAACTGGGACGGTTACGTTCTCGGATGGCGCTACGAGTCTGGGAACGGTGCCTCTCGCGAATGGCACCGCAACATTTAATGTTCCGAAATTTTCAGCCGGATCACACACGATCACGGCGACCTACAACGGAGATGGAAGTTTTAGTGCGAGCAGTTCGTCCGGTCAAATCCAAGTTTCTAAAGCCGTCACCTCAACATCTCTGGGATCAAATATGCTCTCAGGAGGCTCTACTGTTGCACTTATGGCGACGGTCACATCCTCCATTGAACCTCCCTTAGGAGCGGTGATTTTCAAAGATGGAAACACCGAGATCGGTACATCGACTGTTGGTGGTTCAGGTATAGCCACATTGCAAACAGGGACCTTGACGGTCGGAGAACACAGCTTCACAGCTAACTATTCGGGAACCGCTAATTTCGCTGGCAGCATATCGAACTCGATTTCGGTAACAATTCTCAATCCAACACCGATCGTCCAGTCTCTATCTCCATTCTCTGTCAAACAGAACTCTGCAGCTTTTACACTGGGGGTTAACGGAACGGGATTTGTAAACGGTGCAACTGTAAATTGGAACGGTTCGCCACGAGCAACAACATTCGTGAATTCAACTCGCCTGAATGCCTCAATCCTAGCGTCGGATCTAACGGCCTCCGGAACCGCATCGATCACGGTTAGTAATCCTGCGCCTACAGCCGCCAGTTCCGCCGTTGAAATGTTTTCACTCGATACCGCCTCTCAAAGCAGTGTGACATTGGGCAGTACCAATGTGGTAGTGACCGCAGGCCAAACTACAACCGTAGCTGTAGAAATGACCGGATTCACCGGATCGGTGACAGCTACCTGCCTCAATCTTCCGGTCGGTGCGACATGCTCTTACAACACCACCACTAACCAGCTCAGCGTTCAAACCTCGCCCTCGACTGCAAAAGGTTCATACACAATAACCGCTGTTTTCAGTGGTAATGTCGTCGCGGCACAGCGTGGATTGGGCTTCAGTACCATGCTCGCGCTGATTGGTACGCCTTTAGGATTTGTAATTATCGGAATTCCAAGGCGACGAAAGATCGTGCTGCTGGTCGGGTCGTTCATCTTGTTATTGATGATGCTGAGTTGTGGTGGTGGATCGATGAGTAATGCAGGAAGTTCTCCAACCCCACCAACTACGCCCTCTTCACAACCAGCACAAGCGTCAGTTGCGTTCACTTTGGTAGTTCAGTGAAACAGTTTCCCGGTTGGCGTAACTCATGGCCTTAGCTCTGGGGAATTCAGTCTCTCTACAGGGACGCTGCATTAGATGAATGACGATGAATAATTTTAATTTGATGACGCACTCGATCGAGTTGGACGTAAAGCTCTTTGGAGCATTTATCACAAAGCCAAACTACTTTAGCTTTACATCCTTGGGAAGTCCCCAGGCCAGCGAATCGCTGACTGGAAAAACTACTGTCCTGCCTTCACCAAGTTTTTGGAATTTCGCCTGGCATTGGCCGTTAGCACAGTGGCGAACGTCTTTACGGGTTTGCATAGGCTCACCCTCGCGCGGGCTGGAATTATGGCACCGATTCATTTCTTTTCAAGGGAAAGCTTCAGAGCACCTAGTCAAAGAGCGATTCAGTACGACGCGCAGAACAGCGATGGCTCCCCGTTCATCCCCAAATTAACTAGCCGGAAAGATTAGCTTGGTCTTGACCACTCCAAGCCTACGAGCATCCCGTTCCATGTAGATATTCCTGAAGGGCGGAAGGAACTACTAACCCATCAGGATGAGATTGCTTTAGGGATAACTAGCACCTTGCGGCGTTTGAACCACTTAACCGGACGAAAAGAATTGGTGAGCGAGGTGCATACGTTACAGACAGGCCCTGTCTGAAGCAACCTAATCTGACTTACACCCTGGAGGAAGGTATGAAGTTCCCGATCGCAAAATATACCTACCGCAAAAACTCAGACGGAACCATCGATGCTATCTGTATGTCTTGTTTTCTAACAGCGCTAAAGGTAAACAACGCCAGTGAGCTATTGATAATTGTTGACGATCATGTTTGCTACGGGTCTGTTAGTTTACCTTTCGCTGTTACACACACAAAGAATGATTCGAAACAACAAGCTGGTGGTCGATCCACTTAAAAGCTTCCGACCTCATCTTGCTTGAAGCCAGCTCAGTGTCGCCGAAATCGTCATTTCGGATTTCGTGGAACTACTTTTGAATTAATAATCACTGCGCATTTTTCCAGGCTTATACGTGCTTTATCTTGCAACAATGCATTGGCGAGTAGGTAATTCCGGTAAAGGGCCGTTGCGCTTTCGGACACGGTATACGTAAGGTTGGACACATCTAAGCACGTTTGCGCCAAGTGCAGTTGGCGAATACTTGCCTCTAGATCTGTTGAATTAAGTCTCTCAGTTGCGATTTTTATTCCACCTTGTGACATACAGACCGCCATATTTCTAGACGCATCATCCAGGTCAGATATCAGCAGGAAACCAAACGGGCTATTAAATGATCCTGGATCGATCTTGAACTTTGATAATAGTGTGCGAACATCGTTCAAAACTTCCCGGTCTCGTCTAGCCCCCGCCTCTTTTCCTAGTTCAACTTCCTCAATTTTGATTGCACTTTCGTAAAAATTCATCGCCCTTTCAGTTTGCGTCATGAGAGAGTTGATATCGGCCACCGTAGGAAATGTCGGTGCCGAATTTTTTACCTGAGCTGTGAGCAGAGATGACAACAGGCAGAGCAGCAAAGACTTCAAGGCTCGCTTTTTCATTTATGACATCCTTCCCTATAGGCCGCCCTAACTAGCGCAGCATGAGGATTTGTTTATTTGTGATATTTCGCGTTCGTCCTTCCCGAACCTAGCTACTTCCTATTTTTCAGCGGCGTCTCAATGCTCTACTCCGACCAAAATAGCGTCAATAATTAATGTGACTCATAGGATGTGTACGCATAGGCTGCACCACTTCACCATGATGTTCCAATGCCTCTGGACATCCGAATCCGTTTTGGTCGCGCTATCCGCCGGATACGAGAGGAGCAGGGGATTAATCAGGAAGAGGCCGCCGAAAGATGCGGCGTGCACAGAACTTATTACAGCGGAGTAGAACGAGGGATTCGAAATGTATCTCTAGTCAACATCGAGAGGCTATCGAAAGGTCTGAAGATCGCCCTGCCGGAACTGTTTCAGCGACTCCGAACCTAGGCGGATAGGTCAGCTAGGCGTGCGGCCTAGCTCTCTTCTAATCGTCAGATATATTGTCGTGAGCTCCGGACGTATCGAAGAGAAATTGCGACACGGTATCTGGCACTCAGCGCCTCCTCACGGCTGACAAATTTTTACCTGAGTGTTTTCCCAACAATGCACAATGTAAAGTGCAACACACACGTGCAACGCCGCACCGCTGCACAGCCGCACACATGTGAACTAGTGATTGATTTTCGGATTCTTTCAGCTCATTCATCTGTTGAGCGAGGCGTGATGAACACATCGTTCGTTGCTGTCGAAGCCCTATTTCGGAGATCAGGAGTGAATCGTGACCCTTCTTGTGAAACGCGGTGAAAAACCTTTAAAAGAGGAAACTTCAAAAGAGGAAAATCCTTTTTATAAAGCATTCTTGGAACTTGCCGAGAAAGAGAAGCAACCAAAATTATGGAAGAAATTAGGTGATCTTTACCTTAAAAAATACGCTTTAGCCAAAAGCGATGAAGAACGAGTTCGAGTTCGATCTGAATTCTTTGAACAACATCCTGAAGCTGCTGTGCGGGCAGATTGGTTTAGAAAGCTGATCCGTTACATGCCTGTCTCAGCTAAGAATAACCGATCCGCAAAGCCAGATTATTTGAAGGATGTAATACGTGCGATTCGTAGACGCTATCCTGACGCTAGTTGCGAAATGATCTGCGAAATACTTACAGAGAACAAATTGCCAATACTGCCAAAATGGGCTGCGATCTACGGCGATATAACTTGGAAAGCGGCATTTAATCATGAGCAACTTAAAGGGGCAGTCAAAACCTTTATCTGCCGTGTCAAATAGCCTTTTTTGGATCTGGCATTCCGAACCCCGAGAGGATTTGGAAAAATTTCACTATTACACAATATTTCTGTAACGCCTCATTTAATTCGTTTTAATTCCGTCAATTACACACTCCTGCGTTTCGTAGCAATACGATTTAGAGTCATTTCCGTCGTTTGCATTTGTACGCTTTCGATGCATGGAAGCCTACAATCTCAAGTCAAAGCCAGGCGAGGAAGTCCGAAAGACGCTCTTAGCATTTCCCGATACTGATGCCGGAAATGCGGAGGCCTTCGAACTCCTCTTTGGATCAGAATTCCGTTTTGATCACACACGCGGTCTTTGGCTCGTCTGGAACGGTCAATATTGGGCTACTGACAGAACAAATGCTGCCGACCGCGCAGCTCTTGAGACCGCGCGTGCTCGTCGTTATGTCGCAGCGATCAAGATAGGTGACTCCAAAGAGGGGCGCACTCGGGTTGATTGGGCCCTTAATAGCGAATCTGTTTCTCGACGGCGGGCCCTTCTCGAAAGTGCGCAAAGTGTAGAAAGTCTCGCCACCACAGCAGCGGACTATGACAGCGATCAATTTCTGCTAAATGTCGCTAATGGTACCGTCGAACTAAAAATCGGTGCCTTTCGAAATGCAGACCCAAATGACCTCATCACTCGTACCACTGATATATGTTTTACATCTAGGGCTCAGTGTGAGCTTTGGCCGAAGTTTCTACACGACATCTTTCGAGAAGAATCAGAGCTGATTCGCTTTGTACAGAAGGCAGTTGGATACAGTTTGACTGGAGACACGCGCGAACAGTGCTTATTTCTCCTATATGGAAGTGGCGCTAACGGCAAGACCACGTTTCTTGAAATCCTCCTAAAACTGCTTGGTACATACGCGACTCTAACGCCATTTACCTCGCTGTTAGTACAAAGGAATCAGGCAAGCCCTCGAAATGATATAGCTCGCTTGCAAGGCGCTCGCCTCGTGAAGGCCTCCGAATCTCCCGAAAACTGTGCGCTAGATGAGGCGGTTGTGAAGGAGATCACGGGTGGTGACAAGATTGCGGCCCGATTCCTTTTTCATGAGTTCTTCGACTATGTGCCGCAGTTCAAGATCTGGGTCGCTACAAATCACAAACCTGTTATTCACGGCACTGACGATGCAATTTGGCGCCGCATTCGGCTAATTCCATTTACACGCCAGTTCGTGGGCGAAGAACGTGATGCCCAGATGCTTCAGAAGCTCGCCTCGGAACTTCCGGGCATTCTCAATTGGGCAATTGAAGGGTGCTTGGCGTGGCAAGCCGAAGGTTTAGGCACCGTACGCATTGTCGAGACTGCGACGCGCGAATATCGGCACGAGTCAGATCACGTCGGACGGTTCTTGCTCGCCCGATGTTCCCAGGGCGATCGCCTGTCGTGTGGTAGCGATGCACTGTTCCAAGCCTATAAGGCGTGGTGTGCTGAACATCGTGTATCTGCTGAAACTCAGCAACGATTTAATTCGGCATTGGCCGAGCGAGGGATTAACAAGAAGCGACGGCGAAGCGGGATTGTCTATCTCGGAGTTGCTCTCAATGATCCACCTTGATGGGTGTAGGGGTGTAGGGCGGTGTAGGCCTGGAAAGAAGAGTCTTGAAAAGAGAGCTTTTAGAAGAAGAGTTGTAAAAAGCTACACAAGACTACACCCCTACATCATCTGCGTACCATGCGCGCGCGCACGTATCACTAGTGGCTAGCTATACCAAGGACACGTGCGACCTTATGCAAACACTAAACAACACATAGCCCGACGCGTTAAAACGGCGCGTCGTATGAGGAGAGGAAGAATGAAAGGAAATGAGTGTCCTACTCGGGGATTCATGAATGTGAGACAAGCTGCCGAAACACTTGGTGTGTCTTCAAAGACGATATACGCATGGGTGGCACAGAATCGGATTCCCTTCTGCCGGGCCGGAAGGCGGGTCATATTCAATGAGTCCGACATCTTGGATTGGGTTAAGTATTCCGGCAACTATCAGCCAATCAATGACGGGAAATTAACTAGAGGCAAACTTGTTCGCCCTAATTTCACCGTGGTTTCCTAAAAGTTGAGGTCTCTGGAAAATGGGAAATGGTCGCGGAAGCATTTATTTACGCGCGGGGAAGTGGACGATTGATTTCACGGTTGATGGGAAGCGTATTCGTGAAGGAATCGGCACGAGCAAGCGGGTGGCCGAGATGGTGCTTAAGAAGCGTGCGACCGAGGCCATCGAAGGTAAGTACTTCAAGAAGCGCAACGGTGGCACAACGCCATTCTCCGAGTTCGGCGAAACCTATTTGGAACGGGTTACGGCATTCCAGAAGTCAGCCCGCACAGAGCGCACCCGTGTTCTCAGCTGGATGCGCCACTTCAACCGGCGTCCATTGGGCCAGATCACCCGTAATGAAATTGAAGAGTGGCAACGACAGAAACGAATGAGCGCAAAGCCCGCGACCGTCAACCGTACGCTTTGCAGGCTTCGCCACATGTTCAACAAAGCCGTGGAATGGGAAATGATGGAGGAAAATCCGATGAAACGATTGAAGTTTCTTCGCGAGAATAATGCCCGCCAACGATATCTGACTTTGGCTGAATGCCACGTCCTTCTGGAAGCCTGTTCAGCCCCCTATATTAAAGATATCTGTTCTCTCGCCATCCATACCGGCATGCGTCAGGGAGAGATCCTTAATCTCCGATTCTGTGACCTCGATTTCGCTTCCAGAACGATTCTCATTCGGGATTCCAAGAATGGACAGCCGCGTCACGTGCCCATGGATTCCACGGTGCTATCAATGTTCACCAGAACATCTCAAAACACTGAAGACGAATTCATATTTCCGGCGCGGAGTGGCAAGCGACGGACTCAACTGCAGAAAGGGTTTTCGGCCGCCCGCAAGAACTCTGGATTAATCGGATTGCACTTTCACGACCTTCGTCACACGTTTGCCAGCCACTGGGTAATGAATGGCGGCGATCTTTACGTGCTCCGAGATTTGCTAGGTCACAAGTCAATCACCATGACCCAGCGCTATGCCCACCTCTGCCCTGCCTACAAACGTGCAGTAGTTGATCGTCTGGATAACATTTGGGATTCCCCTAAACAGGGCACTCAACCGTCCGCAGAAACCAATCCTGAGGTGGTTCCGGTCACCAGCCGGTCACAAGAACCTTTTACAGAAAACAGTGATACCTCGGAGCCCTCGTCGTTAGCGGGTTAAAGAATCTTCCCGATTTTCAGGGTCGGCGGATTCGAGAGGCACTACCTGTATTGGAAATATTAACTCAGTGATTAATTACTCACCGGAAGGAACATATATGAACAATCAAGTTCACCACGCATACCACCCAGTTCCCTGGAACCGCTGTCCCGCTTGCAAGCAGGTTCTGCAAACCATCGAGAATTGTAGATGTCCAAATTGCCAAACAGCTCTATACGTAAACTCCAAATGGCCCCTCGACGAACCTGGATACCAATGGGTTCCTGATCTTCACTGCTGGCTACCCTGCTCGCATGGGAAACAGTTGGAACAGTGTTACGGAAAACCGGCGGAGATGTGAACTGACAAAATTTCACTTACTAGATTCACTGGAACACTTATTAACATGTCGGCGGCCTCGAGAGGTATGCGCCAGGTTAAGAAAGAGAACTAAGAGGCAAATACGAAATGACTAAACAAAAGCGAAATCAGAAACCATTAACGCCAGTTAAGCGAGTAGAAGAATTAAGAAGAGCGGAACCATTACCACCGTTTGTACCGTTTCATCTATGTCCAGCGTGCGAGAAGGACTACAAGGAGATCGTAAATCGTAAATGCTCGAAATGCGAAATACCTCTCTATATAGATAAGCAGGCCTGGATTCACGGACCCGGGTATCACTGGAGTTCACAAGAACAAAATTGGGCACCTGTTTGTTTTGAGATCTGGTCAGGAAGAAGCTTCTATGGCTACCCTGTTCGAATTGGAGATCCCTTCGCCTTCCCTTTCGACTTCTCAGAAACAATTATTGTGGAGCAGTATTTATTGCGCCGAACCCCCATGACCCGAAGGTCGGCGGATTTTGAGTCAACGGAACACTCCGCTGACCATCCTCAGAACTGTTCTCTGCCCGTTAGATATAAGGAGTTACGTCACTTCGACTTTCCTGGCATGTGCGATCCGTGACGCTCTGTGAGGTCGCGTTACGATTCAATAGCTACAGAATAGCTACAGCCGCCGGCCATTAATACCCGAACCGAATTCTTGAGAAGAGCACCCATAACTTTCTTGAAGTTCACCCACTCGAAAGATGCGAAGAGACCACTATGCGGTCATTTACCGGATGACTCAGATTCTGTTTGCAGCCCAAGTAACGTTCAGTCGTCTGAACCGATGCATGACCTAAAAGAAACTGAATCTGCTCCAGCTCTCCACCACTGCTGTAACAAAGCTTCGCACAAGTTCGACGGAGGTCGTGCGGGGCAACATTCTCTAATCCAATGCTTCGACTACGCTGACCTACTACATACCAAATGACATTCTCGCTGATGCCATCGCCCCAAACAGTCCCATTTTTTCGAATGGCACGGAATATTCGTCCCGTTGAGATTCTTGCAGCCACGATCCACTGATCTACTTTTTCTTTAACCCAACTAGGGATAGGGATCGTTCGGATGTGACCACCTTTGCCAACTAGATCGACGATCACCCAATGGCCCTGACGTACTTGGATCTTCTGCACTTCCAACTTCCCAAGTTCAGATCTTCTCAAGCCACATCCCAAGAGCACTGCGAGCATTGCACAATCTCGTTTCCTTCTCGGATCCTCCCCCGCAGAGTGGGTAATAAGACTTGAGCTTTGGTCGAGGCTAAGCCAGTTTCCTGTCCGGTGTCCGAGTTGTTTGGCTCCCCTAACACGCTGAATTCCAGCCGCGAGTTCAGGGCTTAGTAGGCCTGAGTCCGCCGCTTCGTGTGCCAAACGACGCACGACGGCCAATCTTTGATTGATAGTGGCGGCTGCTAAGGAACGAGACTCCAGATGAATTCTGTAGCGAACTACAACTATCCGATTGAAGGCAAGGCGCGGCTCAGATGAGTACCAGTCGATGAATTCTTCTATAGCGTGTTGGTAAACACGGCGAGAAGACGAAGCGGTTAAGCTGTTAAGAACGGCGAGTTTCGATTGATCTAGATCCGCCAGGCGAAGGCACTTCTGGTTACGCCTAGACTTTCGGTCCTTTGATCCCATACTGTCGGCCTCCCGGACCGCAGTATGGTTCTAACCCGACCTGGGATTGATGGTGAAATGGCGATTTTTCATAAGTAATCGTACTCAGTCAAACATCTTCGTGGGCTTCACTGCTTCATCCCGGACGATGTGGCGGGCGACACTGTTCACGCTCTTCACTCTTTAAGTTATCCAATGATGATGGCTCTGTGTCGAACACTCGGATAAGAGTTGACCTGTTTCGCTGGATAGAAAAATCGTTTAGGCTACCAAGCTGATAGGACATTCATGCTGCAGCCGACAAAAGAAGCACTTTTACCAACACTTATCCGGCGAGCCCGCCCAGAAGACGTTTCCGTGAGTGCTCGCATTTGCTTTGAAGCCTTCCGTACCATATCCAATCAGCATAACTTCCCTCCCGATCTTCCCGTCGTCGAGATACCCTTACAACTTCTGGCCATGATGTTCTCTCACGGACGCTTTTACTGTGTGGTTGCTGAAGTGAACGGCCAAATTGTGGGAAGTAATTGTCTAGACGAGAGGTCCGTGATTGCTGGAGTGGGACCGATAACTGTGGACCCAAATAGTCAGAACAGCGGAGTCGGTCGTATGTTGATGGACGCTGTTCTTACGCGAGTCAAAGAGAAAGGGTTTGCGGGGGTTCGCCTGATACAAGCTGCCTTCCACAATCGCTCGCTATCGCTCTACGCAAGACTCGGCTTTGAGATTCGGGAACCTTTGTCCACGATGCAAGGTCCACCAATTAAACAATTGATGGAAGGTTACAGGATCAGAGCTGCGGAAGTTTCTGATCTCAACGTATGCGAGAACATTTGCCGAAAAGTTCACGGTCATGAGCGGACACACGAATTAAGAGAAGCAATCGCGGATGGAAGTGCACTCGTTGCTGAGTACCACGGAAGGATTACTGCATATACGACCGCATTGGCATTCTTTGGTCACAGTGTTGCCGAGTCCAACCGTGACTTGGAGGCTTTGATTGCAAGCGCAGAAAAGTTCGGGGGCTCAGGAATTCTCGTTCCCAATAGAAACACAGAACTGTTTCGCTGGTGTCTGGATCATGGACTGAGAGTAGTTCAGCCCATGACTTTGATGAGCAAAGGTCTATACAACGAACCGCACGGCGCATTTCTACCCTCGATCTCATTTTGACGATTCTCGCAAGGAAGTATCTGGGGTTATGAGCACCATAAAGTTGACCAGATACGAGATAACAGGCGTTTACACAAGTAATCCGATAGCTAGCGGAATGGGGATTCCTCTACAGTGACACTCGGAACCGGCGCGATAATTGAGCTGGGCACCCAAGACATATCAAGATGCTAATGATTCTTAAGGATGCGCAAGCATGCCCCGATGTATTTTGCTGGTTCGGGCGATACCTATAGAAGACGTTCAGGCTTATAAACCGCAATCGCCTAACGCTTCCAACCGAGCTACTGGAATTTTGGGCCATTACCGGCGGCGGGGACGCCTTTGAAACTGAAACGATTCTTCGTCCCAACGTCCCGCAAGCACCAAACGAATGCTTCGTAGAAGACGATACCGATGGCAGAAATGCCTGGCAACGTAACCTAGGAATGCCAGCAAGCTTGTTTCTTTTTCAAGAGGGTCTTTTTCTTTCGGCAATAGACCTCGGGGGCCAGCGATATGTGACCCTGCGTGAGGACTATTCAGTCGAACTAGAATTTCTTTCTCTCGATTTATGGTATCTGCACACTATGAGAGATGCATATGCGGACAGGTACGGCCTTCCAAATAACTTCTGAGAACGGGCGTTTTCACTAGTAATCGGTTTACTTGTGTAATAGGGATTTTTCGACAGTAACCTTATTGCAGAACCGTCAAGTAGAATTAAGACTCCCGATGAAGGCTTTGACGAACCTCATTTTCGCTTTAGCAGCCGTTGGTTTCATGGCAATGTTGGTGGTTCATGTGGCCTCACTATTCGGTAACACTTACCTTTTTTCACACATATTTGAGGTTCTCGTCCCCGGAGTATTCGTTGTTTTTCTGCCAACGATATTCGTGATGAATAGCATGACGAGGGATTTCAAGCAGAAGGACATCTGGCGTGCGGCACTACGCGGTTGTCCTCAATGGATGCGTTGGGCAGTGTGGGGCATTTTCGGATATTGCTGGGCTGGCTTTTTCGTTTTGCCGTTCGTCTACGGTGGTGGCATGGAGTCTGCCGCCAATAAAGCTCGATCCCTGTCGGCAACACTGCTGATTTTCTATTTGATTCCGGCAGCTGTATCGTATTCGGCAACGCACCTCGAACAATTCGATGAAAACAGACGGTGCGTCAACGGCCATCGTCTCTCACCACTCGCAAAGTTTTGTGAAGAATGCGGGGCCCCAGTAGCCCAGCCTTCGAAGTAGTCCTCGATAGCAGCCGATTTCACAAGTAATCGGGTTACTCGTAAAATGGCGATTTTTCATAAGTTAACTTAGCTTGCCGAAGAGCACGTACCTAAGACGATCCTGCCGGGGGATCCAAAATAGAAACGCAAAGCGGCGATTGGCACATGGCTTTGACGTTTCCTCTTGAAAAGAAGCAACAGGATAAGACGGAACGCCTTATCTGAACAGTCTTCGTCGCGTAATCCCAGCTAGTCCAATCAGTCCTGTGGCTGTCATCAGCACAGTCGTAGGTTCTGGAGTCGGCACAAGGGAGCCGAAGAGTCCGTCTCGCTCGCCATTGATTCCCGCTGTGAAGAAGAGGGTGTTGGATGTGCTTCCTGCGTTCCCGTTTCCAAATTCGATGGCCCACAATCCTGAATTGGTCAAAGGCGAGCCGTTGACACTGAGCAGCTTTCCAATAAATTCGCCGGTGCTTGGATTGAAGGCATTAATCTGCCCGTCCCCAAAATTTCCTACCAAAAGACTATTCCCGAAAGTACCGAATCCAGCCGGTGCCAGAGCAATACCCCATGGAGCGTTTAGAGGACCATTCGAGATCAATCGTCTTACAAAATTTCCATTTGTGTCGAAAAGGCTTACATAACCAAGTCCCGCCCCGGTCTGCGCCCCGCGCGTACCGAGTTGAGCGTATGCCACGACGAGTTGCCCTCCCACAAGTTTCACGCTGTAAGGCGCATATCCTTCGGGCAAAGTGGGATCGACAAACGAACCCGCCAAAGCGATTGGATGGAAGCTACTATCGAAGACCTGCACCCCGCCACCACTCACAAAGTTAGCCGCATAGAGATGATCCGCGGAACCATTGTTAGCCAAGGCTAAATCAGTGAAGACAGCACCGGGAACCGAAGCAGCTGTTACAGCAGTCGTACCGGCTCCCGCGTTCCAGCCTGCGATGGTGCCGCTAAGGGTCGCGAAAAGGAAAGTAGCCGGATTGCCATTGACTACAAATTCTCCCGCTTTATTACTAAATACGGTTCCAGTTGGGCCAGAGGGCGGACCACCGGCTGGAATCGTGACCACCAAAGGATTGATGGTGCCAAGCCCGTTGTACAGAGACGAAACGCCACTGCCTTGATCGGAAATCCAGTAGGGAGAAGTGGCACTATTCGAGATTCCCCAGGGATTGCGTAAATTTGGATCGGTGTTGAGTGCGAACCCTGGAATATTCGATACCAGATTCATTTGGAAGACCGTCATGTTGTCAGCGCTCGCTGGAACGCTGATAAGGCCAATAAGAATGACGGCAACAAGATTGAGAATCTTGCTCGAAATCTGACTTGTGCAAGGTGACTGCATGGCTGGAACCGCTCCTGCTTCTTGGGCTTTGAACTAAGAGGGTGTTTAACACCGGCGGGTTTACTGAAAATTATTGACTAACCAAAACAACTACACAGAAGACGTATCAGTCTGTAATGAATCGAATGGTAAGACAGACGAGTGACACCGCCAGGTTCCCGTCACGATGATTTGGTTCTATCGTGCGCGGTTCTGACTTGCATGGCTTGCCACTCGCAGTAATTTGTCGGTCTCCGGCAAAGTCAGGTTCAGTAGCTTGGTTGGATCAAGGTATTGGCCTGCCCAGCGCACGCCCATGTGCAGATGTGGCCCAGTCACGCGGCCCGTAGCGCCACTCAATCCAAGGCGCTGCCCTTTGCGCACCTTCTGGCCTTGTCGGACCAGTGTTTTCGAGAGATGCATATAGATGGTGAAGAAGTGCTGGCCGTGATCGATGAGCACACAATTTCCTTCATAGAAAAGCTCCCGTGCCAACACTACTGTGCCTGAGTTCGACGCCACCACCGGCGATCCTTCTCTGATAGGGAAATCGGTTCCGCGATGTTGACTCGTTAATTCTTCGTTGAAAATGCGAGTCATGCCAAAAGAATTGGTCGGCTGAGCAGTTACTGGGTTAATGAAATCACCGGACCACTGTGGCATGGGTATGAAATGCGCAAACGCGCGTTCTTTGAGCCGTTGATCAGCCACGATCGTTCTTTGGCTAGCCTCGTCAGGATTGACGAAGTTTTCAGCGACATTCACATCTCCTGTTCTAAATGTCACCATTCCAATCTCCACAGTTTTGGTAATGCTCGCCACTCGACCGCTCGGCACCACTGCTCGGATTCTGAGTTCGTATGTCCCGGGTATCGTTTCTACGTCAGCACCCGCTAGTGAATACCAGATCCTTGGTTGGTTCGAACGGAAGAAGAGAAGGTCTTTGCCTAGAAACTGGCCCATGACCTTTGTGGCCTCGCGATTCAGCGCCACGGTGAAGAGGGTGACGGAGCCTGGTTGCAGATCATTGGGCTGCCAGAAGACGGTCTTGATCAGGCTTTCCGTCTGACCGGAGAGGGACAACGGGGCAAGTATGAAAATTATGAAAAACTTAGATAACTTACAGCGAACCATGAACGTGTACCGAGGAATTGTCCTGCACCCAATAGATGCAGGTGCAAGGTCCTATTCTGCCCTCCTATAACATCTGCTGCTTATTGGAAATTGCCCGCCCGCGAGCGGAGTCAGCGCGCACCAAAAATAAAGGGCGGCTCTAAGACACTTATTAGTGATCATCTTGTCATCAGTGTTGCCAAGAGGCAGAACCTTAATGTGAGCTGAAATGATCCATATGCAGGTGAACTCAAGCTCCCGTCTAGTCCATCGGTGTAAGTAGTAATTCTCATAACCAATTGTTTTACGAGCAATCTCACGTTTGACGGCGAGCATCAATGTCTTTGCTTGGGACGAATCAAGGGGCATTGAGTTGCGAATCTGTCTTGTATCGGCTTTTCCTCCGAGTACCCAACGTCTAAATGAATACGGATTTCACCTCGCTTCCGAAGTTCAACATCACGCGGAACTCATTGTTTTAGGGGACAAACACAACGAGGGTGCGGAAGACGATCAATTTGATGTTGATCGTTGCTGGTCTTTTAATTCCGTCAAAACTCCCTTTTCAATCCTCAACGCAGTGAAGCGGGTCAAACCTGACCTGGTCTGGTTCAATCTGGTTTATTCATCATTTGGCGATGGTGCCTTGCCGGCTTTTGCTGGTTTGTGTACTCCGGCGTTATTGAGAGCGCATGGATTTGGAACTCACGTAACACTGCATCACCTCATGGAGAATGTTGACCTCGCAGACGCCGATGTCCGCTTCGGTCGTCTGTATCAGCTGGGCGGAGCTGTTGCCACTCGAATGCTCCTGTTATCGAACAGCGTGTCCGTCCTCCTTCCTAGCTATAAAGAGAAATTGAATAAAAAGTACGGGTGGGGAAAGGTCGTAGTCCACCCCCATGGGATCTTGGGAAATCTGTTCAAACCCACACATTCAATCGATCGGGAGTTGCGGATCCTCGCTTTCGGCAAGTGGGGACGCTACAAACGGCTTGAGGACATGATCGATGCTTTCGAGTTGGTTAGCCAAGACTTGCCGGGCGCAAGGTTAATTATTGCTGGACCCGATCATCCGAATCGTCCCGGATACGTGGCGTCCCTTCAACAGCAATACTCTTCCAATTCGTCGATCAAGTTCCTTGGATACATCCCAGAGAATGAATTATGCCGCGTGTTTTCCTCGGCCGACGTTGTTGTACTTCCTTATTCCTCGTCGGGAGGCCCGAGCGGGGTGGCCCACCAGGCTTGTCAATATTCCCTGCCGATCATCGCCGCCGGAATAGAGGATTTGCGAACGCTCACGAACGAAGCACAACTTGCTGTGGAGTTCTACGAGCCGGGAAACGTGAATGATCTAGCCACTAAATTGCGGATACTAGCAGCGGATCCTGGCAAAAGGCAGGCGATGGCGGCAATGAACGCCGCCGTTGCTGAACGGATGCTGATTCGAAACGTTGTACGTGACTATGTAAGTCATTTCGAAGAGTTACTTGGGGTAGGTCGGTCCACCGAGGCCATTTCCGAGGTTGCCGCTTAGGGGTTTCGAATGCAGTCTGAGCTTTATAGTTTCATTCTCCCAGCTTTCAACGAAGAGCATCGTCTGCCCTCGACCCTCTACCATCTGCTTGCATTGGCCGATGAGAAAAATTGGCGGATCGAGATCCTCGCTGTTGATGACGGTTCCACAGATGCGACTGCTTCTGTGATCAAGCGTCTACAAAACGTTGTTCCACAACTCCGCTATGTTGGCATTCCTCATAGGCTAGGGAAAGGAAATGCGGTACGGGAAGGAGTAAGGCAGGCGCGGGGCAATGCGATCTTCTTCTGCGACTCTGACCTTGCTTCGGGGGTGCGAGAAGTCATAAAAATCGAAGCAGCTTTACGGCTGGGAGCGCAGGTTGTCATTGGAAATCGAAATAGCCCCGACTCCAGTTTTACGCGCTGCTCGCGTTGGCGACAAGTTGGAAGCACGATGTTTCGGAGCTGGACACGTTTAATGTTACCCCTTCAGATTGTTGACACACAGTGTGGTCTAAAAGCCTTTGAGGCGGATGCAGCGCGATTGCTTTTCTCGCGGCAGACGCTAACGGGCTGGGCCTTTGATGCGGAGCTGCTGGCAATTGCCCGAGCAAATAGGCTCACCATTACCGAGGTTGGAATTTGCATCACGGATCATCCCAAGAGCCGTTTCCGACTTGTACCGGATGGAATTCGATGTTTTGCAGATGTAATTGAGATCCGAGGCAATTTATTAAGCGGAGCCTACCGCCAGTCCGCTCCAGCCTTGGCTACAGAAGTAATTAGTGAGGTGGAAGAAGCCGCCTAATGAAACCCCGTTACTTTGTTCAGTAAACATGATTACTGTTGAGAACAGGCGTTATCACAAGCTATCTAACTTGAATGACGATTTTTCGATGAAAGCTTCATCCGCAATCCTTCCTGCATTTGCGGAGTTTTTGGCGGGGGACCTCGATTGACCTGCTCAGCTGCGCGAGTATCATAGCAGCGCCAATCTGTTACCAGTTCGCCTCCATAGCGCGCCTAGGAGAACACCATGCGCCGAATTGCCTCCCTTTCCCTACTTCTGGTTCTGTCGCCTTGCGTTATCGCTTGTTCAACCAAGAGTCGCAATGCTGAGTTTCAGTCATCCGCAACAGCCAGTGCGCCTCCTGGATATGCGGAAGAGATTGCGAAGTGGCGAAAAGATTATGATCGTGAGCTGATGTCAGAGAAAGGGCCGCTTTTCCTAATCACTCGCGACAACTTACCCGAAGGCATATCAGAAGTAGGAAGCGCACCATCCAGCCGAGTCAAGTTACCTGACCGTGCGCCAAAGCATGTTGGAAATATTGAGCGTCGAGGCAACGAGATTACCTTCAGGCCCGCGAGGGGAGTGGCGGTGAACTTGAACGGTAAACCATTGCGAGGAGCGGCACTGCTCCGGGTGGGCGTAGCCCCGGCTCCACGCGACGCAATTCAATTTGGTGATTTTGAAATCCGGGTATCGGGTTCGCAGCTAATTGCCAGAGATCAGCAAAGTTCCTATCGAAAAGCGTTCAAGGGAGCGGCTTGGTTTCCAATGAATACCGGCTATCGTGTAGAGGGCGCTTTCATTTCCTATCCCGAGCCTAAAAATATCAAGGTACCCGACACAACTGGACGCGATCGGCAAATGAAGGTGCCCGGGTATGTGACGTTTCAGCTCGATGGAAAGACTCAGCGTCTGGAACCCGTATTTGCTGATGACGACAAGATACTGTTCTTTATGTTCAAAGACAGTACTTCGGGACATGAGACCTATGGCGCGGGGAGGTTCCTAGACACCGAACTGCCCAAAGGGGGGAAGGTCTTGTTGGACTTCAACAAAGCCTACAATCCATATTGCGCCGTGAATCCCTATTCGTCGTGCCCAATCCCACCAAAACAGAACAAAATGAGCATACGAGTAGAGGCCGGAGAGATCTATCACGGCGACCATTAGGCGGGGAGTCCGAATGAATTTGCCGTTTACTTGTGTAATGGGGATTTTTCACCAGGAATCTTCCTCTAGATGTGTAGGATTGATTCGGGAAATGGATCGCGAATCTGCAAATCAGCCGCCCATAAGCAGGGCCTTGGTATGGTGGTTGGTTGGTCTGGGAGTTTTTTTTCTTCTATCTCTCGCAATCGGGTGGTTTGACAACACTACTCAACTTAGCCCGTCCCGCGATAGCGTTCTGACGGTATGCCTTGCCATAGCGAGTCTAAGTGGATTGGTATTCGGCATAATAGTCGTCCGCAACTCTAAAGAAATGCCCGTCTGGCGGCGTGCCGGGCTGTCTTTATTTGGATTGGTGGGATTCATTGCCGCTTTTCAGATGGTCACTTCCACCACAAATATTGCTCTAGGTTGGATCGACTTTCCCCCCAACAAAACAAAAACTTATCCGACGAAGATGTCGATTTCTCGCGCCTATCAGACGCACGGCAAAGGCCGAAGCTGGAATATTCAAACAACACCGATTTGGTCATACCTCGACATTACCGAGGATGATTACAAATTCATGCTCACACATCGTCCTCCAGCAGACCGCTCAAGCGATCCCGATGAGATTTCAAGCGAAGGTTACTTCTGTGCCAAGGTTACTGTCCAGCAATCAGGAGCTGCTACCCGGATCTTATATGCCGGAACTCATAAACTACCCAAAGGAACAGTAGTTATTTGTTCGTCACGAACCGACGAGTGACTACGAATGCAGTTGCAGAATTGCTGTTATTTACAGGCGTTCTACCAGCAATCCGGTTCCTAGTGAAATGGGGATTTTTCACTAGTTTTGGAGTTCGAGAAAATTCCGGGTTGCGTATCGTTCTCTCCATGGTAAATTCCGGCAGTGCTTAGAACCCGTAAAGTCGCGACGTTCATGGCGGCCTGTATCGCGGTTACTCTTGTGTTGAAGGTTTCAATCGCTGCTCAAGTTTCAATTCATAAATCGCCCATCCGCACCAGCCGCAGCCTAAAATCGTCGCTCCCGATCTCAGTGACGGGCGAAGACGCTGCAAAGCATTTGCTTAGCACTTCGACGACCTACGCCCCACCTGTGAGCGTTGAGGTCGAAGGAAATGTGCGGCTACACATCGTGATTGACGAGCTGGGCCTTGTCTCGGCCACGAAGGTGCTCTCGGGACATAAATGGCTACAAACCTCTGCCCAGGAGATCGTTAAGAGATGGGCATATCGGCCTTTCGAGCGGAACGGAAAGCCGGTAACGGCCGAAACCGCTGTAGAAGTGCAATTCAAAAAGAATCCTGAAGATCAGACATATAAGGTGTGGAGTGCTGCTCAGGACAACGCAAACCGACTACTCTTGAATGGTGAGCGTCAAGCCGCTATAGAGGCGTTCAGACAATCGGTGCTGGCGGCGGAGAAGGTCGGAGACATAGAGTTGGCCGATACTTTGGGTGAGTTAGCACGGGCCCTGATTTTTAATGGAAGGTACGATCTTGCATTTCCGGTTCAGCACCGTCGCTTGATAGTGCTGCTTAGGAGCAGGATTCAGAATCCGCCTGAAATCGCCCAAGCGCGCACAGACCTTGCTATGTCATACGTGAAGCAGAACGACTTCGAGGACGCAGCTTCTGTGGCCAGACCCGCGATACCCATTCTCGAAGAATACCGCGCCAAGGCAAAAGATACTGATAACAGGGCTGCACTGGAAAGAAGCCTTGCAGTCGCATACTTTTCCCTCGCCGTCATTTACGACAAGACGGGAAAGGCGGCTATGGCTGAGACACTTTACAAAAACTCGATCGAGATTGGCAGGAAGACCCTGTCACCCGACGAAGCTGCACTAGTTATGCGACTGTATGCCGCGATGCTTAGAAAACATGGGTCGCCAGAAAAGGCCGGTGCTTTAGAAGCTGACGCCACAGCATTACAGCTCAATTTGCAACCAACAGAGTCAAACAAGAAGTAAGCATTCGATTTCATCACGTACCGCTTAAAGTGCTAACTGACGGCAATAACGGTTCAGAACAGGCGTTATCACAAGTAATCCCGGTTACTGGTGAAATGGGGATTGTCACTTGTTATGCAGTTGAGATTCAACATTTGTCGTCACC
>JADMIO010932633.1_pt1 | contig 34578 bp, 30 predicted proteins | sample 8958161 | NCBI WGS metagenome assembly JADMIO01 (sample SAMN16585339, study PRJNA669376) | soil metagenome | isolation source: Crop rotation soil | place: USA: Cullars Rotation, Alabama | collected 2011
GCCTGCGGGCCCGCCGCGGAAAGCCGATAGTCCGGGCTCCGTAGGGGCGACGCATGCGTCGCCCTGACCAGAACGATGCACCGGTGAGGGCGACGCATGCGTCGCCCCGACGGCCTCATGCGAAGGCGAGCAGCCGCCGCGGCGTCTCGACCAGCATCGCCTCGATCGCGTCCTCGGCGACTCCCTTGCGCCGCATCAGCGGCACGACGTTCTCGAGGATGTGCGCATAGCCGTGCCCGCCATAGGCGGCGAGCTTGTCCTTGAAGCAGATGTCGTGCGCGACGACGAGCTGCGCGCCGAACCCTTCGGCGATCAGCCAGCCCAGCAGGTTGATGCGCGCCGCATCGTTGGGCATGTCGACCGGCAGGCTCCACGCGTAGTACGAGCCTTCCGAGCCGAACAGGTCGAACTCGATGATGCAGCCGGTCTCGGCGAGGCGCCGCAGCGCCTGCCGGTCTGCGATCGTGCGGTCGATGTGGCACAGCACGGTGCGCGACAGGTCGGCACCGGCCGCGCGCAGGATCTCGACGATCTCGAACGGCGCCGCGCCGTGGCGGCCGGGGTGGATCATCAGCGGCGCGCCGCTCTCCCGCTGCGCCAGGGCCGAGGCACGCAGCACCTTGATCTCGGTCGGGGTGATCGGCCAGGAGCAGCCGACCTCGCCGATCAGCCCGGGCCGTACGCCGGTCTCGCCGACGCCGTCGCGGAGCTCGCCGACGATGCGCGCCGCGATCTCCGCCTCGGACGTTTCGTGCACGCGATGATCGGCGGGATAGGTCTCCTCGACATAGTACGAGCTGCCCATGACGATATGGAGCCCGGTGGCGCGCGCGATCTGCGCGAGCGCCGCGGGGTTGCGGCCGATCCCGATGCTCGTGGCGTCCACCACCGTGCGCCCGCCGGAGGTGCAGTAGCGCCGCAGCTCGGCCGAGGCGGTCGCCGCATCGGTGAGGTTGCAGTTGTCGCAATTGGCGATGCCGCCGAAGCGGATGCGGCCCAGGGTCTCGAGCGTCAGCGGCGCGTAGAACTCCGTCCGCGCGGCGGGGTCGTCCGGCGGCTTGGCCACGTGCGGCATCTCGACCACGATGTGCTCGTGCATCATCGTGCGGCCGAGCTGTCCCGGCTCGACCGGACCGAGCACGGTCTGGGCCATGCCGCGCAGCGCGGCGGGGAAAGGATCGTTGGTCACGGATCGCATCCGACTTGTAGGGGCGACGCATGCGTCGCCCGCACCGGCTACAACACCACCGGCGGGCCTTGCCGGCGCAGCACCGCGCCGGCGCGCACGCCGGTCTGCTTGCCGTCGGCGAACGCCACCGCGCCGTTGACGATCACGTGGCGCATGCCCTGCGCGAGCTGGTTGGGCTCGAAGGTCGTGCCGCGCTCGCCGAACGTCGCGGGGTCGAACACCGCGAGGTCGGCGCGCGCGCCGACGCGGACAGCACCGCGATCCGCGAGGCCGAGGATCGAGGCCGGCAGTCCGGTCAGGCGGTTTACCGCCGCTTCCGGGCTCAGCAGCCGCCATTCGCGCACCATCGCGCGCCAGAACCACGCCGCCCAGGTATAGGCGCCGTGGAAGACCTTGCCGGCGAGCGGTCCGTCGGGCGCCAGGTCGGTCGCGTCCGAGCCGGGCATGCATAGCGGATGGGTGAACGCCAGCTTCTGCGCCGACTCGGTGTAGGTGTGGAGGATGACCATCGGCCGCTGCAGCGTCTCGGCCTCGTCGGCGAGGACATCGAGCGCGCAATCATGCGGGTCGCGGCGGCGCTCGCGCCCGATCTCGCCGAACGAGCGGCGCGAGACGTCCGGCCGGTCCGGCAGGTCGAGCAGCACGACCTTGTCCCAGTCGCCGACGCTCGAGATGATGCTGGGGAAGGTCTTGATGCGCGCGCGCGCGGCGTCGTCGGCGAGGTGGCGGCGCAGGCCGGCCACGCCCTCCGCCAGGCTCCAGGGCGGCAGCAGGGTGCTCAGCATCGTGGTTCCGTAGAGCCGCGTGTGCATGTCGAAGGCGATGTCCTGGCCGCGCGCGCGCGCGGCCTCGACCGCGTCGATGCAGCGCTGGCTCTCGGCGTCGCCCGAGCGCGGGATCAGGTGGCTGACCTGGAGCTTGACCTCGGCGGCGCGCGCGGTGCGGATCGCCTCCTCGACCGCTTCCGCCGCACCCTCCGCGCGCTTGCGCGTGTGCGTCGCATAGAACCCGCCGGCGCGGCCGGCCTCGCGCGCCAGGGCGATGAGCTCGGCCTCCGCGCAGCCGACCTCGGCGGGATATTCGAGGCCGATCGAGTAGCCGATCGCGCCTTCGGCCAACCCCTCGCGCATCAGGACCCGCATGCGCGCGGTCTCGTCCGGCGTCGCCGCGCGGTCGGCGAGTCCGACGGTCGCAAGCCGCAGCTGCCCGTTGGGCACCAGGGTCATCACGTTGACCGCGGGCTTGGCGGCGGCGAGCCGCTCGAGATAGCCGCCGAGGCTGCGCCAGGTGAGCTGGATGCTGTCGTCGAAGCCGTAGATCGCGGTGCCGGCGAGGCGCGGGTCGCCGATCGGCCCGCAGCCGAAGCCGCAATTGCCGATCACCTCGGTGGTGACGCCCTGCGCGATCGCGCTCGCGGCGCGCGGGTCGACCAGCAGCGTGTAGTCGGAATGGCTGTGGATGTCGATGAAGCCCGGCGCCACCGCGAGCTCGCGCGCGTCGATCTCGACCGCCGCGTCGCCGGCCGGCCGCCCGATCTCGACGATGCGCCCGTCGGCGACCGCGACGTCCGCGGCGAGCGGCGGGCCGCCCGTGCCGTCGTAGATCGTGCCGCCGCGAAGCAGGATGTCGTAGGCCATGGCTCGCAATCACAAAAATGGGGGTTGATTGAAGACCGCGCCGACGGCCAAGACAAATCATTTCGGATGATCGGCTGCCATACGATTCCCTTATGGCGACGCCGACCCCTGCTTGAGTGCCCGGCGTACGGCGCGTCGGGTTGCCCATCGGGTCGATGAATTCAGGAGGCAGACCGCGCGGCATTCGTAGGGGCCGAGCTTGCTCGGCCCCGCCGCGCGTAGCGCGGCCAAGTCCCGGATGGGCGGCCTTCGGCCGCCGGGGTCGAGCAAGCTCGACCCCTACGGGGACGGGGCGATCACTTCTGGAAGTGCATCAGCACGCGCCGGACGCCCTTCCCGTCCTTGCTGAGCTCCGCGAGGATGCGCACGGTCTTGCCGTTGCGCTCGACGTAGGCGGCACGCGTCTCGCCCGAGTGGAAGTCGCCGGGATTGCGCGGCACGAACCGCGTCGCCCCGGTGACGGCCTCCACCTGGGCGAGCGTGGTGTTCGCGACGAACAGCTCGGCATAAGCACCCCAGCCGCGCGAGTCCTCGCTGAGATGCACGCCGATGACGTCGCCCGAGAGTTCCATGAACACGTCGTCGGCGCCGCTCGTCGAGCGCGCCCAGGCGGGGATCTCGAGATTGGCACCCGACGTCTTCGTCGCGGTCGCGCGTGCGGCGAGGCGATCCTTGGTCTGGAGGGACGTCGGCATGCCGGCGTCCGCCATCTCGAGGAGCTCGGCGATGAGAGATGCGGCGGTGAGCGCGGCAGCGTTCATAACCGACCTCGGCAGCGAGCTGCGGCGCCGCCCTGGCGCCGCAGCTGCATCCCTACTGCGCCTCGGTGAACCGCGCCTCGGCCGCGCGCAGCGCCGCCATCGGGTCGGCGTTGCTCAGCACCACCTGGTGGGTCGCGTCGTTGAGGATCGCCTGGAGGGTGCGGGTGTTGCACTCGGTGGGCTCGATCCAGCTGCGCGTCTGCCAGGCCTGCACCATGGTGCGGACCCAGGCGTTCTGTGGCTGGGCGAAGAACGGGTCTTCGAGCACCGAGCGGCGCGTCGGCACCTGGCCGCCGACCGTCGCCCACAGCCGCACGCCGTCGCGCCTCACCATGTAGTCGACGAAGCGCGCCGCCTCGGCCTGGTTCGGCGAGCGGTTCCACACCGCCACCCACCAGCCCGAGACCGGCATCGGCCCGGGGCCCTGCCCCGAGATCGACGGCCACGGCATGATCGCGACGTTCTCGGCGCCGTACTGGACCTGCTGCACGATGCCCGAGTAGCGCAGGTTGGAGGTGATCGCCATCGCGTAGCGCCCGGCGACGAACTGGTCGGTGATGTCGTCGACGTGATAGGTCAGCGCCTCCTGCGGCGTCACCTGCAGCCGGGTGATGAGATCGGCGGTGTAGCGCATCGCGGCGGCCCCGGCCTCGGTCGCGAAATGCGGGCGACACCCTTCGAACAGATTTCCGCCGGAGTCGGCGAGCCGCAGCAGCACGGGCGTGCTCTCGGTGCGCGTCGGGGCCAGCGGCACGCCGAAGCCCCAGGTCTCGGTGCGGCCGCCGGCGCGGCGCGTCAGGCGCTGCGCCGCTTCGGCGAGGCGGTCCCAGGATGCCCGCCGCGGCCAGCAGGTCGCGCCGGTAGTAGATGACGCTCGCGCCATGGAACAGCGGCAGCGCGTGCAGGCGCTCGCCGGTGCGCGCCGCGTCCCAGCCGGCGCGCACGAAGAAATCGTCGCGCTCGGCCTGCGGCCAGTTGCGCACGATCGCCTGGTTGAGGTCGGCCGCGGCGCCCGACTGGATCAGGCCGCCGAGATTCTTGGCGTCGATCCAGACGATGTCGGGGTTCTGGCCGGTGCGGTGGCCGAGGAAGAAGCGCGGCGGCATCTGCGCGAAATCCTGCGGCTCGACCCGGATGCGGATATTGGGGTTGGCGCGCTCGTAGTTCTCGATCATCTGGCGCAACGCGACCTCGCGCGGGCTGGTGCGGGTCGGGTTGAGGAAGGTCCACATCGTGATCGTGGTCTGCGCCAGCGCAGCCCCGCCGTGGAACAGGGCGAGCGCCGCCGCGGCGATCGCCATCCGTCTGCCCAATCGAGTCATAAGCGTATCCTCCTGTCCGGTTGTCAGTGCGTGCCGTCGAGAATCGCGCCCTGCGCCGCGAGGCGCTCGCGCAGCGCCGCGACGGAGAGCTGGCGCAGGGATGCACCCTCCGTGGCGGAGATCGCCGCGGCGGTGCCCGCGGCCTGTCCCATGCCCATGCAGGTGCCCATCACGCGCGCCGAGCCGTGCGCCTCGCGCGTCGCCGACAGGCAGCGCCCGGCGACCAGCAGGTTGGTCGTGCCGCGCGGCAGCAGGCAGCCATAGGGGATGTCGTAGGAGCCGCCGTCCTTGATCATCTCGCGGCGATGCGCGGTGCCGGCGCCGTGGACGTCGAGCTCGTGGGCGCCCTTGCAGATGCCGTCGGCGCGCTTGCGCCCGGCCAGCACGTCGTCGCGCGTCAGCACGAGCTCGCCCATGATGCGGCGGGTCTCGCGGATGCCGATGCGCGGGGCAATACCGGAAAAATGCGCGTTCTCGAAACCCGGCACCGAGGATTTCAGGAACCGCGCGCAGGTCCACACCTGGTCGAAGAGGTCGGGGAGCGCACCGCTCAGCGCATCGGTGCGCGTGGCGTCGAGATTGGCGATGCGCGTGGTGTTGAGGCTGACCTCGCGCCGCGCGATCGACACCGGGCAGATCGCCAGGATGCCGCAGGGATAGAGATCGCCGCGCGCGATCGCGCCGGCGACCAGCGGCCCGTTGCCGTCGAAGAACACCGAGGCGATGCCCTGGCGGTAGAGCTGCTCGGCGCAACTCTCCTTCGAGCGCGGCTCGAGCAGGCACTCGCCGAGCCCCACCGAGTCGAGGTTGCGGCGCACGAAGTCGAGCAGGGGCTCGGGCTCGACCCCGACCATGCGGAAGATCAGGGTCACGGGCTGGAGCTCGCCCTTGGCGCCGCCCTGCTCCCAGGGTGCCCCGGCCATCATCGCGATGTCGCCGTCGCCCGAGCAGTCGATGAACAGCTCGGCGGTCACCAGGGTGCGGCGGTTCTTGTTGAGCACGACGATGCCGGTGACCCGGCCGTGCTCGACCACGACGTCCTCGGCGAAGCTGTAGAGCAGCAGCTCGACGCCGGCGCGCTTCACCAGGCGCATCACCGCGAGCTTCATGATCTCGGGGTCGACGCAGGTCAGCCACAGCGAGCGCCAGTCGAAATAGGGCTCGATCAGCCCGCCGAGCGCGCGGCATTCGTCGAGCAGCTCGCGGCAGACGCCGCCCGCCACCCACTCGCCGCGGGCGTCGAGCACCGCGTTGAGCGGCAGCCCCGACACCAGCTCGCCGCCGATCATCGGCCCCGCGTCGACCAGCAGGGTGCGCGCTCCGTTGCGCGCCGCCGCCACCGCGGCCGCCACCCCGGCGCTGCCGCCGCCGACCACCACGACGTCGTAGTGCAGCGTGCCGATCGCGGTGGTCATGGCTTGGTACCACGCCGCCGCGTTCGTACGGGCCGGGCTTGTCCGGCCCCAGCGGGCGAAGCCCGCTCGTGTTGCGAGATGGCCGGCCTTCGGCCGGCGGGGCCGGGCAAGCCCGGCCCGTACGAATGCACGACCGCCCGCGCCACATTCGCGCAACCCGCCATCAATACGTTCCCTCCAGCACCGCGCCCTGCTCGCGCAGGACGTCGCGCAGAGCGGGCACGCGGACCGCGCGCACGTCGCCCGACCAGGCATTGGCGGCGACGCACATCGCCGCGGCGGTGCCGGCGGCCTGTCCCATCGCCATCACCGTGCCCATCACCCGCGCCGAGGAATGCGCCTCGCGGGTCGCCGACATGCAGCGGCCGGCGACCAGCACGTTCTTCAGGTTGCGCGGCACCATGGTCGCGTAGGGGATGTCGTAGGAGCCGCCGTCCTTGATCGTCTCGCGGCGATGGCCGGTGCCGCTCTTGTGGATGTCGAGCTCGTGCGCACCCTTGGCGATCGCGTCGTCGCGCTTGCGTGCCTCGAGGATGTCGGCACCGTTGAGCACGTAGTCGCCGAGCACGCGGCGGGTCTCGCGGATGCCGATGCGCGGCGCGATGCCGGAGAAGCACGCCTGCTCGAAGCCGGGCATCTGCTTGGACAGGAAGCCGGCGCAGGTCCACACCTGGTCGAGCAGGTCGGGCAGCGCCTGGCTCAGTCTGTCGGTCTGCGTCGCGTCGAGGTTGCCGATGCGCGTGGTGTTGAGGCTGACCTCGCGCCGCGCGAGCGACACCGGGGTGATGCCGATCATCGAGGTCTTGAACATCTCGCCGCGCGCGATGGCGCCGCCGAGCAGCGGACCCTCGGCGATGACGAACACCTTTGCCAGGCCCTGGCGGTAGAGCGCCTCGGCGCATTCCTGCCGCGTCAGCGTGATGCCGGGATACTCGGCGAGGCCGAAATTCTCCGGATGGTCGCGCACGAAGCGCAGCAGGCGCTCCGAGTCGACGTTCATCATGCGGAAGACCATGGTCAGCGGCTGGAGGTCGCCTGCCGCCGCGTCGCCGACCTCGAAGGGGGCGCCGGCGCCGATCGCGAGGTCGCCGTCCCCCGAGCAGTCGATGAACACCTTGGCACGGATCAGGGTGCGGCGGTTCTTGTTGAGCACGACCATGCCGTGCACCTGGCCGTCGCGCGCCACGACCTCGTCGGCGAAGGTGTAGAGCAGCAGGTGCACCTTGTGGCGCCGCACCAGGTTGATCACCGCGATCTTCATGATCTCGGGGTCGACCGCGACGACGTGCAGCGAGCGGTAGTCGAAGATCGGCCCGATATAGCCGCCCAGGCGGTCGCACTCGTCGAGCAGCTCGCGCACCACGCCGCCGACCACCCATTCGCCGCGCGACGACAGGCAGCCGTCGACCGGGATGCCGGAGACCAGCTCGCCGCCGATCATCGGCCCGGCGTCGATCAGCACGGTGCGGGCACCGTTGCGCGCGGCGCCGATCGCGGCGGCGATGCCGGCCGCCCCGCCGCCGAGCACGGCGACGTCGTAGTCTTCCTGGTTCAGGGTCTGGGCCATGGTCCGGTCATGTCGGGTGGAGGATGGAGCGCGTGGTCTGCGGATCGAAGGCGAGCAGCCGCGCCGGGATGAAATCGAGCGTCACCGCCATGTCGCGCGCGAGCTTCTGGCCGGGGTCGGCGCGGGCCGCGAGCTCGACTCCCTCGGCGACCCGCACATAGGCGATCTGGTCCGGCCCCGACAGCTCGGTGACCGTCACCGTGCCCGGCAGCGCGCCGCCGCCGTCGCTGCGCACCGCGACCGCCTCCGCGCGGATGCCGAGCGCCACCGTGCGCTCGAGCGCGCGGCCGAGCGCCGCGGCGGCGTCCTTGAGGCGGATGCGCGGGCCTGCGCCCTCGAGCAGCGCATCGCCGCCGTCGCGCGCGAGCCGCCCCTCGAGGAACGCGACCTCGCGTTCGCCGACGAAGTTGGCGACGAACATGTTGGCGGGCCGGTTGTAGATCGCGTCGGGTGCTGCGTATTGCTGCAGCTTGCCGTGGTCGAACACCGCGATGCGCGACGACAAGGTCATCGCCTCGGCCTGGTCGTGCGTCACATAGACGATGGTCGAGCCGATCGCGGCGTGGAGCTGCTTGATGTCGTGGCGCATGCGGATGCGCAGCCGCGCGTCGAGATTCGACAGCGGCTCGTCGAGCAGGAACACCTTGGGGTCGCGCACCATGGCGCGGCCGAGCGCGACGCGCTGCTGCTGCCCGCCGGAGAGCTCGCGCGGATAGCGGTGCAGCAGGTCCCTGACGCCGAGCAGACCCGCCACGCGCTCGACCTTGGCGGCGATCTCGTCCGCCTTGGGCTTCGGCCGCCGCGCTTCCAGCGGGAAGGCGATGTTCTCGGCGACCGTCATGTGCGGGTAGAGCGCGTAGTTCTGGAACACCATCGCGATGTCGCGCTTGTCGGGCGGCACGTCGTTGACCCGCCGCTCGCCGATGCGGATGTCGCCGCCGTCGGCGTCGAGCAGGCCGGCGAGCAGGTTGAGCGTGGTGGTCTTGCCCGAGCCCGAGGGCCCGAGCAGCGAAACGAACTCGCCGTCGCGGATCTCGAGGTCGAGCGCGTCGAGCGCGGTGGTGGCGCCGTAGCGCTTGGAGACGCCGGTGAAGGTGACGCGGGCCATCAGCCCTTCACCCCGCCGCCGGTCATGCCGGAGAGGAAATAGCGCTGGAACAGCACGAACACCGCGACCACCGGCACGATCGAGACCATCGCCGCCGCGGTCAGCGGCCCCCATTCGCGGCCGAAGAAGCCGAGATAGTGGTAGATCGCGACCGGCAGGGTGCGCACGTTCTCCGAAGTGTTCATCGCGACGGCGACGACGAAGTCGTTCCACGCGAAGGTGAGCACGAACAGCCCCGCCGCGATCAGCCCCGGCCAGGAGAGCGGCAGCACGACCTTGCGCAGGGTGGCGAGCCGGCCGTAGCCGTCGATCCGCGCGGCGTTCTCGAGCGCCTCGGGCAAGGTCAGGAAATAGCCGTAGAGGATCCACACCGTCATCGGCAGCTGGTAGGCGGTGTAGAGCAGCACCAGGCCGGTCAGCGTGTTGATCAGGTCGATCTGCGCCAGGAAGGTGAAGGTCGGCACCAGCAGCGAGGGCAGCGGAATGCTCATCACCGCGACGATGACGAACATCACGGCGCCCTTGCCGCGGAAGCGCAGCCGCGCCAGCCCGTAGGCCGCGAGCGCGCCGAACCCGACGCACAGCGCCACGGTGAGCGCCGAGACCACGACGCTGTTGAGGATCGGCCAGCCGATCCCGGTCTCGGCCAGCAGGCGGTAGTGGGCGAGCGTCGGCTGCGACGGCACCAGCTCCGGCGGGAAGGCGAGGATGCTGTTTGCCGGCTTGAGCGAGGTCGACAGCCCCCACACGATCGGGAACAGTGCCACGACACCGATCAGCGCCGCGGTCACGCCGCTCGCCGCGCGGCGCACCCGGCGGCGCGCGCGCCAATCCGGCGAGGCGCTCATGCCGCCCTCCGCGGTTCGCGGAACAACCGCAGCAGCCCGACGATCAGCACGAGGTTGAACAGGAAAACCATGAACGCCAGCGCGTTGGCCTGGCCGATGCGGTAGTCGACGAAGCCGATCTGGTAGGTGGTGAGGCCGAGCGTCCGGGTGGCGCCGTTGGGCCCGCCCGAGGTGAGCACCAGAGCGTAAGTCAGCACGTTGACGAAATGGATCGCCAGCCGCACCAGGGTGATCAGGATCGGCACGCGCAGCAGCGGCAGGGTCAGGCGGCGGAAGCGCATGAAGGCGCTCGCCCCGTCGATCCGCGCCGCGGCATGGAGCTGCGGATCGATGCCCTTGAGTCCGGCGAGCAGCAGGATCATCGCGAAGGCCGAATCGCGCCACACCGCGTTGAACACCAGGGCGGCCATCGCGGCGTCGGGATCGCCGAGGATCGTGGTCTGGCCGAGCCCGAGCGGTCCGAGCACCAGCGGCATGATGCCGCCGTCGCTCGAGAACAGCCATTTGAGCAGCAGCGAGCCGACCAGCATCGAGATCACGTAGGGCACCAGCACCACGGCGCGCGTCAGCACGGCGAGCCGCGAATCGCGCTCGAGGAACAGCGCCATGCCGAGCCCGGCGGCGAAGGTGAAGACCAGCGAGAAGACCGTGAACACCGCGGTCGCGGCGAGGCTCTGCAGCACCACCGGCGACTGGAGCACGCTCCAGTAGTTGTCGAGCCCGCGCCACGCGGTGATCTGGAAGTAGTCGGCGCGGTGCAGGCTGTACCAGAAGCCGGTGGCGAGCGGGACCAGGACGAACACCGCCTCGACCGCGAGCACCGGCCCGATGAAGCGCAGCGGATAGAGGGCGCGCACGCAGGGCCGCCGTCAGTCGAAATAGCGCCGTTCGGCGCGGCCGAGGAAGCGCTTGATCGCGGCGCGCGCCGCCTTGGCGTCGCGCCGGCGCAGCGCCGCGAGCACCGCGCGGCGGTCCTCGATCACCGCGAGGCGGTGCTCGGGCTTGACCACGCGCCCGCGCAGCGTGTGCCACATCTGGTTGCGGCGCATGTCCCAGAGCTGGCGCACGAAGGCCGCGAGCACCGAGTTGTGCGAGGCCTCCGCGAGGCCGACATGGAAGGCGTAGTCCTCGTCGTCCGCGGCGTCGCCGGCCGTGAACGCCCGCTCGGCACGGTCGACCGCGCCGGCGAGTGCTGCGATCTCCTCGGTCGTCGCATGCAGGGCGGCGAGTGCGGCGAGCTCGGGCTCGACCAGCTTGCGCGCGACGAACTGCTCGCGCACGCCGGGACCCGGGTCGTCGAGCCGGGACCACGGGAAGCGAAAGCCTGCCGGCATGATGGTGCGGACATAGGTGCCGCTGCCGACGCGGACTTCGACGAGCCCGGCGCTCTCGAGCGCGATCATCGCCTCGCGCAGCGACAGCCGGCTGATGCCGAGTGCATGCGCCAGCACCTTCTCCGGCGGCAGCCGGTCGCCCGGCTTGAGGTTCTCCTGGCGCAGCAGCGCCTCGATCTGCTCGGCGATCTGGGCATAGAGCCGGCGCGGCCGCACCGCCGCGAGCGCCAGCGGCGTCCAACCGGCGCGGGTGCCGGGCGGGTCGGCGTCCGCCTCGCGGACGCGGCGGCGGGCCAGAGCGGCGCGCGCCATGCGGATCCTCCCAAAGATCTAGTTATCTGATCTTTAGATCAATCCCGGCGAGGAAGTCAATCGCGCGAAGGCGCGATGCGGCGAGACCTTCGCCCGCGCCGCACCCGTTGCCGCATCGCTCTGCGGCAGTCCCTTTTCCCTCTCCCGCTTGCGGGAGAGGGCTGCAGCAGCGCCGCGGTTCAACGGGTGCGGCGCGGGTGAGGGTGGCGCCGCGAGGCCGCTCTATCCCTTGACCGCGCTCGCGCTGAGGCCGGCGATGACGTAGCGCTGCACGGCGAGGACGAAGAGCAGGATCGGCGCGAGCTGCACCGTCGCGGCGGCGAACAGCACGCCCCAGTCGACGCCTTCGACGGTGCTGAGGATCTCGCTGATCACCAGCGGCGTGGTGCGCGCGTTGCGGGTGGTGAACACCAGCGCGAAGATGTACTCGTTCCACGCGAACACCAGCACGAAGATCGACGACGCGACCAGGCCGTTGGCGACCAGCGGCAGGATGACGCGGAACAGGATCTGCCCGAGATTGGCGCCGTCGACGAACGCCGCCTCCTCGAGCTCGCGCGGGATCTGGTCGATGAAGGCGCGCATGATCCAGGTCGAAAGGCTGACGAAGAACGTCGCGTAGAGCAGGATCAGCACGAGATGCGTGTCGTTGAGCCGCAGCCAGTTGACTAGCGGGAACAGCGGCAAGGTGACGATGATCGGCGGCAGCATGCGCACGACGATCATGAAGAACGCCGAGAGCGTCAGCAGCCGGCTCGCGTAGCGCGCGTAGACGTAGCCGGCCGCGGTCGAGACCAGCACGGTCACCGCCGTGGCGCCGGCGGTGATGATCAGGCTGTTGCGGAGGTTGCTGAAGAAGCCGGGCCACAGCTCCCACAGCCGCTGGTAGTTCTCGAGCGTCGGCGTGAAGATCAGGGTCGGCGGGATGGCGAAGATGTCGCGCGGCGGCTTGAACGACGCCGCGACCACCAGCACGATCGGCACCACCGACCACGCGACCGCCGCGAGCGCGAACACCAGCCGGCCGAGCTTGGCGCGTCCGCTAGGAAGCAGCATGGCGGAACATGCGGCGATGCATCTGGTGCAGGTAGGGGACGGCGATCGCCAGCGAGATCGCCAGCATCGCGATGCCGGTCGCGGACGCCGTGCCGAACTCGTGGTAGCGGAAGGCGTTGCGATAGAGGTAGACCGCGAGCACCTCGGTCAGGCGCGCCGGCCCGCCCTCGGTCAGCAGCCAGACCTCGCCGAAGATGCGCATCGCGGTGATGTAGCGGAACATCAGCGCGATCAGCACCGCCGGCATGATCACCGGCAGCTTGATGTACCAGAACGTCGCCCAGGGCGAGGCCCCGTCCATGTGCGCCGCCTCGACCAGCTCGCCCGGGATCGTGCTGGCGGCGGCGTAGAGGATCAGGAAGGTGAACGGCGTGTGGATCCAGATCGTGATGATCGCGACCAGCAGCAGCGCGTCGGTGGGATCGTTCGACCATTCGAGCTGGCCCAGCCCGACCTGCATCAGCGCCCAGTTGATCATGCCGATGTCGGGCTCGAGCATGAAGCGCCACATCACCACCGCCGAGACCTCGGTGATGGCGTAGGGCGCGAGCAGCAGCGCGATCACCAGGCGCTTGGCCGGCATCCAGCCGGCCAGCAGGAAGGCAAGCGCCAGGCCGAGCAGCAGCTCGCCGTAGACCACCGCGTTGACCACCACGAAGGTGTTCCACGAGGCGCGCCAGAACACGCGGTCGGCGAAGATCGCGGCGTAATTGGCGAGCCCGACGAACACCGGCTCGCCGGCGAACGACCAGCGGTGCAGGCTGATCCAGCCGACATAGACCGCCGGCAGCAGGATGAACGCCACCAGCAGGAACTGCGCCGGCGTGATCATCAGCCAGTGGACGAATCGCAGGCGCGTCAGCATGGGCGCGCCTGCGTCGCCGGTCGGGCTGTCGGCTGGGGCGCGGTCAGCCGCGCGGCAGGAGCGGCGTGATGCGCTCCTTGGCGCTGCGCATCGCTTCCGCGACCTCGGCCTGGCCGATCATCGCGCGCTGGACCTCCTCCATGAAGATGTCCATCGCGCGCGCCGACTGCTCGAAGCCCGGCAGCACCAGCATGGCGGTCGGCAGCACGCGGCGCTCGAAGGCGGAATAGGGCGCGAGTTCCTGGACGCGCCGGTCGTCGTAGGCCGAGAGCCGCACCGGTCCGTTGCCGTTGACCGCCGCGCGGATGGTGCTCTCCTTCGATGACACCTCCTTGATGAAGCTCCACGACAGCTCCTTGTTGCGCGCGTTGCGCGGGATCGCCATCGCCCAGACCGAGGTCTTCGCCGGGACGATGCCGCCCGCCGCGGCGATGGTGGTCGACGCCGGGATCGTGGTGACCTTGATCTGACCCGCGAACCGGCTCTGGCGCGGATCGTTGTAGTTCTCGTAGCGGCCGTAGGGCTGGTTGGTCATCGCCGCGCGGCCCTGCTGCATGGCGGTGATGACCTCCTCGGTCTTGAAGGTCATGACGTTGCGCGGCAGCACCTGGCGGCGGAACCAGTCGCGCAGCAGGGTGATGGCGCGCACCGCGCCCGGCTCGTCGGCGACGAAGCGGTAGTCGCGGGTGATGAAATCGCCGCCGAAGCCGCGGATGATGTCGACGATGCCCGAGGGATCGTCCATCGACGTGACGAAGCCGTTCACGCGGTTGCCGTCGCCGCGCACGAAGGACAGGCGGTCGGCGTACTCGATGACCTCCTCGAGCGTGTTGGGCGGGCGGGTCAGGCCGCGCTCCTGCAGCAGGGTCTCGTTGTAGAAGAACCCGTGCGTCGCGTGGCGGTAGGGGATGCCGACGACCTTGCCGCCATAGGTGTGGGCGGCGCGCATGCCGGCGCCGATCTCCTCGAGGTCCTCGATCGGATCGCGCTGCTGGTGGGGGCCGAGATCGTCGAACAGCGGCGCGATGTGCGGGCCGCCGTAGCGCTCGAGGATGAAGGCGAGGTCGACGCCGCCTTCGCTGAGGCCGGCCTCGCGATAGACGCGCTCGTGCACCGCCTCGACGCCGAAGGTGAGCCATTCGGTCTCGAGGTTGTTGCGCTGCTTCCAGGCAGCGGAGGAATCCCCGCCGCGCGTGCCGGTGACGGCGCGCTGGTGCACGGCGTGGCCCATGATCACGAACTTGCGCGCCTGGGCGTGGACCGCGGGCGCGGCCAGGGTGGCGGCGAGCGCGGTGCCGGCGCGCAGCACCGAGCGGCGGGTAATGGGCATCGTTGATCCTCCCTCGGCCCGGGTTGGGCCGGATCGCAGTTGTTACAAGGTTGTTATCGAGCGGTCTGGTCCCACCATGCTCAGACGAGGCGCTGACGCTCGAAGATGTGCTGCCGGGCGCCGCCGATATGCGCTTCCATCTCGGCGCGCGCGCGCTGGCCGTCGCGCGCCCGGATCGCCTGGAAGATCTCGTAGTGCTCGGCGCCGATGCGCCGCAGCCGCTCGATCGGATCGTCGATGCCGAAATTGCGCACCTGCACGCGGCCGAGCCCGATCAGGTTGGGGATCTGCTCGAGCGTGACGATGAAGAACGGGTTGCTCGTGGCGCGCGCCACGGCGCGGTGGAACTTGAAGTTGAGGTCGGACCCGAGCTCGGGCGTGCGCATCGCGATCGCCTGGTCGGCCTCGCGCAGCGCCTGCTCGATTCCGGCGAGCGTCTCGGGCGTGTGGCGCAGCGCCGCGAGCTGCACCGACTGCGCTTCCACGGTGAGGCGGAACTCGAACAGCCGCTCGAGGTCGGCGACGTTGTGGATCGCGGGATAGGTCAGCGCCGGATCGGGCCCGCGGATCACCAGCGTGCCCGAGCCCTGGTGCGAGCGGACATAGCCTTCGTCGCGCAGCCGCCCGAGCGCGCCGCGGATCACCGGCCGCGACACTCCGAACCGGGCGCACAGCTCGGCCTCGGTCGGCAGCTTGCAGTTCTTGGGCAGCTCGCCGCGCTCGATCAGCCGGCGCAGCTGCTCGCAGACCCGCCCGGCGAGCGTCTCGCGCCCGCGCGCTGGCAGGTCCTGCGCCCCGTCCGCGCCGCCCTGCGCGAGGGCAGGGGCGGTTATCATCCGTACTCGACCTGGTCGGCGACCGACGCCAGCGGCCGCTCCCCCAGCGTGGTCAGCCGGTGCATGCGCCGGCGCCCCTGGCCCACGAACGCATCGCGGCGGTGCATGGTGCAGCGGTTGTCCCACACGATCAGGTCGCCGACCCGCCACTCCTGCGTCCAGGTGTTCTCGGGCAGGGCGGCGCAGGCCCACAGCTCGTCGAGCAGCGCCTCGCTCTGGGCGAGCGGCAGGCCGGGCACGTAGGCGCCGAAGCGGCGGCCGAGATAGAGCGCCTCGCGCCGCGAATCGGGGTGGACGCGCACGATCGGATGGACCGGGCCGGGCATCTCGCGCACGTCCTCGGTCGCGATGTCCTTGTAGCCGGGGCGGCGGCCGCCCTGCGCGTTGTGGCTCGCCTGGTGCTTGATCTTGAGCTTGGCGATGCGCTCGCGCGTCGCCGGCTTCAGGGCGGCAAGCGCCTTGCACATGTTGGCGAAGCTGGTGTTGCCGCCGCGCCCCGGCACCTCGCGCGCCAGCAGCATGGTGAGCGCCGAGGGGCGGTCGGTGAAGCCGAGATCGGTGTGCCAGTTGAGCTCGCCGTCGCCGTGCTCGCCGATCGCGCGCCCGTCCTCGGTGACGTTGGAGATGACGGTGACCAGGGGCGCGTCCGCGAGATAGGTCGGCCGCGAGCGCGTAAAGTCGGGCGACGGCTTGATGGTGCCGAAGCGCTCGGCGAATCGTGTGAATGCGACGTCGTCGATCGCGGTGTCGCGGATGCGCAGCACCAGGTGATCGAGCAGCGCCTGCTTGATCGTCGCCACCGCCTCGTCGGTCAGGGCAGCGGGGTCGAGGCCGGCGATGTCGGCGCCGAGGCCGGCTCCGGTCGGGGTCACCGTGATCGATCGCGCCATCTGCGCCAGCATTCTGCGTTCTCCCTGCGGCGCGCTCGCCGCTGGGGGCGCATGTACAGTTATCCCAAATGATATGTCAAGGTTGTTCGCGATCCCGGACGAATTGGTCTCGCGTTAGCCGCCCTCGCGGGAGCGCGCGCGCTCGTGCTCCGGGAACACCTCCGCATAGGTGCCGCCGGGGCGATAGGGGTAGCGCTCGAGCACCGCTTCGTCGATCTCGATGCCCAGGCCGGGCCCGCGCGGGATGGCGAGCATGCCGTCGGCGACGCGATCGAGGCCGAAGATCGGATCGCGCAGCAACGCGTCGCGCAGCGGCAGGTCGGGATAGATGTCGTATTCGGTCAGGGTGCAGCCCGCCGCGGCCGCCCAGTGGAGATTCGCCGCGAGCCCGATCGCGGTCGGGCTGCCGACATGCGGCAGGACCGGGATGTCGTGGGCGCGCGCGATCGCCGCCACGTCGAGGCAGGCGAGGATGCCGCCGCAAATGCTGGCGTCGGGCTCGAAGATGTCGGCGGCGCCGAGCTCGGCGATCAGGTCGAACTGCGATGGCGAATAGACGCGCTCGCCGACGGCGATGCGGATCGGCGAGCGCGCGCGCAGCCGCGCCAGCCCCTTCAGCTGGTATTGCGGCGACGGCTCCTCGAAGAAGCGGATGCCGAGCGGCTCAAGCCGGCGCGCGAGCGCGAGCGCATCGTCCGGCGCATAGCCCCAATAGGCATCCACCGCGACGAAGATCTCGGCGCCGACATGAAAGCGCACCGCCTCGGTGCGCGCGACGCTGGCATCGGCGTCGATGCCGAGCCGCACCTTGACGCCCTTGAAGCCGCGCACGAGCGCCGGATCGAAGTAGTGCGCGTACCAGTCCGGCGTCGCGTCGAACATCGTCGTGCCCGTCGCATAGACGCCGATCGCCCGCGGTTCGGCGCCGAGCAGCCGGCAGATCGGCTGGCCGCAGGCCTTGCCGGCGATGTCCCACAGCGCGATCTCGACTGCGCCGATCGCCTGCGCGGTCACGCCGTCCCAGCCGAGATAGCCGTCGAGCAGGGTGCGCATGTCGAGCACGCGCGCGCGGATGTCCCCGGCCTCGCGGCCGCGCAGGTTGCGCGCGAGCACGTCGTCGACGATCGCCCTGATCACCGTGGGATAGGCATGGCCGTAATTGGTGCTGGCCTCGCCGTATCCCACGAGGCCGCCCTCGGTCTCCACCCGCACGAGCGCGTAGGTCCGCTGCATCGGCGGCTGCGTCTTGGGATGGCTCAGCAGGATGGTGCGGATGTCGGTGATCTTCACGCGTTTGCCTCGCGTCGGGTACGTCGATCGGGGGCTGTTGTGGGAATACTTCCACGCGCGCTACACTTGCAAGAGCGCGGCTTGGCGAAAAGCATTGCTCGCAAGAGCCGCGCCTCAGGTGGGGAGGCGTCCGATGATCCTGCGATTCATCACCGTGGCCGCGGCATTCCTGTCGGCGGCGCTGGCGAGCGTGCCGGCGCAGGCCCAGGCGCCACGGCGCGTCGTCATCGTCCATGGCAGCCAGCAGGTGGAGATCACCCACCCGGGCCTCTATCTCGGCGCCGTCCTCGGCTTCGCGCAGGAAGAGGGCATCGAGCTGGTGGTCCAGACCTCGCAGGCCTCGCAGCAGGCGCTGCAGCTGCTGGCGGCAGGCCGGGCCGACTTCATCCAGGTGACCACCGAGACGGTGATCAACGCGCGCGATCAGGGCGTGGCGGCGCGGATCGTCTATTCGGCGGTCAACCACTACAACGCCCAGATCGCCGCGCTCGAGGACGGGCCGGTGCGCACCGTGGCCGACCTGCGCGGCCGCCAGGTCGGGGTGTTCAGCTTGGCGAGCGGCGGCGTTCCGTACCTCAAGGCGGTGCTGCGCGAAGCCAATCTCGACCCCGAGCGCGACGTGACCTTTGTACCGACCGGTGCCGGCGCGCCCGCTCTGCAGGCGCTGCGCAACGGTACCGTCGGTGCCCTCAGCCTGTGGGCCGGCGCCTTCGCGGTGTTCGAGAACCAGGGCGCGCGCCTGCGGATCTTCACCTCGCGCGAGCTGGTGACCGCGCCGGGACACATCCTCGCGACCTCCGACGAGTTCCTGCGCCAGAACCCCGATATCGTTGGCCGCGTCGGGCGGATCTACGCCAAGGCGGCCGTGTTCGCGATGGCGAATCCGGCGGGGACGGTGCAGGCCTACTGGCGCGCCCTGCCGCAGAACCGGCCGCCGGAGGTCAACGAGCAGGTCGCGCGCGAGCAGCAGCACATTCTCGAAGTCGGCCTGCGCGACATGCGCGTCGAGGACCGGCCGGATCGCCGCTGGGGCTGGAACGACCCCGCCGGCCTGCGCGCGCTGCAGAACTTCCTGATCGCCAACGGCGTGCGCCAGTCGCTCGTGCCCGACGACCAGCTCTTCTCCAACGCGCTGGTGGACGAGTACAACCGCTTCGATGCGGCGGCGATCCGCGCGCGGGCGGCTGCGTACCGCCCGTGACGGCCCCACGCCCGGACAACTCCCCGGACGGCCCGGTCGAGCAGGAAGACGAGAGCGCGGAGGAAGCGGTCCGCGGCGAGGGCTGGACGCCGGGCGACGTCCTCGTCTCGGCGGCGGCGTTCCTGGCTTTTTTGGGCGCGTGGGAAGGGCTGGTCAGGCTGCTGCAGGTGCCGGCGGTGATCCTGCCGCCGCCCTCGAGCGTGGTCGCGGCACTCGCGGCGATCATCGCCAGCGGCACGATGCTCACGCATCTGCTGGTCACGCTGACCGAGATCGTGCTCGGCTTCGCGCTTGGTGCTGCCAGCGCCTTCGTGCTCGGCGCCCTGATCGCGCAGTTCCGCCTCGTCGACCGCATCGTCTATCCCTACATCGTCGCCTTCCAGGCGGTGCCCAAGGTCGCGATCGCGCCGCTGCTCGTGATCTGGTTCGGCTTCGGCATCGAATCCAAGGTGCTGATGACCGCGATCATCGCGTTCTTCCCGATCCTGGTGAACACCACCGTCGGCCTGCGCAGCGTGGAGGCTGAGCGGCTCGACCTGATGCTGGCGCTCAAGGCGACGCGCTGGCAGACCTTCCGCCACGTGCGGCTGCCGACGGCGCTGCCCTTCATCTTCGCCGGCCTCGAGGTCGGCGTGGTGCTCAGCGTGATCGGCGCGATCGTCGGGGAATTCGTCGGCGCCAACGCGGGCCTCGGCTACCTCCTGCTGGTCTACAACGCCGACCTGCGCATCGCCGCCGTCTTCGCGCTGCTTATCGTGCTCGCGGCGCTCGGTATCGTCCTGCATGCGCTGGTCCAGCTGGTGCGGCGGCGGGTCATGTTCTGGATGCCGTCGCGGTCCGACCAGGCGGGCGGCGCATGAGCTTGCCGCTGCGCGGGCCCGCGGCAGGGTCCGCCTCGCCGCGCGCGCCGGCGATCGAAGTGCGCGGCCTGGGCAAGACCTACGCGACGCGCGCCGGCCCGATCCAGGCGCTGCACGACGTGTCGCTCGCGATCGGCCATGGCGAGTTCGTGTCCGTGGTCGGCCCCTCGGGCTGCGGCAAGAGCACGATCCTGCGCATCATCGCCGGGATCGCGCGCAAGTCGAAGGGGGCGATCGCGATCGACGGCGCGCCGCTTGCAGGGCCCAGCGACAAGATCGGCATCGTGTTCCAGTCGCCGGTGCTGCTGCCCTGGCGCACGGTCCGCGAGAACGTGCTGCTGCCGGTCCAGATCCGCCGCCGGCCGGACGAGCACGCCGACGAGCGCGCCATGGCGCTCATCAAGCTGGTCGGCCTCGCCGGGTTCGAGAGTCGCTACCCGTTCGAGCTCTCGGGCGGCATGCAGCAGCGCGTCGCGATCTGCCGCGCGCTCATCACCGACCCCGCGATCCTGCTGATGGACGAGCCGTTCGGCGCGCTCGACGCGATGACGCGCGAGCACATGAATCTCGAGCTGCAGCGCATCTGGATGGATCGCCGCAAGACCGTGGTCCTGATCACGCATTCGATCCAGGAAGCCGTGTTCCTGTCCGATCGCGTGATCGTCATGACCAGCCGCCCCGGCACGATCGACGAGGCGGTGGCGATCGACCTGCCGCGTCCGCGCTCGCTCGACCTGATCTCGGACGCGCGGTTCGGCGAATACGCGCGGCACATCCGGGCCAAGTTCGGCGCGCTCGCCCAGCTCGGCTGAGGGCGCCCCTCGGGCGGGACGCCAGCGCGTCGGCGCGCCTCGTTTCACTCCGCGAACCTCCGGCGCGGACGGACTCGCGCGGGCGCGAAACCGCGTGATACCGTTACGGCGGGTTTGGGCGGTCGATCGCGCAATACGCTGGACAGCAGGGGAACGCCACAAGGCGCGCGCGCCGCCGCGCGAGGGGTCACAAACACAGGAGACGGTGCCATGCTTCTCCGCGTGCTTCTCCACCGTGCATTCGCCGCAGCGCTCCTGGCGCTCGCGGGCCTTGGCCTGGCCGGCGACGCCGACGCCCAGCAAGCGGCGCCGCAATCGCCGCCCGAACGCACCACCATTACCTTCTTCATCTGGGCCGGCTCCAACCAGGGCGTCGTGCCGACCGAGGTCATCACCGCCTATCGCCAGCGCAACCCGCAGGTGACGATCGAGATCCTCGAATCGAACAACGCCATCACCTATCCGCGCATGGTCGCGGCCCGGCGCACCACGCCGGACAGCCCGCTGGTGCATTGCGGCTTCTTCAACGTCGATTCGATCACCCGCGGCGACGTCGACGACATGTGGGAGTCGTTCAGCCCCGCGGGCGTGCCCAACATGGAGAACGTGCTGCCCGCCTATCGCCGGCCGGAGAACCGCGGCATCGGCTACATGATGAGCAGCATCGGCATCCTCTACAACCGCAACCGGGTGCAGACCCCGCCGACCTCGTGGTCGGTGCTGTGGGATCCGGCGAGCCGCGGCCGCGTGACGATGTTCGACTACGACACGCGCGCTTTGGTCGTCGCGGCGCGGCTCAACGGCGGCGACGAGAACCGCATCGACCCGGGCTTCCGCGTCTGGGCGGAGAACGCGCGCAACTTCCGCGCCCTGGTCGACTCCAACGATGCGGTCAAGAACCTGCTGGTGTCGGGCGACGCCTGGTACGCGCCGTGGTTCGGCGCGATCTCGCAGGTGTGGATCAACGAGGGGGCGCCGCTCGCCTTCGCCATCCCGCGCGAGGGCGTGATCGCCTTCCCGCTCTATCTGGCGATGGGCAAGGGCGTGACGCCGGCGCAGCGCCGGGTGTGCGAGGACCTGGTCAACACCTTGCTCGAGCCCGCCAACGCCGGGCGCTACGGCACGCTAACCCTCGGCATGCCGGTGGTGCGCAACGCGCCGCTCGGGCCCGAGCTGGCGCAGAACCCGATCTTCAACTTCGAGGTCGCCGAGCGCGCCATCGTGCCCGACTACTCGGTGATCGCGCGCAACACCGCGGCGTGGCGCGAGCGCTGGGACCGCGAGGTCAAGATCCGCATGCGCTGAGACGGCGCGCGCGGCGCTGTTCCGCGGGCAGGGACAGCGTCGCGCGCCGCCGCGTCGGGCGCGCGCGCTGGCTGACGGGACGAGCAGGACATGGTCGAGATCGCTGGGGCCAGAGGCGAGAGCGCCGAGATCGACGTCGGCATGATCCTGCGGGCGTACGACTACACCTGCCCGCTGCTGCTGGGCGACGTGCCGACTCCCGGCGTGCGCCTGCGTGTCGACCATCGCGCGCACCTCACCATGGCGCTGCCCGACGGCATCGACATGGCGGAGGTCTCGTTCAACCGCTACGCGCTCGCCTGCGCGCAGGGCGACGACAGCCTGGTCGGCTTGCCGGCCTTCGTCATGCAGGGCTTCCGCCATCGCGCCTTCTACGTGCCGCGCGACAGCACGCTCGCCAGCCTGGCCGATCTGCATGGCCGCACGGTGGGGACCAATGCCTGGAGCGAGACCGGCACCTTGTGGGCGCGCGCCGCCATGCGCGACGCCGGCGTGGAGATCGACGACGTCCGCTGGGTGGTCGGCGCGCTCGAGCCGGGCGGGGCGAACGGCCCACCCCCGGCCGGCGACCCCCAGCCGCCCGTCGGCACGCGCTTCCTCGAGGGCGAGGCGAATCTCCTCGCGGAACTCGACGCCGGCCGCATCGACGCGCTCACGACCGGCTTCGCGCCCGATGCGGTGTTCGTGCAGGGCAGCGCGATCCGCCGGCTGGTCGAGAACTACCCCGAGGTCGAGTCCGCCTATCGCCGCCGCACCGGGATCTATCCCGCATTCCACATCGTGGCGGCGCGGCGCGGCTTCGCCGAGCGCCACCCCGCGGCGGTGCTGACGGTCTATGCCGCGCTGCGCCAGTCCTTCGACCAGTGGACCGCCAAGGTCCGACGCTATGGCGAGGCATCGCCCTGGCAGCAGCACGAGCTCGAGACGATGCTGCGCGATTTCGGCGGCAACGTTCCGCCCTTCGGGCTCGAGGCGGCGCCGCTGCGCCGCATGGTGGAGGCGCTGTGCGCCGAGCAGCGGGCCCAGGGCCTGACGCCGCGCGCCGCCAAGCCGGAGCAGCTGTTCGCCTGGTTCGCGTCCGCGTCAGGCGGCGCGCAGGAGACGCCGCGTTGAGCTCCGACGTCGAGCTCGCGCACGTCTCGAAGTGGTTCGGCTCCCACGTCGCGGTCGACGACGTGTCCTGCGCGGTGGCGTCGGGCAGCTTCTTCTCGCTGCTCGGGCCGTCGGGCTGCGGCAAGTCGACCACCTTGCGCATGATCAGCGGGCTCGAATGGCCGGACGCCGGCCACGTGCGCATCGCCGGCCAGGACATGCGCTCGGTGCCGGCCAACCGCCGCCCGACCAACATGGTGTTCCAGCGCTGGGCACTGTTCCCGCACATGACGGTGTTCGACAACGTCGCCTTCGGCCTCACCGTCGACCGGGTGCCCAGGCCCGAGATCAAGCGCCGGGTCGGCGAGGCGCTCGATCTGGTGAGCCTCGGCAGCCTGGCCACGCGCAAGCCCGGCCAGCTCTCGGGCGGGCAGATGCAGCGCGTGGCGCTGGCCCGCGCCCTGGTCAAGCGGCCCAAGGTGCTGCTGCTCGACGAGCCGCTCGGCGCGCTCGACCTCAAGCTGCGCACGCAGATGCAGCTCGAGCTCAAGCGCATCCAGCGCGAGGTCGGCACGACCTTCATCTACGTCACGCACGACCAGGGCGAGGCGATGACGATGTCGGACCAGATCGCGGTCATGAATCTCGGCCGCATCGAGCAGGTCGGCAGCCCGCAGGAGATCTACGATCGTCCCGCCACCCGTTTCGTCGCCGGTTTCATCGGCAACGCCAACATCTTTCCGGTCGACATCGACGCGATCGAGGGTCCCGTCGCGCGGGTGCGCGCCGGCGCGCTCGCCTTCGCGGCCCCCCTAGGCCAGGCGCCCGAGGGCAAGCGCGGCACCGTCGCGATCCGGCACGAGCGCATCAAGACCGGCGAGGCCGCGCGCGGCCTCGCGAGCACGGCGCGCGCGCGCATCAACGACGTGATTTTCTCGGGCTCCGCGGTCACCTACGCGCTGGCGGTCGAGGGTGCCGGGATCGAGCTGTTCGCCGAGGCGGCGCATGACGGAACCGGATCGCTGCTCGCCGCCGGCAGCACCGTCGACATCGGCTGGGACGCGGGCGCGCCGCGTCTCTTCGCGGCGGACTAGAGCCAGAGCCCGTTGCATGGAACCGCGCCGCGGCCATGTTCTTCGACTCGCGGGCCTCCAAGGGGCCCGCGGCTCAGGACGAGGAGTTCTGATTGAAGCTTTGGGTATGCCGGTGAAACCTCATCCTGAGCCGCCACCAGGGCGGATCGCTGCGATCCGCCCTGGTGGCGAGTCGAAGGATAAGGAGCGAGGCACCGTCCTGCCCGCGATTCCAGTTGACCGGGACGCGCTCTAGCATGGCGACCGCGATCGCCGCCGGCTCGCCCCCGCGCGCCATCCCTCGGCGGCGCCGGCGGCTGCTGACGCCGGTCGTGTTGCTCGTGCCGGTGATGCTGCTGATCGGCTACGCCTTCCTGCTGCCGCTGCTCACCTTCCTCGAGTACAGCTTCTACCGCTTCGAGGGCGGGCGCCTAATCCAGGACTTCAGCGTCGCGACCTATCTGCGCTTCCTGACCGACGACTACTACCACCTCGTCGTTTTCGACACGCTCTACATGGCGGGGCTCGTGACGGTGTGCTCGATCGCGATCGGCTATCCGCTCGCCTACGCGTTGTGGCGCATCCGGCGGCCGGCGCTGCAGCGCTGGCTCGGGCTGGTGATCTTCTCGCCGATCCTGGTCAGCGTCGTGGTGCGCAGCTACGGCTGGACGGTGCTGCTGGCCGACCAGGGGCCGGTCAACTACGCGCTGGTCGGGCTGGGGCTGCTCGCCGAGCCGCTCGAGCTGGTCTACAACCTGACCGGCGTGGTGATCAGCCTCACCCACGTCTTCCTGCCCTTCGTGGTGTTCCCGATCTTCGGCTCGATGCTGCGGCTCGATCCCAGCCTGCGCGAGGCCGCGCACGACCTCGGCGCCGGCTGGTGGACCACGTTCCGCCGCGTCACCTTCCCGCTCACCTTGCCGGGCGTGGTGGCCGGGGCGCAGATCGCGTTCACGCTCACGCTCGGCGCGTTCGTGACCCCGGCGATCCTCGGCGGCGGACGCGTCCTCGTGCTGCCGCTCCAGGTCTATCGCGCCACTTCCGACATCAACTGGCCGATCGCGGCGGTCGGCGGCCTCGCCCTGGTGATCCTGGCCTTCGTCGCGGTCAACCGCCTGCTCAAGTGGAGCGAGGTATGAGCGAGCGGATCCGCCTGCGCTACGTCGCCCTGTGGGCCTACACCATCATCATGGTGCTCTATATCCTGGCGCCGCTGGCGGTGGTCGTGCTCAATTCCTTCAGCAGCGTCGCCTACAACGTCTTCCCGCCGGAGGGCTATTCGCTGCGCTGGTACGTCAACCTGATGGCGCAGCGCGAATTCTACGGCGCGCTGCTGCGCAGCCTGATCCTGGCCGCGCTGTCGACCGCGGCTTCGCTGGTGATCGGAACCATGGCGGCCTATGCGCTGATGCGCTACCGGCTGCCGGGCAGCGGTCTGATCAAGGGCATCGTGATGTCGCCGATGGTGCTGCCCAAGATCGTGCTCGGCGTCGCCGTCTTCATGTTCTTCGTGCGCGTGCGCACCATGGGCAGCCCGCTCAACCTGCTGCTGGTCCACGTGCTGGTCTGCCTGCCGTTCGTCGTCGCCATCGTCTCCGCGGCGCTGGCCAATTTCGACTGGACGCAGGCGGAGGCGGCGCAGGACCTCGGCGCCGGCCTGCTCACCACCTTCCGCCGCATCGTCCTGCCGCAGATTTCGGTCAGCGTGTTCGTCGCCGGCGTGTTCGCCTTCATCACCTCGTTCGACCAGGTCGAGACCACGATCTTCCTGGTGCGGCCGGGCGACAACACGCTGCCGGTCGAGATGTTCCTCTATCTGCAGCGCTGGCAGGACCCGACCATCGCGGCGCTCTCGGTCGTGCTGATCGCGTTCGCAATCGTCCTGGTGGCGCTGATCAGCGTCGTGCTGCGCGACCGCCAGATCCCCCTCGACACCGCCCCCCGCCCGAATTTGCGCGCGAAGGAGCTCACGCCATGACGACGATCGCCGAGCTGGTCGAGCAGGTCTCCGGGCCGGGGATGTGGGCCCATCTCGTCGAGTTCAACAAGTGGGAGAAGCACGCCGGCAGCCCGGGCGAGCTCGACAGCCTGCGCTATGTCGAGGAGCAGCTGAAGGGCTGGGGCTACGCGACGCAGCTCATCCTGCACGACGCCTATATCAGCCTGCCGGGCGCCGCCGCGGTCGTGCATGGCGGCAAGACCCTGCCGTGCATCTCGCATTCCTTCTCGCGCTCCTCGCCGGCCGGCGGCATCACCGCCGCGGCGGTGCATGTGAAGGGCGGCAGCGACCAGGATTTCGCCTCGGTCGACGCGCGCGGCAGGATCGTCGTCGTCGACGGCATCGCCAGCCCGGCGGTCTCGCGCCGCGCCACGCGCGCCGGCGCGCTGGCGCAGGTGCATGTGAGCCCGCATCAGCACGTGCACGAGATGTGCATCTCGCCGGTGTGGGGCAGCCCGACGCACAAGACCATCGACGACCTGCCGCGCACCGTGGTGGTCACGGTCGCGATCGAGCACGGCGGGCCGATCCGCGCGGCGCTGCAGGCGGGAGAAGCGGTGAGCCTGACCGTGCAAGCCGAGGTCGACACGCGCTGGCGCAAGACGCCGATCCTCGTCGCCGACATGGACGCCGAGGACGGCGCGCCCGACGCGCCGTTCATCATGTTCTCCGGCCACCACGACACCTGGTACCTGGGCGTGATGGACAACGGCGGCGCCAACGCGACGATGCTCGAGGTCGCGCGGCTCGCCGCGCGGCGCCGCGCGGAGTGGCGCCGCGGCCTGCGGCTGATCTTCTGGTCGGGCCACTCGCAGGGCCGCTACTCGAGCTCCTCGTGGTACGCCGACCACAACTGGGAGGAGATCGAGCGCCGCGCGGTCGTCCACGTCAACATCGACTCCACCGGCGGCAAGGGCAACACCGTGGTGGCCGACGCGGCCTCCTCGGCCGAGATGCGCAACCTCGCGCGCGAGGCGATCGAGCTGCACGGCGGCCAGAAGCACACCGGCCGCCGGCAGGCGCGCGCCGGCGATCAGGCCTTCTGGGGCATCGGCGTGCCGGCGATCTTCGGCAATCTCTCCGAGCAGCCGGGCGGCGGCGCCACCAACGCCTCGGCGGCGGTGTTCGGCACGGCCAAGCGCCTCGGCCACGGCACCGGCTGGTGGTGGCACACGCCGCACGACACGCTCGACAAGATGGACGAGCAGATCCTGGTGCGCGACACCAAGATCTACATGCACGTGCTGTGGCGGCTGCTCACCGACCGCATCGTGCCGCTCGACTATGCCGAGCACGCCGCCTATCTGCGCGCCGAGCTCGACGCGCTGCAGCAGGCGGCCGGCGCCAAGTTCGACCTCGGGATCCTGATCGAACGCGCGCGCGAGCTCGAGCAGCTCGCGACCGCGCTCAACCGCAGGATCGCGCGCGCGACGGATGCGGAGGTGCCGCGCCTCGCCCAGGCGCTCAAGGAGGTGTCGCGCGCGCTGGTGCCCGTCGACTACACCGAGTGCGACCGCTTCGACCAGGACCCGGCGCTGCCACAGGGCATCTATCCCTGCCTGCAGCCGGTCCGGCGCTTTGCCGCGCTGGCGCAGGGCTCGCCCGAGGCGCTCTTCCTCGACGTCGGCATGATGCGCGCGCGCAACCGCGTCGCGCTCGCGCTGCGCGAAGCCAACACCGCGATCGCCCGCTGCCTCGCCGAGCTGGGCGGGAAAGCGGGGTAGGCATGCTCTGCTGCCCGTTATCCTTCGACTCGCCGGCTGCGCCGGCGGCTCAGGACGAGGAGTCTTTGCAGTTCCAGCCATCCAGAACCCCTCACCCTGAGCCGCCCGCCTTTTGGCGGGCGAGTCGAAGGGTCGGCCACAAGCGAAGCTAGGAGTCACCCGTGCTGCTCGAAAATCGCATCGCCATTGTCACCGGCGGGGCCGGCCGGCTCGGCAAGGTCATCGCCGCCGTGCTCCAGCGCGAAGGCGCCGCAGTCGCCGTCGCCGACCAGGAACGCGCGCGCATCGACACCGTCGTCGCGGCGCTCAAGGACCGGCCGGCGGCCGGCATCGTCTGCGACGTCACCGACGGCGCCTCGGTCGCGCGCATGGTCCGCGAGGCCGAGGCGGCGCTCGGGCCGGTGGACCTGCTGGTCAACTGCCACGGCTACGTGCCCAACGCGCCGGTGGTCGAGATGGACGTCGCCGACTGGGACAAGTGCTTCGCGGTCAACTGCCGCGGCATCATGCTGACCTGCCAGGCGGTGGCGCGGCAATGGATCGCGCGCAAGGTCAAGGGCGCGATCGTCAACATCTCGTCGGGCGCCGGCCGCTCGGCGCGCGCCGGCAGCGCGCACTACGCCAGCACCAAGGCGGCGGTCAACATGATGACCGAGGTGATGGCGATCGAGCTCGGGCCTCACGGCATCCGCGTCAACGCCGTGGCGCCGGGCCTGGTGATGGATCAGGTCATCACCTCGGAGCAGCCCGACATCCACCCCTATCTCAACATGATGCTGAAGATGACGCCGCTGGGTCGCACCGGCGCGCCGCAGGACATCGCCGAGGCGGTGGCATTCGTCGCCAGCACGCGCGCTTCGTGGCAGACCGGTGCGGTGATCGACGTCGACGGCGGCACGCATTGCGGCCGCCCGCACGTGCCGCTGACCGGCAAGCTCTAGTGCTAGGACTCGCAGATCCGTGCTTCGGCCCACCCTTCGAGACGACCCGCTGCGCGGGCCTCCTCAGGGTGAGGTTGTCTAGTTGAGATAACAACACCTCATGCTGAGGAGCGCGCACAGCGCGCGTCTCGAAGCATGGGCCATAGGCGATTCCCTTATTTGCGATATTCGGTACCAGATGCCTGAAACCTTCACCATCGTCGGGGCCGGCGCGATCGGCGCGATCGTCGGCGTCCATCTGATGCGCGCGGGCCACGAAGTGGACTACATCGAAGCCAACCGCGCGCATGTCGCGGCGATCCGCGAGCACGGCCTGCGCCTCACCGGCGCGCTCGAGGCGGTGGTTCAGCCGCCGGTGATGCTGCCGGAAGAGGCGGATCGGCCGCTGCGCAACGTGCTGCTCGCGGTCAAGTCGCGCCACACCGAGGATGCGCTCGCGACGATAGCGCCGCTGCTCGCGGCCGACGGCTACGTCGCCTCGCTCCAGAACGGCCTCGAGGAATACAAGATCGCCCGCACGGTCGGCCGCCAGCGAACCATCGGTGCGTTCCTCACCTTCGGCGGCCATTATCGCGAGCCGGGACTCGTGGTCTATGGCGGCCCCGGCAGCTTCCGCATCGGCGAGCTCGACAGCGGCACGACGCCGCGCCTCGCGGCGCTGCGCGCCGCCCTGGCGTCGCTGCAGCCGGTCGAGATCACGCCCAACATCTTCGGCTGCCTGTGGGCGAAGATGTCGCTCGGCGCGATCTACAACGCGACCGCGCTGGTCAGCGCCGACGTGACCGAGCAGTACGGCCATGCGCGCTATCGCGCACTGTTCGGGCGGTTGTGCGGCGAGGTCGTCGCGGTCGCCGACGCGGCCGGCGTGCGCTGCGAGCCCTTCGACGGCTTCGATCCCGCCGTGTTCCGTCCCGGCACCCCCGCCGACGAGGCGGCGATCGCGGCTTCGTGGGAGGGTCAGCGCCGCTACTGGCACCGGCACGGCCCCGGCGCGCAGCGCACCGGCGTGTGGCGCGACCTCGCGGTCCACAAGCGCAAGACCGAGATCGACGAGATGATCGGTTCGGTGCGCAAGGTCGCGCGCGAGCACGGCGTGGCAACGCCGCTGCTCGACGCGCTCACCGCCTTCGTGCACGAGGTCGAGGACGGCACCCGCGAGCTCGGCTGGCACAACCTGGACGCGCTGTCCGCGCGCGCCGGCGTAATGGAAATGCAAAGCACGCCTCATCCCGAGTAGCGCTGCGGTGCCCGCACCGCAGGGCGTGTCGAAGGATACGGGGCGAAGGAAACGCGAGCGCAAGCGACCATGAGAGCCGTCGGCTACCGCCAGCCCCACCCGATCGACCACCCTGAGGCGCTGCTCGACCTCGAGCTGCCGCGGCCGGCGCCCTCCGGCCGCGACCTGCTGGTCAAGGTCGAGGCGGTGTCGGTCAACCCGGTCGACGTCAAGGTGCGCGCCCGCGTCGCGCCCGAGCCCGGCGTGGCGAAGATCCTCGGCTGGGACGCGGCCGGCGTGGTGGCGGAGACCGGGCCGGACTGCACTCTGTTCCAGGCCGGCGACAAGGTGTGGTACGCGGGCAGCATCCTGCGCCCCGGCACCAATGCGGAATACCACCTCGTCGACGAGCGCATCGTCGGCGCGATGCCCGATCTTCCCTTCGCCGCGGCCGCGGCGCTGCCGCTCACCGCGATCACCGCGTGGGAGCTGCTGTTCGACCGCCTCGCCATCGCGATGGGCAAGCCGCGCGCCGGCGGCGCGCTGCTGGTCATCGGCGGCGCCGGCGGCGTCGGCTCGATCCTGATCCAGCTGGCGCGGCGCCTCACCGGGCTCACGATCGTCGCGACCGCGTCGCGGCCCGAGACGCAGGCCTGGTGCCGCGCGCTCGGTGCCCACCACGTGATCGACCATTCGCGGCCGATGCACGACCAGCTCCGCGCGGTCGGGCTCCCGGCGATCGAGTACATCGCCGGCCTCACCGCCACCGAGCGCCATCTGCCGGCGATCGCCGAGATCATCGCGCCGCAGGGCCGCTTTGGCCTGATCGACGATCCCCGGTCGCTCGACGCGACCTTGTTCAAGCGCAAGAGCGCGTCCGTCCACTGGGAAGCGATGTTCACCCGCCCGAGTTTTGCGACTCCCGACATGATCGGCCAGCACGACCTGCTGTGCGAGGTCGCGCGGCTGGTCGACGACGGCCTGGTCCGTACGACGGTGACCGAGGAGCTTGGCCCCATCGATGCCGCCACCCTCCGCCGCGCGCACGCCCTGGTCGAGACCGGCCGCATGCGCGGCAAGCTCGTGGGGGCTGGCTGGCCGTGAGCGAAATTCGCGTGCGAACCACGCCGCATTCGTAGGGGTCGAGCTTGCTCGACCCCGGCGGCCGAAGGCCGCCCGTCCGGGCCGTGGCCGCGCTTCGCGCGGCGGGGCCGAGCAAGCTCGGCCCCTACATTGGCGGCGCGCTCCGCTCGTGCTCTTTCGCCATCGGAGGCGGCCGACGCGGGCGCATCTGGGTATTCGCCGGCGCCGGGTTTGCTTGTGGTCCGGCGCGCTCCCGTGCATCCTGGCGGCGCCATGGGCGCATCATGACCGACCAGAATGGCGTGGCGGTTGCCGCGCGCGAGCAGGAGTCCTTCGCTCCCGGCATCGAGGACGTGGTCATCGTGCCGCTCGCGGCCGCCGGCTTCATCGTCGCGCGGCTGTCGCGCGCGCTGCTCACGGCGCTGATCCGCTTCCTCGACTATGCCTTTCCCATCCTGCTGCAGCTGGCGCGCTTCCCGCTGTTCACCCTGCGCATCCTCGGCGACGCGGTCGTCTGGCTGAGCAAGGGGGTCATCCGGTGCCTGCCGCTGTCCTTCGGCCGGCGCTCGCGCTGGAACGACCGCCTCGGGGCCGGCTGGGCGTGGCTGCGGCGCAAGATCAGCTACCACGCCTTCGAGGAAGCGGTGCATCACCTGTTCGAGGGCGGCATGGCATGGGTGTTCCGCACCTGCCGGACGCTGAGCCCGCGCGCCGCGGTGCTGGTGCTGATCGGCGCGGTGCTCTGGTTCCCGATCTCGTTCACGCTCGCGACCGCCATGCACGCGCTGCTGTTGGCGTACGCCGCCTCGCTGCCGCCGGCGATGCAGCTGCTGCATCCGTTCGCGACCGTGATCGCGAAGACCAAGCTCCTGGTCCTGCCCGTCTATCCGGCGGCTTGGCCGCAGGCGAAGCGCCATGGGCTGGTCCAGGCGATCCTCGGGTTCGGTCGCTGGTTCGCGCGCCTCACTCTCGTGCGCAAGACCGGCTATCGCTACCGTCAGATTGCCGCCGCCGCCCGCGCGCTGGCCGCGGCCCTGGCGCGCAGCCCGCCGGTCGCCGGCCTGCGGCACGGGTGGAACCGGGTCTCGCCCGTGCTGGTCGGCGCGGCGGTGCGGCTCGCGCGCGGGACGCGGACGGCGGCTGTTTCCGTCGCGCGCGCGGCGCGGGCGGTTCCGCTGGTCGGCACGGCGATCGCGCGCTACGAGGCGCACTACGACCGCGCGACGGATCATGAGGAACGGCTCAGCGCGCGGGTGCACGGCTTCTTCGCGCGCTGGTCGGTCAAGTTCACTGCGCAATACTACGAGGCGAAGGAGCGGGAAGCAGCCGCCGCGCGCACGCACGCGGCGTGACCGCGCATTTCATGGCTCCCGCGTTGCTGACGCGTTGATGGCGGGGCGTCGATGCTCGATCGTCAGGCTGACAACCGCGCCATCAAGGCCTGGCGGCACGGCACCCACCGCATCCGATCGCCGGACGAGACCCTGGCGCTGGTTCGACCGCTTCTCGCGCGCTACGGCATCACGCGCGTCGCCAACCTGACCGGCCTCGACCGCACCGGCATTCCCGTCGTCATGGTCTGCCGCCCGAATGCGCGATCGAGCGCCGTGTTCCATGGCAAGGGCCTCGACCTCGCCGCCGCCAAGGCCTCCGGCGTCATGGAGGCGATCGAGACCTGGCATGCCGAGCACGCCGACCTGCCGCTGCGCTTCGGCAGCGTCGCAGCACTGCGCGGCCGATCGCGCCTTGCCGACGTCGATCGCCTGCCGCGCGCCCCGGGCAACGCGATTCGTGAGGACCTGCCGCTGCTCTGGACGGAGGGGCGCGACCTGATCGGCGGCGGCCCGATATGGGTGCCTTTCGAGGTCGTCCACGCGGACTCCGCCATTCCCGGCCCGCCTTGCAGCGGGTGCTTTGCCGCCAGCACGAACGGCCTGGCGTCGGGCAATCACCTCCTGGAGGCGACGAGCCATGCGCTGTGCGAGGTGATCGAGCGCGATGCCATGAGCCTGTGGCGCCGCCTGCACCCGGCGCTGCAGGACCGCACGCGCCTCGATCTCGCGTCGGTCGCCGACGCGGCGTGCCGCGCGGTGCTCGACCGGCTCGCGGGCGCGGCGCTCGATGTTGCCGCCTGGGACATCACGACCGACATTGCGGTCCCGGCGTTCCAGGCCATGCTGGTCGATCGCAGCGACGAGACCGCGCATGTCGGATTCGGCGCGGGCTGCCATCCCGCGCCCGAGATCGCGCTGCTGCGCGCGCTCACCGAGGCGGCGCAGGTGCGCATGACGTACATCGTGGGCTCGCGCGAGGACATCGCGCATGCCGACTATGCGCCGGCCCTCCTCGCCGGCCGCGTGCGCGACGTGCGCGCACTCATGCGCCGCGCCGGCGCGGCGCGTGCACTCGCGGCGCCAGGCGGCATCGCGCTCGAGGATTTCGCCGCGGAGATCGGCTGGATCCTCGATCGCCTCAGAGGCGCGGGCATCGATCAGGCCGTCGCGGTCGACCTGTCGCGGCCGCCGGGGGAGGAGGGCCCGAGGGAGGAGCCAGTCGACATCGCCGTGGTGCGGGTCGTCGTGCCCGGCCTCGAAGGCTCGCACGCCAATCCCGCCTATGTCCCCGGGGCCCGGGCGCGCGCGGCCGCGGCGCTCCGGCCATGACGGTGTGCATCTTCGTCGGCCCGACCTTGCGGCGCGCGGAGGTCGCGGCGGTCCTCGACGCGACCTGCCTGCCGCCCGCTGCGCAGGGCGACGTCTACCGCGCGGCACTGCGCCGCCCGCGTGCGATCGGCCTGATCGACGGCTATTTCAGCGGCGCGCCTGCGGTCTGGCACAAGGAGATCCTGTGGGCGCTGTCGCAGGGCATCGCCGTTTTCGGCAGCGCCAGCATGGGCGCGCTGCGGGCGGCGGAGCTCCACGGCTTCGGCATGCGCGGCATCGGCGCCATCTTCGCCGCGTTCCGCGACGGCGTCCTCGAGGACGACGACGAGGTCGCGGTCGTGCACGCGCCGCCCGAGCTCGGCTACGCGCCGGTGTCGGAGGCGATGGTGAACGTCCGCGCGACCCTGGCGCAGGCCGAGACAGCGGGGCTCATCGGCGCCGCTGCGCGCCAGGCCCTCGAGGCCTTCGCCAAGTCGCTGTTCTATCCGCAGCGCACCTGGTCTTGCGTGCTCGAAGGGCCGCACGGCGCGCCCGACGGCGAGGTCGCTGCGCTATCGGCGTGGCTTCCCGCCGGCCGCATCGACCGCAAGCGCGAGGATGCGCTCGCGATGCTGGACGCGATGCGCGCCGCGCTCGCCGAGCCTGCCGCGGCGCCGCCGGATTTCGCGTTCGCCTGGACGCAGCTGTGGGACGAGCTGACCGTGCGCCAGGCGGCCGAGCCGCCATCGGACGGCAGTGCGGCAGGACTGCCGCCTGCGTGCATCCTCGACGAACTGCGGCTTGCGGACCCCGATGCCTACGGCCGCGCGAAGGCATTGGCGCTCGTCCGCCTGCTCGCGGAGCGCGAGG
>JADMIO010703271.1_pt1 | contig 34576 bp, 31 predicted proteins | sample 8958161 | NCBI WGS metagenome assembly JADMIO01 (sample SAMN16585339, study PRJNA669376) | soil metagenome | isolation source: Crop rotation soil | place: USA: Cullars Rotation, Alabama | collected 2011
GACGCTGCCGCGGGCGCTGATGCTCGGGCGCACGAGATCGAGGCCGTGGCGATCGCTGCGGGCGCCCGCCTCAGTGCGCGCGGCTGGATGCTCGCGACCGCCGAGTCGTGTACCGGCGGGATGATCGCCGCCGCAGTCACCGACATCGCCGGCAGCTCCGCGTGGTTCGAGCGCGGCTACGTCACGTACAGCAACGATGCCAAGATCGAGTGCCTCGCGGTGCCCTCGGACCTGATCGGCGCGGCTGGCGCGGTCAGCGAGGTCGTGGCGATGGCAATGGCCGAAGGCGCGCTCGCTCACTCCCGCGCGAACGCGTCGGTTTCAGTCACCGGGATCGCAGGTCCGGGTGGCGCGACGCCCGGCAAGCCGGTTGGCATGGTATGTTTTGGATGGGCGTTCCGGGGTCGATCGACCGCATCGGAAACGCGCCATTTCGACGGCGACAGGGCGGCAATCCGCGCGGCAACCGTCCGTTACGCACTCGAGGGACTGATCCGGCGGCTGGATGCCCCGGATGCGGCTGGAAGCGGTTGAAGCCAGCAAGCCCCCAAGGGGACCTGGTCTCCTGGCGCTTGACTCCCACCTGACTGCGCAGTACTCTCCTACTGTATATTTGTACATGCGACGGTAAGGCGCGAGTGCGCACGCAAATTTGCGCCAGGCCGGTCGAGAGCAATCCCCACATCGGCAAGAACAACGAAGGAACGGCCATGAATGACATGTCAGAACGCAGCAAGGCGCTGAACGCAGCGCTGGCGCAGATCGAGAAGCAGTTCGGCAAGGGCTCCATCATGAAGATGGGCGAGAGCCAGATCGCCGACGACCTGCAGGTCGTTTCCACCGGTTCGCTGGGGCTGGATATCGCGCTGGGCGTTGGCGGCCTGCCGCGCGGCCGCGTCGTCGAGATCTACGGGCCGGAATCGTCGGGCAAGACCACGCTCTGTCTCGAAGTCGTCGCTGCGGTCCAGAAGCAGGGCGGCGTCGCCGCATACATCGATGCGGAAAATGCACTCGACCCGGTCTATGCCGGCAAGCTGGGCGTCAACGTTCCCGACCTTCTGATCTCGCAGCCCGATACCGGCGAGCAGGGGCTCGAGATCGCCGACATGCTGGTGCGTTCCGGAGGCATCGACCTCATCGTCGTCGACTCGGTCGCGGCGCTGGTGCCGAAGGCTGAAATCGAAGGCGAGATGGGCGATCAGTTGCCCGGCCTCCAGGCACGCCTGATGAGCCAGGCGCTGCGCAAGCTCACTTCCAACATCAAGCGCACCAACACGCTGGTGATCTTCATCAACCAGATCCGGATGAAGATCGGCGTGATGTTCGGCAATCCGGAAACGACCACCGGCGGCAACGCGCTCAAGTTCTACGCGTCGGTCCGTCTCGACATCCGGCGGATCGGCTCGATCAAGAAGGGCGACGAGGTCGTCGGCAACGAAACGCGCGTCAAGGTCGTGAAGAACAAGATCGCACCGCCGTTCCGCGAAGCGCTGTTCGACATCATGTACGGCGAGGGCATCTCGCGCGAAGGCGAGATCATCGAGCTCGGCGTCAATCACGGTATCGTCGACAAGTCGGGGGCGTGGTACGCCTACAACGGCGACAAGATCGGGCAAGGCAAGGACAACACGCGCGAGTTCCTCCGCGAGCATCCCGAGATCGCCCAGGAGATCGAGTCGAAGATCCGCGCCAAGGTCGGCATTTCAACGGGCGGCACGCCGCACGCGGCCCGTGCGGCCGACGACGAATAACCGGGGCGGAAACGCCTCGCGCGGCCGCAGCAAGGTCGTTCTCACGCTCCGCCAGCGGGCGTTGCGCGCGCTGGCTCGCCGCGACTACTCGCGCGTCGAGCTGGCGCGAAAGCTCAGCCGGCTGCGCGAAGAAACCGACGATCTCGACGCGCTGCTCGACGAATTCGAAGCGAGCGGCTGGCTGTCGGATGAGCGGTTCGCGGGTACCACGGCACGGGCCCGCGAGGGCAGGTTCAGCCAGCGACACATCGTCGAGGATCTGAAATCGAAGGGCGTTTCGGCTGACACCGCGAAGACCGCGGTCGACGCGCTCGGTCAGGATGACGAGGCCATCGCGCTGGCGCTCTGGCGGCAGCGCTTCGGTCGCGCGCCGGCCGATCAGAAGGAAAAGGCACGACAGGTCCGCTTCCTCCAGTCGCGGGGCTTCTCGCTGTCGGTTGCATTCCGCGTGCTCAAGCAGGCGGGCACGCCGGTCGATGATGAAGGCGCGTCCGACGACTAGAATGCGTGTTGCGAACCGACTGCCAGACGAGCCACCATGGAAGCAGCGACACAGGAATCGACGACCGACGGAAGGTCCAACGCCGCTGCAGGCAGTGCAGAGGTCAGCCGGCAATCGCATGAGGATCGCGTCGACTATCGCACCGAGCCGTCGCGCTATCGTCACTGGAAGCTCGCGGTCGACGCGGCCATCGCCACGCTGACGATGGATACCGCCGAGGACGGTGGCATCCGTCCCGGTTACAAGCTGAAGCTGAATAGCTACGACCTTGGTGTCGACATCGAGTTGTACGATGCGATCAATCGGATCCGCTTCGAGCACCCCACGGTGCGCGCAGTGATCGTGACCAGCGGCAAGGATCGCGTGTTCTGCTCCGGCGCCAACATCTTCATGCTGGGCCTCTCGAGTCACGCGTGGAAAGTGAACTTCTGCAAGTTCACCAACGAGACGCGCAACGGGATCGAGGATTCGTCGCACTACTCGGGATTGAAGTTCCTCGCGGCGGTTAACGGCTCGTGCGCCGGCGGCGGCTACGAGCTGGCACTCGCATGCGACGAGATCGTGCTGATCGATGATCGGTCGTCGTCGGTCTCGTTGCCCGAAGTGCCGTTGCTCGGCGTGCTGCCGGGGACCGGTGGCCTCACGCGGATCATCGACAAGCGGCGTGTGCGCCACGACCTGGCCGACGTGTTCTGCACCAGCGTCGAGGGCGTGCGCGGGCAGCGCGCAGTCGACTGGAGGCTGGTCGACGCAACGGTGAAGCCGACGCAGTTTGCGCAGCATGTGCAGCAGCGTGCGCAAGCGCTGGCCGAGTCGGGCGCTGGCACAAGCGCAAACCCGGTCGATTCCAGCGCTTCAGCGGCAACGGGCATCGAGCTCGAGCGCATCGATCGCATCGAAGACGATCACGCGCTCCGCTACGAGCATGTGAGCGTGACCATCGATCGCGCGAAGCGCACCGCGACATTCACGCTGCGCGCGCCATCCGAACCCGTTGCCACGGAGATCGCCGACATCATCAAGGCCGGCGCGACGTGGTGGCCCCTGGCGATCGCGCGCGAGCTTGACGACGCGATCCTGACGATGCGCACCAACGAATCCGGCATCGGCACCTGGCTGTTGCGAACTGAAGGCAATGCCGACGCCGTGCTGGCCGCCGGCGCTACGCTCGAACGTCATCGCGGTCACTGGCTGGTGCGCGAGACGATCGGCTTCCTGCGACGCACGCTTGCGCGGCTCGACGTATCGTCGCGGACGCTGTTTGCACTGATCGAGCCGGGATCGTGCTTTGCCGGATTCTTCGCCGAGCTCGCATTCGCGGCGGACCGCGTCTACATGCTGGCGGTTGCCGACGCATCCGACGATGCATCGATCGTCGTCTCGACCAACGGACCGACCACCGCAGCAACCACCGCAGCAACGACCACATCGACCACCGCCTCCCACGCGCCAGCCCTCATCCTCGATTCCACCAGCTTCGGCCTGCTCCCGATGGTCAGCGGCGAAACACGCCTGGAGCGACGCTTCCACAGCGAACGCGAAGCAATCGACGCGGCCCGCGCCGCAATCTCCAGACCGCTGCACGCCGAAGCCGCTCTCGCACTCGGTCTCATCACTGCAGCGCCCGACGAGATCGACTGGGCCGACGAGATCCGGATCGCGATCGAGGAGCGTGCGGCAATGTCCCCGGACGCGCTGACCGGCCTCGAAGCGAACCTGCGCTTCTCGCGCGAGAACATGAATACGCGCATCTTCGGCCGCCTCTCTGCATGGCAGAACTGGATCTTCACGCGACCGAACGCCGTTGGCGACAAGGGCGCGCTGAAGGTCTACGGCAAGGGCGCCAAGGCCGAGTTCGACCGAACACGCGTCTGAAGCCGGACACAACCACGCCTCGAAGGACTTTCCATGTCGTCCGCAATCAACTACACCGAAAAAATCCCGAACAACGTCAACCTCGCGGGCGACCGGACGCTCCAGCGCGCGCTCGAGCAGTGGCAGCCGAACTTCGTCGGCTGGTGGGACGAGGTGGGTCCCGACGGGTCGACCAATTTCGACGTCTACCTGCGGACCGCAGTCAGCGTCGATCCGTCAGGCTGGGCCAACTTCGACTACGTGAAGATGCGCGACTATCGGTGGGGCATCTTCCTCAATCCGATGGATCCCGAGCGCGCGATCCACTTCGGCGACCACAAGGGCGAGAAGGTGTGGCAGGACGTGCCCGGCGAGCATCGCGCAAACCTGCGGCGGATCATCGTCACGCAGGGCGACACCGAGCCCGCGTCCGTCGAGCAGCAGCGCCATCTCGGCCTCACCGCGCCGTCGCTGTACGACCTGCGCAACCTTTTCCAGATCAACGTGGAGGAGGGCCGTCACCTGTGGGCGATGGTGTACCTGCTGCACCGGCACTTCGGACGCGACGGTCGCGAGGAAGCCGATGCGCTGCTCGAGCGACGCTCGGGGGACGCGAACAATCCGCGAATCCTCGGCGCCTTCAACGAGAAGACGCCCGACTGGCTGGCCTTCTTCATGTTCACGTATTTCACCGACCGCGATGGAAAGTTCCAGCTCGCGGCGCTGTCCGAGAGCAGCTTCGATCCGCTCGCGCGAACGACGAAGTTCATGCTGACCGAAGAAGCGCATCACATGTTCGTCGGCGAATCCGGCATCGCGAGGACGATCCAGCGCACGTGCGAAGTGATGAACCAGTTGAAGACCGACGATCCGGCGCAGATCCGCGTAGCGGGCGCGATCGACCTGCCGACGATCCAGCGCTATCTCAATTTCCACTGCAGCGTGACGATCGACCTCTTTGGCGCCGACCAGTCGAGCAACGCGGCAACGTTCTATAGCTCCGGACTCAAGGGCCGCTTCGAGGAAGGCAAGCGCGATGACGACCATCGTCTGAACGACCGCACGTACAAGGTGCTCGAGGTGGCGACCGACAACGGGACGCGAACGTTGGTCGAAAAAGAGGCGCCAATGCTGAATGCGCTGAATGAAGTGCTGCGCGACGATTTCATTCGCGATTCGCAGGCCGGCATCGGACGCTGGAACCGCGTGATCGAGAAGGCGGGATTGCCGCAGCGCCTCACGCTGCCGCACAAGGGCTTTCACCGCAACATCGGCTCGCTGTCCGCGATGAAGATCAGCCCGGACGGCCGCATCATTGGCGACGACGAATGGAATGCAAGCGTCGACGCGTGGCTGCCATCGACCGAGGATCGGCGCTTCGTCGCGTCACTGATGGGCCGCGTCATCGAACCCGGGAAGTTCGCCAGCTGGATCGCGCCGCCCGCCGCGGGGATCAATCGCCAACCGGTCGATTTTGAGTACGTTCGCTTCGGCTAAAGCGTTCGAGCGGTCGCTGCAGGCCGGCGCGGCAGGTGCAAAGCCATGGCCGCCCGATCCGGCGCGCCAGGTGCAAAGCCATGGCCGCCCGTCCAAAGACAGGAGATGCCGGCGCCGTGGTGCGGAAGGTCGTTTGGTCGCACCTACCACAGCTTGTGCTTTGTCCACGTGTCGATCGCAAGCAGTGGTCCCATCCGAACGGGGGATTCTGCCTTTGAATTCCGTGGGTTATCCTGCCGCTCATGGGAGGACGCTCTGCATCTGTTGTAGGCGCGGTGGGCCTGGCGTTGTCCGGGCTCCTCGCGCTCGTTTCGGCGACGCGCGCCGACGCCGCGATCATCGGGTTCCACGACATTTCCGACCCCGTGAAGACGTCGGGCTGGGCATGCCGGACCGATTCGCCGGACCCGGTCACCGTCCACCTGTATGCGCGCGTCGATGGGAAGCTGCGGTTCATCGCCCAGCAACTCGCCGACCATCGCCGCAGCGATCTGGATGCCATCTGCGGCGGTACCGCGCACGGATTCCGCTTCTCCGATTACGCATCCGGCGAGCTCGGCCCGGCGCTTTACGACCGCATCTCGCCGCTCGCGATGGAGGTTTATGCCGAGGACGACGGTCATGTGCTGAAGCCATTGCCAGGATCGGCGCGGCCGGTGCATTTCGGCTCGATCGGCTTGTGGGATGCGGGGCTGCGGGCCGGCAACTGGCGCACCGACTACGACAATCCGGCCGAGGGCACGGCGCATTCGCCATTGCTTCTCGGGAAGTGCCAGTTCTCCACACCAACGTCGGACGGATACTTTGCGTTCTCGGGCGGCGGCTACGACCCGATCCACCATTGCCGATACCAGAGCTCGGTGTCGCCGGTGAGCAATGCCGCGAGCTCGCATCGCGATTGGCCGTCGAACTCGTTCTGGGCGGTCGTCGCCAATGTCGAGGATGCGCTGCTCAATCCGAAGTGCACCAGTGGCCCACCGAGCCAGAGCCTGCCGGTGCTGCGTCCGGGCGAAGGCAGCGTGTTCGGCCTGGTTGCGTTGCCCGACTTCGAGGCCGGCCGGCCAGACCGGATGAAGATGCACATGGCGCTCAACAGCGAGCACTGGGCGGACTGCCGCAGCGCGAGCTACGCCGGCCCGTACATGTCGTTCACCGCGCAGACCGACCGCGGCAACAACGACGGCATCCTCACGTACCTGAACAAGCCCGGCGAGCCTACACGGGTGTCGTTCGCGATCACGCTGATGGATGTCGACAACGTGCCGCCTGAAACACGCGGGGCGCCCGCCGGCTCAAAGCGTTACGGCCAGAGCCACTTCCAGGTCGAGGCGACGTGGGGCGGAATCAAGCGCTGGGTGTTCATCGAGCTGGTGCCCGATGTGCGACTCGTGTCGCAAACCGATCGCGGCTGGGCCGACGTCCATGTGCGCTTCAACTGGCACATGTACAACTCGATGCTGTATCCGGGCGCCGACTACATCTACAAGTCGGGCACCGTGCTCTCGGCGCAATGCACCCAGGAGCAGGTGTCGGTGCCGGTGCTCGACCGCGCGCTGACCTACGTGAACCCGGCGACGCGCGACAAGGCGCGGCGTTCGTACTCGATCGACCTGCAGGGGCTGTTCGATTGCCTGAATCGCAGGGGCGAGTGGGGTGCGTCACCGATGCCCTCGCATCCGATCCCGGTCACGGCGATCTCGTTCGGCCTCGAGCAGGACGACCGGTATTACCTCGACGGCGCGTTCACTGGCGTCGTGGGGCCCAACTCGATGTGGATCGCGGTCGACAGCGTCCAGCTGAACTGAGCGCTCCGCTCGCGGCGGAGCGGGTCGTCGATTGGCGTCCACCGTGCGTTAACCGGTAAAATGCGCGATTCCTCGAGCACGCGACCTCGATCGGGGTCTCCCGCAAGGGGATAGCAAGACACCGATTCAATCGTAATGGGGTCTCCCGCAAGGGGATAGCAAGACACCAATTGAAGGACACGCGTTTGCCGTGACCTGAATCGGTGACCTTCCGGGGTCGCACATCGATTGCGAGTCGGGCGCTGCGCAGATTGCCACGCAGCAAGTTGCCCCGTAATTGGTGTCTGACCCCGATTGAGGTCGACCCATCAATGGATTGACATGAACGTATCCGAAATTCGCAGCCGCTTCATCGACTACTTCGTCTCGAAGGGGCACACGCACGTCCCGTCGTCATCGCTGATTCCCGCGAACGACCCGACATTGCTCTTCGTCAATTCCGGGATGGTCCAGTTCAAGGACGTGTTCGTCGGCAAGGAGAAGCGGCCCTACGTCCGTGCGGTGAGCGCGCAACGCTCGGTGCGCGCAGGCGGCAAGCACAACGACCTCGAGAACGTCGGTTACACGGCGCGGCATCACACGTTCTTCGAGATGCTTGGCAACTTTTCCTTCGGCGACTACTTCAAGCGCGACGCGATCCAGTTTGCGTGGCAGCTGCTGACCGAGGTGTACCGGCTGCCGAAGGAAAGGCTGTGGACCACGGTCTACTTCGAGGATGACGAGGCGTTCGACATCTGGACAAAGGAGATCGGCGTGCCGGCCGACCGCTGCATCCGGATCGGCGACAACAAGGGCGCCCGCTACGCATCGGACAACTTCTGGCAGATGGCGGACACCGGTCCGTGCGGCCCGTGTAGCGAGATTTTCTACGATCACGGTCCCGACGTCGCCGGCGGCCCGCCGGGATCGCCCGACGCCGACGGCGATCGTTACATCGAGATCTGGAACCTCGTGTTCATGCAATTCGACCGCCAGCCGAACGGCGACATGCCCCGGCTGCCCGCACCCTGCGTCGATACCGGAATGGGGCTCGAGCGACTCGCGGCGATCCTGCAGCACGTCCACTCGAATTACGAGATCGATCTCTTCCAGGCACTGATCAAGGCGGCGGCGCGCGAAACCAGCATCAGCGACATCGAGAACCCGTCGCTGCGCGTGATCGCCGATCACATCCGCGCGTGCGCATTCCTCGTCACCGACGGCATCATTCCGAGCAACGAGGGACGCGGCTACGTGCTGCGCCGGATCATCCGTCGCGCGCTGCGGCACGGCTACAAGCTCGGCCAGACGAAGCCGTTCTTCTACAAGCTGGTCGATGATCTCGACCGCCAGATGGGCGACGCGTATCCCGAGCTGCGCAAGGCGAAGACGCGCGTGGCCGACGTGCTGAAGGCCGAGGAAGAGCGCTTCGGCGAAACGCTGGTCAACGGGATGAAGATCCTCGAAGCCGAGCTGGCGCGGAGCCAGGCCACGTCCGGCACGAGCCCAACGACTCTCGACGGCAAGGTCGCGTTCACGCTGTATGACACGTACGGCTTCCCGTTCGACCTGACCGCCGACGTCTGCCGCGAGCGCGGCGTCACCGTCGACGAAGCGGGCTTCGACGCGGCGATGGACAAGCAGCGCGACCAGGCGCGCGCGGCGGGCAAGTTCAAGGCAGAAGCGGGGCTTGCCTACGAAGGCAGCAAGACGCATTTCCGCGGCTACGAAACATTGTCCGATGAAGGCCGCGTGGTCGCGCTGTATCGCGACGGCACCCCGGTCGCATCGCTGGCGCAAGGCGAGAAGGGCATCGTCGTCCTCGACCGCACACCGTTCTACGCGGAGTCCGGCGGCCAGGTCGGCGATCGTGGCGAGCTCACGCACGACATGGGCGGCACCTGCCTCGCGCTGTTTCGCGTACAGGACACGCAGAAGGTGCAGGCCGACGTCTTCGGTCATCACGGCGAGGTCGTCACCGGCGAATTGAAGATCGGCGATACCGTCGCCGCGCAGGTCGATGCCGATGCGCGCGGCCGCACGATTCGCAACCATTCGGCGACGCACCTGATGCACAAGGCGCTGCGCGAAGTGCTCGGCGATCACGTGCAGCAGAAGGGCTCGCTCGTCGATGCCGACAAGACGCGCTTCGACTTCGCGCACAACGCACCGGTCACCGACGAGCAGATCCGCAAGATCGAGATGCTCGTCAATCGCGAGATCATCGACAACCATCCGACAGAGGCGCGCGTGCTGCCGATCGAAGAGGCGAAGAAGACCGGCGCGATGATGCTCTTCGGCGAGAAATATGGCGACGAAGTGCGCGTGCTCGACATCGGATCGTCTCGCGAGCTGTGCGGCGGCACGCACGTCACGCGGACCGGCGACATCGGCCTCTTCAAGATCACGATGGAAGGCGGCGTTGCGGCCGGCGTTCGTCGCGTCGAGGCGGTCACCGGTGTTGGCGCAGTGGCGTTTGTCCAGCAGATGGACGAGAAGCTGAACGGCGCAGCAGCGGCGCTCAAGACACCGGTCAACGAGCTCGAGACACGCATCCAGCAATTGCTCGAAAGCGCGCGCAACAGCGAGCGTGAGCTTTCGCGTCTGAAGGCGAAGATGGCGGCATCGGCGGGCAACGATCTCGGTGCGCAGGCGATCGAAGTCAACGGCTCGAAGGTGCTCGCTGCGCGCCTCGATGGCGTGGATCGCAAGGGGCTGATGGAGACGCTCGACAAGCTGAAGGACAAGCTGAAGTCCGCCGCCATCGTGCTGTCGACGGTGGAAGCGCCCGACAAGGTCACGCTGATTGCCGGCGTCACCGCTGACCTCACGTCGAAGGTCAAGGCCGGCGAGCTCGTCAACTTCGTCGCGCAGCAGATCGGCGGCAAGGGAGGCGGGCGTCCCGACATGGCGCAGGCCGGAGGCAACGATCCGTCGAAGCTCGACGCGGCGCTGGCGGGTGTCAAGGACTGGGTCTCGGCGAAGATGTAATCGCGGGATCAATCCGAGATCACTGCGCACGCACAGCAGCCATGTCACTCAACATTCGCCGCGCCACGGTCAAGGACGCTGCCGCCTACGCGCGGATCATGGCGGAAGGGGACGTGTTCGGAAATCTGCTGCAGATGCCGTACGCCGATGAGGACGGATGGCGGCAGCGATTGTCCGATTCGACTGCGCTCGGCAAGCCCGACATCGGCCTGGTCGCCGAGCTCGACGGTGAAGTCGTCGCGACCGCAGGGCTGCATCCGGTCGGCGCTGCATTGCGGCGTCGCCACGCAATGACGATCGGCATCTCGGTCGCACGTCATGCGCAGGGCAAGGGCGTCGGCCGCGCATTGATGCAGGCGCTTTGCGATTACGCGGACAACTGGGCTGGCGTGCTGCGCATCGAGCTCACCGTGTTCGACGACAACGCGCGCGCGATCGCGCTGTATCGCAAGTTCGGCTTCGAGCTCGAGGGTACGCACCGCGGATTCGCCATTCGCGACGGCGTGTATGCGACGGCGCTGACGATGGCGCGACTGCATCCGAAGCAGCCGATGGTCAACGCAGGCGGGAGCGGCAGCCAGAGGCACGGCAGCGATCACGGAGAGAACAAATGACCACCGACGGATTCACCGTATCGCACGCGCGCGATGCGCACTTCGAGCGCGGCCTGCGCGCGTTCTTCGAGTATCGCGACCTCGGCATCAAGCAGGCGACCGCCGGCGCAGTCGAAGCGCACGTGATCCGCGCGGTGCCGGGCGAGTCGTTCGGTGGTGGCGCGCACCTGCACCGCACCACGTTCCAGATGGTGTACGTGCTGAAGGGCTGGATCGAGTTCGAATACGAGGGACACGGGCGCGTCCGTCTCGAGGCCGGATCGTGCGTGTACCAGCCGCCATCGATCCGTCATCGCGAGATCGCGCACAGCGACGATGTCGAGATGCTGGAGATCGTGATGCCGTCCGGATTCCAGACCGAGGAAGTGACGGCAGTCACCGGGTGACGAGGCGTTGATCATGCCGATACAACGCCGGTCGCGCTTCCTTCTTCCGCGGTGCAGGGTCGCGCAGCTCGTCACTGCCGCGATCGCTGCGTTTGTCGCTGCATCGGCCGCGTTCGCGGCTCCGGATGAAGACCTTCTCGGAAAATCGCGCGGCTATCCGCAGGGAACACGCGGCAGCTGGTTCAACGACGAGAGCGTTCGCGTCGGCTCGTTTTCGAATCTCGACCGGATCCTGCCGCACCGCGTCGTCGCGAAGTCCGAGACGCCGCTCCCGCTCCCCAAGTCCCTGGTCGAGCCGACGATTCGCTACACATTTCGCGGACGCGAATACACACTCGACGATTACCTTGCGCACCAGCGCACCACCGGCCTGCTGGTGATCCGCAACGGCGAGATCCTCGTCGAGCGCTACCAGTACGAGCGCACGCCGTCGCACCGCTTCGTTTCCAATTCGATGGCGAAGTCGATCGTCAGCCTCGGGATCGGCATCGCACTACGCGATCGCGCGATCAGGTCGCTCGACGACAAGGCAGCCGATTACGTTCCGGAGCTGGCCGACAACGCGTACGGAAAGACGTCGCTTCGTGACCTGTTGAGGATGTCGTCCGGCGTGAAGTTCAGCGAGGATTACACGGGGACCGACGATGCCGCGAAGTTCTCGCGCGCGGTCAACACCAGCAGGGGCAGTACGATCGACGCCATCAAAATGTTCGACGAACGCGAGGTCGCAGCGGGAACGCGATTCCGCTACGCGTCGATCGAAACCAATGTGCTGGGCCTCGTGCTCACGCGCGCTACGGGCCGGCGCGCGTCGGACTTTGTCGCCGAGAAGATCTGGCAGCCGCTTGGCGCGGAGAGCGATGCGACATGGATCACGGCGTCGGACGGCAACGAGCGCTTCGCCGGTGCGTTCAGCGCGACACTGCGCGACTGGGGTCGCTTCGGAATCCTGCTGGCGAACGACGGGATGCGCAACGGGAACGCTGTGCTGCCATTCGACTACCTGATCGAGGCAACCGACCGCCGCGCGCATCCCGATGCGTTCGCGCCGAAGGGCCGCGGATTCGGCTACGGTTACCAGTTCTGGACGATGGGCAGCGACGCGCGTCGCTTCGCGCTGATCGGCGTGTATGGGCAGGCGATCTACGTCGATCCGCAACTGCGACTCGTGCTGGTGCATACCGCCGCGGCGAAGAACGCGCGGATCGGGACCGAAACGATGGGGCCCGAGCTTCGCGCGTTGTGGGCGGGGATCACCGAGTCGGTCGGGCGGCAGTCGCCGTCGCCGTCGCCGTCGCCGTCGCAGTCGCAGTCGCAGTCGCAGTCGATCTGGCCCTGAGATCGCCACGAGAACGCGGCGTCACCGGAACAACGCGGGCATTCGCTGAACCACATCGCGCACTTCCTGCTCGCGCCACAGTCCGACGCGGCTGTCGCCGGCACGCTGCTGGCCGACTTCCACCGCGGCACGATCGGCAATGACGCCGCCCTCGATCCCGATGTCGCATCGGCAATCGCGCTGCATCGGGCCATCGATGGCTACGTCGATCGTCACCCGCGGGTATCCAATGCGCGCGGCCTGTTCGCGCCGGAGCATCGGCGCTATTCGGGTGTCGCCCTCGATCTTTACTTCGACCACTGCCTTGCGCGCGACTGGGATCGTCACGCGTCGATCCCGTTCGACACCTTCGTCGAATCGACGTACCAGCGTCTGGCGCGCTCGATGGCGCGCGGCGACCTCCCTGCGCCGACGCATCGATTCGCGCGCGCGATGATCGACGGCGACTGGCTCGGGTCGTATGTCGAGTTCGACGGCGTCGAAGCGGCGCTCGGACGCCTCAACCACGCAATCCTTCGACGCTTCAACCGGCGCGTCGACCTGCGTCCGATGGCGGACGAGCTGCGTCGCCTGCAAGCGCCGCTCGATGCGACATTCGGGCCGCTCTTCGCCGATCTGGTGACCTTCGTCGGCGCCCGGGCGCTGCAGCCACGCGAAGCGTGAACCAAGCCCGCGCGGGGCGGTCTGCTAACGGTCGATAGAATGTCCTCTTCCCAACCAGAAGGACACGGCGATGCCACTTCGCTCCGGAATCACCATCGAGGATTTCAACGGACGCAGCAACGGTCACCTGCCAGGATTGCTTGGCATGCGGGCGATTCGTCTCGAAGAGAACCAGCTGGAGATGGAGTTGCCGGTGCGCAAGGAGGTCCTCGCGCCAAACGGGTACCTGCATGCGGCGACCATCGTCGGGCTGGCCGACACCGCGTCGGGATACGGATGCGTGGCGCACCTCCCTGACGGCGCAGTCAACTTCACGACAGTCGAATTGAAGAGCAATTTTCTCGGAACAGCCACGGACGGCACGATCGCATGCATCGCACGTCCGGCGCATCTCGGACGCAACACGCAGGTCTGGGACGCGACCGTCACGCACCGCGAGACGGGCAGGACGATCGCGCTGTTCCGCTGCACACAGATGGTGTTATGGCCCAAGACCTGATTCGCACAACCTTTCTCTTTCCTCTCGCGTTCGCTGCGACCCTCGCTGCGAGCGTGGCCGCGATCGATGCACACGCGATCGGCCTGCTCGAGAATCCGCAGCCGAATGCAAAGGCGAGCGGTGTCGACGTCATCTCCGGCTATCACTGCGATGCCGCGCGCATCGACATCGAGATCGACGGCAAGCTCACGTATCGAGCGGGCTCCGGCACGCCGCGCGCCGACACGCAGGCGATGTGCGGCCGTAGCAACACGGGATTTTCGTTGCTGATCAACTGGAACACGCTGGGGACCGGCCTGCACGTGGTGCGAGCGCTCGGCGACGGCGTCGAATTCGCGCGCGCCAACGCCAACGTCGTCACGCTGGGCGGCGAATTCCTGAAGGGACTTGCCGGCACGATGCGCCTCGACAATTTCCCGCAGCCGGGCAAGGGCGTGATCGCCGAGTGGCAGGAAGCGCAGCAGAACTTCGTGATCCGCGAGATGCTGCCGAGCGTGCCGTCGATCAACGGCACCTGGTTCGGGCCGGTGCTCGAGCAATGGTCGGGCTGCAGCGATCCTGCGTACAACGGCAACCACGGCGCGAACGCGATCTGGACGGTCGGCCTGTACGACAACGTGTCGCTGATCGTCAACGGCTCGATCCAGACGACGCCGTCGTTCACGTGCAACTACACGGGCACGCAGGCTTTCCAGGGAACACAGCGCGGGGCTTCGGGAAATTTTTCGTGCAGCAACGGCAAGAGCGGGTCGTGGCGAACGACCGAGGTGCAGGTCAGCGATCGGGGCCTGTCGATGATCGGCGAAGGCAACTGGACGCAGTCCGGTGTGAGTTGCCAGATGAAGTTCCTGATTGGCGGTTATCGGCACCTGACACCGTAACAACGTTGGTGCCTGTAAAGCGGGACAACGCGCTGCGATTCGGCGCGTTCAGGCAAGTACGAAACCGGCAACCCCCGCTGCTCTGCGGTCGAAGGTCATGGTTGCCCGGCAACCGAGCTGTCGGTAGCTCGCGCCGATGAGACAGTCGGCAAAGTCCGCTGCGCAATCGTTCCACGTGTACAGGGCCTCTTCCAGCAACGACTCGTCGTTGATCTGGAGATCGTCGGTATCCAGGAGTCGTGACAGCACGCCCATGATCTCTGTCTTCGTAAATCCGTAGCGGCTGCGCAGCACCCATTCGGTCTCGAGTACGACGAGAAGACTGATCGATATGCGGCGGCGCAGCCTCGACTCTCGCGTGACCAAAGCAAGCGCCTTACCGAACTGCAATTCGTCGTCTCGCGTGAGAAAACGAACCAGCACGTTGGTATCGAATCCGATCATCAGCGTGACAAGCGTTCGACGGGCAGTGGTTTGGGGCGTCGTTGACGAAGCGCGCCGGCGACATCGACGGCCCGCTTGTTCTTGACCCGCAACAAGACCACCCCATCGGGCATCAGGGTGAACGTCATGCGGTCACCCGGCTTCATTCCCAGGCGCTCACGGATCTCGACGGGAATGGTTGTCTGGCCCTTGCTGGTCAGTGTCGCTTCGATCGGCATTCCGCCCTCCTTACATTAACGTAAATTGTAAGGAGTATCGCTCGATCAGGAAAGTGCGCGGACCTCGTCACGATCCATCTCCCGCCCGACCCGGTGGGGCGGCGCACGCCACGTTCCCATCAATATGCACAATGCGCGCATTCATCGTCGGCTTCGCTGCGGGGATCTGGCTGCTCCAGAGCCAGTCGTCGCTGCCGGAGGCGGCCTGGCTGCGCGGCGTGGCATCGATTGCGGTCGGTGTGCTGCTGATCGCTGCGCTCGTCCACCGGTTGTATCCAGCCGGTACCCTGGCCCCTGTACGGATGTTGTGCCTGCCGCTGATCGTCGCGGGAGGCGCCGCTGCCGGGTTTGCCTACTCGGCAGCGATGGCCAAATCGAGGCTCGCCGATGTGCTGCCGCCCGCCTGGGAAGGCGTCGACGTCCGTATCGCCGGCATCATCAGCGGCTTGCCGGCGGTCAACCGATCCGATCGCAGCGTGCGCTTTGCGTTCGATGTCGAGCGCGTCGTTGCGCCGGCCGACGCGGTAGTGCCGAGCCGCATCTCGCTGTCGTGGTTTCCGGCGATGCGCGCCGGGCGTGCAGCTAAAGGTGGCGCCGCGCCGGAACCGCCGATGCCCGAGGTCCACGCGGGCGAGCGCTGGGAGCTCGTGGTGCGATTGCGTCGCCCGCACGGCAATGCCAACCCGCACGGTTTCGACATCGAGGCGTGGATGCTCGAGAACGGCCTCCGCGCTAGCGGATATGTCCGCGGCAACGACAACCGGCGCAGCGACGTGTTCGCCGGCCGCTTCATCGATCATGTCGATTCGTTGCGCGAGCGCATTCGCGAACGGATCCTGCGGGTGCTCGACGGCCAGCCCTATGCCGGCGTGCTCGTCGCGCTGACGATCGGCGACCAGCGCTCGGTGTCGCAGGACCAATGGGCGCTCTACAACCGGACCGGTGTGAGCCACCTCCTTTCAATCAGGTAGTTAGGAATACCAAAGCAGCCAAAACGGTGATAGCATGCGCTAAGTCATTGAACCGAGGACGTTTTACCGATGCCAGTCGCTTACAGCTACGTACGCTTCTCGCGAGAAAAGCAACTTCAAGGCGATTCCCTTCGTCGACAGGTAGAGTTGTCCCAGAGCTACGCGCGCGAACGGGGTTTCGCGCTCGACACAACGCTAAAGCTACAGGACCTTGGTGTATCGGCTTTCACGCAAGCGAACGTCAAGACGGGCGCCCTTGGTGGCTTTCTTGCCGCTGTGAGCGCCGGTGTCGTAAAGCCGGGAAGTTACTTACTCATCGAATCTTGGGACCGTCTCTCGCGCGCCGCAGCACTCGTTGCCTTTGATGTATTCCGGGAAATCATCGCGGCCGGCATAACGATCGTGACGCTTGAGGACCGGCAGGAATACTCAAAGGAATCGGTAGAGCGGAACAGCATGCAGCTTTTTTTGACTCTAGCCGGCATGGTTCGCGCGCACGAAGAGTCGAGAATGAAATCGCATCGGCTGGCGGCGGCATGGCAACAGAAACGCGCTACCGCGGCAACGAAGAAGCTCACGCGAAAATGCCCCAGTTGGCTTGAGGTCAGCGCAGATAGAACCTCGTTCAAGAAGAGACCAGATGCCGTCCGAATCGTAAAGGCCATCATCAAATGGTCAAGGATGGGCCACGGTCAGACACAAATTGCTCGGCGTCTGAATAGCGAGAACACTCCCAATATCTCGGGATCGCCCACGGGCTGGGGGTCGTCTTATATCGCAAAAATTCTTACCTCGCGCGCGCTGTACGGCGAGGCGCGATTCGAAGTTCACAAGAATGGGACTCGCACACAGGTTGGTGACCCGTTGCCGAACTATTATCCCGCGCTCCTCTCGCAAAGCAAGTGGGAAGAGCTGCAAACGATAAGAACACGACGCCACACAGGCGGCGGCGGCCCGGTTCGGCGCGAGCAGGTAACCAACTTGTTTTCAGGCCTGCTTCGATGCGGCTACTGCGGAGAGCCGATGGTAATTGGAGGCTATAGCAAGAAGGACCCGATCAAAACCAAAAAATTCATCGTGTGTGCGGGAGCCAAGAGAGGCAAGCCCTGCTATTTCATCCAATGGATGTTGGCCGGCTTCGAAAGCACTGTGCTGACTTTCCTTTGTGAACTCGATATCCAGTCAGTGCTTCCGGAGGAGACGGGGTCGTCGCCTTCTCAAGCTCTACGCGACAAGCACATCGAACTGGTTGCTAGAAAGGATGAGTTGCGCTCGCGGATTTCAAACTTAAGCGAGGCAATCGAATTAGGGCGGTCAGAATTCAGCTTGAAGACGGTTATGGAGAAGTTGGCGGAACGTGAAACGGAATTGCTGGAGATTGATAACCAACTTAAGAAACTTGAGCGGGAATTGGCCGCTGTCGATTCGATCGATGAGCTGCTCGAAGAGCACCATAGGCAACTCGTACGACTTGCGGCTGCCATGCCCCCATCGAGCGGCGAACGTCGGGGCGAAGTGCGCTTGAGCCTGTCGGAAAACATTCGAGGTCTCGTTTCGAAAATCCAGGTGTTCGCCGGCGGGCCCGAAAGCAATGTCGAGCAGGGCTCCGGTGGCGGGATAGTGTTCAAAGAAGGCAAGGCGCTTCGACGTGACTCAAGAATGATAGTGATTCAGTTCCGAGATGGTAGGCCAAACCGCGAAATACACACGGGAAAGAACGGGACAGCGATCTCCGCCGTAGACTAAGCCAAAGCGCACACAACTCGAATGTTTGGACCCGAAGCCGTTCGGTGGGCGACTTGCGGGCGTCGAAGCCCTCTGGATACCGCTTTCCGGCGACGTGTGCGGCCTCGAACAGCGAGTGTTCTCCCGATGCCAGCAATATCCCGCGATGCGAAGGGCCGTCTCTCATCCTGGCGCGCGTCTCTCGTGCGTGAACATAGTGACTTGAGCGCATTCAGGTGAGAATGGTGTTGCACGTTGCAGGCAACGTGCAGCAGGCAACGCGCCATCACTTCTCGAGAGCGAACGGCGTAGTGCCCCCGTCAGGGCGGATGCTGTTGCGTGTTGCACGTTGCATGCAACTGTGCAACGTGCAACACATGATGACGAAATGCGGTGCGCTCGTACATCGGCGATTCGCAGACGCGAGACGTTAGGGCTCTTCGCCGTAACCAACGAGCCCGCGAGCGCGTGCGGTACGCAGGTTCCTCCAGACTGTCGTTCTGTTGCATCTCAGACGACGCCTGATTTCGTCTTGGGAGAGGTGCTGCCGATGCAGTTCGACGACCTGCATTAGTAGACTCGATTGCTCCTTCGATTTGGGCTCACCGGATTGACCATCTCCTATTATGTCGGCCTGAGTCGGTAGGTTGTCGAGCAGGGAGGAAAACTGCTGTGAGACGAACTGAATGACCTGCTCAGGATCTTCCTCAGGTGCGGGCTCAGCGCGTAAGACACGGTCACAGCCGTTCCATATGCCACTGCGCCATGTTCGTCCCAACACCGCTTCCGAAACCACGAAGATAGTTGTTGGCCGATCTAGGGGATTCTCAGCGTTGCATCCGCTGACGCGACTCTGTACCCATTCATAATCGCTGTTCAGGCGTTCATCGACGTCCGATAGGTCGACAACGACCAAATCGGGTGCTTGCTTCGCCTCTAGTGGTCTCAGTTCGGCGGTCTTCTTAAGGTCATCATCGAACGTGAATCGACCAAACGCGTCGGGACAATGCCACCGCAAACGCCGGGCTATGCCGGCCGTCATCACGCTTGAGAGATGCGGACGAAGAGCAGCTAGAAATCTGTGGTACGTGGTGTGAAGTGCCAGGATTTCGACGAGACACCGTTTTCGACAATCGACGCCCAGGGTGCGGTCTCGACCACTCCTAGTGCGTTTGTAATCGAAATCGATACTTGGTCCTTCCGCGGCTGGCAGCGCGATTGAAAACGACAACGTCGCGAGATCAACATCAGCGCCGCCGTATATCACGACGGTTTCGCCCACCCAGATGTGAGGGTGAAATAATGGAGGCGGATTAAGCGCACGGTTGCTCTTGAGCGCGTGGACAGACCCGCGAAGTTGCGTCTGCATGATCCTATGGGCTGCTTTGGATCGCCGCTTACGTTCTTGCTCAGCCACGATGGCTTCCGCCTTAAGGGACGCCTCGGTCACGCGTACGTTCAAGAAGCTCCCAAGAAGACACTCGTCATCGATGCCATCGATATCCGACCTTGGCCGGTCATTCTTCCGTACATTAAGTCCGTCCGCGCTGCTGCTGACGGGGGCGTCATTCAAAGATGCTGCCGCATCTTCGATCTTCTGTGCATCTGACATAGCAAAGCCTCCTAGATTTAAAAGCCTGATTTAATTCGTGTCACTAACTCGTTGCGGGCAAAACTGCTTAGCCGCGCGGTAGCTACGCGCAAAGAATGGGCGTGACCGTACCGGTTTCGACCAGTGCGCTGAAACGAGATTTGTCGGCCCGAAGCACAACGCAACTAGCGCGCAGCGCGCCAGCTATCGAGCGTTGGTACTTCGGCCTGGGGGGCGGCGAGTTTCGCGACCCTTGTAGTATCGGAGGGGAGGGCACTCGCTGATGTGGCAGCGAGTGGTATCTACTCTACACCGAACTGCGTCGCAGAATCAAGCTAGCCCAATGAGACGAGTGGCGGGTCCGCCGGCTTCACCGTTGCATGTTGCATGCAACAAAAGATGCAACATGCAACACGTCCCCGATAGACGACCTACAACAATTCCTGCCGCAGGGCGGTCGGGCTCGTGGTCTGATCCGGCGGGGCAACAACGCTGGGATTTGGTTCTAGATTCAGGCAGGGTGTCGCCTAAGCAACATCCCCGCGACTAGATCGATTAGTCGTCGGCCTCGTCGTCTGGCTTAGACTGAGTTGCTCGCTGCGCCTTGAGCCACAAGTTGCCTAGCCGTTGCTTCAAAGCCGTTGGTTCATGGTAAAGCTTGAGTTCGCGAGCCCAACTGGGTACCGGCTTCGGTCCTTGCTGCAATATCTCCGCGAAGGTGATTCCTGGCTCTCTTTGAGGGCGGCGGTGGCTGCGAATGTTTACGTTAACCTTCTCACGTATCGCTTTGGCCAGGTTGTTCAGACTCCCTGCCTGATAGAGCCTGGGCAGGCGCTCGCCATGAAGGTAAAGCAGGTACGCTCGTATCTGTGCCGGCGTTAGTTGCTCCAGTTCATGGCGGCTCAGCATCGGTTGGATGGCGTAGGCCAATTGCTTTTTGTCGACGACCTCACAAAAGAGCTGTTCGACGTCGCTAGGCTCCCAGTTGGACAGTCTATCGAGTCCGCGAGCTTTTAAGCCGTCGCCTAACCACCGAGCTTCTAGGCGAAGACTATTTTTGGCAGCGGCGAGTAAGCGGCGGGCCAGTTCGGGTGGAAAGTAGTCACGAATTGCGCGCCGGCATTCTAAGAGCTTGCCGTAGATGCTTAGTTCGTAGTGCTTAGATCGTCTGTAGCCGGCCGCGCTGAGGAGAATAGCAGTCTCAAGGGCTCGTTTCTTGCCTCCCTTGACGTGTTCGTCTACGGCATCGATCAAGAGCGGAATTAGGTGCTCTTCAGCACGATAATTGCCCGTAATATCAACCCTGCTCAAACTAACGTGTCCGTGCCGCCACCTCTTCAGGTCGGCTTCTTCAACGTTGAGGCCGAGTTTCACGATGAACTTTAGGAGGCACTCGTACGCCAGCGCCAGCGGGTCTCTCGAACCGAACACGTTGTGCCTCTGCAAAAGCAGCAAAGGGTTGCAACTGAAAGCGAATTCGGATGCCACGCCACCTCGCACCGGTCCCCAAGAACCGACAAAGGGCCTCGCGATTAACGTACCTCCTGCAGCGGTTTCCTCGTCGAATACCAATTTGTCCTGATATCGGTACTCGACACGCTTGCCGTTCCATTCACGCTTCCTATGCTGGTCACCGAAGGCTCGATGGGTTAAAGGGCCACGTACGGTTAGCCAATCGATCATTAGTCCACTGAAGTCGATGGGGTGTTGCTTGCTCATGTTGACTGCTCCTGTGTTGAGTTGTGGCAACACGTCGGTCAACGGGAGAACACCACCGATTGATTGATTAAGTGATCATGTTGATGATGATTAACTTAATTAATGTTGGTATGTGATGTAGTACACCTCTGTCGCCGCCGACGCATTTGCTTGCATCGATTGATGCATTCGGCGTTTACAGCGAAATATTTTTTATTCGAAGATGCGATAACTCGTTCGCCGACGGCTTCGTTTGGCCATCCTCGGCTCGCTGCGTCGATCGTTGAAATCGGACGCGCGAGGTACGTAATTCTGGCGAGGCGGAGCGGACCCAGAATGTGAGCAAAGCCTACTGATGCCTCAAAGTTGCAGATCCTTGCGTCCAACCGACACAGCGCGAAAGACCGAAAAGGTAAGGCGCGGCAGCCGAAGAACGGTCACCGCGGCTACACCCGCGACGAATCAATTGACGCCTTTGCCGCACCAACAGACCCGGTAGACAATCTTTGACGACGTGGCTGGGGACGCCCTGGCATGGCTCGTCCGCCGGCCTATCGACGCTGTCAATGGGAATCCAACTTTCCCCAGTCATGGGAATCGAAAATTCCCCACCCTGGTTCACGCTGCAGCCTCTTCCGAACGGACGAGGCCGGCCTTCAACTTCTCTTTAAGCCGGTACGAGTTGCCGCGAATGTTGAGCGTTACGGCGTGATGCAGTAGACGATCGAGGATTGCCGTGGCGATCACGCGATCTCCGAACACCTCGCCCCAGGCGCCGAAACTCTGATTGCTGGTGAGGATCATCGGACCGCGTTCGTAGCGGCGACTGATGAGTTGGAAGAACAGGTTTGCGCCGAGCCGGTCGATGGGCAGGTAACCAATCTCGTCGATGATCAGCAACCGCGGCGTGGTGTAGAACTTGAGTTTCTCGTCGAGCCGGCCTTCGCCGTGTGCCTTGGTCAAGGCCGTGATCAGATTGGCGGCTGTCGTAAACAGCACTCGATACCCGGCCTCGATGGCCTTGATGCCGAGAGCGACCGCCAAGTGCGACTTGCCGACGCCAGGCGGGCCAAGAACCAGGACATTGTCGCCATGCTCGATGAAATGGCAGGAGGCAAGGGTTTGCACTTGTTTCTTATCGAGCGAGGGTTGGTAGCTGAAATCGAACGTCTCCAGCGGTTTGACGAATGGGAAGCGAGCCATTGCCGTGCGCATGGTGACGTTCTTGCTGGTCTTCGCCGCTACTTCTTCGCTCAGGATCTGCTCGAGGAAGTCGGCGTAGGCGAGCTCCTTCGCGGCGGCATCCTGCAGTAGAGCTTCGAGGCGCTCGCGACTCTTGAACAGGCGCAGCTTCAGCAGATGGTCACCGAGGCGTTCCAGCTGCCCGGCGTTCATGCGACCTCCAGCAGCTGCTCGTAGACTTCAAGGTCGCGCACCTCGACCAGTTGCAGTCCATGTGGCGGCACTGCCGTGCTCGGAGTGCTGAAGCGTGTCCTGGCATTACGTGATGCGGCGCCAGGACCATGTGCTGGATTGACCTGCAGTTGATGACGTCCGCTGAGGATTGCATGCTCGGCCACGACCTCGCCGCGATGTGAGATCTGCCAACTGTCGCCAACCCGCACCACGGACACCGTCTTGCCAATCAGGCGCCACGGCACCGAGTAGCGGTTAGCGTCGATCGCCACCAGCCAGTCATCGGCCACGATCCGTTCCCGACGCATCGCTTGGAAAAAGCTCGGCTGTTCGCCGGTGCTGGCCAACGCGGCTGCTTCACGAGCGAAGCGGTCGATGGGACGCTCATGGGTAGTGCCATGGATGCGAACATCGGCGATCTCGCTCAGCCACGCGACAAGCTGATCGTTGAAATCAACCAGATCGCGGAATACCCGCCCGGGCAGGAAGTTGCGCTTCACGTACTTGACGCCGGATTCGACCTTACCCTTGGTCTGTGCTCGATATGCACGACACAACCGCGGTTCGAAGCCCCAGTGCCGCGCGAATGCCTCGAACGTCGGATTCCACCGTCGCTGGTTGTTGGTGAGCTCCATGGTCACCGTGCGCATCCGGTCGTAAAGCAGCTCTCGGGTGCGACCGCCAAAGTGCGCGAAGGCGTGCTCGTGAGCGGCGAGCAACGCACCCATCTGCTCGTTCTCGTAACCCTCGGCCCAAGCACGACGTGAGAAGCCCAACGTCATCACGAAGATGTGCACCGTGGCCGGACCATCAGCAAACCGCACCCGCGCCTGACCCCAATCGACCTGAGCCTGCTCGCCCGGATCGGTCTCGAATCGGCATTGCGTCAACGAAGCAGCCGTCGCATCTTGCCGCAATGGTCGAACTGCGTTGCGCACGCTGTCGTACCCTCCTGTGTAACCGCGCGTCGCACGCAACTCCTGAAACAGGATCCGCGCCGAATAATTGACAGCTGGCGCGCGCGTGACCAGCCATTCCTGGTGGACCGACATTAGCGTTGCCGACACGGCGGTTCGTTGATACGGAACCCACTCCGGTCGCTGCAAAGCACTTCGCACGGTCTTGCGATCCAATCCAGTCACGCGAGCAATCTCTGAGATCGATTGACCGTCCACCCGCATGCGCCACAACTCCGCCCACCGTTCCTTGCTGATCACCGGTATCTCCGCGCTCACCTCGGGAGTGGGCGACATTACCGGCACGGCCACAGCTTCCTCTTGCTTCCCTTCCATCTGCGATCTCCCGATCATTGATGGGTGGGGAAAATTCAATTCCTACAACTGGGGATTATTGGGTTCCCACTGACATCGACGCCTTTCCTGTATCACTGACCTGAACTGATCACTGTGGCTGGCCTAACGAGGGCCAGCCTTTCAACCGAAGTCGCCGCCTTTGCTTGATCTTCAGGCGGTGGCTGCACTCGTTCCGACCGGCCTTCAAAGCCGGCCTTCCGCGCTTGATTCTCGACTATCGCTGAAACCTGCGAGGGGCGAGCTTTGAGCGTCTCTACCGCAAAGGAGCATCAAATGAAGCCTACAAAGTACTTTGTACGAGACCGTCGCCTGTTCGCTTCCAAAGAGGGCCAGCGCATCGAACTCGGTGCCCGAATTCAGGTTGTGCGAAAGATACGGCGAGCGCAATGGAGCCCATCGGTCGAGCTCCGGTTCGATGAGCTGACGGGCCGCGACTCGACAGTTGAAATCGGACTCGGAACCGCTCAGAGCCACAGCGCATTGCTCGGCGCCTTGGCAACAGGCGGATACAAAGTGCCAGAGGGACGCATCGAACGTCTGGAAATCGCGAGGTTCGTCCTTGGGCGGCTTTCCCAGGTGCCGACCGTCACTTTGCCCGCAACTAACGGATGGTTTCGCGACACTTCCGTCAGTCCGTCTCAATGGCAATTCAATTTGCATCAGCCAGTGAACTCACCGCCGACAGCGGGTACGGTTGCCTCGTGGAAACGAAATGTGGCGGCGTTAATCGCCGGAAATCCATATCTTGTGTTCCTGGCCTCGGCAGCCTTCGCCGCGCCGCTGGTTGACTTGCACTCCGACGCGTCGCCCATCTTGGTCGTCGTTGGCACTTCAGGAAGCGGGAAAAGCACGTCGACCGGCGTCGCGCGCTCGATCTACCAGCCTGCCGAAATGAGAGGGTCGTTTGACGGCACTGAAAACGGTTTGGCAGCGTTTGTTCGCGACTTCAATCACAGCATCGTCGAACTAGACGAACTGGGTAGTGGTGACCCGAGCAGCGTTATCAACACGATTTATCGAATCAGCAACGGGACTGGCAAGCTACGCGCGAACACGAATGGAAGATTGCTTCAACTGCCTCCGCATCGCGGGATATTGCTGGCATCGGGAGAACACTCGCTGTTCGAGGCCGCACACGTCGCCGGAAAGCGGTATCCAGAGGGCTTCGACGCCCGGTGGATAGCATTGCCGATCGACGCCAAGCATCCGATGTTTCCAAATGTGCATGGAGAACCGAGCGCGGCCCAGTTTTCCGAGCGGCTCACCGAGGCAACGAAGAAGTCCTACGGTGTGGTGGGTCGCAAATATATACATTGGCTGATCGAGCAACGTAACGCCGGCCACGATCTGGGACGGAAGGGATACGCCAAAAACTGCCAGCTTATGCGCAATGCGTCAGATATTGAGGAAAGGCCACGCCAGTTCGATCGCGTCGCCAAACATTTCGCACTGATCGCGACCGGAGGAGAACTGGCGAGTAGCGCCGGCTTCCTTCATCTCAAGGAAGGCGAAGCAACGGAGGCAGCCATGTACGCGTTGCGTGCGTGGGCCGAGGCAAAGGCGGGCTTCGAATTAGAGCCGGACGCCCGTATGCTGCGCGACGTTCGTCAATGGCTCATGGCGTTGAAGGCCGAAGGCGGGATAGTGAAATTCACGCGAGCCGCCTACGATGACAAAGAGGGCGCGCTCGCATTCCACCATAAGCGTCGTAGTGGTGGCGAGTATCTTTTGATAAGGCCAGAGGCGTTGCAGAAGAAGTTCGGCTCCCAGTCGTCGGCGCATGTCCGAGCACTGAAGGCTAGCGGCCACCTCTTAACGGGTCCCAGGGACATACCGACGAAGCAGATAGCGGTTCCAACGCAACCATCACGAACGCCAAGCTTCTATGCCGTTCATGTCAAGTTTTTCCAGTGAACTCTATGCACAGGTCCACAGCTCAGCTATGGTCGCGGCCGCGCGCATCGACGAGCGCAACGATATCCCCCGCCGATCGCCAACTGTTGAGCTGTGTAACGCCAATACGAGAAAATGTGTATTTGCCATGGCTTTGACGGGAATCATGTCGGCCAGCGCAGAGCCGCTGTTCCCACCGACAGGCTGGTCGCACCGATCGCACGCCTCCAGCGCAATCCTATGAGGCTGGCGGGTGCATCTCAGTTCCGCTGTCGCATGGCGAGACACCAAACAGGAACTCTCCCATTCCCGTGGATTAGGAGACGCATTTCTTTTTGGGAATATATTTGCTGCAATGGTCACAAAACAACTTGGTGATTGCCTGACCGCAGCGTTCACATCGCAGACCTGATCCCTCCCAATAGACCTTACCGCGGCAGTTCGAATTTAAGGTGTGAACCAAAGGGTCTTGCACCGATCCGCAGTAAGGGCAAGTAAACCTCGCGTACGCCATAGCAACTCCTGTTGCTGGATTTATTTTCAAAGGAATCACATTATTTCAGAGATGTGGTTAGTTAGGGGCGCCAAGCGGATCTCAGCTGCGTTGCGCCCCGACTTTCTCGGTGCGGCCGGGTCGGTCATTGCCTCATCGGCAGTGTCAACGTTTGGAGACCCATACCCGGCGACGACTGAGGAGGAAATTGAAGCATTGAAGCCGACCAAGCGCGTACTGGGCTATGCGCACCTGTGCGTACGCCGGATCATCGGTTCGGTGTCGATCAGGTCCTCTTCGACGGTCGACGGCGTTTCAGCCGTGCGATCCGATCATTCATCTGTCTTGGCCCTTTTGATGTAGTACGGGTGTGGACGAGCCTTCGTCGCGGAGACAGAGGTTGGCGTGGTCGATCTTATCGGAATAGGGTACAGATACATTCGTGTCCGCGTCATCCAACCGTGGTGCAGGCATCCTCAAGCTAGATGCGAGAACCGGAGGTAAGGCGGCGTTTAACATCATTGACGCGCCGCAGCCATGTCGGCCGCGGCCACGCGACGTAATTCCGGCCAGTTCACAGTATGGGTGGCATGTCTCTTACTTTTGGCCGTATCCTGGCGCGATGACCCAAATGAAGGACTGAACGTCGATCATATCGCGCGGCTTGAGTATCTCCCTTCCGTCTTTCAGCAACTCCTTGCGAATACGCTCGCCCAGACTTAGCACCTGACTGTACGTCAACCAATTCAGTTCGGGCCGATAGTTGAGTTCCTGGTTGAGGACGTTGGCAGCATCTTGCGTCACGACAGGCTTGAGGAACATCTGGCTTTCCGGAAACGCGATGTACGGGAAATAGGTCGCAATCGGCCACTTTGCAGCGCCGATGGATGAAAGCATTTCAGCGAAACGTTCGAACCTTGGCCGCGGTTCATCTTGCCCATAGAGCAGGTCATACAGTGCCTCGGCAAACAGCTTCTGATTCGGTTCGGTCGCCACGCCATTTGAGAACCAAATCTTCTCGTACGGACTAATCAAGTTCGTCTTGTTGATGACGCGCTTCGCCCGATCGTGAATCTCCTTGAAGTTACCCTGTTCCAGCAGGCCCCTGAAAGTCGATTTGCCTAATAGATCAGTCATCAGAAGGTGAGCGTCGACCTTGTACTTCCTTTCGTTACCGGCACCATCCGTGTATTCGGGATCCTCAAACCCTAGAGGAAAGTAGGTTAGGAAATTTTGAACCGCCTTCGCAAAGGGTAGAAATCCTGGCCTTTTCCTCCCCCCAGTTGACCCTGGTTTCGCAAGCTCAGCATGGTGATGCTTGATCAATCCGCTCAGATAGTCAGATTGCCCTTCGGCACCAGATAGCCTTATGAACTGGGCCAGAGGAAGCTCAAACGTTTTCGGCCCGACATCTTCGAAAAATATTCGAACGTTGCCGCCAGTCTCATTCGCAAGTACCTCACCAATTCCCCATTCAGTCTTGGTCGCGTGTTTGACTCTCTCACCTTTTTTGAACGCTTCATGCATGGCGACTCCAGGCATAGGACTGCATCCGCGGCAACGCTTCTAACACGCAACAATACGTCAATCCAAACCGTCGGGCGCGTTATCTACGCCGTCGTGGGCCCAATCAGCGAGAACCTCCTCAACATACTCCTGAAACGCTTGAAGCTTTGTGTCGGGAATGCCTTCTCCAGAGCCCAGCATCGCTTCGAAATGATAGACGTAACCTAAACTCGAGAAACGAACGACGAGCCTACCGGCACGATCTCTCCAGAAATCAGCTAGCGCACTCGGCGGCCATCCTTCGCTCCAAGAAACCCCCAACCCCGGAACTGAGCAACGCTTGTATCCACGCCTCGCGTCAAAACGCGGGATTCCCACGAGTTGAAAGTTCCTGTCTGTTGCGTGAATGGGCATGAGAACTGCGTCAGCAAATTTTTGGAATGCGCGCGAACCGTCCGAACTTTCGACTGTCACCGTTCTTGGCGAACGCGACACATTCCGCTGGTGTCCTTTAGTCGTGCTATTCGGTCTCCATCGTTTCCTGCAGACAAAGCCGGTCGAATGTTGATCATATCGGAAGCTGGATGTCACCGGCTGCTGTTCGCATCGGTGCTAGCATTGTCCTCTCGGAGAGGCGTAGGCGGGTAGATGCCCAATATCGCAGTTGCATTTCGGCAAGAGACCATGCGTCTCGCTCGCAAGGAAGCCACGGGCGAGACACGAGGAATACACGAAGCGGCAGCAAGATTCCGGAAGGATATCGCGTCGCTAAAGCGTCAGGTCTTGAAGTTGAAGGCTGATGTCGCGCGGCTGGAACGGCACAGCAGAAAGACGACTCTTCAGTCGAAGCGGAACGACGATGGCGCAAAGGTTCGTTTCAGCGCGAAGAGCGTGATCTCGCAACGACGGCGATTAGCCCTGTCCGCAGTGGACTATGGTCGGCTGATAGGCGTTAGTGGCCAGACCATTAATGGGTGGGAGAAAGGCACCACGCGACCTCGTCAGGCCCAGCTCGCCGCCTTCGCGTCTGTCCGGAACCTCGGCAGGAGGGAGGCCGTAGCTCGGTTGGAAGGAGCCACCGGCGACGGGTGAGCTTGCACTAATCCTTCGACAGACGGTTTGTATTTTATTGGACGCAGCCTGACTGGTTTGGAGGTGGTGTCAGCTATTTGAGAATAGTGGCCGACGCAGTGGCACGATTCCGATTTGCCACAGGCCGATTGCTACACGGATGATGCTATGACACTTGGACATACAAACTTCTTCGCTCCGTATGAAAGTGTGAGCGCATCCCATGAGAACCAGTTAACTCGGGCTCTGCTGGTCGTGCTGCGGTACAGCCCAATGGCGCATGAGTCGTGGCTTCGGTTGGTCGCGCCTGAAAGGCGACTGCACGCCCTACCGAAGCCGGAATTCGCGACGCAACGACAGCGTGTTCTGGCCAACGATGTTGAACTGCCGGAAGGTGAAGGCGTAACCGGCGTCAGCGTTTGGCTAGCACCAGATGCCAGACCAATTACCACGAGCGTCGAACCGTCCAGTCGGCAGCAGATTCTCGATGGCATCATCACGTACGGCAGTGAGCTGGTCGTAGTGGTGGAGAACAAGATTGGCTGGGGCGGTGTGACTGAGCAGCCTCATAAGATCAACCTACACGGCTCGGCGGTAGTGTTCGAACCGAACCCTCGTGCAGTGCGGTGGCAGGATCTCCTCGGGGTTTTCGTAGACCTGGTGGATCGCGATCTGGTATCCGGCGCAGAGCGACTGATACTTGAGGATTTCTTCGATGTCGTCGAAGCACACTTCCCTCAGATCGGTCCCTTTTCGACTCTGTCGCGTTGCGGTGATCAACGGTTCCGGCTCGAAAGACGGCTTGATTTCATTCAAGAGGAAGTGCTGCAGGTCGATACAGGCAAGGGCCTGGGCTGGCGTGACATCAAGAACACACCGAAGATCGCGATGGCATGGCTTGGACTGGCCGAGGACAACTCGGCCGTGCGGTTGTGTATGTACCCCGGAGATACATTAGGTCAGGCGCGCCACTTGTATGGTGACGCCTCATCAGTCGGTGCGCTTATCGCACTTCGATCGGAAGGTTGGCGGGTCGAACCGAATTTTCATTGGGGCTTTACGGCCGGCGGTTACGCCTGGACGAAAACGCCGGTGTCCGTGGACGAATACTGCCGGTACTGGATCGACAGGATCGCAGGTACTCACGAGCTGGGTCGCTCCGAGTGGGAGCCGTACTGGACAAGACTTCAGGCCGATCGAATCGTCGAACCGAGCGGCAAGGAGGCGTTTGATGCGGAATTTACGCGAAGCCACCGTCAGAAGGCGAATCCGCGGCCGGGCCTGTTCTGCGAGTATGTTTGGCCATTGGCAGACGCTAAACGGCTCGACACTCAAGGAAGGTTCGTTCCCGCCGTCCGGGAGCGCGTGAATCAAGTGCTCAGCGCGCTGCGTGTACCAAACGCCGGGTCTGTGTGACCATTACCATGGTTCCAGTTGCGTGAGCCAAAGACGGTTTAGCCAAGTCAGTGGACACTCGGCATTGAATATTCCCCCAGACCTAAGCTTCGCCGATCTCGCGCTTGAGTTGGACGATGCTGGCGGTCTCCACTTCCTGCCTGTGCCCATCCGTGAGCTTTGCTTGGCTAACGGGATAGATGCTGAAGCGACGATAGCCTCCGAAGACCAGTCCTGTGCGCTGATAGCTGACTGGTATGTGGCGCACGTAGAAGAAGGTGGCGCGCGGGATGCAGCCGTAGAATCGATCCTCGACCGATTGCGCTTCGGCCTTTAGTTCAAGAGCCAGTATTGTTGTCGATCCAGTAGTGATAGACCTACAGAGGAGCGAACAGTGTTCAGTTGGATACCCATTCACCGAGAGGCGATCCACAAGATTCTGGAGCATCGCGAAAAACAAGACGAATTGCTGGCAATCCTGCGCGAGATGACGGAGAAAGAATTGACCGTGATCAGCCTTCAGGACAAGGATGCGGGCGGCCAGACGATCCCGCTGGCGGAGATTGATCCATTCACATTTCTAGCCTCATTTAATCGCGGTGTCACCAACCAAAATCGCCGGGAGAACTGGAAGTTCCTTAAGGCACGATGGAGTCTTAAGTCTCCCGTGCCCGATGATTTCGCAGGGATACCCGTTCTACACAACATGAGTTCCTGGTTGTTTCCCTATGCGGAGAAGCGCGAGAAAGGGCACATAGAATTACTGTGGCAACTCGCCGCAGGGGCAGCGGATGGGGGGATTGAGGACGTGGGTGAGGAATTGTTCGATGCCTGTCTGAAGCTGAAGAAAGTTGGGATTGCGAGTCTGACCATCGGCCAGTTCTGGATAAACCCTGAGAAGTTCCTACCCGCCGACAACAAGACCGTCGCCTATGGCAAAGCGAAGGGTACTGACGCTGAGCCGACAGACTACGGGAGTTATCGGCAGTGGCTGAAGGACATGGCCGAACAAGTAGGTGATAACTACCCTCAGGTTTCGCATGCCGCCGACCTTTTCGCCACACAGAATCAGTCCGCTCTAGAGTTGACGGCAGAGCAGATGCAGATGCTGTGGTCGCGATTTCACAAGGTCATCAAGGGATTTACGGACTTCCAGAGTCCGGGTTCCCACTTCAGCAAAGAGGAGACCGGCTACAAGCGCGCAATGCTCGAAAAATTTCAGAAAGAACTTGGATCAGAAAAGCTGTCCGCGCTCGTGACCCAGGGAGAGGGACTCAAGGGCGCGAAAGAGATCGCCCGGCTGCTGACCTCCAACATAGTTAACTTTCGTGCTTGGGATATCACCCTCGGAAAAACCGACGAAGCAGCGTGCGATGTCCTGCGTGAATATCTGAAAGTCGCGTCCTCGCCCTATCATGGGCCAGAAAGTACCGACGAACTGTTCAACGCGTACACCCGACAAGCCCTGAAGCCAAGCTGGGACGCATTGACGGTTCTGCTCTGGGCGTTGCGTCCAGATGACTTCTTCCCGGTCAAGATCAGTTATTACCGTAAGCTGGGCGAGTTACTTGACTTTGAGTTGCCGTCAGGTAGGCCAAACGCCGACAGACTGAATACGCTGATCGAATTTGGTCGGGCGTTCTGGACCGCACTCCAGCCGCAGAAGCCAGCTGATTGGGTAGACGTCCAATCGTTCATCTGGTGCGTCTGCCCTGGCGCGTACTCACCTGAGAAGTCTGAAAACGATCTCGAACCACCGCCGGAGCAAAGCGACCCACCTAAAAAGCAGTCGGTATCTTCGAGGCGCTATTGGACACTCGCGCCCGGACATGGCGGAGAACATTGGGAGGAATTCTACAAGCAAGGCATCGCCGCAATTGGATGGGATGGAACAACGGATCTGCGCCAATTGAAGAGCAAGGACGAAATTCGTCAAGTGCTGCAAGAACTGTTTCCAGACGGTTCAGTCAAGACGAACGATGCTCTTGCCTGTTGGCAATTCGCCAATGACATCAAGGTAGGCGACGTAATCTTTGCAAAGCGTGGCCTGACGAAACTTCTAGGGTATGGCGTGGTTCAAGGCGATTACGATTTCGACGCCGCACGAACGCATTACAGGCACGTCCGCAAGGTAAATTGGCTGGCCAACGGTGAGTGGGAAATGCCGGAAGGACAACAGATGCCGGTCAAGACGCTGACCGATATGACACCTTACCCTGCATTCATTAAGTTGAGCGCCGAATTGGTTGGGCTCGATACGGGAGCAGAACTGCAAGCCGATGGTGGCGCGCATTGGTGGCTCAACGCTAACCCGAAGATGTGGAACTTCGAGGACCTCCAAGTAGGACAAAAGCAGACGTATACGTCTCATAACGAAAAAGGAAACAAACGCCGTATCTACGATTACTTCCTGAAGGTAAAGGCCGGCGACCTGATCATTGGGTACGTAACTTCTCCCCAAAAAGAGGTAGTGGCTGTATGTAAGATTACGAAGGGTCTGCACGAAACCGGGGACGGGGCAGTCATCGAGTTCGAAAAAGTGGAGCAGTTAACCCAGCCGATCGCCTACGAAACACTGCAGGCAATGCCGGACTTGGCGAACAGTGAACCGCTGCTCAACAACCAGGGCAGCCTATTCAAGCTCACCGGCCAAGAATACGAGGCAATCCGAAGTCTGATTGACGAAACGAATATCCCTGTCCTAACCGGGATCGAGACGTACGACAAGAAGAAGGCGATGAAGGGGTTGTTCCTGGCGGAAACACAATTCGACGAAATGTTGTCTGCGTTGAAGGAAAAGAAGAACGTAGTGCTCCAAGGCGCGCCTGGCGTCGGAAAGACATACGTCGCTAAACGGCTCGCATTCGCGCTCGTCGAATCGAACGACCCGCTTCGAACGGAGATGATTCAGTTCCATCAGTCCTACTCCTACGAGGATTTCATCCAGGGTTTTCGTCCGACGCCAAGTGGCCACTTTGCCCTGAGGTATGGAATTTTCCACCAGTTCTGTCGGCGCGCGCAGCGTGACGAGGCGCAAGGGAAGCCGTATGTATTCATCATCGATGAAATAAATCGTGGAAACTTGAGCAAAATATTCGGCGAGCTGATGATGTTGATCGAGTCCGATAAACGCGGGAAGCAGCACGCCATACCATTGGCGTATTCGCAGAATGCCGACGAAAAGTTCTACATACCGGAGAATCTTCATATAGTCGGCATGATGAACACCGCCGACCGTTCACTTGCGATGGTGGACTATGCTTTGCGTCGACGGTTCCGGTTCATCACCTTGCGCCCCGAGTTTGAGACCGGAGGACTTAAGGAGCTTCTTGTTCCAATGGGGGCCACGGTCGAACTGGTCACCAAGATCATCGCGCGTATGACGGCCTTGAATACGGTAATTGCGTCGGACACCAAAAATCTTGGACCCGGATACCAAATCGGACACAGCTATTTTTGTCCCCGGGTAGGCATTAAGCTGAATGACGACTGGTATGAACGGGTGATCAATTCGGAAATCGTTCCCCTGATCCGGGAGTATTGGTTCGACAACGAGCAGAAGGTGAAGGAACAAGAGGCCGCACTGCTCGGGTAAGCCAGTGAATATCCCAATCCAAAACATCTACTACCTGCTTTGTTATGCTTGGGACAAGCTGCAGGAAAAGGATGTCGTTGCGGTAGAGGCAATTGATTCGAATACTCTGGGCGAGCTATTTGCCAGAGTGCTCATCAACGGGACCAACCACATAATCAAACGCGGCTTTGATCGCGGTTACGTCTCGCAGCACGAGCGTACAAGTCGACTGCGCGGTCGGATTGACTTTCAGGAGGCAGTGGCATGTAACTCGATGATGGCGGGCAGGCTTCCTTGCGATTTCGACGAACTGAGCTACGACATTCTGCACAACCGCATCCTGAAGGCCACGATGCGACGGCTAATCCGCACGCCAAAAATGCCGACGGAATGCTCTGAAGGCTTGACGCGGCTCTGTCGGATGTTTTCAGACATCGAGGACATTGAACTGACTTTCCAGCACAGTGGGATCCGAAGCTTGGAATTCACGTGACTTGAAGTCGCGGC
>JADMIO011346981.1_pt1 | contig 34576 bp, 37 predicted proteins | sample 8958161 | NCBI WGS metagenome assembly JADMIO01 (sample SAMN16585339, study PRJNA669376) | soil metagenome | isolation source: Crop rotation soil | place: USA: Cullars Rotation, Alabama | collected 2011
CGCGACAACTTGTCCACGTGGAATTCTAAGCTTAGGATCCCAATGTGCTGGAAAGTATTGGCTGTACCTCAATCCCATTCTGCTGGGCGCTGGCACCCCCTTCTTCGCCGGCCAGCACAAAACGGCGCTCAAGTTGATCGAGAGCAAGAATCTTCCGGGCGGCGTCACGCGCCTTCATTTCAGCAGGGACAACCCATGACCAAGCGCAATGTCGTTCACGCCAGTTTCACCATCACCCGCCACTGGAAGGCGTCGCCCGAACGCGTCTTCCAGGCCTTCGCCGATCAGAAAAAGAAGGACGCCTGGTTCGGCGGCGGATCGGACTGGACGCCGGTGGGCCGCAGCTTCGACTTTCGCGAAGGCGGCAAGGAGCATGCGGCCGGACGCTGGAAGACCGGCATGGTGTCGAAGTTCGACTGCATCTATCTCGACATCGTTCCGAACGAGCGCATCATCTACAGCTATGTGATGCATCTGGATGACCGGAAGATTTCGGTGTCCCAGGCCGCCATCGAGCTGACGCCGGACAAGGACGGCACCAAGCTCACCCTCACCGAATATGGAGACTATCTTGACGGCTATGACGATGCCGGCAGCCGCGAGCATGGCACCAATTTCCTGATGGATGCCCTGGGCAAGTCGCTGGAAAGCTAATGACGCAGCGTATCGGTGAAATCGCGCTGCTGGTGCGGGACTATGACGAGGCGATCGCCTGGTTCACCCGCAAGCTCGGCTTCGCGCTGCTCACCGACAGTGATCTGGGCGCGGGCAAGCGCTGGGTGACGGTGGCGCCGCCGGGCGGCGGCGCGGCGCTTGTGCTGGCGAAGGCGGTGGGCGAGCAGGCTGCCGCCATCGGCCGCCAGGCGGGCGGACGGGTTTTTCTTTTTCTGCACAGCGATGATTTCGAACGCGACCATGCGGCCTTTGTCGCCCGCGGCGTGACGTTTGTCGAAGCTCCGCGCCAGGAAACTTATGGAACGGTCGCGGTGTTCGAGGATTTGTACGGCAATCGCTGGGACCTGATCCAGCACAAGAGGTGACCATGACGGCCGACCTGCGCGAAATCGCCAAAAGCTATTACCGCGCCTATGAGCAGTATGACCGCGCCTTCATGGAAGAGCATCTGGCGGCGGATTTCACCTTCACCAGCCCGTTCGACGATCACATCGATCGCGCCGCCTATTTCGAGCGCTGCTGGCCCAAGCAGCCGCTGCACCAGAAGTTCGATTTCGTCAGCGTGGCGCAGGACGGCGACAAGGTGCTCGTCGCCTATGACTGCACCATGCGCATTCCAAACGCCACCCATCCCGAAGCGCGTTTCCGCAATGCCGAGCTTATGACCTTCGCGAACGGCGAGCTGAAAAGCGTGGAAGTCTTCTTCGGCGATCCGCCGCGCGGCCTTTCCCGCCGGGAATTCGCGGTCCAGTCCGGCGCAGGCTAAGGTTCGGCGCCGCCGCGCTCACAGGCCAGGATTTTCCCTGTCTTGGGATCGATCCAAGCGCCCATATGACCGAACTGGGCGGGATATTGCCCGTTGCCGCCGCGAAGCTGGGCGCCCGGGCCGTAAGGCAGCCAGGCATACCACTTCTCGCCTCTGCGCTCAGCGAGCCATTCGGCCGGCGTCTGCTCATTCGGCGCCCAGACCGGCTTCATCCGCGCACAAGGCGATTCCAGCGCGAGGGTTTTGGCCTGATCGGGCGTGCGCACGCCTTCCAAGGCGCAGCCGGCGAGCAGCAGGCTGAGAGCGATGAGGCAGGCGCGGGCATGCGGCATGGGCGACATCTCTGCCTTCAGAGCGCTTTGGGCGTGTTCTGGATCGAAGCGCCCCGCCAGTGGTGGGGCGCTTTAGGTCACGCCGGTTTTTTGGCGGGCGGCTTCTTCAATTTGAACAGCACGCTGACACGGGTGTTCGCCGTGACAGGCTTGCCGCCACGAACGGCCGGCTGCCAGCGCCAATAGCCCTTCACGAAATTGGCGGCGGCGACGTCCAGCCGCTCATGTCCGCTGGGGCCCACAACGCGCGCCTGGGACACGGTGCCATCGGTTCCGATCGTCACTTCGACCAGCACGCGTCCTTCTTCATTCAGGTGCACGGATTCCGCAGGGTATGGCGGCAGCTGATGGGTTTCCTGGATCGGGTGCAGGGTCACCGGGCTTTTGTCGTTCGACGGATATCCCTTGGATGCTGTCTGCGCCGTGGCGACGGAGGCGGCCAGCAGGCCGAAAAGAGCCAGCCCCGCCATGCCGGACAGCGACACCCTGCGGCGTTCGACCGGCACATCCAGCAGGCGCGCCACGCGGGCCTTCAGACTGCCGTCATTGGCCGCCAGGGCCGGGATGCGCGCCACCTTCCAGCTTTCCAGCGAAGTCAGCGCTTCGACATAGAGCACGGCGTCGCCGCAGGCCGAGACTGCGAAGTCATCGCAGCAATGCTCGCGTTCGGCGCGGATCTGGCGGCCCACCCACCAGACGGCCGGATGGTAGAACAGGATCGTCTCGACCCCCACCAGCAGCATATTGGTGACGGTGTCGAGCCGGCGGATATGGGCGAGTTCGTGCAGGATCAGCGCATCGAGCTGCTGCGGCGAAAGATTGGCCAGCGCCGACACCGGGATCAGGATCAGGGGGCGCAACCAGCCGATCACCACAGGCACCTGCACGCGGCGCGACAGCAGAAAGCGCACCGGCGATGTCACGGCCAGGCGGCGCTGCATCTTGCGGCAACGGTGCAGTAGATCGGCCGGGACCGGCAGGATGTCGTGGCGCTCCAGGGCGCGGACCAGATGCCAGCCAACCAGCGCGCGCAGGCTGAGGGCGGTGACGCCGGCAAGCCACAAAAGCACCAGAGCGCTCATCCAGCTCCCGGGCGCCGCCGATGGCAAGGGCGTGTTGGCGAAAACCGCTACGCCGTGGGATCCGAAATCATGGAGGAAGAGGAAAGTGGCGACCGGCGTCCAGGCCATCAGGATCAGAGTCGCCAGGGCGCAATTGTGCCGGGCGATGGCGCTGCGGCAGAAAGGCAGGGCGATGTGCAGCAAGGCCGCCAGCAACAGGCCCTGCCAGAGGAAATGAATCAAAGTCCAGCCAAGGTCGCGTGCGGTCTCAAGCGGCATCCAGGACAGCAGACCGGTCATTTGGATCTCCTTTGATGTTTCGCCAGCATCTGGCGAATTTCCTCGATCTCTTCTGGTGAAGCCTTTTCATCTTCCAGCAGATGCAGGACCAGCTGGCTGGCCGAGCCGCCGAACACGCGGCTCACCAGCTCGCCCAAGAGCTGGCGTTTCATCCGTGTCGGTTCGCGCGCCTCATAGACATGCGCCTGGCCATCCTGGTTGCGGGTGACCAGGCCCTTGGCGTGCATGTTCTGCATCAGCTTGAGCACGCCGGTGTAGCCGACGGCGCGGTCCGCGCCGAAGCGTTCATGCACCTCGCGCACGGTCGAGGGGCCGCGTTCCCACAGGATGCCAAGGATCTCGACTTCGGCCGGGGTGGGTTTGGGCGCGGGCTTTTTTGTCATGCGCGCCAGCGTCAACGATCTTTATCGTAGAGTCAACGAAAAAAATCGTATACTGTGGGGGCCTGTCAGGGACGGGCGGCGGAAAAGCCGATGGCTTTCAGATATTCGCTGCGCCGGTCCAGTTCCCTGGGCCCGGACGGCAATCCATTCGCCTTGAGCAGGAACGCCAGGATGTCGGCAACCTGGTCGCGTGTCAGGCTGCCCGGATTGTCCTGCGGCATGGTGGTGCGGATGCGGTCGAACAGATCGCCCAGGCTCAGGCCGTCAAAGTCCGAAAGAAATTGCGGGCCCGCCAGCGCCGGAGCCTCGCCCGTGCCGCCCAGGTCCGTGCCGTGGCAGCTGGCGCAGCGGGCGTTGAAGCCCATGCTGCCGCGCGCCGCCTGTTCCTCGGCGTAAACGCCATTCCAGATGGAGATGCTCTGCGCCTGCGCCGCAGCCATCGCCGCAAGCAGCAGACCGGGAACCAGCCAGCGCCTGGCCCTAGCCATTGGGAAGCGTGTAGCAAATATACTCGCCGGAATAGTTGCCGCCGGACACCGCCACGATGATGTATTGCTTGCCGCGGACCATATAGGTCATGGGCGAACCGGACTGGCCCGCCGGCATCAACACGCTGCCGACCTCCTTGCCGGTTTTCTGGTCATAAGCGCGCAGCATCGCGCCGCGGGGATGGTCCGCTGTGGTGGTGACGTCGGCATCGCCCGCGATCACCAGGTCCTTGGTCAGCAAGGTCCCGATATTGAATCCGGTCTGGCCGGTGCGCGGCAGGCCCAAGCCCTTCAGCGCCGGATGATTGCGGATATAGTCGGGCGTCTCGCCATGGGCGACCTGCCATTCGATGGTGCCGGTATCCATGTTGATGGCGCTGATGGTGCCGTAAGGCGGCTTGATCAGCGGGAGCCCGTCCACCGCCAGGCGTCCGCCGCCACCGCCTCCGGCCGGCGCCGCAGCGCGCCGCACCAGCGGCGCATCGGCGCCCGAGTCGGTGCCTGCCGCATTGATCATCACCACCCGCTGGCCGGCCTGGCCGATGACATAGGGCAGGTCACTCATGGCTGCCGGCGGCGGCACCAGGCCCATCGCAATCAGGCAGGAATTGCAGGCATAGGTGTAAACCGTGTGACTTTGCGGATTGAACGAGCCGCCCGGCCAGTTGGTGCCGCCACTGGCGGGGCCCAGGCCCAGGGTGGCCAGCGGCCCGCCGGCTTTCGAGACCACCGGCGGGGTGTAGATCGGGCCGAGCTTGTAATTCTTCGCCAGGGCCAGCGCCTTCTGATGCAGATCGGGCGTGAAATCGATCAGGTCGCTCTCCGTCACGCCGGTGCGCGCATAAGGCGCGGGCTTGGAGGGGATGGGCTGGGTCGGCGCATACCATTCGCCGGGCACATCGCCCTTGGCCACCTTTTTTTCCACGATCGGCCAGATGGGTTTGCCGGTGATGCGGTCGAGCGCATAGAGCATGCCCATCTTGCTGGGCGAGACCACCGCCTTGATCGGTTTGCCGGCCACCGTGATGTCCATCAGCAGCGGCGCCGAGGACATGTCATAGTCCCAGATCTCGTGATGGATGAACTGGTAGAACCACTTCACCGTGCCGGTATCGATGTCCACCGCCACCAGGCTGTTGCCATAGAGATTGTTGCCCGGACGGGTGCCGCCATAGAAATCGCTGGTGGGCGACTCCACCGGCAGATAGACCAGCCCGGCCTCCGGATCGGCCGTCATCACGGCCCACACCCCGGTATTGCCGGTGCGTTCGGCCGAACCGCTCAGCCAAGTCTCGTAGCCCGGCTCGCCCTTGCGCGGGATGGTGTGGAATTCCCAGACCTTGCGGCCGGTGCGCACGTCATAGGCGCGGGCCGTGCCCTTGTTGTTGTCGGCGGTGGTGGGGGTGAAGCCTTCGCGGAAGGCGGATCCGACCAGGATACGATCGCCCACCACGGTGGGCGCGGACTGCCAGCCGATTTCGCCGGTTGTGAGATCGGGCTTGATGGTCTGGTCGCTGTCGGCCTTCAGATCCACCGCACCATTGTTGCCGAAGCCGGCAATGCGCTGCCCCGTCGTGGCGTCCAGCGCGATCAGCTGATAGCCCGGCGTGACATAGAGGATGCGGGCTTCCTTGCCGTCGCTCCACCAGGCGGGACCGCGGCCGGAAAGCTGGCGCGGGGCCGCGGCGCCGCGCGCGCCTTCCTTTTCACCATGCACCCACAACAATTCGCCGGTCACCGCATCCAGGGCGATGACGGCGCGGCGCGAGCCTGCCGTCGCATAAACGACGCCGCCAACCGCCAGCGGCGTGCCTTCCAGCTTGTATTCGGGGCGATTGCCGATGTTGTCGGTCTTGAAGCGCCAGGCCACTTCCAGCTTGCTGAAATTGGCGGCGTTGATCTGGTCCAGCGGCTTGTAGCGGCTGCCGGTGATGTCGCCGGTATTGCTGGTCCAGTCGACATCCTGGGTCTGATTCTGAGTTTGTGCGCCGGCCGGACAGAAGCCGATCAGGATTGCCAGCGCCGCGCCCGTAACAAGCCTTGGTATCATGACCACCCCCACGACAGCCCCAGAGCCAAGGCTGACACGAAACCGGGCAGCACAAAAGAAAAAGGCCCGGGAGAACCCGGGCCTTTTCACGCGTTTTATGGAAAGGCTCAGGCCTCCGCGGGTTCTTCTTCCGCTTCTTCCTTGGGGCCGGCGCCTTCCTCGAACAGGTCCTCGGCGGCGACCTTGGCTTCTTCGGCCTCGGTGCGCTCGGCCAGAACGTCCTCGCCGCGGGCCTGGCGCTCGGCCTCGTCCTCGCTGCGGGCGACGTTCACGGTGATGTTCACCCGCACTTCCGGATGCAGAACAACCGGGAGGGTGAACAGGCCGATGGACTTGATCGCCTGGCTGATATTGACCTGGTGACGGTCGACCTTGAAACCGGCCTTCTCCATGGCGTCGGCGACGTCACGGGGAGAGACCGAGCCATACAGCTGGCCGCGATCGCCGGCCTGGCGGATCAGGGTGAACTTCTGGCCGTCGAGCTTGGAGCCGATCTTCTCGGCCTCGCCCTTCAGGCGCAGATTGTTGGCCTCGATATGGGCCTTCTGGGTCTGGAAGAATTCCCGGTTCGCCTTGGTGGCGCGCAGGGCCTTCTTCTTGGGCAGAAGGAAGTTGCGGGCGAAGCCGTCCTTCACCTTCACTTCGTCGCCGATCTGGCCGAGCTTCTCGACCCGTTCGAGCAGGATCACTTGCATGGAGGTTCTCCTACTTCACGACGTAGGGCAGCAGCGCCATGAAGCGGGCGCGCTTGATGGCATTGGCCAACAGGCGCTGCTTCTTGTTGCTGACCGCGGTGATGCGGGACGGCACGATCTTGCCGCGCTCGGAAATGAAGCGCTGCAGCAGCTTGACGTCCTTGTAGTCGATCTTGGGCGCGTTATCGCCCGAGAAGGGGCAGGTCTTCTTGCGGCGGAAGAAGGGACGGCGGGCGCCGTCGTCACGGCCGCCACGGCCGCCTTCGCGGTCACGATCGCCACCACGGCCGCCTTCGCGGCCTTCACGGTTGCCACCAAAGCTCATTGCACGATCTCCTCGGCTTCGCCTTCCGGCTTGGTGCCTTCCGGCTTGTCGTCACGGCGGCTCTTGCTGGAAGAGGTGTCGAACTGGTCCACCTTGACGGTGAGATAGCGCAGCACGTCTTCGTTGATCTTGAGCTGGCGCTCCAGCTCGATCACGGCGCCGGCCGGCGCATTGATGTTCAGCAGAACATAATGGCCCTTGCGGTTCTTCTTGATGCGATACGCCAGACCGCGCAGGCCCCAATATTCCTGCTTCTCGATCTTGCCGCCTTCGCCTTCGACGATGGTCTTGAGGTGGGTCGCCAACGCGTCCACCTGCTGCGCGCTGATATCCTGGCGCGCGATCAGGAGATGCTCATACAGAGCCATCTGCACTCCCTTTCATTTCGCCCGCGGAACAGAAGAGGGGAGGGATCCCGCCTTCCGCTTTGGCTCGCCCGGGACACGCGACCATCGCGCATACCCCTTTCAACAGGGGCCCCAGCCGACCGCGGCCGTGTGAAGGGCGGGTCTATAGAGAAAAGGCGCCAAGGGGGCAAGGGCGGTCTTGGGCGACGAAAAACCAAGCTTGCGCAACGGGTTAAGGTCATGAAACTGACGCTTGTAATCCGCCTTCGCCTGACCGAGGCTGGCCGAAAGGGCTCAGGGGACAATGGAAAACAGCAATCTCGAGGCCGACGCGATCCTGCGCCGGGCCGCCTGGCGGCTCGTGCCGCTGATCCTGGCCATGTACATCGCGGCCTTCCTCAACCGGGTGAATGTGGGTTTCGCCGCCCTGACCATGAACCAGGATGTCGGCCTGACGCCGGAGATCTATGGCTGGGGTACCGGCGTCTTCTTCCTGGGCTACCTGGTCTTCGAGGTTCCCTCCAACCTGATCATGGAGAAGGTCGGCGCGCGCATCTGGATGGCGCGCATCATGATCACCTGGGCGCTGGTCTCGATGGCCTTTGCCTTTGTGCAGGGCCCGGTGAGCTATGCGGTGCTGCGCTTCCTGCTCGGCCTGGCGGAGGCCGGCTTCTATCCCGGCATTCTTCTGTATTTCACCTACTGGTTTCCGGCGGCGACGCGGGCGCGCATCCTGGCCCTGTTCTGCATGGGCATTCCGGTCTCCAACATCCTGGGCGCGCCGCTGTCGGCCTGGCTGCTGGGTATGGAAGGCTATGGCTTCAAAGGCTGGCAGTGGATGTATCTGCTGGAAGGCATTCCCACCCTGGCGCTGGGCGGCGTGGCGCTGTGGGGCCTGCCCGATAATCCGCGCAAGGCGCGTTTCCTGACCGAGCGCGAGAAGGATATCGTGATGGCGCGCCTCGCCAGCGAGCCCGTGGCCGAGGTGCATGGCTTTGGCGCCATGATGAAGGACTGGCGGGTCTGGGCGCTGATGATCCCGGACTTCGCCATCGTCTTCGGCATCTATGCGCTGGGCTTCTGGATGCCGCAAATGGTCAAGGCCATGGGCTACACCATCGCACAGACCGGCTTGGTCCTGATCATCCCCTATACCGCCTCGCTGGCGATCCTGTGGGGCATCGGCGTTTCCTCCGACCGCACCGGCCACCGCGCGCTGCATTTCACCTTGTCGGCGCTGATCTGCGCCGCGGGCTTCCTGATCGCCGCCTTGGGCACGGGCAATTCCGCAATCGTGATCGCGGGCTTCTGCCTGGCGGCAGGCGGCGCCTATTCGGGCCTTGCCACCTTCTGGTCGGTGCCGCCGCTGTTTCTGGGCGGCACCGCCGCGGCGGGCGCCTTCGCCCTGATCAATTCGGTGGCCAACCTGTCCGGCTTTGTCGGGCCGGGCCTGATGGGCTGGCTGCTGCAGACCACGGGCAGCTATACCATCGGCATGTGGATGTGCACCGGCGTGGCGCTGGTGGCGGCCGTGTCCATGACGGTGCTGGCCGGTCACTGCAGAACGAAATAATTGGCGACATGATCTCGGAAGCCCTTCGCTTTCAGTCCGACAAGATCCTGGCGCGTGCTGCCTGGCGCCTGATCCCCTTCATGGCGCTGATGTATGTCGCCAGCTTCCTGGACCGGGTGAACGTCTCTTTCGCCGCCCTGCAAATGAACCAGGAGCTGGGCTTTTCCCCGCAGGTCTATGGCTTTGCCTCGGGCATCTTCTTCTGGGGCTATTTCTTCTTCGAGGTGCCCTCCAACCTGATGCTGCAGAAGGTGGGGGCGCGGCTCTGGATGTGCCGTATCTGCGTCACCTGGGGCATTCTGTCGATGCTGCAGGCCTTTGTGAAAGACCCGGTCAGCTTTTCGATCCTGCGCTTTCTGCTGGGCGCCGCCGAGGCCGGGCTTTATCCCGGCATGATCCTCTACATGACCTACTGGTTTCCGCAGTCGACCCGGGCGCGCTTCATCGCGCTGTTCCTGGGCGGCGTGCCCCTGTCCAACGTGATCGGCGCGCCTTTATCAGGTTGGCTGCTTGGTATCAGCGGTTACGGCCTGTCGGGATGGCAATGGATGCTGATCCTGGAAGGCATTCCTTCGCTCCTGTGCGGCATCGCCACCCTGTGGGTGCTGCCGGACGGTCCCGCCAAAGCCAAATGGCTCAACGCAGAAGAGAAAGAGATCGTCGCGGCGCGCCTGACCGCCGACCGGATTGACGATTCGAAGAATGGCGCGCTGCACGGTTTCAGGGAGATGCTGCTGGACAAGCGCATCTGGCTTTTGATCATCCCGGATTTTTCCATCGTCATCGCGCTCTATGGCCTGAACCTGTGGCAGCCGCAGATGATCAAGGCGATGGGCTATACCAATCTTCAGACCGGCTTCATCGTGGCGCTGCCTTATCTGCTGGCGATCGGCGCGATGGTGACGCTGGGCATTTCCAGCGACCGAAGCGGCGAGCGGCCTGGCCATGTCGCCTTCAGCGCCTTTGCCGGCGCTGCCGGCATGCTGGGCGCGGTGTGGCTGGCCTCTCACGGCCTGATCATCCTGTCGCTCTGCGTCGCCTGTTCGGGCATCTATGCGGCGCTGGCCGTGTTCTGGACCCTGCCGTCGTCCATGCTGCGCGGCACCGCGGCGGCGGGCGGGCTCGCGCTGCTCAACAGCTTTTCCAACCTGGGCGGCTTCTTCGGCCCCTATCTGATGGGCTGGGCCAAGGAGCAGACCGGCAATTACACCCTGGGCATGAGCCTGCTCGCGGGCATGTTGGTGTTGTCCGGTGTTTCGGTGCTCTGGATCGGGCGCCGGTTTTTCTCCAGAATGGCGGCGTGAAAATCCGCAGCGCCACTTTGGCCGACGAAGCTGCCGTCACGGCGCTTTGGAAGGAATGCGGCCTGACCGTTCCCTATAATGATCCGGTTGCCGACTTCCGCTTCGCACAGGGCAAGCCGAATTCGGACATTCTGGTGACCGATGATGGTTGCGGGTCGGTGATGGTGGGCCATGACGGGCACCGTGGCTGGCTTTGGTATGTTGCCGTGGCACCCTCGCGGCAACGCCAGGGTGTGGGACGGATTCTGGTTGCCGCCGCCGAACAGTGGCTTGCCGAACGGGGCGTTCCCAAAGTCCACCTCATGGTGCGCGAAACAAATGAGGCGGTGACTGCGTTTTACCGGCGGCTGGGTTATGAGCTCATGCCGCGGATCAACATGCAGAAATGGCTCAAGCCTTGACTTGAGGTGGCCGCCTTGATTTATCCCGCCCGCAAATGACCAGAGCCTTTCTTTTCCCTGGACAGGGCAGCCAGAAAGTCGGCATGGGCAAAGACCTTGCCGATGCTTTCGCCCCCGCCCGCGCCGTCTTCCAGGAAGTGGATGACGCGCTTTCCCAGAATCTTTCCAAACTGATGTGGGAAGGCCCGGAAGCGGACCTGACCCTGACCGAGAATGCCCAGCCCGCGATCATGGCCGCCTCCATTGCGGTGCTGCGGGTACTGGAAAAGGAAATGGGGCTCGACGTCGCCAAGCACGCTTATCTGGTGATGGGCCACAGCCTGGGCGAGTATTCCGCGCTCTGCGCCGCCGGCGCCTTTTCGCTGGCGGATACGGCGCGTCTTTTGAAGACCCGCGGCCAGGCGATGCAGTCCGCCGTGCCGGTTGGCGAGGGCGGCATGACCGCCCTGATCGGCGCCGACATCGAACAGGCCGAAGAGGTGGCGAAGGAAGCCGCCGCCACGGGCGGCACCTGCGTCGTCGCCAATGACAATGCGCCCGGCCAGGTGGTGATCTCCGGCACCCTGGATGCGCTCGCCCGCGCCGGCGAGATCGCCAAGGCCAAGGGCATCAAGCGCGCCTTGCCGCTGGCGGTTTCCGCGCCGTTCCATTCGCCGTTGATGAAGCCGGCCGCCGACCGCATGGCCGAAGAACTGGCCAAGGTCACGATCCGGCCGCTGTCGGTGCCGGTGCTGGCCAATGTCACGGCGAAAGAAGCGGTCAATCCCGATCATGTCCGCCAGTTGCTGGTGGAGCAGGTGACCGGCCGCGTCCGCTGGCGCGAAAGCGTGGCGGCCCTGCGCGGCCTGACCGTGGACACCACGGTGGAATTCGGCGGCAACAAGGTGCTGACCGGCATGGTCAAGCGCATCGACAAGGACTTGGCAAATATTACGCTCGATACACCAAGCGATCTCGAATCCTTCGGGAAAAGCTTATGACTAGGGTAGCCGCTCGCCCGAGCTCGCGGCGTTCGTCGCTCGAAATGGTCCACCGGACCATTTCGTTTGCTGCCGCAAACCGCTCCTCACTTGGAAAGGCCCTCTGATGTTTGATCTGACGGGTAAGACCGCGCTCGTTACGGGCGCTTCCGGCGGTATCGGCGGTTCGATCGCCAAGGCCTTGCATGGCCAGGGCGCCACGGTGGTTCTGTCCGGCACCCGCGCCGAAGCCCTGGAAGCCGTGAAAGCCGAACTGGGCGATCGGACCTTTGTCGTGCCGGCCAATCTGTCCGACGCCGCCAGCGTCGAGGCCCTGCCCAAAGCGGCGGAAGAGGCGGCCGGCGCCAGCATCGACATCCTGGTCAACAATGCCGGCATAACAAAAGACAATCTCTTCATGCGCATGAAGGACGAGGAATGGGAGCAGGTGCTGGCCGTCAACCTCACCGCCGCCTTCCGCCTGTCGCGGGCCGTGATTCGCCCCATGATGAAGAAACGCTGGGGCCGCATCGTCCAGATCAGTTCCATCGTCGCCGCCACCGGCAATCCGGGCCAGGGCAATTATGCCGCCGCCAAGGCCGGCCTGATCGGCATGAGCAAGTCGCTGGCCGCCGAGGTCGCTTCCCGCAACATCACGGTCAATACCGTGTCGCCCGGCTTCATCCAGACCAGCATGACCGAGGTCCTGTCCGACCAGCTGAAGGAAATGATTTCGGGCCGCATCCCGGCCGGCCGCATGGGCCTGCCGGAGGAAATCGCCGCTGCCGTGGTCTATCTGGCCTCGCAAGAGGCGGCCTATGTCACGGGCGAGACCATCCATATCAATGGCGGGATGTCCATGATATGATAGGAAAAACAAATACTTAAGTACGTCATTGGCGGGCGCTGAAAGTTTGTGTTACCAACCCGCCACCCCACGAAGCACCCATTTGCGTGGTCCCGGCGTTTCACCATTGCCGGTCGGAAAATCTAGGAGAGGCTTACAAGTCCATGAGCGATACTGCCGAGCGCGTGAAGAAGATCGTCGTCGAGCACCTGAATGTCGATGCCGACAAGGTCACGGACAGCGCGTCCTTCATTGAAGATCTGGGCGCCGACAGCCTCGACACCGTCGAGCTGGTGATGGCTTTTGAGGAAGAATTCGGTATCGAAATTCCTGACGACGCGGCCGAGTCCATTGTCACCGTCGGCGACGCCGTCAAGTATATCGACAAGGCAAACGCCGCCTGAGCGGCGCTTATAAGGTTCTAAGCTAGATGCGCAGGGTCGTTGTCACCGGCCTGGGTCTTGTCACGCCGCTGGCATGTGGCGTTGAGGAGACTTGGTCGCGGCTTCTGGCTGGCCAGTCGGGCGCCAGCGCCATCACCAAGTTCCGCACCGACGATCTTGCCACCAAGATCGCCTGTCAGGTGCCGCGCGGCGATGGCTCCAACGGAACGTTCAACCCGGACCATTGGGTGGACGCCAAGGAACAGCGCCGGATGGATGATTTCATCATCTACGGTCTGACCGCGGCCAAGCAGGCCGTCCGGGATGCGGGCTGGGAAGCCAAGACCGAGGAAGACAAGCAGCGCACCGGCGTCTTGATCGGTGCCGGCATCGGCGGCCTGACCGGCATCGAGGAAGCCTCGATCCTGGTCCATGAAAAGGGCCCCCGGCGCCTGTCGCCCTTCTTCATTCCCGGCCGGCTGATCAACCTGGTGTCCGGCTATGTCTCCATCGAGCATGGCTTCAAGGGTCCCAACCATTCGGTGGTCACCGCCTGCGCCACCGGCGCCCATGCGATAGGCGACGCCGCCCGGCTGATCGCCTTTGACGATGCCGATGTGATGATCGCCGGCGGCGCCGAAAGCGCGGTCTGCCGTCTGGGCATTGCCGGTTTCAATGCCTGCCGCGCCCTTTCCACCGCTTATAACGACAATCCCACCAAAGCCTCGCGTCCCTACGACAAGGACCGCGACGGATTTGTGATGGGCGAAGGCGCCGGTGTGGTGGTCCTGGAAGAGCTGGAACACGCCAAGGCGCGCGGCGCGAAAATCTATGGCGAAGTGCGGGGCTATGGCCTGTCGGGCGACGCCTATCACATCACCGCGCCGTCCGAGGATGGTGATGGCGGCTACCGTGCCATGCAGATGGCCCTGAAGCGGGCCGGCATCGCGGCCTCCGACATCGATTATGTCAACGCCCATGGCACCTCCACCATGGCGGATGGCATCGAAGCCGGCGCGGTGGAGCGGATTCTGGGCAATGCCGCCTCCAAGACGGCCATGTCCTCGACCAAATCCTCGATCGGGCATCTGCTCGGCGCGGCGGGTTCGGTGGAAGCGATCTTTTGCCTGCTCGCCATGCGGGACGGAATCGTGCCGCCCACCATCAATCTGGAAAATCCGGATGTGCAGACCGCGCTGGACCTGGTGCCGCTCACGGCGCAGAAGCGCGATGTGAATGTCGCCATGTCCAACAGTTTCGGTTTCGGCGGCACCAATGCCGCGCTGATCCTCTCGAAGGTCTGATGCGGCGCTTTCTTGTCCTGGTGGTGCTGTGTGTCATCGCCGCCGGGGCTTGGGTGTGGACGTCTTGGGACGCGGGCGGACCTCCCGCGCGTTCGGGCGCCGAGACGGTGATCCTGGTCCCCGTCCATTCGCGCACCCGCGACATCGCGCGGATGCTGCAGGACAAGGGCGTGATCCGCCAGGCCATCTTCTTCGAGGTGGATGCGCGCCTGAAGGGCGTGGCCAGTCGGCTGAAGGCCGGCGAATATGCCATTCCCTCCGGCGCCTCCATGGGCCAGATCGCCTCCATCCTGGTGGAGGGCCATTCCATCCAGCACAAGCTGACGGCCGCCGAAGGCTTGACCAGCGAGATGATCTGGAAGCTGGTGAAGGCCGATCCCGTGCTGGTGGGCGATGCCGGCGAGGTGCCGGCCGAAGGCAGCCTGCTGCCGGAGACCTATCTCTTCACCCGCGGCGAGAGCCGCCGCGACCTCCTGGCCAAGATGGCCCGGGCCCGGGACAAGGTCATTCAGGATCTGTGGGACAAGCGCGCCGACGGCCTACCGTTCCAGTCGCCGCGCGAGGCGATCATCCTGGCCTCGATCGTGGAAAAGGAAACCCGCCTGCCGCAAGAGCGGCCGCATGTGGCCTCGGTCTTCATCAACCGGCTGCGCAAGGGCATGAAGCTGCAGACCGATCCCACCATCATCTATGATCTGACGCGCGGCTATCCCCTGGGCCGCGGCATCAAGCAGAGCGAGCTGATGGCGGCGACGCCGCACAACACCTATGTGATCGACGGACTGCCGCCGGGGCCGATCGCGAACCCGGGCAAGGATTCCATCGCCGCCGTACTTCATCCGGCCGAGACGCCGGACCTTTACTTCGTCGCCACCGGCAAGGGCGGCCATGTCTTTGCGGCCACCAATGACGAGCAGGCGAAGAATGTCGCGGCCTATCGCGCCTTCGAGCGCGGCTTTCCGCCGCCCGGACCCGCCCCCGAGAGCCGGCCCGTGGAAGGCAATGGCCGGGTGGAGAGCGCCTCTGTCCCGCTTCCGGACATGGTCACGCCAAAGCTGAAAGCCACCAAACCGGTGCGCAAAGTCCGCCGCCGTCGGGGTTGATGTCAGGGATGACGCGCGCACGCGCTCAGGCTAGTTTCGTTCCATGATCACCATCGCCAGCATGACCGGTTTTGCCGAAAGCGCGGGCAGCCATGAGGGCCTGCGCTGGCGCTGGGAAACCAAGAGCGTCAACAGCCGCAGCCTGGACCTTCGCCTGCGCACCCCGCCCGGCTATGACGGGCTGGAGCCCTTGGCGCGGCGGCTTGCGTCGGAACGCTTCCAGCGCGGCGCCTTCCAGATTTCCCTTTCCATCGAGGCGGCCGAGGCCGGCAAGGGTTTGGCCATCGATCCCGTGGCGCTGGCCAGTGCCGTCAAGATCGCGCGCGAGGTGGCGGCGGAGACCGGCCTGCCGCCGGCGCGGGTGGATGGCCTGATGGCCCTTAAAGGTGTGCTGGTCGTCGACGAGGCCAGTGCGCTGGACCCGCTGATCCGGGGTGCGCGTGATGCCGCCATTCTGGAAAGCCTGGCTGCCGCCTTCGACAAGCTGGCCAAGGAGCGGCTGCGCGAAGGCGGCAAGCTGGCGCAGCTTCTAAGCGCGCAGGTGGACGAGATCGCGCGCCTGATCGATGAGGCCGCGGGGCTTGCCGCGGCGCAGCCCGCCGCCTTGCGCGAGCGGCTGTCGGCGCAGATCAAGGAATTGCTGGATGGCAATGTGATCTCCGAGGAGCGCATGGCCCAGGAAGTCGCCATGCTGGCCCTGAAGGCCGATGTGCGCGAGGAACTGGACCGGCTCACCGCCCATGTCCAGGACGCGCGTGCACTGCTCGGGCAGGGCAAGGGCGTGGGCCGCAAGCTGGATTTCCTGGCCCAGGAATTCAACCGCGAGGCCAATACCCTCTGTTCCAAATCCGCAGACATCGCGCTGACCCGCACCGGGCTGGCCCTCAAGGCGGTGATCGACCAGTTCCGCGAGCAGTCCCAAAATGTCGAATGACAATATCCAGCGCCGCGGCTTGATGCTGGTGCTGTCCTCGCCGTCCGGCGCGGGCAAGACGACCTTGTCGCGCCGGTTGCTGGAATCCGACAAGAACATCACCCTGTCGGTTTCCGCCACCACCCGGGCGCGGCGGCCCACCGAGCGCGAGGGCGTGGACTATTATTTCGTGGCGATGGACCGCTTCGAAAGCATGATCGCGGGCGGCGAATTTCTTGAGCATGCCCATGTATTCGGCAACCGCTACGGCACCCCGCGCGCCGTGGTGATGGACGAGCTGGCGCGGGGCCGCGATATCCTGTTCGACATCGACTGGCAGGGCACCCAGCAGCTGAAAGAGAAGATGCGCGACGATCTGGTGAGCATCTTCATCCTGCCGCCCAGCCATGCCGAGCTGGAACGGCGGCTCAGAACCCGCGCCGAAGACAGCGACGAGATCGTGGCCGGCCGCATGGCCAAGGCGGCGGACGAGATCAGCCACTGGCCCGAATATGACTATGTCATCGTCAACAATGACGTGGCCAAGGCGCTGGGCGACATCCAGGCCATCCTGAATGCCGAGCGGCTGCGGCGCACGCGCCAGACCGGCATCTCGGAGTTTGTCAGCAAGCTGATCTGATGTCCCTGGTGACGATTTTGGGCGCATTGGCCGCCATCGCCTCCACCGTCAGTTTCACGCCCCAGGCGGTGAAAATCATCCGCACCCGCGAGACCAAGGATATCTCGACAGGCATGTATGCCATCACGGTCAGCGCCTTCGCGCTGTGGTGCGCCTATGGCGTGATGCAGGGGCAGTGGCCGTTGATCGCCTCCAACGGCATCTGCCTGGTCCTGTCGGGCTTCATTCTGATGATGAAGCTGCTGCCCCGTCCTGCGAAGGACAAGGTGGCCGAGAAGCTGACGCCTAAGACCTAGTCCAGCGCGCGCGCCAAAGCTGCGAACTGTTCAATGGTCAGGTCTTCCGGCCGTTCGGTGGGATCGATGCCCGCCTTTTCCAGCAAGGCTTCGCCGCCCAGCACCTTCAAGGATTGGCGCAGCATCTTGCGGCGCTGGCCGAAAGCGGCGGCGGTGACCTTTTCCAGGGTGTCCAGCCGCGCCGGGGCCAGCGGTTCGGGGCGCGGCTCCAGCCGCACAATGGCCGAGGTGACCGAAGGCGGCGGCACAAAGGCGTTGCGATTGACGTCGAACAGGATCTTGGCGCGGGCGCGCCACTGGGCCAGCACCGACAGCCGGCCGTAATGCTCGCTGCCCGGTGCTGCGGTGATGCGCTGGGCCACTTCCTTCTGGAACATCAGGGTGGCGCTCTGCCAGAAGGGCGGCCAGGTGTCGGACGTCAGCCATTTGATCAGCAGCGCGGTGCCGACGTTATAGGGCAGGTTGGCCGCGATACGGGCGCCTTGCGGCAGCACCGTTTTTTCATCCATCTCCATCGCGTCGGCGGAGACGACTTCCAGCTTGCCCGGCCAGGCGCGCGCGATTTCTTCCAGCGCCGGCAGGCAACGCGCGTCACGCTCCACCGCGATCACCTTGTCGGCGCCTTCCGCCAGCAGGCCGCGCGTCAGGCCGCCGGGACCGGGACCCACCTCGTAGAATGTGCCGCCTTCCTCGGCGCCGGCGGCGCGGGCGATGCGGCGGGTGAGGTTGAGGTCCAGCAGGAAGTTCTGGCCCAGCGACTTTTTGGCCGCCAGGTCATGCGCCGCGATCACCTCGCGCAGGGGCGGCAATCTATCTGCTTCGGGCATCCGCCATATCCGCCGCCAGCTTCACCGCCGCGATCATGCTGCGCGGATCCGCCTTGCCCGTGCCGGCGATATCCAGCGCCGTGCCGTGATCGGGCGAGGTGCGCACGATCGGCAGGCCCAGGGTGACATTCACGCCATCCCAGAAGCTCAAGGTCTTGATCGGGATCAGGGCCTGGTCGTGATACATGCAGAGCGCGGCGTCGTAGGTCGCCCGCGCTTCCTCGTGAAACAGCGTGTCGGCGGACAGCGGGCCGCGCACGGCATGGCCGCGGGCCTTGAGCGCCGCGATGGCGGGGGCGATGATCTGTTCGTCTTCCTCGCCCAGCATGCCTTCTTCGCCGGCATGGGGATTGAGGCCGGCCACCGCCAGGCGCGGTCTGGCGATGCCGAAATCACGGGCCAGCGCCGCCAGCGTGATCTCGGCGGTCTCGAAAACCGCCTGTTGCGAAAGCCGGCCGGAGACTTCGGCCACCGGCACATGAATGGTCAGCGGCACCACCCGCAATTTCTCGCTGGCCAGCATCATCACCGCCCGCTTCGCGCCCGTCAGGTGGCCCAGAAACTCGGTATGGCCGGGAAAGGGAAAGCCCGCTTCGTTCAGCACCGCCTTGTTGATCGGGGCCGTGACCAGGGCGGCGGCTTCGCCCGCAACGCAGGCCTTCACCGCCAGCTCGATCGCTTCGGTCACAGCATCGGCGTTCGCCACGTCCAGCTTGCCGGGCACGGCTTTGACCCGGGCGTGGGTGGGAATGACATGCGCGCGATGGGAAGCGAAAACCATCGGATCGCCGACCAGCTTCAGTGGGTGATGCCCGATACGCCCGCCGAATTGATCGAAGGCGGCAATGGCGACCTCGGGCCCAATCCCGGCCGGTTCGCCCATGGTAATGAGAATCGGTGCCGTACCGCTATTAGCGTCTTTTTTCATGATCCGCTTTCAGCGGCTCTTCCCATGATCCGCTTTCAGCGGATGAGGGCATCGGGCTTGGTGTCGTCGCGCACCTGGATATTGGCCCCGCGCTTCAGATCGCGCAGATAGCGCCGCGCCAGGGTCGAAATCTGGTTCTGGAAGAGCTGGTCTTCCACCTGCTGCTTGGTCGGCATCACATAGGCCGTCTTGACCTCGATCCGCTTGTCGCAGCGGCCGATCAGCTCGATGCCGGCGTCCGACATGAAGGGCGCAGCGGCCTCGCCGGGCCTGGTCACCTTCAGCCCGTCCTGGATCTGCGGCGACAGATCGGCAAGCTTGGCGGCGCCCAGATCCATATAGACGGTGCCGTTCATCTGCTTGTGCAGTCCCTCAAGCTGGGCGCAGCCGCCATAGCGCTGCTGGATCTGCATCGCCACGGTCATGATCTGCTCGAGCTCGGCCTTGGGCGCATGCGGATTGACCGGGAACAACAGGCGCGCCAGCGGCAGGGTGCCCGCCGGGCCGGTGGGACCGGTCGGAATCGCCTCGATCTTGGTGCCCAGGGGTTCCTGGCGCTCGCGCAGTCCCAGCACATACCAGCCGCCGGTGGAGCGGATGGGCTCGCTGATGGCGCCGACGTCCATCTTGTCCAGGGCCGCGTTCAGTTCCGGGGCAAGCTGGCCTTCATGGATCCAGCCCATGTCGCCGCCGGTGGCGGCGGTGGGATGCTGGCTGAACTGGCGGGCCACCACGGTGAAGGGCGCGCCCGAATGAAGCTGGCGCAGCACTTCCTCGGCGTCCTTCTTCACCTTTTCGTTCTGCTCGGGATTTTCCACCGGCAGGAAGATTTCCAGCACGCGATAATGCGGCTTGTTGGCGCTTTCGGCATAACGCTGCAGCTCGGCGGTCACCATTTCGGGCGTGACATTGACCTGGTCGCCATACTCGTCCTGCACCGCCTTCTGCCAGGCGATGGAGGCGGTGATCTGCGAGCGCAAGGCATCTTCGGTGGTGCCGGCTTTCTTCAGGTTCTCGCGCAGCTGATCCATGGTGAAGTGGTAGTCTTCGATCATGCCGTTCAGGCGGCGGTCCACTTCCACCGGGCTGACGGTGATCTTCTTCTTCACCGCTTCCTGCAGCTGCAGCTTTTCGGATTCCAGCACGTCCAGCAGCTGGCTACGGATGCGGGTCTTCTGCTCCGGCGTCAGCTGCTGGGTGATGCCCTGCAGCGCGATATAGAGCGCCACGCGCTGGCGCAGTTCGAAATCGGAAATGGATTCGTCGTTCACCGTGGCGACGATGGAGTCGGTGTCGTTGCCGGCTTCCGGCGCAGCGTCGATCACGGCCGCGTCATTGTTCTTGGCTTCCTGCACCGGCTCGCCAGCCGCCTTGGTGTCCGCTTGGGGAGCGTCAGCCGTGGGCGGCGCGTCAGACTTGGCGGCTTCCGCCGGCGCGGGAGCAGCAACGGCCGAAGCCTTGCCGGTGGAAATGGCGGGCGCGATGGCGCCGTTGGGTGCGGCCGGCTGCGCGGTACGGGCGCCCGACTTGGCCGGAACGGCCGGCAGGGCGGCGAACTGTTGTGCATGCGCTCCGGCGCCGGCCAAAAGCGCGGCGCCCAGCATCAGGGTGGTGGCAATACGCATCGTCATCTTTGGCCGTAAATTGGGGCTTTCATTGACGCTCAAATTGGCGCTCCGCCGGGCCCCCAACCCGGCTGCCAAAATACGGAATTTCCCGGCCCGATCAAGGCAATGCCGAAAATCCTGCTTTTCCGCCGCGGGGCCCCGTTCGGGGGCCTGTTTCAGGGGCGGGTTAACGCAAAAACGTCGCGCGGGAACAGGCTGAAGGGCTGGACCCCCTGGTCGCCGGTTTTCAGGGAAAAGCGCAGAATCACCGCCGTGGAGGGGGGCACGCCCAGGATCAGGTCCTCGGTATATTTGCGCCGGTAGGCCAGGGAAATGGCCAGACATTCGTCCTCATAGCCCAGGCCATATTCCGTATTCAGGAACTGGCTGTTGGCCAGATCCCGCTGGCCGGCGACGAAAACCTGCCAGTTGCCCCACAGATTCACATCGGCCTGGGCGTTGACCTGCTCGCGGCTGGGCAGTCCCAGGCTGGTGGCCGACTGCGGCAACTGGACATAGCTCACCTGGACCGAGGAGCGGTTGTAGCTGCCGGTGACATAAATTTCATGGCGCCGGATGGTGCCGTTGCCGCGGTCGATATCCATGCGGTCGGTCAGGTCCAGATGCGGGAACTTGATCGAGAAGCTGCCCACCACGTCGGACGCGGAACCGCTATTGCCGGAAAAGGCCGTCAGCAGCGGATCGGGTTTCAGGCGATAGGTCTGGCCCACCAGCGCCTCGACCTTGCCGCCCGGGAACAGCATCTCGGCCATGGCGCCGACATTGGCGCGCGGTCCGCTTTCGATGATGTCGTAGCCGGGAAGCTGGTTGAAGCTGAAGACATTGAAGTCGCTGAATTCGAAATCCTGCGAATCCTCGATGCGGATGCCCCGCGGGTTGCCGCCATAGGGCTGGGCGATGAACTGGGCGATCGGCTGGATGATATAGGAACGGCTGTTGCCTTCGGCGATGAAGGGCCAGCGCCAGTCCAGCGCCGCATAGGCGGTGCCGCGCTCGATGGTGCGTTCGCCGGTGGGCGCGGCGGTGCGTGGATAATCGAAATGATAAAGGTCGCCGCGCGCATCCAGCGCGAAGGTCCAGATCTGGCCATTGCCCAGGATGGCGGGCCGTTGCCAGTTGATCTCGGCGGTGCCGCGCTGGCCGTTGCGCTGGTTGTCGCGGCCGATGGAAGCCCCGCTCATATCCATGCGCAGGCTGCCGCCCGCTATCCTGTTCACCGGGATGAACGAGAAATCCAGCTTGGGCAGCAGATAGGGCATGCTGGACTGCAAGTCGGTGGAACGCAGGCCCTGGAACCAATAGCTGGTGACGGCGAAACGCGAGCGGCCGGGCGTGGCCTCAACGAACAGCTCGTTGGTCAGCCGGTCCAGGAAGGAAATATCGTAGAAGCGCATATAGGCGCTGTTGCTGGTGGACTGGACGTCCAGGCCGATGCGCGCATTGTCCGCCAGCTTCTGGCGCAGCGAGCCGAAAATGTGACCATAGGTCTGCGATCCCGGCGAGCCGGCCAGACCGCCATCGGGATTGTAGGCGCCGCTGCCCTGGAACCAGAAGCCGCCGCTGTTCCAGCGCCGGCGATATTCCATCTCCACCACCTCGCCGCCCAGGGTGGAGACCATGGGCGCGATGGTCAGGTCCTGGCTGGGCGAAATCGAGACATAGGTGGGAAGGCGCAGGAAATAGCCGATCTTGGTGGAATTGCCGACTTCCGGCGTCAGCAAGCCGCTGGAATAGCGCACCGTGGGATCGACCATGGAGACGGCCGGCAGCCAGGCCACCGGCACGCCCTTGACCTCGATGGTGGCGTTGCGGAAGCGCACCTTGTGCCGCGTCTGGTCATGGACCACGCGCTCGGCCTTGACCTGCCATAGCGGTGTGCGCTGGCCTTCTTTCTGGCAGATGGTGCAGGGCGTGTAGGCGGTGTGGTGCGCGATCACCGTGGTGCCGTTGACGCGCTCGGCGCTTCTGGCCACCAGCCGGCCGGTCTTGCCCAACAGGGCGCCGAAGCCCCGCAAGGCGCCGTTGCGCATCCGGTCGGTCAGCACCACGCTGTCGGCGAAGGCGACATTGCCGCGCGCATCGGTGATGCTGACATGGCCGCGGGCCGTGACCTTGTCGGTATCCTGGTCATACTCGACCCGCTCGGCCAGAAGCGTGCGGTCCTCGTCGGAAATCTCGACATGGCCCACGGCCGAGACCAGATGGTTCTCGCTGTCATAGACGATCTCGTCGGCCTGCAGCAGGATCGGCCGGTCTTTGGGCAGCGGCTTGACGGTGGGCAATGGCAATTGCGCCGCCTGCGCCAGCAGCGGAATAAGCGCGCAGCCCGCCAGGGCCGCAAAACGAAAAGCACGGAGACGCATCAGCCGTCTTCCCCGCGCGGATGCGTCAGCAGACGCGCAATTAAACAAAGGCAGGAGGATGGCATTAGCCATCCTCCTGCGAGAAGACAAGCGTCATGCCAATCAAAATTGACGCCAGCGCCGGCGCTGTTGCCGCCAGCAGGATCGGTACCGCGCCCGAGCGCCCCAGCAAAATCGTGAAATCCTGGAAAAAGAAGACGCCGAAGCCGCAGGCGGCGCTCATCAGGATGACCCGGATCAGACCGCCCTCGCGTCCCAGCTTGAGCGAGAAGCTGGCGGCCATGAACACCATGGCGGCGAACAAGGCCGGCAGGGCATAGAGCGTATAGAGATAAAGCTCATATCGGTTGGCGGAGAAGCCGGCCGCCTTGGCGGCGCGGATATAGCCGGGCAGGTCCCAGAAGGAGAGGGCGTCCGGGGCGGTGGAGCTTTCGATGATCTGCTCCGGCGTCAAGGTCGTGGGAATCTGGTAGTCGGCATGATGCACCGGCGAGCCGGAGGCCCCCGAAACCCAGGCATTGCTCAGCACCCAGTAATGCTCATGCAGCTGCGCCGATTCCGCATCGATGCGGCCCAGGAACTTGTCCCCCGCGCCATAGAGGAAGACCAGCACATCCTCCAGATGCTCGCCCTGCTGGGCCACGCGCAGGGCATGGATCACCGATTGCTGTTTCTCGTCGCCCTGGCGCAGCCATAGTCCATTCATCGAGACGGAAAGCTGGCTTTCCTGTCCCTTCACATAGCGCGCCTCCAGGCCGGCGAATTCGGAGAACATGGCGGCCGAGATCGGCGTGAACAGCGTCACGGCGAAGACGCCGATGAACACGGCCACGGTGAGCGGCGGCAAGAGGAAATCCCAGGCCGAGACGCCGGCCGCCCGCGTCGCCACCAGCTCGCGCGAACGCGACAGGCGCACAAAGGTGAAGACCCCACCCAAAAGGATGGCGAAGGGCAGCATCTTCTGGCCCAGATCGGGAAGCTGCAGCACCGCCATGCCGATCGCGGTCGCGGTCGGAACATTGTGACCGGCGGTGCGGTTGAGCAGATCCACGATGTCGATGGAAAAAGCCATCATCAGGAAGATGGCGTAGACCACCCCGACGCCTATCAGGAATTGCACCGCCAGATAGCGGTAGAGGGTCCAGGACCAGCTCATGCGCTGGGCCCCATGATCGGATGCACCTTCATGCGGGCCATGATGGCGCGGGGGCTGTAGCCCATCAGCACGATGATGGCGCCGGCGGCCCCGATCGCCGGCAACAGATAGAACAGCGCGATCAGCGGCGGATTGCGCTGGGCCACGCCCATCGCGCCATAGCCGGCGATCCGAAGGCCGGCGGCCACCAGGCTGGCCACGGTCAGGCGTATCGCCACGCTGCCGCGCTGGCGGCGCCCGCGCATCACGGCGGCCATCGCGATCAGAGCGAAGGCCAGGCAGTAGAGCGGCTGGGCCAGGCGGTTATGGCCCTCGGCGAAGAATTGCTGGCGGATTCTGTCGGTGACGCCCGGCTCGGGCGGCCAGAACAGTTCGCCCAGATAACGATCTTCTTTCTTGCGCAGGGTATAGCGGGTGGGGCCGGAGAACTGGTCGAGATTGAGCGTGTAGCTCTGGAAATTCAGCACCTGAAGCTGCTCGCCGCCCTTGCCGCTGGATTCGATGGTGCCGTCCATCATGATCAGCCGGGTGCCGGCCGGCGTCTTGGCCAGAATGCCCTTCTCCGCCAGATAGGTGACGGGATGGGCGCGGTCGCGATTGTTATGCACCAGCACGCCGCGCATCTCGCCATTGCCGGAAAGCTGGCGGATGAAGACGGTCAGGCCCTGCGATACGGGATTGAACTCGCCCACGTTCAGCAGGGCGCCGGCCATGTCGGTACGGATATCCGACAGCTTGTCATGCAGCACCCGTTGTCCCGCCGGCGCCAGGTAGAGGACACAGGCATAGGTCAGCGCCATCACGATGGCGGCGGCGCCCAGAACCGGTATCGCGAGCTGGCGCAGGGAAAAGCCCGCCGAGGCCATCACCACCAACTCGCTCTCGGCCTGCAGCCGCTGCAGGGTGAACAGCGCGGCGAAGAAGAAGGCGATCGGCATGATGATCACCAGCGGCGTCGGCAGCAGCAGCAGGATCAGATAGAGAAAGGTGGGAGCGGACTGGCCGCGATTGATGACCAGGTCCAGCAGCGGCAGGATCGTGACCATCCAGATGACGCTGGTCAGCAGCAGGGTCAGCAGCGCCACCGGCCCCAGCAGTTGCATCAGGATATAGCGCGACAGCCGGGTGCCGCGTCCGCGGCGCCTCTTGGTTCTGTCTGGGGTATCAGGAAGCAACTTGTCCCTTTCCCCTGGTTGAGGGGCCCCTGGTTGGAGGGCGGTTGGATTCGACCTAAGCTAGTATTAGAACAGGGGAATTCCCCACAACACCCCCATCCTCTCCCGGAGATATAGCATGCAGATTTCCTTTTCCGCGCCTGCCGATATCCGTGAGGGCGCCTGGGTGGTGGGGGCCACCGAAGGCGGCCAGCTTTTGCCCGCGGCCGTCCGCGCCGACAAGGCCAGCGGCGGGGCGCTGAGCCGGGCGCTGAAATATTCGTCGTTCACCGGCAAGGCGGGCCAGTTCCTGGACGTGGTGGCGCCGGCCGGCCTGAAGGCGTCGCGCATCCTGGTGGCGGGCCTGGGCAAGCCGGACAGCGTGGACGAGAAGGGGCTGGAGAGTCTGGGGGCGCAGATCGTGGCCCGGCTGTATGCGGCGGGTGAAGCCAAAGCGGCCCTGGAGCTGGACGTGCCCAAAGGAGCCAAGGTCAAGAAGGCCGAGCTGGCGGCGCATCTGGCGTTCGGCGCGCGGCTGCGCAGCTACGCCTTCGACAAGTACCGCACCCGCAACCTGGATGAATATCAGCGCAAGCTGAAGGCCATCACGATGGTCACGCCGGATGTGGCCGCGGCCAAGAAGGCGCATGCCGGTCTGGCCGCGGTGGCCGATGGCATCTTCCTGGCGCGCGATCTGGTCAACGAGCCGCCGAATATTCTGTATCCGGCCGAGTTCGCGCGCCGGGCGAAAGCGCAGCTGTCGAAGCTGGGCGTGAAGGTCGAAATTCTGGGCGAGGCGGAGATGCGCCGCCAGGGCTTTGGCGCGCTCTTGGGCGTGGGCCAGGGCTCGGTGCGCGAGAGCCAGCTTGTCGTCATGCAATGGAACGGCGGCAAGAAGGGTGGCAAGCCGCTGGCGCTGATCGGCAAGGGCGTCTGTTTCGACACCGGCGGCATTTCGCTGAAGCCCGGCAATGCGCTGGCCGGCATGAAGGGCGACATGGCGGGCGCTGCCTGCGTCACCGGCACCATGCTGGCGCTGGCGGCGCGCAAGGCGAAAGTGAATGCGGTGGGCGTGATCGGTCTGGTCGAGAACATGCCGGACGGCGGCGCCATCCGTCCCGACGATGTGCTGACCTCGCTGTCGGGCCAGACCATCGAGGTGCTGAACACCGACGCAGAAGGCCGGCTGGTGCTGGCCGATGCGCTGACCTACACCCAGCGCCGCTTCAAGCCGAAGCTGGTGATCGATCTGGCGACATTGACCGGCGCCATTGTGGCGACCCTGGGCTTCGAACATGCCGGCGTTTTCTCGAACGACGACGAACTGGTGCGCCGCATCCAGTCGGCGGGCCGCTATACCGGCGAGCGGGTGTGGCAGCTGCCGCTCGATCCCTTCTATGACAAGATGATCCGCTCCAAGATCGCCGACATGAAGAATATCGGCGGCGCCAATTCCGGCGCCATCACCGCCGCCCAGTTCCTCAAGCGCTTCATCGAGAACGACACGCCCTGGGCGCATCTGGATATCGCCGGCGTCGCCTGGCAGGACGGAGAGCAGAAGCCGACCATTCCCAGTTGGGGCACCGGCTGGGGCGTGCGGCTGCTCAACCGGATGGTGATCGAACACTACGAGTCATGACGGAGACGCTGTTCTACCATCTGGAGCGCCGCAGCCTGGAAGACGTGCTTCCGGGGCTGGTGGAAAAGTCGCTGCAGCGCGGCTGGCGGGCGGCGATCAAGACCGATTCGTCTGAGCGTTCCGATGCGCTGGACACCCTGCTCTGGACCTATGACGACCAGAGCTTCCTGCCCCATGCGCAAGCGGGCGACGGCGATGCGGCCGGCCAGCCGGTGCTGATTTCGGTCGAGGAGGGCAATCCCAATTCCGCCCAGATTTTCTTCTACGTCGGCGGCGCCTTGCCGGCCGACTGGCAGGCGCTCAGCGATCTTGCCCGCGTGGTGCTGTTGTTCGATGGCCGGGACGCCGCCGCCTTGGCCAGCGCACGCGCCGCCTGGAAGGACGCCAAGGCCGCCGGGCATGATGTGACCTACTGGAAGGAAAGCCCTTCCGGAAAATTCGAGAAGCAGAACTGATGTTAAGCAGCATCTTCAATCCCTGGACGATCGGCAGCCTGCTCATCAGCCTGGCCATCGCCTATCACGCCATCCGCAACGGCAAGTCGCCCATGTGGCTGGTGGGCCTGGCGGTGACCTCCTTCCTGGGGCTGCTGGCGACCTTCGCCTTCTGGCTGGCCTATCTGTGTTTCGCGGTCATTCCCGACCTGCTGCGCTCTTCCTCGGTTCGCCGCCTCAAGGACAATGTGGTGAATGCCGCCGATCCGGGCCGCGGCTATCGCGAGAAAAAGCGCGAGGTCGAACTGGTCGGTTCGGTGGATTCCAAGCGTGCCTTGGCCGAGGAATGCGTGCGGATGGGGCGCTTCGCCGACGCCATCGAGCTTTATGAAAGCGCCATGCAGGGGCCGCTGGGCGGCTCCGATCCGGCGCTGATGAAGGGCCTGGCCCGCGCCAAGATGCTGTCCGGCGATGGCGCTGCTGCCGAGGCGTTGTTTGTCCAGGTCAAGGCCAACGATCCGGCGGCCTACGATTCCGAGGCCGAGTTGGACCATGCCCGCGCCCTGGAAATCCAGGGCAAGAATGACGAAGCGGTGGCGCAGTATGAAAAGGTCGTTGCCCGCTATCCGGGCGAAGAGGCGCGCGCCCGCTTCGGCCTGCTCTTGGAGAATATGGGACAGCAAAGCCGCGCCCAGGCTCTGTTCAGGGAAATCCTGAAATCGGTGGAAGGCGCGCCGTCCTATTATCGCTCACGGCAGCGGGAATGGGTTTCGATCGCCAAGGCCCACGCTAAGTAGTTTTGCGTGGCGCCACGGCGAATAGACACGCGCCGATGATCGTTCCCGCGGCCAGGCCCAGAAGGCCCGCGGCCGGGGAGTGAAGGCCGATCTCCAGTCCGGCGCGCAGGTTCGGCGCGGCAAAGCCGCCCAGGTTGCCGATGGAGTTGATCAGGGCGATGCCGCCAGCCGCCGCCGCGCCGCCCAAGAGCGCCGTCGGCATGGTCCAGAACAGCGCCGGGGTGACGATCAATCCGGCCGCGGCGACGCAAAGCGCGGCCAGAGCCAGCAGCGGCGAAGCCGCCAGCGCCGACACCGCCAGCGCGAGGCCGGATATCGCCATGGTCACCGCACCGGTGGGACGGGCATTGCCGCGCGCGTCGCACCAGGGCGGAATCACGGTCACCGCGATCAGGGCGCAGATCCAGGGCAGGGCCGTCACCACGCCCACTTCCAGGCCGATACTGGCGCCCATCAGCCGCGCGATCTGGGTCGGCAGATAGAAGGTCAGGCCATAGAAGCCCATCTGTATCAGGAAATAGACCAGTGCCAGATAAAGGATGCGGGTGTTGAGCAAGGCGCTGAGCACGCCGGGATGTTCCCGCGTGCCTTCATCGGCGGCCAGCGCGGCGCGCAGCACATCTTTTTCTTCCACCGTCAGCCATGGCGCCTGTTCGGGCCGGTCCTTGAGCAGGAACAGCACGGCGATGCCGCCCAGCGAGGCGGCCAGACCTTCGACGATGAACATCACCTGCCAGCCATGCAGGCCGAACGCATCACGTCCTACCAAATACCCGGATAAAGGTCCGCCCAGGGTCAGCGCGATGGGAGCGCCGTAATAGAACAGCCCGACGGAACGTGCTCGCGCCCGGGTGGGATACCAATAGGTCAGGTAATAGATGATGCCGGGGAAAAAGCCGGCTTCGGCCATGCCCAGCAGGAAACGCACGGCGTGAAACTGGGCCGGCGTCTGGACAAAGGCGTTGGCGGCCGAGACCAGGCCCCAGGTGATCATGATGCGCGCCATCCAGCGGCGTGCGCCGACCTTGTGCAGGATCAGGTTGGACGGCACTTCCAGGAAGGCATAGCCGACAAAGAAGATGCCGGCGCCGAAGGCGAAGGCCGCGTCGCCGACGCCGGCATCGGCGGCAAGGCCCGCCTTGGCGAAGCTGGCATTGGCGCGGTCCAGGAAGGCCAGCACATACATCATCAGAAGCGTCGGCATCAGATGCCGGTGCAGCTTGGGAATGATGTTCGAAAGCTGCGCCCCCATGAGGATCCCCGTCAGTCGCTGTCGTCTTCTTCTTGTATTTTCTTCGGTCGCGCCATCTTGGCCAAGAGCGCGGTCTCGCGGTGCCAGCGCTTCAGGGGCCGCGCCGGATAGCCGCCGACCCGCTCGCCCGCGGCGATATCGCGGGTGACGCCGGAGCGCGCCGCCAGCCGCGCGCCGGCGCCGATGGAGAGATGATCGCTGATGCCGACCTGGCCGCCGATCAGCACCATCGGGCCCACGGTGGTGGAGCCGCCGATGCCGACCTGCGCCACCAAGAGGCTGTGATGGCCGATCTGCACATTGTGGCCGACATGAATCAGGCTGTCGAAGCGCACGCCGCGCTCGATATGGGTGTCGCCGATGGCGCCGCGATCCACGGTGCAGTTGGAGCCGAACTCCACATCATCCTCGATGATCACGCGGCCAAGCTGCGGCACCCGCAACAGCCCTTCCAGGCTGGGCACAAACGAGAAACCCTGGTTGCCGATGCTGTTGTTCGGACCCATCACCACCCGCTTGCCCAGAATGGCGTGTGTGATCACACAGTTGGGACCGATGCGGCAGTCATCACCGATCTCCACCCCGCGCCCGATCACCACATTGTTGCCGATCAGGACATTGGCGCCGATTTTCGCGTTGGCGCCGATCTCGGCGCCGGCGCCGATCTCGCTGCCGGTGCCGATGCTGGCGGTGGGATGCACCGGCACATGCGCCCGCACGCCGGCCTGCAGCTTGGCGGGCGGATAGAAGATGTGGCCCACCTGCGCGAAGGCCAGGCGCGGATTGGGCGCCACCAGCAGGGTCACGCCATGAGGCAGGGCGGCCAGCTTCTCGTTGGTGATCACCACGCTCGCCTTGGTGACGGCGAAGGCGTTGGCATATTTGGCGTCGCTGAACAGCGAGACATCGCCGGCCTCGGCGCTTTCCAGCGAGGCGACATCGCGCAGGGAAAGATCGGCGGAACCGCCCTTCTGCACCTCGGCGCCGATGCGCGAAGCGATCTCGGCCAGGGTGAAAGGCCCGGCCCGTTCGTAAAACCTGTCGTCCGTCATGGGCAGGGACCCTAGTTCATCGCTTGGGGCCTGCAAACCCCGGCGCGTCCGTTAAGTATTTGCCATTTCATAGGCTTCGCTGGCGGTCAGCCAGGCCTTCTCGGCCGCCTCCAGCTTGCGCACCGCATCGGCGCGCTTCTTCGACACCGATGTGGCCTTGGCCGGGTCGCGGGCGAAGAGCAGGGGGTCCGACAATGTCTTGTCCAGCTTGGCGATCTCGGCGGTCAGGGTGGCGATCTGGCTTTCGGCCGCCGTGACCTTGTCCTTCAGCGGCTTGAGCTGGGCGCGCTTCTCGGCATTGCTGCGGCGGGCTTCTTCCTTGCTGACCTTCACCTCGGGCTCGGCCGCGACAGGCACGCGTCGCGTGGCGGTGTTTTCGCCCGACAGCAGATAGCGACGGTAGTCATCGAGATCGCCTTCAAAGGGCGTGACCTTGCCGTCCGCCACCAGCAGCAGCCGCTCGGCCGTGGCTTCGATCAGGCGGCGGTCATGACTGACCAGGATCACCGCGCCGTCGAAATCGTTCAGCGCGGTCAGCAATTCGTTGCGGGCGTCAATGTCCAGATGGTTGGTCGGCTCGTCGAGAATGAGAAGATTGGGCTTGTCCAGCGTGGCCAGCGCCAGCATCAGCCGCGCCCGCTCGCCGCCCGACAGTTGGCCTACCAGGGTGTTCTGTTTGTCCTGGCTGAAGCCAAAACCGCCAAGCTGGCCCCGCACCTGTTCGATCGTCAGCTTGGGACGCAGCCGCTGCAAAGTGAGAATGGGCGTGACGCCAGTGTCCAGTTCTTCGGCCTGATGCTGGGCGAAATAGCCCACCACCAGCTTGCGCGCCGGGGTGAATTCACCGCTCATGGCTTCCAGCTTGCCGGCCAGCAACTTGGCCATTGTGGATTTGCCGTTGCCGTTCTTGCCCAGAAGCGCGACGCGGTCTTCCGGATCGAAGCGGAAGGACATGCCGGTCAGGATCGGCTTGCCCGGCTCATAGCCGACGGAGGCGCGGTCCATGGTGATCAGCGGCGGCGAGGCGGGCGTCGCTTCGGGAATATTGATCGGCGCGACATGCTCGTCGGGCGGCACTTCGACCATCGCCAGCTTGGCCAGCATCTTGACGCGGCTCTGCGCCTGGCGCGCCTTGGTCGCGGAGGCCCGGAAGCGGTCGACGAATTTCTGCATATGGGCGCGGGCGGCTTCCTGCTTCTTGGCGAAAGCCATGTCGTTGGCCCGGGCCGCGGCGCGCGTCTCCACGAACGTGTCGTAGCCGCCGGTGTAGAGTTTCAGCCTCCCGCGCTCCAGATGCAGGATGAACTCGCAAGCCGTGTTGAGCAGGTCGCGGTCATGGCTGACGATCAGGATGGTGCCGCGATATTTCTGGATGAAGTTCTCCAGCCACAGCACGCCTTCCAGGTCCAGATAGTTGGTCGGCTCGTCCAGCAGCAGCAGGTCGGGCGCGGCGAACAGCACCGCCGCCAGCGCCACGCGCATGCGCCAGCCACCGGAAAATTCCTTGCAGGGGCGCAGCTGTTCCTCGGCCGAGAAACCCAGACCGGCCAGAATTTCGGCGGCGCGGGCCGGCGCGGTATAGGCGTCGATGGCGTCGAGACGGTGATAGATGTCGCCGAGCTTGTGGCCGTCGGTTTCATGTTCGGCTTCGGCCAGAAGTTTCAGCCGCTCGGGATCGGCTTCCAGCACCGTGTCGAGCAGGCTGGTATCGGTGCCGGGGGCTTCCTGCGCCACAGAACCCACGCGCCAGGCCGACGGCCAGCTGACCGTGCCGTCATCGGCATGAAGCTGGCCCAGGATCACCTTGAACAGGGTGGATTTGCCCGCGCCGTTGCGGCCCACCAGACCGATGCGGCGGGCCGCAGGCAGGTTGGCGGTCGCCCCTTTGAGGATTTCCCGCCCGGCGATCCGAACCGTGATGTTGTCAATTGCCAGCATTTATGGGGCCTTATAACGGTCCTTGCCCTTTCCTCAAGCCCGTTGCATAAGGCGGCCGCTTTCCCAACTTTCCGGAGTTCACATGGCCGTCGAGCGCACCCTTTCCATCATCAAGCCGGACGCGACCCGCCGCAATCTCACCGGCAAGATCGTTGCCAAGTTCGAAGATGCCGGCCTGCGCGTCGTCGCCAGCCGCCGCATCCGCCTGTCCCAGGCCGATGCCGAAGCCTTTTATGGCGTGCATCGCGAGCGCCCCTTCTTCAAGGACCTGGTCAAGTTCATGATCAGCGGCCCCGTGGTCGTGCAGGTGCTGGAAGGTGAAGGCGCCATCCAGAAGAACCGCGACGTGATGGGCGCCACCAACCCGGCCAATGCCGCGGCCGGCACCATCCGCAAGGAATTCGCCGAGTCGATCGAGGCCAATTCGGTCCACGGCTCCGACGCCCCCGAAACCGCCGCCAGTGAGATCAAGTTCTTCTTCCGGGACTTGGATATCGTCGGCTGATAACCGTCTCGCAAAAGTGCTAAAAGGCTCCCGTATCGCGGGAGCCTTTTTTGTATGCGTGACAAGACTGTCATCATCACCGGCGCCACCTCCGGCATCGGAGAAGTGGCGGCTATGCGCCTGGCGGAGCAGGGTGCACGCATCGTCTTCACCGCCCGGGACCAGCGGCGCGCCGATGACACCATGGCCGCCTTGCGCAAGGCCAATCCGTCTGCGGACCACACCGTCCATATGGGCGATCTGTCGACCCTGGCCGAAATGAAGCGGGTGGGCGCCGAACTGGCGCGCGAACAGCAGATCGATGTCCTGATCAACAATGCCGGCGCCATGTTCAACAAGCGCCAGGAGACGGTGGATGGGCTCGAGTTGACCTTCGCCCTCAACCACATGGCCTATTTCATCATCACCAATATCCTGCGGCCGAAACTCAAAGCCGGCGCGCGGATCGTCACCACCGCCTCCAATGCCCATCGGGGCGCCGAGCTGGATTTCGACGACCTGCAGTCGCGCCGGGCCTATGCGGGCTTTCCGGTCTACAAAAAGTCCAAGCTCTGCAACATCCTGTTCAACCGCGAGCTGGCGCGGCGCATCGCCGGAACCGGCGTCACCGCCAACGCTTTGCATCCTGGCTTCGTCGCCACCCGCTTCGGCGACAATTCGTCCGGACTGGTGCGCACGGTGCTGAAGATCGCCAAGCCGCTCGGCGCGATCTCGCCGGAGGAGGGGGCCAGGACCATCACCTATCTCGCCGCCTCGCCCGAGGTTGCAAATGTCAGCGGTGAATATTTCTATGAATGCAAGGTGGCCATTCCGACCGCAGAGGCGCGCAACGATGACGACGCGCGGCGGCTGTGGGACATTTCGGAAGAGATTGCGGGGGTGTTGTGAGCGAGATCGGTCACCGGATCGTCCAGATCTGTCTGTTTGTCTTTTCCGCTTTCATGCTGTGGGGCGGCGGCGTCTTCTGGCGCGAAGCCCTGCCGGACAATGTCACCCGCACCAACACCTACACGCTCTATCACGGCGTCCCGCCGCCGCCGGTGGGGCCACGCTTCTGCCCGTTCATGGATACCGGGAAATTCGGCTTTGTCGGCCCGTGCAACTATGTGCCGCCCTTTGTCTGGTGGCTGGAAAAGCGCTACCGGGAAAAGAATTACAGCATCAAGCTGTGATCCGGATTTCAAAGCGGGGCATTGCACCAGAAGGTATCAAGCTCCTGCCGCGCCAGGTCGTAGCGAAGATGAACCCAGCCGCAACCGCCGCCGAGCACCATATTGTAGTCGGGCGGGAGAGCGCGGTGGCCAAGGTATAGGCCAGGCTTCCCTCCCTGATCCCATTCGCCCCAGATGACATCCCGGCCATTGTCTTTGCCCTGAACGTACCAGCGGCGATATTCGTTTAGCGGTAGCCTCACCTTTTTCATCAGAAATGGAGGGTTCGTGTCGGCCTGGGAGATTTCTCTTTCACCGGCGATTCGCTCGATTTTTGCCACCGTCGCGGCATCTGGCCGCTGGTAGGGCCACCAACCGCTGATCCGGACCCAGAGAACTATTATGCCAATGAACGAAACGATTCCGAAAATTGCACCGGCGAAGAAAATCAGTGCGATTTTCTTTTTGCTCACGAAAAAACCGCCTCGCCATCTTCCAGCCTGACCTTGTCCGCGGCCAGAAGTTTCAGCGCCTCGGGATAGAGGCCGTGTTCCTTTCCAGCACAGTGGGATCCGAAGCTTGGAATTCACGTGACTTGAAGTCGCGG
>JADMIO010955805.1_pt1 | contig 34565 bp, 52 predicted proteins | sample 8958161 | NCBI WGS metagenome assembly JADMIO01 (sample SAMN16585339, study PRJNA669376) | soil metagenome | isolation source: Crop rotation soil | place: USA: Cullars Rotation, Alabama | collected 2011
CAGATAAGGCAAAACCTTGCTTCAACCGGAACTAATGCCACCGGTAAAACTTCTCGCTCATTACGATTCGAGGTCACGCAAACCAGCGAAAGGCAAACACTTAGGATTATTGGCCGACCATTCTTCAATGTCGTTGAAACGGGACGTAAGGACACGCCACAATTCACCAAGCCTTCAAAGCAATTCGTCGACGCCATAAAAGAATGGGCCACGGCTAAAGGAATTCCAGGTGCTGCTTATGCCATAGCTAAATCAATACACGCCAAAGGAACTAAGCTTTTCAGGGATGGAGGACGTACCGATATTGTATCGAATGTAATTAACCAGACTTTGGTGGATAATATATCAAAGTCAATACTTGATAAATTCGCACAGGAGTATTTAAAGAACGCTGTAAACATATTCACCAATGGGCGTACAATTAATTAAAAACCCATTAGGGCACAAGCTTTCAGAATCTTCGGTTGATGCTGTTATTATTGATAATGGCGCTGGAGACGCTTTGGTTTATACCGGATTCGCTCATGCGTTAACTGATGGTGATTACGTTTACATTGAATCTAACTTCGATTCTTATAATGGGTTTAAATACGTTGACTCAATTTCATACGATTCATTCAAGATCAGGAACAGCGAAAACAGCGATGCGGTTGAGTATGTGCAAGACGCTGATATTTCTTATCGCACCTCTGTATTAAACCACGGCTGGCTTGCAGTTCATAATCCCATAGTCTATGAATTAGAATCAGACATATATCCTAACAACGTAGCGGAGGAAGAGTACACACCGACCACAATTATAAGCCAATCGGAAGAAGGTGGATTAACCAGGTTGGCGTTGTCGGTTGGAATCACAGACCCAACAGAGCTGGCTAAAATTAAGCTTGTCGGCTCCAATGATCTATCAGGAGTTTACCAAATCATTACAGTTTACGAGGCTTGGAATATAGTCATCGACTTACCTTATGATTCATCAAATAGCTTCACCGGATTACAGGTAATAAAGTACTATGATAACTACGCTATAAACGTGCGCGTGTGGGCCGGGCTTAGTTCTGACCATCGTTGGCAAACATATCAGCCTTTTGAAATAGCTGCCACTTTACAGATCATACCAGATGATAATAACCGGATAAAATTTTCAATCTCAGAAGTACTTAGGTCTTACATCAAAGTTAGAAACAATCTGACTTTAGATACGCTTCCGAATAATCTGGATTTCATGATTTCGTTTTACATCCAGTACTTCGAAACCTATGACCAATCTGATGGAGAGACTATAACAACTTACGAAGGCACGCCGACAACCGACGACTTTGTGGGATACGCGGTTAACGCTAAGCTTGAATTCAAATCGGAAAGCATTTCCCATCTATCTGACTATGTAAACGAGGATGTTTATTTGGCTCAATGGCTTACACTTCAAACCAGACCGATAGGGATAGTTGACAGGTTCTTTGACTTGTCATTTATTAACCAATTCAATGGCGCTGATATTTTAGTGGACTTCACTAAGTCACTTGATGGAGTTGTTATTGAAACTGAAACTTTGACTATTACCGAGCCAGGATACGGAGTTATACGCGTTCCATTTACTCCTGAATCAGGTTTCGATGAGTATTGTATTCAAGCCAGAACCACAGGCGCTCCGGCTGGCGGTGGTGTTTCTTCCGCTATGTCAATACCTGCTTTGAGTACATGGCTTAGTAGGTCAGTATCATCAGCGTTAGTTGACTGGACGACAGGGGCCACACCAATAGTGGTTTTACCGGGAACAGGTTTTTTGGGCGTAAAAGATTCAGAAATACTTTACTGTCCTTTTACTTTTCTAGCTGGTTACACTTATGCAGTAACTATCAATTACACACGGACAGTTAACAGCGGATCATCAAACCCAAGAACTTTATTCATACAGGCTTACGACGATTCATTCAACGTACTGCAATCCCAGTCTTTAACGATGGGCGTAGGAGCAGGTTCAGGAGTTTTAACATTCGTTGCAACCGGTTTAGAGACACAATTAGGTGTTTATGGTTCTTCAGGGTCTAACATTGATCTACAGATCACGGCAAGATCAGGCACGCAAACGACTCCAGTTATTCCGGCCATCGATGCGCAGTTGATTACTGAACGTATTTGCATGGATATTTTAGAAGAATGTGACACTACATTTATACCTGATACTGATAACATAAGATTAACCGAGGACGGAGACTTCCGTATTTTGGAATGACAACAGTGCCAATTTATATAACATGGCTCAACAACCTTGGAGGATTTGAGTACTTCTTTTTTACAGCTAAAAAAGAATTCCAGGTTGAGATAGGTGAAACAGGTACGTCTCAAAATAACGTGTTACCAAACTGGCCACAGTCTCAAGGTAAAACAGCGGATACTTTAAATAAACAAACCTTCAGGACATCAAGGAATAAAATAGTAGTTCGAAGCCAGCACCTAACAAATAATCAGTTAGAGGCTTTAACAGGCATTAAAACCAGTCCTTTGGTTCAGATAGTTGAAAGCCGGACAGATCGAAGAACTGTAATAGTGGACAACGATTCTTTTAAAAAGTACGATGAGATTGACAAGCTTTTTACACTTCAATTTACAATAAGTTATACTGACGATATACCGTCACAAAGAACATGATGTTAAAAGCAAATGGTGAATACTTAGACTTTCGTGGTGACATTGAAATAGAAAAGAAGATAAAGATTTTCGAAGACATTGAGACCGCCGATGGTGATTTGTCTTTTGCCTTTGAACTCAATTTAACCTCAGAGAATTTAAGAATCTTACAGATACCGATACCTGACTCTATTTCAAAAATAGTCTATCACAACATTCCTTGCGAGGTTCAAAGCGACCAAGGCCTAATGGTAAATATAGGATCATTACGTATTGAGCGAATTATTGGGCGTATCGCTTCATGTTCTTTCCTTGGAGGTAACTCGAATTGGTTCGCAATGCTCGACGGAGATATGACTGAGTTGAGGTTATCACAATATGATGTTGAGCAAAACGAAGCTAACATAACAGGTTCTTGGATTGCAACTGATGGGTTAGTTTTCCCAATGATAGACATTGGTACGCTAGTAACCAGGGGATTTAATAATGTTAAGAATGAGGATTTCGTTGGATGCTTTTACCTGCATACTTTGTTTAAAGAATTATTCCAGCAATCAGGTATAAAACTAGATGGTGATTTTTTAAATGATCCGTTATACAATCAAATTGTAATATGCTCAAATAACAAAAGTGCACAAGGAATTAATGACAGGTCTTGCTTTGTAGGTAAAAATATTAGTCAAGCTATTACATCAGCTACAAGTCAGGTAACATTTCAAGATGAGACTACAAATCCATACTTTGACGGAGCAACTGGTAACTTCGCTTCATCGCAGTACACCGCAGACATAAGGATGCGCGTTAAAATGGAAGTTAACATCATAACTGACATTAACTCGTCTAGCAGTTTAGGGTTGTTGTTCTACGTTTCAGGAGTAGAAGTTTCTCGTTATGGTTTAGGTGGTGCTGATGGACAAGAGTTCACAAAGAACATTGAACTTGATTTAGATCCTGCTGATTACATCCAGGTATTTATCAAGCGTACAACTGGAAGTAATTTCAACTTAACTGGAGGATACATTAAAATAACCCCTGTGTTTCTGTATAAAGCTTTTGGTAATGATACAGTGCCTAAGTGGACAAAACAGCAGTTTGTTTCTAATGTATTCCGGGCTTTCAATGTCCTGCCATCTTACAACAGTTTCACCAAGACATTAACACTTGATCTGTTCGATAAGATAAAAACTAAAGAGTCTAAAGATTTAAGTGATTATATAAATGTTGATACTATAGATTATACCGAATTCATTTCAAATTATGCTAAGATAAACACTCTTAAATATCAAGATGGTAGCGACGAAGATTTAAAGCAATACAATATATCTTCTTTTATAAAATATGGGTCCGGTCAGATTACTGCTGATAATGATTTTCTAGAGGACTCTACTGACGTTGTTAGTATGGACATTACAACGCCAATCAGTTACTTAAACCCAGCTTTCAATGGTTCGTTGGAGAGAATAAATTTTGTTGAATTACAAGAGGATGTCCAGAGAGATATAACTTCAGTAAGTGATGCATCCGGTGTGCCTAGGTTTAACGTTTCTAATGCAGGTGATTACTTCACTCAGAACGATTTAGTTAGGATTTCATCAGAAGACTCTGATGATTACAATGGAGATTTTGTAGTTACTAATACCACCTCAACATATTTTACGGTACGAGGTTTAGGATACAATTCTTCCATAACTGGTAAGGTTACGAAATTACTTCACGTATCAACAGGAGATGATAATGTGTATTGGTTTATAACTATACCTTATAGATCATCCGATGATGTATTTGGAACTCCAGGTAATTATTTCAATCAGAATTTTTACGACAGTGTTTCAATAGCATTTTTCAACCTGATGAGATTAGGACATGCCATTGAAGATGAATATAAACAAGGCTTAAGTTTTGGTGAAGTTGATTCGCAGTCATCATATCAGAAGACTTTGATTGACACATATTGGCAACAATTCTCAAGGATATTAAACGACCCGGTCAAGCTTCTAACGACAGGTTATTTGCCTTGGAAGGTTTACAACTCATTGGACTTTTTATCCCCTGTGAGTATAAAAACTTTAGAAACGACAAACCTTTATTACGTCAATAGGATTGTAGGGTATAAAGATAGTTCTGTAGGATGTGAAGTTGACCTCATAAAATTACCGTAATGGAAGAAACATTATTACTTGAATTACAGGTCGATCAGTCCCAAGCCCAAAAGGATCTTGAGAAGACCGAGAAGGCTTTGCTGGATACCAAGAAGGCCCAACAGGAACTTCAAACTTCATATAAAAAAGGCGAGGTATCTCAGGAGCAATACATTAAGGAAAACTTAAAGCTTCAGAACACTTTAAAGAAAGAGAGTGAGCAGAAGAAAACCCTGACTAAGTTAATTGAAACCGAAAACAATTCTCGTAACGCCCAGAAAATACTCATATCCCAGTTAACCAAAGAATATGATAATTTAGATAGAAGTACCGCTGCCGGGATAAAACGTGAGAAAGAATTAACCGAGCAATTAAAGTCACTCAATGAGCAGGTAACAAAAAGTTCAAAAAGCGCTGGGCTTTTCAAAGATCAGATTGGTAACTATCCGCAAGCATTCGGAGAGGCGGCTAAGAGTATAAATGTAGCCGGGGTTTCAGTGGGTGACATGGGATCAAAACTCATGTCATTAGCTGGGCCAGCCGGTATTGCAACTACTGCCGTAGGAGTTATAGGTGCATTGGGTGCGGCTTATGCTAATTCTGCTGCCGGTGCAAGGGATCTTGATTTCGCGCAAAATTTACTTGGAGTATCAGCCGGTATTCTTTCTGAAAGGTTCGCTGATGTTTTAGGGGCTGGTGATGAACAAATAGGAATGTTCAGCCGGTTAACAGGTGCGTTCCTGGCTTACATAGACGCATCTTTAGCAGGAGAGGCCGCATTAAAGGCCGCTGCATTAGAGCGTCTGAAAGACCTTGAAATTTCCCGTGCATTTGCTGCCGGCGATGCTAAAGAATCAGAACGTAAGGCCGAATTACAAAGACGGATCAGGGATGATGAAAAGAAATCGAACGATGAGCGTTTAAAGGCCGCCGAACAGATTAATAGCCTGCTAGAAACTTCCGGCCAGCGCACCAAAATAATCATCCAAGCCCAGATAGATGCCATCAAAGAAAGCACTGTTAATTACAATCTGAATAGGGAGGCCCAATTAAAAGTAGCTCAATTAACCGCTGAAATTGCTGATAAGGAAGAAGAAATTACCGGCAAGCTTACCGAAAACGTAAATGCGCGTAATAAGATACTTGAGGCCATTAGAGCCGCCGCGCAACTGGAGGCTGATGTAAATAGGCGCGCTTCCAATGAAGGAAGAGATGTTGGTAAGGATACTGTTTCAGGGGTTACATTGGTTCAACCGAAGTCTTCACAGGATGCAGCGGTAGAAGCCCAAAAAACATTTGCAAATGACCTTTTAAAGGTAAATAAAGATTTTTACGACAGAGATGTTGAGGCCAAACGTAAATCAGTAGAGCTTAAAAACCAGATTGAGAAAAACAATCTTGCGGTTGTAAACAGCATTGCTGCCGGGGCGGCATCTTTATTCGATGAACAGACCGCGGCATATAAGGTTTTTGCGACTGCTTCAACATTAATTTCAACCTACTCAGCAGCCCAAAAAGCCTATGAAGCGGCATTTTTACCTGTACCTACCGTGGCCAGCCCTGCGCTTGGTGCTGCCTTCGCTGCGGTTGCGGTAGCACAAGGTTTGGCTAATGTTGCCAGAATTAACGGAGTTGAGTTCGCCGAAGGTGGATATACCGGCCCGGGTGGTAAGTATGAACCGGCTGGAGTTGTGCACAAAGGTGAATACGTGGTACCACAATCAGTTAATTATTCACCAGCAGCACAGCCACACATCAGAGCTTTGGAAGGTATGCGTAAAGGCTATGCCGATGGAGGTTTTGTAACCAGCCAGAATATAAGTTCATCGCAACAGGCATTAATTACAGCCAACGCATTAAAAAATTTACCTCCGGTTGTTGCTTCATGGGCCGAGGGTAGAACTGTAGGAAGAAGACTTGAGTTTAGAGAAAACCTTGGAAAGCTATGAGCGAGCTATCTAAAAAATATAATGTACCTCCTGAGACCATCAGTAAAATGATAAACGATGGTGTAATTTCATGTTCCTGGCCAAATTACGAGGACGTTTACAAGCTATATAAAGAAGGTAAATCCATTACCGAAATATCTGACTTTACTCATATGAGTACTCGTAATGTAAGGTACATCATAAACAGGTTTAAGTGAAATTCTTTTTTCACGTGAAACAGCCTATTCCTTTCGAATTTCGTGTCCATGGCAGGACATATTTTTATTTATGGCGGCATAGGGTTAGACGTTAGGCAGCATGAGATTTCAGCCCAAAACGTTCGTGACCAGATCGAACAGAATAAAACTGAGGACGAATTAATTGTCCATATCATTTCCCCAGGTGGGGATGTCTTTGAAGGTGAGGCTATCTACAATGCCTTAAAAAACACCGGCAAAAAAATTACTACAAACATTGAAGGTACTTGCGCATCCATCGCTACTCTGATAGCGGCGGCTGGCGATAAGATTATAATGAACAAGACCGCAAGATTCATGATCCATAATCCCAAGATTACGGGCATGCAGTCGGCGGCAGATTCAAGAGACTTGAGACACGTTGCGGATCAGTTAGACCAAATCAAAACGCTTTTGATAAATGTCTATCAGTCTAAAACTGGACTCACAAGAGAAAAGCTGTGGGAGTTGTACGACAACGAAACATGGCTAACCGCAGATGACGCGGTGAGAATGGGATTCATCGACGAGTCCGTAGAAGCCATCAAGGCCGTAGCAACAGTAAATTTAAAAACTTTTAAAATGAAGAAAGACGCAACATTTTGGGCAAAAATGCAAAGTGCATTCGATGCTTTCAAAAGCTTCAAAAACTCGTTTACTGAGGCCTTGGCTGACGGACGTGTGATTGTAGTTGAAAGCGAAGACGAAGATTGGACTGGTAAAAAGGTCACACTTGAAGACGGTACACCACTACCGGCAGGCGAACACGAATTGGCAAGTGGTAAGAAGATTTCAGTGGATGATGCGGGCACTATCACAGCAGTGACAGATGCACCAGCACCGGCAGACAAACAACAAACCGAAGACATGGACAACAAAATTAAGGAACTTGAGGCGCAATTGGCTGAGGCTAAAACCGCCAAAGAAACGGCGGAAGCAGCAGTAAAAACGGCTCAGGCTCAGGCTGCCACCGCAGAAGCAAAAGCAATGAAATTCGAAAACCGGGTAGCTGGTATCGAAAAGGAGTTTTTAAAACTCAAGGAGGAGGCAAGCAAGACAATGGGAGACACTTCCGATCTACCAAAAGGACCAGTAAACAAAATGCCTAAAAAGCAAGTTGAAGCCGATCCAATGGGTCAAGAAGCTTTGAAGTATTTCAGAAACCGTAACATGATTCAACAACAAGATGAAGACTAGAATTGAAAACTCAATGTATACGCCTAACATCACAACGTATACATACCCTGGAATACTCTCAACTGAGATTATCCAAAAACCAAAGATTGATACCCCTCCACTATCGGCGCTTTTCACTATCCGTAATGGTGTGAGATCAAAAGAACAGCTCAACCTAATGGCTCCGCTCTCAAGCGTGTTGTCAAAAGGTACTGCGGCTTGCGTTCCGACTTATTCACAATCCGGTTCAATCACAGGTAAAACCCTTGAAACAGGGCTTTTTGAAATTAACCTTTCATGGTGTAAGAAGGAATTCCAAGGTCTTTTAAGTACTTACAACGTGCTTGGAGATGACAGATCATTGATCGGCGATGGTCTTTCGGGCTATGAACTTGGGGGTAAACTTCGTTCTTTGATTCTTGATGAGGTTGTTGAAGCTGCCCGTCAGGATGTTTGGAAAATCGCTTTCCTTGGACAGTCTGCCTTTACAGGATCTTCAGTTTACTCGACAATTGACGGTCTGTGGACTAACTACCTGGATAACTTCGCCAACTACTGTATCAAGCCAGTAACTAATGCTCTTCCAAATGGACAGACATCGGTACTTAACGCTGATCAGGCCCGCGATACCTTCCGGTTGATGTGGGGACAGGCTCCTATCATCCTTAAGCAAATGTTTACCACCGGGAAGGTTAAACTTTTCGTAACGGGTTCAATGTGGGATAACTACTTGACCTCATTGGAAACAAACTGCTGCGTTGAAGGTTCATGGAGACTCCAGCAGGACGGAACTAAGACCCTGTACTACAGAGGTATTGAACTTGTTCCGCTTTGGATCATTGATTACGCACTGGAGAACGACACGACCCCTTATAGCGGTCTGTTGCGTCACTTCGCGATCTTGACCCTGCCTGAAAACAACATTTTCGGAGTTGAGAACAGCTCAGATTTGAACAACTTGGAATTGTGCTACCAGTGCAAGGACAAGACAACTTATATCCAAGGCGAGATGCGCTTTGGTACAAACTTCTTGAATTGTGATTTAACTGTAATCGCTTACTAGCTTATGCCATTAAACTGCGGAATTGAAGACGGTTTTGATATTGACTGCTCGGACCTTAAAAAACCGGGCGGCCTTTACAGAAAGGTCTGGGTCTTTAATCTTGGAGATTTGAGAGTCCCAATCCCAGTTGCGTTGGCTACTTACATAACTGATCTGGAATTCAACACGTACCGATCATTGTACGGCTTTGAGTCAGTTAAATTTAGCCACGATGCAACATGGCAGCAACAGAACGGCGATGGTGGTAACGTTTCTTATCTTCAAACTGTAAATTTGCGGCTTGCTAATAACACGCCGTCAACTGATAAGGTAATTGAGGATGCAAGCGTTGCAGAACTTGGAGTTATAACACGGTCAAATGCAGGTGAATTTTTAATTTGGGGTGCTGAAAATGGTTTGGCTTCTGATCCGGCAACAACCGGCGGAACAGGCCGTCAGGCTACAGATTCAACTTTTACGCAGTTGACTTTGGTAGGAACAGAGAGATATTTGCCTAAGAGATTGTTAATCGGTGGTAGCGCCGCTACTACTTTAGCATATCTGACAGCAATGGAGGCATAGCCGGAGGATAGGTGTTTTTGAACAGCAGGCCCTACAGAAATGTGGGGCTTTTTTGTTAGTTAATTTAAAAATTTTTAAGTTTGGGTATGGATAAGGCTTCAATACTCGCAGAATTGACTAGAACCGGCGAAATTTCGGTTTTTAGACGGTCAGCTAATTGGGAACAGGCTTTTAAACTTCACAATGAGGCCACTAAGTCTCATAAAAATATGAATTGCGGTTCTTGCTTTAGGGATGTACTTGCATGGCTGCGGAGTTAATACAGATTTACTACCGTGAAGAGCAAAAAGCTTCGTGTTATCCTTTTAGTAGGCTATATTTTAACGACTCGCTTACCATTTTTTTTGAGAATGAACCTATTAGTAAGCTTGTTATGGCCTCAGGGGCCGAAAAGGTTGGAGTTTGTAGCTGGAAACTCAAAGAAAAGATGAGGATGAACGTCTGCCGCCCTAGAGAATTGACCGAAGAAGTTATAAACTCAGACTATCAGGTGCTTTCATTCACTTGTAACACCAAATATCACAAAATGTTAGCTGCAGCTGAGGTTTGGCACAAAGGTTTTAGGCCGGCGATAGAAAAAGTGTGTGCACTAATAGGACAGCGTTGCCCTGGTGAGGTCAGGACTCCAATTTACCAAAACGCATTTATGTCAAAGACTGAAATTTATCAGGACTACGTTAAGAACTGGCTACAACCGGCAATGAAAGCCATGGTTGAAGATCCTGAGTTGAATAAATACGCTATGTCAGACAGTAATTATTCAAACCTTGCAAAGAAAGACGCTGTTGATCGCGATTACCTGATGGAGAAGATAGGGGTTCCATTTTACCCACTTGCGCCATTCATACTTGAAAGATTGTTTTCTATTTACGTTCATAATAAAAGGATTAATGTAACATGGCTATGAGAGATGCATTAGAACTTAAAATTTTTGCTTTAGAGATTGAATTGGATAGACTTAAAGCAAAACCTAAAAGGACTCAGCAATTCGGTCACAATGAATCGATAGCTAATTTAGAAGGTGAAATATCTGGTCTTAGATGGGCCTTATTCAATTGCTTTAATGAAGTCTCAGAACCCAATATAATTGAGCAATGAAAATATCACTAATTCATCCGAGTAGGGGAAGGGCTGATAAATCATTTAGCACTACTAAGAAGTGGATTGAAAATTCTGGCGTTGAACTTGAGTTAGTTTTATCACTTGACAAAAGCGATAGGTCAATAAATGACTACTATTTAAATTATTTGGATGTTGCCGGTATTATGGCAGTCAATGATAACACCTCTGTTGTCGAAGCAACAAACAAGGCAGCCGAAAGAGCAACCGGAGACATTCTAATTTACCTAAGCGATGATTTTGATTGCCCTCCAAACTGGGGCCTATCAGTGTTGAAAGAATTTGAAGGGGAGGATAGGCCCCTACTTTTGAAAGTTCACGACAATTTACAGGACTTCAATGCGAGGGTCCTAACTATTCCTATTATGAATAGAAGCCTTTACGAGAAGCTAGGATATTTTTGGTTTCCTGAATACAAAAGCATGTGGGTAGATTGCGATTTATTCGAAACTGTTTCTAGGATGGGGGCATTAAAGAATGCAAAACATTTGGTATTCCCTCACGAACATCATTCTATAGGCAAGGCACCAAACGATGAAACATACAAAGCTAGTGAAGCCAATTGGGATCAAGGATTAAAAGTATTTAATAGAAGGAAGTTAGAAAGATTTCCGATATGAACGATATGGGTCCACGCTTGAGTATTTTGATCTGCACGCTAAACGAACCCTACAGCATAGACATGCTGAAACGGTTACGAAACATTTTGGATCCACAGATTGAAAGATACAAGCATGAGGTGGAATTGTTAATCCACGACGCTGGCCGATTCATGCCTACAGGGACTAAGCGAAACGAATTAATTAAACAATCTGAAGGTGAATATTTTTGCTTCATTGATTGCGATGACATAGTTGCTTCTTATTACTTGGATGAAATAATGAAGGGTATTGAAACTGGAGTTGATGTCATAACGATGCAGGGGTGGATGACTACAAATAATAAAAACAGGGCAGACTGGACTATCAAACTTGGGAGTGAATACGTTGAGAGAAACGGACATTACTATCGATGGCCTAATCATCTTTCTGTAATGAAGAAGTCTATAGTCGAGCATATTAAATTTCCAGATATTTGGGTTCAAGAAGATTTTTTATGGTCTAAGAAGATACGAGATTTAAATTTATTAAAAACAGAATACCATATAGAAAATCAAATTTATCATTATGACTTTAGAAGCAATAAACCAAGATCACCACATGGCCACACCCCTGCAATACGCTGAGAGAATTGCTTACTCTTATAAAGAAACCTTGCATTTTTCTTATGAAATGGCTAAGAAGTATGCAGATCAACCCGGTGTGTACTGTGAATGTGGTATAGCAGCTGGAGCTCAGATTATTGCTATGGCTTACGGTGCACCTAATAAAACTATATACGCGTTCGATTCATTCCAAGGCATTCCATTACCTAGTAACAGAGACGATCAATATCCAGGCATTAGGAAACTAAATGATGACGAACGAAAAGCATTGCCTGACCCTGGGAAACAAGTTTTGGAAAGTAGTGGAGCTACAGTTGTTAATGAGTATGATGTATCTACTCATATAATGAACGCTTTTAAGCTAAAGCCACCTGATATAATTTTTGTTAAAGGATGGTTCGAAGAAACTGTAATAGGATTCGATAAAGAAATAGCCATTCTAAGGCTAGACGGAGATTTATATAATTCTACTTTTGTTTGCCTCCAAAATTTATTCCCTAAAGTAATTCAAGGTGGATGCGTGATAATTGACGACTGGAATTTAAAAGGTTGCCAAGATGCTTGTAAAGAATATTTCGAGTTAATCGGATACGAACCTAATTACCAATTCATTTCAGACATTGCTTACTTTATAAAATGATAATACTTTCTATTCTTATTCCGACAATAAAAGAACGCGCAAACATGTTCACAGCACTTTATAACGAAGTTATGAAACAGATTGCCTACATGGATACCGTTCATCCGTCATTAGGAAGAATTGAAGTTATAATTGATGATGCACCTAAGTTTTTAGAAGGAGGCCCAAGCATTGGTAAGAAACGAGAAGCACTAGTTAAACGCGCTGAAGGTAAATATTTATGTTTCCTTGATGATGACGAATCTATAGCACCTAACTACGTTGAGACTTTGGTTAGACTTTGCCAGCGTGACGCTGATGTTTGCACCTTTAGAAATGTAACAATCACAGAAACTTATTGGTGCGTTGTTGATATGGGTTTGAAATATCCTAACGATCAAGCCTCACCTGATTTCATTGTCAGAAGAAAACCTTGGCACATAAATCCGGTAAGATCTTACTTCGCAAAGCTTCACGCATTTGAGGATTCAAACTACGGCGAAGACTTCACATGGATGGATAAAGTACTAGCCCATTGTACTACAGAAGCTAAAAGCGAATCAGTAATACATAAATATAATCACGGTAAACATTCAGAAGCAGATAAAATATATGCACTCACAAAATAACGAAGAGCAAATAATACTGGATTACTTCAAAGGCAAGACAGGGACATTCCTAGATTGTGGCGCTAACGACGGAAAAACATTTTCCAATACATACGCACTCGCTCAATTAGGTTGGTGCGGTGTTCTCATTGAACCTTCGCCGAGAGCCTTTGCTAAGCTTAAGCAAAACTATCAGGACACTAAAGGATGTTTCTACCTTTACAACTACGCGATAGGATTAACTAATAGCAAAGTAACTCTTTATGAATCAGGTGAACTTGTACACACTGGTGACGTGGGATTAGTTTCTACATTGATTGAAAAAGAAACTGATAGATTTAAACGAACAGTTAAGTATGAAGAGGTTACAGTAGATTGCTACCGATGGAAGACAGCTATGAACCGATGGAAGTTTAAAGTGTTTGATTTTATTTCTATTGATATTGAGGGGTTGGAAATAGAAGTTTTGGAGCAGATTGATTTGATTGAAACTAAATTGATATGTATTGAAACAAACGGAGACTTAATTAAAAAATCAAAGCTTGACGAAATTCTGAAAGACTTCAAAGTAATTTATACCTCACCTGAAAATTTAATATACGCAAGATGAAAGCACTAATAACCGGCATTAATGGTCAAGATGGATCATACTTATCTGAACTGCTTTTATCAAAAGGATACGAAGTTGATGGCATAATACGCCGTACATCCCAACCTTTAGACGACAATATAAAGCACCTTAAAAAAGAAATAACTTTGATTCCTGGGGATATGACTGACTCAGGCAGCATACACAACGCTATCAAACTTTGTCAGCCTGATGAGATTTACAATCTTGCTGGTATGTCACAAGTCAGGTGGTCTTATGATGTTCCGAGTATGACCATGGACGTAAACTGCTTAGGACTTTTAAGAATAATAGAATCAGTTAGAAGTTTAAAACTTGACTGCAAAATTTATCAGGCATGCAGCTCTGAAATGTTCGGTAAGGTTCAGGAGACACCACAGACAGAGAAAACACCATTCTATCCTCGTTCCCCTTATGGAGTATCAAAGGCTGCTGCTTATTACATGGCTAGAACTTACCGAGAAAGCTATGGAATGAAAATTTATTGCGGTATACTATTCAACCATGAAAGTCCAAGAAGAGGAGAGGAGTTTTTAAGTCGAAAGGTTTGCAAAGCTGTAGCTGAAATTAAATCCGGTAAACTGGATAAACTAAAACTCGGTAACCTTGATGCCAAAAGAGATTTTGGGTACGCAAAGGAATACGCTGAATGGATTTGGAACATTATGCAGCACACAATGCCTGATGATTTTGTAATAGCCACAGAAGAAACACATTCAGTAAAGGAATTTGTTGAACTTGCTTTTCATTACGCTGGGATTGATAATTGGGAAGACTATGTTGAATATGATAAGAGTTTAACACGCCCGGCAGAGGTTGATTTGCTTATTGGTGATGCTACCAAAAGCAAACAGATACTTGGATTCGAAGCCAAGGTAAAATTTAAGGAACTTGTTAAAATAATGGTTGACGCTGAACTTTCAAAAATATGATACACGAAGACGAAAGACGAACACTTGAAGACTGGCCAGAGGCTAAGATCATAACAGCGAAACAAGATTGTATTTTAGGTGGTCACTATCACAAGATAAAAACTGAGAAGTTTATATTGGTAGAAGGGGAATCTGTACTAACAGTACATACACAAATAGGGAATGTCAGTAAGAAGATGAAAAAAGGACAGCTTTACACTGTCGAACCTTTTACAGGACATTCATTCAATTTAAAAGAAGGATCTATTTTACTAGGCATTTGTTCGCATCCATTCGACTCAACAGACGATTATAAAATATGGTAGTAGTAAACTTTTCTACTCATCAGTACAGAGCAGCACAGCGAAGATTAATGAATAGCCTTAATGGGAGAGGTTTATTTATTTCAGACTATCCACTAGGATGGCCAACGCATCAACAAAGTCCCTATGAGTTTAAGATTCACGCAATAGAACAAGCTTTTGAATTAGATGATATTGTTCTTTGGGTTGACTCTTCAATGTACCTTAAAGGAGATCTTTCTAAAATTGAAACCATTATTAAAACTGATGGTTACTTCATGGAGGAGGCCGGCCATTACTGTGGTAGATGGACCAACCAACACACGCGGGATTACTTTAAAGTTACTGACGAAGAAATGAAGCAGACAACAGGCGGGTTTATAATGTTCTCCGCCGGGTTACTAGGTTTGAATTTAAAGTCTGAACTTGCAATGGAGTTTTTTTATAAGTGGAAAGAATCTGCAAAGGCAGGATGTTTTGCTGGCGATTGGTCTGACCACCGTCACGACATGACCTGTGGTAGCATTATCGCACAGCGTTTAAGAATGAAGTATCAGAGAGGCGGTTCGCATCTTAGTTATGTTGGACCGGGATATTCAGCACCAGAACAAGGATCGGTATTTTATTGCCAGGGCTTATGATAAACATCATCAAAGGTTGGTTCAAATTCCTATTCAGCAAACGTACTCAACAGGCTAGTGATAGGATAGTAATTTGTTTGGACTGCAAGTTCCGTAAAGGATATTTTTGCGGCGTTTGTGGCTGCGAACTACACGCTAAGGCCTCATTAGAAACTGAGGAATGCCCTAAAGGATTTTGGAAATGAAACTCGCGGCTATTTTTTTATGTTGGGGTGATTGGGATTGGCTGGAATATTCAGTTAAAAATATTAGACCTCTAGTAGATGGAGTTATATTGATAGGTAATCTGCATAGTAATTACGGAGAAAAATTTGAGATTCCAGAAAAATGGTTCTCAAATAAAGACATTGATATACATTTATTTTCTGGTATAAGTATGAATAGTCCAATGCACTCAGAAACATCAAATCGTAATTACGGACTAATTACAGCTAGAGATCATGGCTACACCCATTTCATAATGATGGACGCTGACGAATTATACAACCCGGAACAATTCATAAAAGAAAAACAACGCTTCATCGATAATCCAGATTTAGCCGGGTTAGTATGTGCTTCAAGAGTCTATGTTAAAAGCCCATCATTAACCATAGGACTGGATACTACGCTAGTCCCTTTCATACATAAGATCACGCCTACACTAAAGCATGAGTTTAATAGAAGCTATCCTTTCGCGTGGGAAGGCAAGTCAATAAGAATTGACCCCACACGTTCTTTGAATATCAATTCAGGTGTTGAGTGGTCACATATTGTAATGGATCATTACTCTTGGGTCCGTTCGGATATCCACCGCAAGATTCGGAACAGCACCGCAAAAGCTAATATTGAACGAACCAACATCGCGAAAAACTTTTTTCACTTGAAGGAGGGGGATGTGTGCGAACTTTATCCCGGTAAGCCACTGGTCCGCGTGCCGGTAAAATACGGTTTGCCCGAATTCTATGGGTCTAGCACTGAAGATTTACAATCTATACCGTCAGGTAGCTAACAAACAGCAATTAATAGGTAACGATTACCTTCCTTATTTCGATAATCACGATAATTGGCCTTTACAGTGGCATCAAGCCATATCTGAATCATCTTCCGCAAGTTCTTGCGTTTCAACTATAGCAGATTTTCTTGAGGGATTTGGGTTTTCAGATACCGATCTTGAAAAACTGGTTGTAAACTCGAAAGGGGAAACATTTTTCCAGATACATCAGCGCACAACCAAGGATTTTGCAGAATTCGAAGGATTTTATTGGAGATTCAGGTACAACGCGGTAGGTGCTATTACAGAATGGGAGGTTTTGCCTTTCGAAAACTGTAGGCTAGGGAAGCCAGATGATAACGGATACATTTCAAAGATTCATTATAACCCATTTTTCGGGACCGGATACTACTCTAACAATAAAAAGCAAACAGTTTGCTTTGACGTTTATAATCCAAAGGCGGCGGTGCAACAGCTAACCGAGCAAAAGTCAAAATATAAAGGACAAGTCTTCTTTTTCGGTACGACTACGGCTTTAAGTCGATTTTATCCTATGCCTGAAGCAGTTTCTGCTTTTAAATGGATGAAATCTGAAGCTGGCATAGCTGATTACCACGAAGACAACATAAACAACGGGTTCCTTCAGCCATTCATGCTGAACTTTATAGGGAATCCAGACGAACCTGTGAATAATCCTGAAGCTGATAGTAACGAAAAACCAATAACCAGGGCAGAAGAGTTAAACGATATTATAGCCGCCAATTTCATGGGGGCCAAGCGTGTGGGTAATATGTGGGTAAACTGGATTGCAGAGCAAAAAGAGGCTCCAGTTGTCGTAGCAATGCCATCAAATAACACCGGAGATTTATTTGTGACAATTGACAACCAGGCTACTAAAAAGATCACTATAGCCTTTAAAGTGCCTTCTATTCTAGCGAATATAAACGAAGGGGTAAGCCTTGGAGGAGATGGTAATATGGTCCGTGTTGCGGTTAAGTTGATGCAACAGAGGTCTATTAAAAAACAAAGGATATTGACCGACGCCTATTCACAGGTTCTTAAAAATTTTTCAACGCCTTATAAAAATGATATTGTCATAGTACCTTATAATCCATTCCCTGAATTAGAGATTTTGGATGATAAGATATGGAACGCAATGACCGTTGATGAGCGCCGCAAGTGGATCCAGGATAATACCGAAATTGAACTTGGTGATAGTACTGTTGCTGATCCTGCTGCAGAACCAGCACCACAACAGGCTAAAATGCTTAATGCTATCCCTATCGGATTTCCAGATGCTGTAAAGAATAAGATCAAAAAAACCATAGAGTATAAGGATAAAATGGGCATTAAATGTGGCGGTCGTGCCGGTATGGAGCTAGCCCAATCGATCATAGACGGACAAAATTTAGGGCTAAAGCAGCTAAAAAGGATTCATTCATATTTAAAAAAGAACGAACAGTTTAGCAACAGTCCTTTAAATGACGGTTGCCATGTTATTGAATACAATGCATGGGGTGGTAAGGAAATGTTTGACTTTTTGGAAGTAAAACTTAAAGACGTTGACCAATGGCTAAACTAGATAAACTCATTACATACGCTTATTTGAAGGATGAATGTGACATTCCTACAAATATACCTGATCAGGAGTTTGATAAACCAATTACTCGCGCTCAGGAAGTTCTAAGAATGCTTATTGGTGACGAATTTTACCAGGATTTCCAGACAAATTACCAATCAAACTCACTTTCAGCTCTTTATACCACACTTTTCCCTTACATCAAGCAGTTTTTAGCATGGGAGGCCAATGAAAAATGGACTATCAGGGCAAATTTTAAGACAACACGTTCAGGTTTCAGGGTACACTCGGAAGAAAATAGCCAAGTGGCATCTGATGCAGCCATGGCTACGATAATTCGTGATGTAAAAGCACAGGCTCAGTTTTATAAAAATATCTTGATTGGGTATTTGGACAATCACTCAACAGATTACCCGCTTTATAATCAAGGATGCCACAATAGAAACGTTGGGAATAGTTTCAAAATTAGTGCGGTTAAGAATAAACACAGACAACCACAATTATACGGAACAAAAGGAGGATGTTGTCATGGATAGATTCAAGCTTTTCGATGGAGTTGAACAACCGATGGAGGTTTACAATGGGATAGCCATTATTGATAGGGCTATTGAATTCTTTACGGAGGAATGCGATGAACAAATTTATTTTACATTCCCGGGTTATTTGAGTTCTTACTTCCGAGTGTTTAATGAAAGACTTGGGATTGAGATAAAAGATATTGCATTGAGTCATTCAGGCTCTTCATTGATAATTAATGCTAGTGTTTCGGATATGACATTCGATGACAATGGTAATTACTATTATGAAATGGGCTATGTACAGTCTGGCGGGTATGAAGTCGTTTTAAAGTATGGTACACTAACGGTAATATAATGGCTAATAAAAAAATAAGCGAACTACCAACCGGATCAGCACCATCAGGGGCCGAACTTATTGAGCTTGTTCAGGGTGGTATAAACGTAAAATTAACAGCCCAGGAAGTTGCCGATTTAGGTGGTGGAACGCAAAATCTTAGCAGTGTTTTGACTGCTGGAAACAATGGTGGAGGGCTACAGATAAAAAACATTGCTGATCCTACTATTGCACAGGATGCTGCCACAAAGGCTTATGTTGATGCGGCTGCACTTGGCATTGTGACTTCATGGAAAGCGCCAGTTAGGGTTGCTACAACTGTAGCGGGTACTCTTGCAAGCTCCTTTGAAAACGGGGATACTGTTGATGGTGTGGTGCTTGCTACTGGGAACAGAATTTTAATAAAGAATCAGGCCGCACAGACAGAGAACGGAATTTATACAGTTAACGCATCAGGCGCACCAACAAGATCGACAGATGCTAATACTGGTACTGAATTAGAAGGGGCCGCTACGATCGCTCAAGAAGGAACATCTAATGCAAATACCACATGGATACAGACTACTGACTCTGTTAACCTTGGAGTTTCAAATATTGTTTGGACTCAGTTAGGAGCTAGTGTACCGGATTCTTCTGAGACTGTAAAAGGTATAATTGAAATTGCTACCCAAACAGAGACTAATACAGGCACAGATGATGTACGAGCAATTACTCCTCTTAAACTAAAGAATCAAAACTTTTTAGCCCCATTGGCTAGCCCTGCATTAACGGGTACACCAACAGCACCGACAGCGGCGCAAACTACAAACAGCACACAGATAGCGACCACTGCTTTCGTGAAAACTGAAAGCATAGGGTCTAAACTTTTCTTATACTATAACTTTTATTAAAACATGGCACTTACATATCAACCACCATTTACACAGATACCAAATATAGGTGTACAGACATTGAGTGCAGCTAACGCTGCACGTGATGGCAGTGGTACTATTCCTACAGGATTTACTGCCGGATCAGATGGATCTTTTGTGAAGAGGATTAAATTCATCCCGGCACAAGCAACGGCCGCGGCAACTACTGCTAAAGTAGCATGCGTGTTCTTGAGTTTTAACGCTGGATCCACCTGGCAGTTCTACGCCGAGGTTGCTTTGCCAACTGTTACTCCTTCAGGTACAGCAACCGGTGAGACCGGTACGAAGATATTCCCATTCCCTGATGGATTGGTTTTGCCAGCAGCAGCTCTAGTTGGTGTTACGATAACCGCTTATTCTGGTGTCCAGGACAGAACGCAAGTAATCATAGAAGGATCTAATTACTAATGGACAGCTTTGTCCAAACATATAAGCAGATTCAGAGTTTTGGGCATTCAACATTGCCCAACGGATATTCAATGCGCACCCGTTTAAAGTTTCCAAGATGGAGTGCTAACGGTGTTTTTCCTCTAATTCAGGGGGCCATGAAGATAACAACCGAGTACCCTTTTGATGAAGCGCTTTCAACTTTTGGTTCATTGGCTGGAATTGGTAAATGGATTGGAGGAGTTGCTTATAATGAATTTATATATGGAGTTCCTTTCAGTAGCACAAGTATTTTAAAGATAAACACTAAGACAGACACTGCTACAACTTTCGGTAGTTTTGCAGGATCTTCTAAATGGGCAGGCGGTGTACTCGCTCCTAATGGTTTTATCTATTGTATACCTAGAGACTCCGGAACCATACTTAAAATAAATCCTATAGATGATACGGCCACTACTTTCGGAAGCGTTGGTGCGGTAGCAGATCAGTGGTATGGAGGTATAATGGGCCCAATGGGTGTGATCTATTGCAGTTCATACGCCGGAACAAAAATATTAAGGATTAACACTCTTGATGACTCCATAACTGTAATTGATTTATTTGCGTCAGGAGTAGCTGCTGCTGGATCAGCACTTGGTGCCTGTATAGGTGTTACTGGAGATATTTATTTCATACCATCAAATAACAATTCACTTGGTGGAATAGTTAAATTAAGCATAAAAGATCAATCACTATCGATTATACCTATAACTGTTAGTGGTAACGCATGGCAGGGTGGAGTGCTTGCACCTAACGGATCAATCTATTGCATTCCTAATAACTCCACACAAGTTTTAAAGATAAACACTTATGACGATAGCCTTAAATTATTTGGTAGTGTTGGCGTTGGTATAGCAAAATGGTCAGCTGGTTTTTTAGGTCCGAATGGAATTATATATGGAGTTCCAAGGACAGACACAACGGTTTTAAGAATCGACACGGTTAATGATACTGCGAGTACATTTGGGACAGTTACTAGTCCGAGTTTTTTTGGAGCAACACTGGCTCCTAACGGATCTGCTTATTGTATCCCATTGACATCAACAAACATTTTAAAGATAGGCACAGCACAGCTACAGGAGATGCATTATAATTTTATTCAAAGCAGATATTTTAATAAACTATGAAAAATTACATACTCCCACCGAATTTAGTTGATCAGTTAAATGCACTTAATGTTTCGACCGGTCGATACTGTGTGCCAACAGGTGACGGGGTCAACATTGTAATTTCAATCCCCGATAACTATCCGGAGCATTTACAGTTCGCACTGAATAACTCTCTCGTTACTTCTTACTTTTTAGTTGTAAGTCGTGATGAGGAATTTTGCAGGACGTTTATCAGGAGATTATTCCAGGCGCTTCGCGAGGATCAAACTTTAACTGATGCACAGAGGGGCACGTTACTATCTACAGTTCAATTAGGGATGAATGCCTTAGCGTGGGGTGATGCTATTGTAGCGCGTGCGGCTTTTAATTCAATTGCTACCACGGCACTTTGGACTGCTCCCAGAAAAACATGGGTACTTGCTCAAATTGATGCTTACATAAACTCAAATTAAAATGAAAGAAATTATTTTAGAATACCTTAAAAAGGTTGATCTGATGAAAACAATGGTCGGTATATCATTCGTTGGAATATTCGGCTTTACTGTGGTGTTTGTTTTGACAAAAGCAGTACCAGATGCTAATAAAGAGATTGCTCATTTTATGATGGGTGAAGTTGCCGGATGCGCGCTAACCATTGCGGTTTACTACTATGGAAGTTCTAAGGGTTCACAAGAAAAAAGTGCCACTATACAGAAACAAATGGATAAACAACCATGAAAAAACTAACCTTATTGCTAGTATTTATTTCTTCTTTCTGCTTCGGCCAGGTAAAGAAGACAATCACAACGGATGCGACTACTATTCAGTATTGGGAATTTCCAAAACAGACGTCAACCAAGATGCCTGTCATCATCTTTATGCATGGTATAGGCGCTAAGGGTAGCGTTGATCTAGTCTTAAACGAAGGATTACCTAAAGCAATACGCGGTGGTCTTGATATACCGTTTATCGTTGTGGCTCCTTGGTCTTTCTCGGGATGGTTCGATTCTAAAATTTACATTCAACCTTTAGTGGACTATTATTCACATCAACCCAATGTAGATCCTGAAAGAATTTATTTAACCGGCTTGAGTTCTGGAGGTAATGGGGTCTACAGATACCTAACAAGCGGCTACGATGGTGTAGCGGCTTACGTTCCGATCAGCATAAACAGCAATGGGTTCACGCCGGTAAACAATAAAAATCGTCCTGTGTGGCATTTCCACGGGGCTAAAGACGTAGACCCTAACAAAATCGCAACCTCATCAGGGTTTATAACAAAATATAACGCTGTGTACGCTGGACAGGCGCAAAGAACAGTATTCACAAACCTATCTCATAACTCCTGGGATGCTGTTTACAACAACAAATTATCAGAAGTAACGACCGCAGGTGACACTACGCTATATCATAAGTTTGATAAAACTATTTACGAGTGGATGTTGCAGTATACTTTGAATCCCGTCATCGTAGAACCGTTGCCTACTGTATACTTGAAGATGGATAGCGTTATAGTTGAAGGCGATAGAGCCTGGACTACAGGAACGGATAAAAAGGTTTATTCATGGACAGTTAAACAAGAATAAAAATTTGTTAATTTTATTAAACGATTTATAAAATATGAATAAGGAACTTCTAGAAAAACTCAAGAAGATCAAGGAATTGATTAAGGAGGTTATCAAGGAATGTGAGGAGGAGGCCGATCAGGCACAAACCCAAGACACTACAAACCCTGACCCTCCTCCGCCAAAACATCCATGAAATGGTTAGTAGGCATATTATTGGTGGCTGCGTTCTTTGGTAATTCTCCATTGATGCAATACCAATTCCCTAAAATGTCAGAGGACTATGACCAGTTTATAGGGGCCTATTATTTCAGGAATAAGTTTTACGAGTGTATCTTTTGCCTTTGCTTCTATGGTCTTATGATCTCAAACAAAGGGTTCACACGGGCAGTTTTTGCTTTTGGATTTGTAGTATGCGCGGCAAGCTGTTTCGACAAGATAATTTTGAATGTTAGCCAATACCTATGGACGGATATTCTTGTCATTATAGTGGCTCTTGGCTGTGCTTATTACGGTTACAAAAGAGAAAAAAATGCTGGACAGGGTTGATGCTGAACTTAAGAATTTTGTACTAAAAATAATTTTACCGGCACTTGTGGCAGTAAGTATCAAATTAGCAATCATGAGCCAGCGCACGAAGATGAGCGTGTTCAATATCATTGGCTCATTTGTGATAGGGGTCGGTATTGCTTATTTAACTGGTGGGTTAATATTGCACTCCATAAGCCCGAATTATGTACCTTTGGTTATTGGAGTGGTAACTCTTGTTGGTGAAAAGATTGCATACTGGATTCTATTCACTCTGAAAGTTGACAAGCTTGCTATTTCATTTCTTGAGTATTTACTTGGGCTGATAAAAAAATGAAGCACCCATTCATAACGGATCGCAAGTACAGATGGGGAGCCTTGTTCCTTATCGTTTTCATTGCGGCGGCATACCTTACAGGATATGAGTACGATAATTACATTTTCGCTAACATAGCGGCTGCGGTGTTCGGTGTTGTCGGGGTAACGGCTTACTTTATTTTACGCAAATGAAAATCACCGCCGAAATAATAGCCTTCATAATCCTTGCGGCTCCGACCTTCTGGGAATACATGGATGATCGTAATGGAGACTTCAACAAAAAGAAAGACGTTCTAATCCGTTGCGTAATAGCCGTAACTGTATGCGCGATAAACTACCTACTTGTACAAAGGTCTATCCTTCAATCCGGCCTGATGTGCTTTGCTCTTTTCTTCTTTATTTTTGATTACTGGATAGCTTCTGTTTTCGCTCCTAAGGGTCAATGGTTTCCATACCTTGGAAAGAAAGGTTGGTTCGATAATTTGCCAGGTTGGAAAAAGAATCCCTGGGTACGATTCGGGATAAAGTTTGCGGTTTTAATTGGGGCACTTTTATATTACTTCTGAATATGGAATTCTTACTACAACGCTACAGTGACAACAGGGAAAGCACATTAGGTTTATTCCTAAAGAAAATACAATCCGGAACAGATACTATTTTTCGGCTCATGGGTTACAGCCTGGAGGACGAGTACCGGAAAGAAAAGGTATCTAAAGACACCCGGATCCCGGCCGGATTCTATGAAATCGTGATCAACAAAGCGGAAACACCTCTCACCTTAAAATACCGGCAGCGTTATCCATGGTTCAAGTTTCATTTGATGCTTAAAAATGTCCCAGGATTCACCGGAATTTATATCCATTCAGGCAAAAATGATGATTGGACAGACGGTTGCATTACCGTGGGCGACAACGTAAATAATAATTCGATCGGAAATGGTGAGATTGTTAACTCAGCGGCATGCTTTCAAAGGCTGTACACCGAAATCTATAACCATTTGGAGGGCGGTGGGCTTTCCCATATAGAAATAAGGGACGAAATTTCCTTAGTAAACAAATAATTGCTAGATTGCTAGTAAAACTAGCAACATGGTAACAGATGAGATTTGGAAACCTGTGATCGGATACGAAGACAGGTATGAAGTAAGCAACACAGGAAAGGTTAGATCGCTTGACAGAATTGAGTGGATGCCATGGCAAGGCGTCAATAGGGTGTGTAAGGGAAGAGTTTTACGAATACAGCAAAAGGACAATATCTACTTATTCGTTACACTTTCTGATGGCGGCGGCCGGACCACACAAAAATGTAGGTACGTTCACCGATTGGTTGCGGAGGCATTTAAAGGACCAATACCAAAAGGGCACATTATAAACCATAAGGACCGTGATAGAACAAACAACCACGAAGACAACATTGAAATCGTTTCTCAGCGAGATAATTGCCTCCATTGTGTCATGGGTAGAAATAAATCAAGCAAGTATCCTGGAGTGCATTTCGAGGTCGCTTCCGGTTGGTGGAAGGCCATGGCTAGACGTGGTAAAAAGAAAGTCTATTTGGGTAAGTTTGATAATGAGGATTCTGCGTACGAAGCCTATAAGGCGTTCGTTTCTAATATTGATGGTGAGTTGAAGTACCTTGTTTGCTAAGTAAAAGCCCCGGCTGTAGTGGACCGGGGCTAATTTTCAGGGCCTTGCAGCTAGCCTGACGTGTCGTTCCTAGGCGTGACATTGCCACTAAGTAAATTTACGTAAATGTAAATATTTATGAATTCAAAACAAAGTTCAATATTTATTTTAGTTGCGGTGATTTTATCCGGGTGTTCCGCAAACTGGCATCTAAAGCGCGCCGCCCGTCATGAATTGATAGCCATTTCCAAAGGAGCACAGCCAAAAGTTGATACCTTTTACAAGGTCGTGAAGTACCGAGTTAAGGAGATCAGTAAGGACACCCTGTTTTTAACCCGTCCGGGTGACACAGTTCGCATTAGCCGCGACAAATTGAAAATTGTGTATGTTGACCTACCTGGAGATTCAGTGTATGTGGCGGGCAAATGCGAGGCCGATACAATCCGGGTTACTGTCCCTGTCACCGTCACCAAAGTAGTAAGCGCCGCTAAATCCTGGATGTCCAATTGGGTGCTATTCATTTTAATCGGGTTTGCGGTTGGGGTTGCCGCTTGCCTCTTTCTCAGAAAGTAGAATTAAATCATCTCCGTGGTAGTAATGGCATCTGTTGCGACCATCCAAAAACACGCTATAAAATCCGAACGCCTGTTCCCATATTTCTCCGAATCCGTCAGGCGTCAACACTCTTGATCCTTCCTTGTATCTTGTCTCTGTATTTTCCATAAATTACCATGAATCTGGTTAAAAAATCCCTTGTTGCAATAGTACTGTCCATGTAATTGAACTGAAGTTTTACCATCGCGCATAACGACCGGCTTGGTCCGGAAGAGTGATAAATACGGCGGTAGTAATCCCAATCGCGTTTAGTTTCGTTCCGGAGTGCCCAGATATACCTCTCACGTAGTACAAACACCTGTTCAAAAACGGTAGGCATTTTAAGGATGAACGACACTATCGCTGATTCCGGCACGAATGAACACCGGAAAGGCTCTAACTTCTTACGCTTTTCGCATTCATCTTTCATAGTCTTTCATCTCTGTGGTGAAACTTTATCTCTGTGGTGGGGGTGGACTATTATTTTGGTAATTCAATTTCAGCCCAGTGTGTAACGCCTCGTAATTCATAACCTCCGAAGGGGTCAAACCATTGTTCCCATTTTCGACTTTCTCTAACCTGTCCTTTTTGAAATCTGCTCACCATTGGAACGCCATTGGATATAACAAGAACCCATTCAGATTCCATGAAATATTGATTGCTAATTGTTAGCGGTGGTTTTTCGGTGTTTACGCTTATCCATTTCATCTTATTATCTTTTTCCTTGGCAGCATTTTTAGCTTTTCGTAAGGCATTTTTATAGTCTCTGGCATACACTTTTGTTCCGTTGATGTTAAATTCCTGTATGCCTTTTGACTTTCTGTACCGGCTCAATTCGTCATCCCCACCGCCTGTGTTGATTTCTCGCTTTGAAGATTGTCCATTATTTGAATGGTCATCAATCATAATCGCTGCAATTGAAGCCATCGCCATTAAGTAACCTTTCGTTTTCATACTTTTCCTTGGTGGTGTTTATAGTGGGTTTACTCAAATTGTCCGTCAACGTCAGCGTAAAGCATCTTCTCTCCTTCATCCGGGTATTTTGGGTCAATACCAAGTTTTGCAAGTCCTAGCGTTACTAATGCGTTATCAGCGTCCATTTGGTACTCGCTGAAATCATACTCCCATTGAAGCGGCCAAATAGCCTTTGCCATAGCCTTATGTTCGTCTGATGGGTTTTCGGCAAGCATCTCATAGATTTTACCGAATAGTCGTGCTGAAGTTCTGTCTGCCATATTTTTAGTTTTTAGTTCTCTCTAATTTTTAAACCTCCCGGAGCAATCCACATCCAATCTTCTGCCGGTGCTGGTAAATCGCTTCCTGCTGGAATGAATACATCCCCATCCTTGAACGTCATAATCAAAACTTGCGGTCTGCCGTCTTTCTCTGGTATTTGCGTAAGAGTGTTTTCGTATCCCATGAAATTCAAATAGCCGCTGAGAGGGTCAACGATTAACCAACCGCTTCCGCTAATGTCGCCAATGGTATCTTTGAATCCTTCCGCGAATTGCTTTGATATTTCGGTTATTTCTTTTTTAGTTTCGTCTGTCATACTTCTTTATTTTTAGTTCTCTCTAGCCATTTAGATTAAAAAACATCTTTGAAAGCCATCTGTTTGTAATCGTAATTCTTCTGCTCGTATGAACCGAGTGGATCGAAACCAGTTCTGTCAGTTCTGAATTTTATTTTCACTGGTTTATCGAAAGGCGTTGGCTCTCCTCCGAATTCCTGATTACGAACTTTGCGCACATGAATTTCGGAAATATATTTTTCTCCTTCAATCATTGAACTGATTTGCCTGTGAATGACAATCGTATCGTCAGCCTTGTTTGGAAACTTCCCTCCTCCTTCAACATCTGAATCCATTGGCGCAGGTCGGTGACCGTTAGCATCTGGCTTCACTCTTTGCGCTTCCGTTACCGTATGGCAATTCAGAAAGATGCTTTTGTTTGTGTTGTTTGTAAAGATTCGCATTTCTTCCGCTGCCTGATAGTGGTAGTCGTGAGTATTGATCCGTTCTTTGTTGTCAATCTTTAGCGAGTTGTAAGGGTCAACCAAAAAGAAATCAAATTCGAATCCGGCATCGAGTAGGTACGTAGCTTGGTTTAACATATCCCGGTAACTAAAATGCCTTTCGTGTTTAATGTATCTTATCGCCCCGCGTATTCTTTGCAAATGATCCATCGTAATATCAGCCGTCCCGAAGTAGAACCGAGTTAACTGTTTATGCAAAACCGAAATTCTATTCTCAGCAGAATAAATTAAAATCTTCTTTTCTTGTCGGATCAGTTTAGACAGTAGCCAAAGTAATACTGTCGTCTTCCCTACGTTGGTATGCCCGACGATTACAGTAAGCTGACCAAGTTTGGCAGGACAAAAACTATCCAATTCAAACCCGTAGTTAACCCGCTCCATGAAGTAACCGTCGATAACCTCTTTCTCGTACTGGCGAGGATCGGCAATTAGGTCAAGCCCAGGTTCTGCCGGGTCATTTAGAATTAATCTGATCTTTTCTGAGTTCATAAATTGTTTTAAAATCTTCTTCGCGTTGCGATGTTAACATTTCAATTGTATCCGACTGCATCATTAGCTTATCCCTGAGCACCGCCCCTTCAATTAGAATTTGGGCATCATTACCTAGGTCTAGCAGAAACCCGTGCATGTAGTCCAGAAGGCCCAAAATTTCGTCGTTAAGCTGCGATGTCTTCAGGACGTACTCTTTCATCCGTTCGACCTTCTCAAAGCCTTCAGCGTCCTTTGGGCGGGCTTTGGCCAGCGTCTTAGCAAACTCCTCACAGGCCCGGTTAGATTGCTTACAGCGCAAGCGTATATCCGTGGTCTTGTTGTGGAAGACTTGGTTTATATCCAAGTACTTAAGCCGTTTGTCGCGCTGGTCCTGTTCCATTGAGAGAGGTTTTAAATACTTGGGAATATGTTTGTAGGTTCTCCAGCTTCGCGCTTCCTATCCAGTTTTTGAAGTGTTGCCGGACGTTCTGCTTCGGGGTGGTTAAATCAGCCTTGCCGTTTAGAAACTGTTTCAAGGCTGCAATTACATCCAGCGGTTCGGCGGCCCTCCATCCACGCCCGGTTAGTGTACGGGTACAGTCTTCGATGTATAGGTCATCAAGCTTTAAAGCTTCGAAGGCTTCTGATTGGGATTGGTAATAATCCTCCAAAAATGGAGCGATTGGTTTACTCTCCTTTTCTTTACTTTTCTTTACTTTACTCTGTGTATTATCGCTGGCGAAAACCCCACTCCTGTCTCGTTCTCGCTTCGATAATAACGTTTCAAACCGTTTATCGAGAGTTTTACTATACAAAAATGAGTTATCGCTGTCGAAAATTAATAACTCCAAATCAATACAGTACTGGATTATTTGCCTTAATAGTTCGGGCTCAATATCGAAATCTCCAGCGAGAATATCGTAATTAACCTTAAGCCTGAAGTTATCACTGTCGGTAATTGTCTCTAGTAGCATGCACCAAATTCCATAGCCTTCGACTTTGAATTTTCTACGGAGCGCCTTGATTTTAGGATCGTCACGCATTGAGGCGTCATGCGTAAAGTAGTCAGCATTATCTTTAATTGGTCTTGCCATGAAATAAAAAAACCCAGTGCAGTAGACGGTGCACCGGGTCGGAGGTTAAAAGTTTACACGATTAACGACTTACCCGCAAAGATAACCGTCTACTTTTACCTTTGCGAATAATTTTATGTTACGAATTTACCTACTATTTTCTTTATTTCCCATTAGAGGGGTGAAAAAGTTTTAGGTCTAAGTATGAAACAAGCGATATGCCTTCCGGTTCCTTTACCCTGTGAACGGTCTTCTGTGGCCAGCCAGCGCACATCACCCAGGTTTCGAACCTCTGTACCTATGGCCTTCAGTAACATTAAAACCCACTTGTCAATCGGGTAAACTAAAACTACCGTCTTGCCTTTTTGGTGTTCTTCGATAGCTTTTCTAACCCATGCTGTTGGCCCTTTCTTGCGGCCGTTATGCATGATGGATCCGAAAGGAGGGTTTACATAGCTGCATTGTCCCCACTCGCACGTAAGACCGTCAAAGCCTTCCGGTAAAGGATAAGGGCATGGGTCAAAGTCGAAGTTAAATTCAGCATCCAATTGTTCGTAAAGGTCGTCAGGAGTTAACCAATAGTGCTTTTTATCCTCTCCATTACCCTGATGAAATTTATTTTCTGATGGTTTAAGATTGGTGGCCATTATTCAAGTGTTTGTTGATCTTCATCTCCTTTGCTGGTGTAGTTCATAAATCCAAAAGTCAATGCTGTTAGCACTATCAAACAGCTTATTAATGTTAAAATTTTATCGTCAATACTCATAGTTTTTTAAAAATAGCCGGGCACTAAACAAGTCGTCAAAGTTGTCTTAATAATTGCTTCATCTCATAACGACACATCTTCAGCATTTCAATCTTACGTATCAAGGTGTCACGCTGATCCCATTCGTATTCGGAAAGGTGGTTTAGCCTCCATTGGAGTTTCCGCATTGTACGGCCCATGTGGTTGCGGCTGTTCTTGATAGTAAGCTTTGTCATATACCCGCCCGGTCAAGTCTCTTACGATAGTGCTTTCTTGAGGTCTCGAGAAGCTTCTCGATCTTTGCACTGCCCATCCAGTCCTCAATATTATCGCTGAACACGAACCCATATTGCGGGTTATAACCTGATCCGCTGTTGTAGTCGGATAGGGTTTTGATTTTTGCTTGTCGTTTCTGACTCATATGTTTAGATAAAATAAGACATGACTTGAACCTGTTTTCCGTGTCTGTTCTTAACCTTCACCATTTCCTTTTGAATAGGGAATTTGTTTTCGCGGATTAATTCAGAACAGCGCGTGCTAAGTTTGGAACAACCGGCCCAATACCACGCATGGTTAGGGGTCAGTGTGCGTCCATCAAGGAGCATTACCAATATAATTCTCTTTTGAGTTTCTTCGTTTGTCATGGGTTTAATAGTTCAGGGTTATACTTCAGTAAGGTTCAATTGGCATCCAATGGGTTGGTGTGTAGTAAACATACATTGATCCGTCAGGCACAAACCACAGATTGTTGTGTCGCTTTAGTTTTTCAACTATACGTCTTTTCCCGAGCATAGCATGAACCAGTACGCCATTTTCAGGTAATCGATCTTTGACGCTTATCCACTCAGTCATGAATGTTTCTTTGATATTAAATAAACTCGCCACGCCACAAACGATAAAAGCAGAAGACCTATAACGGTGCTGAAAGGACTCTGAAATAAAATTCGTCCTGCAAATCTGCTAATTTCCTTTTTGTAACCTACCGATAAAAGAACCATGTAGATTGAAAAGAAAATAGATAGTGTGCAAAGAAACCATCCGAGAATCTGTTTCCCGGTTATAGGTTTGTAGTCTGATCGATAGACCTTTTTTGGTTCGCCTAATCTTGTTCTCATCTCTTAGCCCTCCGTCTTTTTTGAGTGTATAAAAACTTTTGATTCAAACTTTGCGCGAAAATAACCTTAGGCTTGGAAGCTTCGCAATGATCCATTTCCAGGTTATTTACTTTCTTCATTCTCTTATGGTAGAATGATTGTGATGAGGCGGTGAAGCCTATCAGAATTAAAAACAATGTAATGTAGTGTTTCATGGGTGAGGTAATTTATATTTTTTGATAAAATCAATAACGACTTTACAATTTGGTAGTGCCTTCCATTCTGGGTGTTCATTGTAAGGAATCATGTAAGGTTCCAGTACTTCAACAGGAATAGGTTTATTATCGCCTTCGCTATCATGGTAACCCTTTTCAATAGTTTCGTATTGCCCCGCTAATCCATCAGGCCAGCAATACCCTTTGTTGTCAGGTCGCCAAAGTGTTACCCATTGATCCTTTTTATGAGTGTGTTTTAATGATATTACATAATACATAATAACATTAAGATTACGGTGAAGAACACTCCTATCATAAAACCTAAAACCAGTGATCGATATTTTTCTTTATACTCGTTCATTTTTTGCTATGTGTTTAGAGTGGTTAAAAGCGCAAGCGTTTCAAGTTTGATTTTGATGGCTGCCGTCAGGGCGGTATTGATCCGTTCGAAGTCTTCAGCAACGTCCGATGCTAAAATTTCAAGGTGTGTCATCTTATGTTCATCCTTTATCATACGAGGGTCGAATGTGCAGAAGTGCCACTTTTTACGACCAGTGAACAGTAGCAAGCTAACGACCTGCCAGTAGTGGTCCGGGTAATTGTTCTTTAAATCAAACCGGTCCGTGAGCATAAGGTACGAAATTTGATTTTCAGATTGAAACGGGCATTTGATTTCCAACCCTTCATCGTCACCTATTAACCGGTCAGGGGAGCCGCCTGCGTGGTCACTGAAAGGCTCAAAGCCAGTTTCAAAGCATTCCAACCCGGTAACTTTTTCAAAGTGTTCTACGGCCTGCGGTTCGGTTTCTTTGCCGTAAACCAAAGGGTAAGCATAAGAACCTGGTTTGGCGCGGCCGGTCAATACTTCAGCAACCTTCTGGTAAATGTAGGTCATACCCTTATCGCCCATCTTGGTAGGGTCCGCGATGTTCTTTGTAGCGGACCCCTTACCAGACTTCGGACGGGCTGCGAGTTCTTCATGGGTCATTGGCCGGGTGCCACATTCCATAATTTTCCATATTTCCGATGAGGTGAACCGGCCAGCGCGTATTTGCTCCCATTGGTCAGATCCTTGGTCTACATACTTGGTCGCGTAGCTTTCATTTAAAAGGTCGTCAAGTGAGTTCATTTGCATTTGCCTTTGTTTTGAAGTTGGAACAATTGTTTTCTCATTTCACCGATTGCGGCCACGTAGGCCTTTGCTGTGGGTTCACCTTTCCAGTTATCGGTATGGTACTTTGTCATTGTTGAATCCAATTGAATAGCTTGGTTGTATAGGTCCATGAATTCACGGTGCAGCCGGTCAATGTCAACGTCAGGAAGCCTGCCGTCAATGTCGCTGTCAGCCGTGGATATGCCCAGAGCACCCGTGAGCGTGTACCGCTTCAAATATTCTATCGCGCTGCCACGGGCCTGTATTGCGTTCTTAGACCCTGATGTATCTGCGTCTGCTGTCATGGTAGTAGTCTCTGTATGCCCGGCCACGTGAGAAACCAAACAGGTGACGCTTAAACTTTTGCCATCGTCTTTAATTTCCCAACGATAGGACAGTTCGTTTTTCTTCAGGACCGGACCAATCTGCCGGGTTATGTCAGCCAGCGGGGCGTACTTGTATTGAAGTTTACCGTTAAATTCTACTCCTTTGGTCTTCCGCATATCCGGACAATTAGCCTGGAACTCTGTGAAGGCTGCAAAGAATAGTTTACGGGCTTCGTTCTTTTCCCATCGCTCGTTTAAGTCCATGAGTTTTTCAAGGGCTTCAACGTCCAACCCCTTTTCAATTGCCTGGCTAAGTAGTTCGGAAGGTGTTGCGTTTGTTCTTACGGTTAATTGTGTGCTATCGCTCATGGTTACCAAGATGAAGTATAGTAAATATCGCCTGATAAGTATTTATCGTCACCCTTTTCAGCGAGTAAGTCCTCAATGATTTTGATAGTGTCGTCAATTTCATTCATGTAATACTCATCATACTCAGTGCCACCAAAAAAGAAACCTCCTTTCGTCGGCAGAACCTCAGCATATTTAGATTGGTCCTCTTTAACCTCCTTACAGGCAGCAAGCAGTTTAACCAAATCATCCTCACTGACGTAGTAAGTTCCACAATCGTCCACTCCTTTCTGGACGTTAGATACAAACCAGTTATGGATATGGTTTGCCTTTCTCCAATAACCGACTCGCTCAGTAATATCTGAAATTCTGTCGAACTTAATATCAACAGGCTTACCGTCAGCAACCAACTCAACAGTGCCGGTAACATTTCTGTGTTTGTAATTCGCGCCAATGTATGTGCGCTTATTAAGGTACATGTCTAATCCCATAGTTTTTAAAATTTATGTATACAAATTACATTAGGTATTTCAAACTTAACCGTCCGGCCAAAGCATTCTACTTGACCTAAGGCGTTAAAAGTTTTAGAGAAGGCTGTTATCTCGGTGATGTTAGTCGACCAGTACAGCGCGTTTCCAATGGGTAAATAATAGAGGTTGTTCATAGTTTAAAATTTAATAGTCCTACCCGAATTAGATACCGCCGTAGCCGTCGCCGTTGCCGTAGCCGTAGCCGTCGCCGTTGCCGTTGCCGTAGCCGTTGCCGTTGCCGTTGCCGTCGCCGTTGCCGTTGCCGTTGCCGTAGCCGTAGCCGTAGCCGTCGCCGTTGCCGTCGCCGTTGCCGTCGCCGTCGCCGTTGCCGTAGCCGTAGCCGTAGCCGTAGCCGTCT